>Ga0114919_10004191_pt1 | contig 11582 bp, 14 predicted proteins | sample BlataG_FD_88682 | JGI IMG/M metagenome (GOLD analysis project Ga0114919, IMG submission 88682) | Deep subsurface microbial communities from Black Sea to uncover new lineages of life (NeLLi) - Black_00105 metaG | ecosystem: Environmental > Aquatic > Marine > Oceanic > Sediment | place: Atlantic...
GGAATCGCAGCCACCGCCAGTGCGGTCTGTTTCGACACCCGGAAGGTAAAGCTCGGTTGGATCGTTTCAATCGAAACGAAAGTCGGGTATGGGTTGGAGTCCGCGCCCTCGGGGACAACCGCGACCTGAAAGTCGATGTTCAGCGATTGCATCTGCCCGATAGAAATGGCACCGATGGTAACCGGGCCCAGTGTGAACCGTTCGTCGTCTGCAAGCATAGGCAGGGCTACAACGTCATTGATTGCCAACGGGTGCGTTGTGCCGTCACTCGACGTGGGAGTCGCCTGATAGCGGAGCACACAATCGCCCTGATGATCGACTGACAGTGATTGCGGAACAACGATCCCGGCCGCTGCGGTAAACGTCCGATGGACGGACGTAGCGTATCGCGTACCGCCTTCCGTGTGTTTGTAGCAGTACAATTCCAGGCCGGTTGCCAGCCCGGCAATGTCCAACCCGGTCAAGCCGATATTGTCCAGACCGGTCACAATCCCATACGTGCCGAATGAGGCCACCGGGTTGCCGGCGCCTAAGGAAATAAAACGCGGATAGACCTCGCCGCTGGTCGGTTCTCGCCGAAGCTCAGGGCCCAGATCAAGGGTCGATTCCGTGATCGCCTTGATTAGTACGTCAACCGTATCGTTCAGATTGACGGCTCCAATCGAATATTTTTCGGTTACGGCCATTTTGGTTTCCTCTCTACTTGATAACCGTGGTAGCAGTGCGCCGGATTGCTTTCAATCGGCGGTCGATTAACTTGTTCAGATAGCGGATAAGTACCTGTGATTCGCGCGCGGAAACCGTGGTCATTTCCTCACGCATATTGATATTGGATTTTCTGCTCAGCCGATTCAATGCGGGAAGGTTCAAGGAGATGCGCACACCGCTTTTGCGGCGCGTGGCATAGGCTTCGATACGTGCCGTCCTAGCCCGGCTGCGGGTTTCGCCAGACCAGACCAGCGGCAGTGTATGCCCCTTGGCTTTTTTCTTCCGCCCGGTGTAGCTCCGCCAAAACGCCTTGCTGGAAACACCGCTCTCCTCACCCTTTCGCGGCGTGTATTCGTATTCCCTCGCCCCTGCCTTGGTAAAATGTTTTTGTGCCATGTGCTTGTGCCACATCTTGCCCACCTTCATCCAGCAATCGCGGACAACCCGATTCCACGCTCGCTGATTCAGGTTGACCGTGCCGGGCACGGCCCCGGTGTATCGAAGTCTGATAGTCACTCGCGGCATGATCTCACCATGCAACCAACAGTTCCGCTTGAATCTCGTCGCCGATCCCTTCCTCATCATCCGGCTTCGCCCGTTGTGGCGGACCAGCCAGACTAATCGACTCGAAATTTAGATACCCGGCCGTCCCGCGACTGTCGCCCAACTCGGTCATAATCGTGGCGTAGGCATCATCAAAATCGATTGCCACTTCGTCTGGATCGGTGGCAATGTCGGTGTCAATATCTTGCACAAGCTGAATGCCAAACTCGCCGCTGTCGCTGATACCATCTTGCGAATCGACCAAGACTGTGTAGTCATTGACGTAGATTACGGCATACGGCCAGAGTGCGGTCAGCTCCGTGCTGGAGTAGCTCTCCGCACCACCGGCCGGCGACGGCAGCGATTCGTAGTAGATGTGTGCCAACGCTTGCGACTGGTTCGCCGCACCGGCCCAAGAACGAAAGGCCGCACTATCAGCAAGCTGTGTGCGGAGGTGTTTGCGCGCCTTGCCGAGACTGCTGGTAGGTTCGGCCACGGTTATCGCCTCCGGTATCCGGCCCGGCTCTTCTCATGCGAAGCGGCAAGGACCAAGGGAACCACAACTGTACTTGCGGTTTCCACGATGCCTTCCTCCACGTCGTATACAAGCCCGTCCACTGTCATCTGGTCGCGAAGCACCGGCGACACAACACCGCCAAACGACCCGTCAGCCGCGCGGGTTATGATCACTGTCAGGTGTTTGTAAACCCGCTCACCGTCGTCAGTCTCAACCAGATCGGTTCGGCGGGCCGTTACAATGCCAGTCAACGTCACATTGCCGCTACCACTCGACGGTGTATAGGTAAGGCTGGCCGTGCCGAGTTGATCGAACAACACCGGCACGGCCGCCTCGGCGAAAATGGCATCGAAGGTACTCACGATCGCACTGGCCTACGTGGTCACGTTGTCGAACAACTGGGCCGCCTCGGTGTAGAGAATCAACTCGTCCACGTCGTGACGCACACGGATGATGTCAGACCGCACCGTTTCATCACGATAAGATTCGGGCGTCCCGCCGGGCTGCGAACCATCCTCCGACCAGTGCATCGTGCGGCCGATGCACGGCTGGCGGATGTCGTTGTTGGTCGCAATGCAGGCGACCATCGCGTATTCATCCGACCAGATATTGGCCAGTGAAGCCGTCAAACCTTCGTCGGCGGTGTTTTTCACGCTACCGGCCACCAAGATGTACGGCAGGTCGAACACGGCGGAAAGCATCTGGACCGTTACATCAGATGCCTTTGACGGATCGCCTGCTCCGGCGGATTCGATTCGGGAAATCACTTGGGCAACGCTCCGCAGATTACGGAACACCGTTCGGTTGATGATCAGCGCGTTGGGCCACATGCCGGTCCGCGCCCAGACGGCACGTACCGCCGTTTCAACGTCAGTGATCGGCACTGCGTTGGTCGCATCGTCCCACTCATGCGTGATCGAGGTGGTCTGGCTGGTAAACGTGGTTGCATTGAACAGTAACGTCGCCGCGCGGATCTCCGCGTTACGAAGCACCGCGTCGTAGGCCCGTTGGGCCGCGACCTGCTCAGCGTCGAAATAGTCCACGTACATCTTGGCTTCGCGATCGTCCACCGGTTCCTCGGCGCCATGCTCCTCACAGGCATACGTGGCGCTGGTGAATGTGAACTGGCCCCGGGCATAACCAGACCCGGGCGCGCGGATCGTATCACGGGTTTGCAGAAGTTGTTCCAGCGGAATCTTGCCAAAAGTTCCCGCCTGTTTGCCGACTTCGATCGTCGGTAGACAGCGATTGCCGATGAAACCCAGCCGATCCATCGCAAGATCAAACTCCATCATCGACCCGAGTTCGGGTCGCAGAGTGGCAAGGCTACTAGAAGGGCTAGGCATTGTTGTGCCTCCATAAAAAAAGGGGTCGCGCGTCACTCCGCGCGGCCCCCGAAGGCCACAACAGTTCGGGCTGTCTCACCGGGCAGCTATCCCCGGCTCTCACCCTAGTGGCCGCCGTCGTGACGGCGACCCGGTTTCAGATTGTCACAGTTTCGATTGTTACGTCGCGGCGGTATCGCCGTGAGCGTTGTAGAGCACCTCAACAATGCTCTGGTCAGCCGTCCCGGCGGTGATTGCAATCCCAAGCAGATACGCGGTTGCTTGGGCCGTGTCCTGAACCTCGCCGTCGCTTTCGGTGTAGACCGGTGCGGCGATTGCAAGGGCTTCAGAACAGATCATCTTGTGAGTCCCGGCGGCGGTGCGCAGCTTAACCGAAATCTTGTCGCCAGAAGCCAAGGCTGCTGTCTGCGCGGTGCCAATATCCTTTTCGGCCAGACCGGATTTTGCAATCTTGCCGGTGTTGGCAAGCGTTACCCGGGCATACTTGGGAATTGCTGCGCTGGCCTCGAAGGTTTTGAAACCACTGTCGTCATATTGACAACCCATAATCATACTCCTGTGTTTGGCGGATCACTCTTGCGAGTCGATCCGCAATTGTAGTTGCTACGCCGATTGACGCTGGGCGTTGTAGACCTTTAGGTACGCCTGGTGTAGCTCGTGGTTTTCATGCACGACGGCCGCCGTAGCCCGCTGCCGCGTCATGCCTTGCTTCATTTTTTCAGCCACCGCTTCCTTGAATGCGGCAATCGGGTCGCCGTCATCCTCAGCAGCGTCCACATTGGCCGTGCCGAGCGGTTCAACACCGGGCGTGTCGGCTTTCGCCTCAGCCGCCTTCGTCTTTTCCTCAGCCGCTTTGAGCCGGGCGCTTTGCTCTTCGTCCCAAGCCGTTCGGGCTTGGTCGATCGTCGCCTTCTTTTCCATCTGAGCGCAGATGAAATCGTTGTCCGCATTCGGCAGGACAATTTTCAGGTCCTCAAACGATGCGGCTACCGGAGCCGGTGGGGCTGGCGAAACAGCCGCTACCACCGGGGGTGTGCTCTCTTCACTCATTTCTTGAGTCCTCGTACTAACAGAAATAGGTTTTGCCAACTGCCCTCGCAGTTGATCTATTGTTTCGTCCAGTGATTGGATTTCGTCAATCAATCCAAATCCCAGGGCGTCACTCGCCACGTGAATCTTCCCGTCCGCCAACGCATTGATCTTCTCTGCCGAGAAGCCACGGCCACGGGCAATGCCGGCCGAAAACTCGACTTGTATCTTGTCGACGCGCTCTTGCCAGTAGGCTTTTTGATCGTCCGTGATTTCGGTCCCCTCGAAACCCACGCCCTTGTATGCACCGGCCCGGATCACAACGGGCTTGATGCCTTGCATTGCAGCCGCCGCCGACAGATCGTACATCGCCAAGAATGTCCCAATGGAACCGACCATCGCGGTTTTGTCGTTGGCAATCACCTTACCGGCCTGCGATGCCACCCAGTAGGCAGCCGATGCCGCAAGATCCTCGACGAACGCCACAACGGGTTTCTTTTCGTTCGCCCGGGCCACTTCGCGGGCCAGGTCGGCTGTGCCGGCCACGGTGCCCCCGGGTGAATCGATCCGAAGCACAATTGCCGCAATGTCCGCATCGCCTGCCGCCTGGCGTACTGCTTGGCGAATCAAGACCGTTGATCCGGCCGTCGATAAGCTACTGCCGGCCTTGGTCATTGTGCCTTGAATGTCAATGATACCGATCGTGCCTGAAGACTTGGCAGACTTTCGCGTTGTGGTTGCCGCTGTTTGTGCCCTGTTTTCCATGACGTGTGCCAACAGGTCCATCCCGGCGACACGATCAAACAACGCCAGAAACCGGCTCTCCTCGACGGCCCAGAGACCCATGTATTGGTCCAGGTTGGCCCCGAGGGCAAGGATCGGATTCACGTCAATGGTTGCGGTCATGACGTTGCTCCTTCGTTTGCACCCGCGTCGATCCGGACTTGCACGCCGTCCGGGGTCGGTAGGCTGGCCACTTCTCGCCAGGTGACGGCCAGGTCGTCAAAATCTGCATTCAGCGCGTCCGCCGTCTGCTTTGCCTTGCGAATCAAAACAGCGTTGTCTTCGACAATCTCGGTGGAAAGGTCACCCCAGTCCATGCCCCGCTCGGCGGCCCGACGGCGCTGGCTTATCATCGCGTTACGCAGCCGCAACAGGTCGGCCGATGCGTCCTTTAGCGGCTCGATGTAGGCCCAGGTCGGCGGGTTCCACTTGTGCCCCAACAGGTCCACGCCCTCTTGCCGGCCTATCGCTTCGAGCACCGGGTCGGCAGCAATCCACTGGCGCACCTTCCATTGATAAATCGGTTGATGAAAGCTCGCCACAAGCCACTTCTGAAAACTCTTGAACCCCAAGCGGGCCTGGTCAATTGCACCACGCCAACCGCTGAAATTCGTTTCGCTCGGGTCCAACAAAAATACAGCCAGAGGCAAGCCGAGGTTGTTGGCAACAATGGTCAGAATCAGTTTGGCGTGACTGAAAAACTCCGGGTTCGGAATGTTCGGCGTGAAGCCGTGGAGCTTCTCGCCCGGTCGGCCGAAGATTTCCATTCCCGGCGCGACACCTTCGATCGTCCGCGTCGATCCGTCGCCTAAGATTTCCGTCTCACGCTCGCCGATCTGACCCGGCGCCGAAAAGCCAGCACTCTCCCCCATTTCCCGGAAGATCGTAAACACGGATCCATGTTGCGCCTTGACCAGCATCGCGAAAAATAGATCATCACCCATCGCCATCGTGTCGATCGATGGGGCGAAGGCAGTAAACCCGCGCGTCTGGCTTACCCGATCCGGTCGATAAATGTGCAATACCTGCTTGCGGCCACTGACGTCCCGGGCCGGGTACTGCTTCATATCGGCGACCTTGGCAATCATTTTCAGCGGGTCAATGTCATCCTTCGACAGCCAGTATTCCTTCGGCTTGCGGTCCTGGTCCAACAACACCCCGTGGATCACGTTGCGCGTCGTATTGCGTGGCGTCCGCATTCGATGTGCTTCGACCAGGCCGACCTGCCCGTTTTTCTGGGGCAACACGATGATGTCGCCGTCCACAATCACGTGCTGCAAGATAAGCCGCTCTTGATCGTGAAACGTGAATCGGCCCGACACATCGGCCGCGCTGGCATCGCCGGACCAATCAGCCCAGCGTTGCGTCAGCATCACATCGGCCTTGTCGCTGCCGGTCCGCGCGTCCAAGCTGAATCCGGTTTGCACCACGTTGTCGATCAACCGCCGGACGCCCTGGGCCACAAGGCAGTTGTTCCGAAAATAGTCCCGGGCAGTTTCCATCGCCCGGAAAAAATCGCCCTCGGATCGATAGTGATAGTCCGCCCCGGAACCCGAGAAGTTGACGCCACGCGGCGTGCGACGGTATCGCGACCGCTTCGACGCGCTGTAGTCTGCGCGCATCGAATCGAAGACCTCGGAGGTCGATCGGCCGTCAATCTCGGCGTTGCGCCGTCGCATGAGTGCTACTCTCGAAAGTCCGCGAATGAGGCAAACCGGGCCCCAGTCCCACTGTCACCCAGGGCCACCGGGTCAGTCGCCAGCCATTGCTGGGCCGCTTTCAACTCCTCGCGGATCATCGTGGGGTCCAGCTCAACCTCTTCAGCACCTCTGCCGCCGTGCGAGGCCCGCTTGGGAACCCGGCGAAGCAAGATGCGGCAGGCCGTGATAAACGTCCGCGCCATGGCCGCCGAACCGTCCTCGGCGTACCCGGCGTTGTCGTCGTAGGCGGCCTGAACCTCGACTAGCGTGCTGGTACTTGAAAGCGTTGCCATACCTTCAATATGCGGGTTGGCAACGCCAATGGAAGAGATAAGCAGGCCGTCCTAGACCGGACGGGCAGGATTACAAGGGAAAAGGCTATAGATCGACCTCAAACAGCCCCAGCCGCCCGCGACAGGTGATCGGCACCGTCAGCGCTTGAGGGCTACCGAGAATCCAACAAAAGGGCCCCGTGGCGAACGGATCATCGGCAAGGTCGTGGGTATCGAGTAGCATCGGACAATCCGGGACGCGCACCACGCCAAGCAAGTCGACCGTGCCGAGAATCGCACCGCGTGGCAGGTCGTCCGGCACGTCGATCCCCAGCTCAGCCAAGAGCCGATAGCCCTCGGGGTCCTCTTGCAGTCCGGCATGGATCGCCAACGGGCCCCGGTAGTCGGTCGTCCATGTGCGATTCTCCACCCGTTTGTGGCCGGCGAGAATCGCCCAGGCCCAGGGCTGTTTGATCGATAGGGCTTGCATTGGTCTCATTGCTCCCGTTTACGTGTTAGGCTTGCTGTGCGTTGCTGTGTGCTACTTGGCGGTCTGCTGAGTATGATTTTAGCCCCAGGCACTCGGAGCCCCCAGGAGCACTCCTAGAGGTTCCTCGCGCTAGAATGGAGTCTCGTCAAAACAGGCGGTGTGCGCACTCCCCGTGGTCTTCTGTGCCAACTCAACCAGGTCCATCGCCAGACGATAGAGCCGCTCCGAGCCGGGCATTTTGTCGTAAGGCGACAAGAAAAACTCAAACAGGTCTTCCGTTCCAAACGCGGCCCGGGCAATTGTGGTCTTGCCGGAACCGCTGGGCCCGATAATCGCACCGATCTGCCAATCCTCGCTTGTGTCGGGCACCTCGGCAGCAAACTCCTCCGATAGCTTCCCTTTCAAGACAATATCAAACATACCGACAACCTGCTCGACACGAAACGAGCGATTGACGGCAGTCTCGACTTTTTGCTCAATGATGGGCATAGCTCGTCTCAGGTGGTCAATAACCGGCAAACGAAACCCTCTTTTGTCAGTCGCTCAAAAAGCGTTTTTTGCTCATCCTCGTCCTTGCACACGGCAATCAGCTCAAAGGTATCGGGCACTATCTGCGCGGGCTCGGGCTTACCGCTTGCGGGCACAACACAAAGCGATTCCAACTGCAAGGCGGCAAACAGGTCCGCCTGTTCGTTCTCCATGTCCAGTTCCAGCAGTTGGGCCGCCAGTGTTTCGTTGTCCCAAGCGGATAATTCGGCGGTCCGGTTGTCGGCAATCGCATAGCCACGCTGGGCTTTCTGGTCCTGCTTCACCCAGACCACGGCGATGTGCGACCAGCCCAACTGCAAGGCGGCCGTATAGACGCCGTTGCCCGCCACGATCTGTTTGTTTTGCCGATTCGCTACGATCGGGCGGAGCTGACCGAACTGCTTTAGGCTGGCCGCTATCGCCTGAACGCTCTTGTCCTCATGGGTCCGGGGATTCTCGGGGTCGGGAACCACGCGCCCGATCGGCACGGCCAGCGGGTGCAAGTCCTTGATAATCCAGCCCAGTCTGACGGGTTTAGCTGCTGTTCGTTTCGCCATAACGACACCTTTCACTACGTAGTGAATACACCACAATCAGTGCATCTATCCTTCGTCAATCTGCTCCAACAACCAACGAATCGCGTCGGCGTTATTCGCCACGCGCTGCCCATTGACCAGTCTCGCACCGACCCGATCGAGTCCAAGCCACAATCGACGCATCGTAACTTGATGATGCTGGTCCCGCAGGCGTACCTCTACCTTGCGATTCAGATAATACAACCCCTGCCGAATTTCCTCCAGCGGCACGTCGCCCAGCGGAACGCCAAACGGCTTCGATTGCACCACGCCGGGCACTGGTTCCGGATCGAAAGGGGCCTCGGGAAGCGTAGGCACCGTGCCCTTGGCTTGCGTCTTGCGTGTCATTCCTGTCTCTCCGTAATCAAATAGGGTTCGCCCCGTGGTGTCACAAGGCGTTTTGTTGCCTGTGGTTGCTCGGCAACCGTAGGCGTCTCCGCCCGCATCAATCGCACACCGCAGAAATGGGCTGCTGCTCCCGCGTTGTAGAGCGTGTCGAACCAGTGATTTTTGCGCCGCAAGCGGGTCCACTTGGTAATGTAGCCTTTGCCTGCCACGTACTGTTTCTCCTGCTCTTCGGCGGTCAGTTGCTTGACGAGTTGGGTGTGTTCGTTTTCGTTGCTGCTGCGGAAGAACGTCAATGCACCCGGCGGCGGTGGTTTATCCGGCTCCACCGGCGTCGATAGCCGCTTGTGAATCCACGCCTTCCAATAGTCCGAATTGACCTCCGCCAGGTAGATGTGCTCTTTTCGCTGCCAACTGAAATGATAGTTGTCGCCAATGAACTTAACCTGCGCGCCCGTACTCTTCGGCTGCGAATAGCTCAGGGCGTACTGCTGACCGGCTCCACGCCCCACTGCCGGGCGAAAGCGTGAATCCGAATTGCGGATGAACTCGTACACGGCCTGGTTCTGCCAGCCGGCATCCACCCATACTTGACTCGGTATCTTGATCTCACCGGCGAGTGTCGGCCAGCCTTCCATCACGATGTCATCGCGAAACTCATCCAACGCCAGCACAATCGCCCGCTCCAGGTCCATGCCCTTCGAGGGGACCTCGAAGGTATTGTAATCGACGATATGGCCCCTCGCCTCTTCGCTCCACGCCACCAAAATCCAATAGCAATAGCGCTGGTGCACGTCGATGCCCATCGTAAGCCACTGGGCATCGGCCGGCACGATACCCGACCGGGTTAAGCCAAACCGCCGCTTGACCTTCTCCACGTCCAGGTGCAAAGTATCGAGTTCCGGCAGCTCGTAAGGAATCGCCCACCAGAACTGCCGCAGTTCCTTTTCCGCATTCTCTTCATCCAGGGCCTTTGACCCAACCCATTCCTTCGCGCCAATTGTGCCCGGGGCCCAAAATAGATTATTGAACCCGCTCCAGCGAAAGCCGAGCGTATCGGTCTTGGGCGGGTCGCCCTCGATCGTGCCGGCCTTGTCGATCGTCTGGCCACGATGCACCAGCACGGCCTGTTGGTTCATGTCGGCCCGTTCGGATTCCGTGATCTGTTCACCGCACGACGGGCAGGCAAACCAGGCCGCACCACGCGCGTCGAGCTTAGACGGTGCCTCCTGCCATTCGTGCAAGTGCTCACGCTCCGGCGTTACGTACTCACCGCAATGCGGACACGGCCCGGCGATCCGACTGGCCGTCCCTGTCTTGTATTCCTGGTAGATTCGGCCTTCGAGAATCGAGACCGTGCACTCCAGATAGAGCCGCCGATCCTGGTCGGCATACGAAAGCATCCGGCTTTCCAACTGCGAAATAGGATCGGCCTCCCGGCTCCCGATCCCTGCCGTGTCCATCTTGTCAACTTCGGTTATGATCACCACCCGGCTGGTAAACGCGGAGCGCTTTTCGTCCCGGCCGTGACCGGACATGAATTTGAGGACCGCACCGTTGCGAAACTTGATCGACTCCAAGTTACTCATGCCGCCCCGGCTGCCCACACCGTAACGCGGCAAGAACTCGCGGAACCTCGACGCCTCAATCGCCGGTCGGATTTCGTCCCGCCACTTATCCTTTGCCATATCCATTTGCGGTACGCCGCAGATCACCGTTTCGTTGTACTCGAATAGGTGGTAGAGCAACGGGATGATGAACCCATGCAGCGTCTTGCCGCTCTGTACCGGCCCCATGATTGCAAACCGCGTCCACTGTCTGCTGTCAATCGCGTCAAACAGCAGCCCCGCGTAGGGCTGGCGGCGGATGCGAAGTTTCAAGCCCCGGTACTGCCCTTCAGGGATGATAATCTCGCTCTCGACGAACTGCCGCAACGACCGAATGCGCGGGACCCGGGCCCGCTCGCAGCACAACTCCAACTCGCCCAACAACGCCTTATCTTGCAGAGTGGCCGTCGCCATTGTTGCCGAATTCCTCCTGAAAATCCCGCTCCCAATCGTCGATTGCTTCCTCGATGAGCTGATGGGCCTCGGCACCATGATGCCGCTGGATCGTCGCGCCGAGGTTCCGAAGAATCGCGGACATGTTTTGCAGCGATTCCCGCACCGACTCGCGGCTCAATAGGTCGCCCTCGCGTTCCTTCCGGTCGAATCGGGCCAGGCGAGCCTTCTCTTCTCGCCACCGCTCAAGTGCCGGGCTGGCCGGCTCCGACTCCACCACCTCCAATACCTGATTCGACAGCCGGTCGATCTCTACATGCAGCCAGCGGATAACCTCGTATAGGTCGATGATTTTGCCGGAGGCCGGAAACCCGTTGCCGATTAGCTTGGTCAAGCCGTAGGTTTTCAGGCCGGCCAACGCCAGGTAGTGTTTCTTGGGCACCGACCGATAATACCGCTGGCGAAGTAACTCTTCATTGCGAGCCGTCACCCGGCGGAGGGCATCTTGTTCCCGCTTGGGAGGCGTCTCCTGCCGCTTAATCTTCTCCCGCGCATTCTGAGCCAGCCGCTCGTCCATCGCGCTCAGGGCAGCAACAGGGGGCTCCTGGGGCGGTGTTGCCGCGGTCGTCGTCTTGGTCTTGCGCCGTGCCATGCCATAGTTGGACTAGCCGGGGGGGGTGACGTGAAAAAAACTCGATTTTGACGTTTTTTGTATAAAAAAGTCGGTCAGTCACGGGCCCCAGCCC
>Ga0114919_10004192_pt1 | contig 11581 bp, 14 predicted proteins | sample BlataG_FD_88682 | JGI IMG/M metagenome (GOLD analysis project Ga0114919, IMG submission 88682) | Deep subsurface microbial communities from Black Sea to uncover new lineages of life (NeLLi) - Black_00105 metaG | ecosystem: Environmental > Aquatic > Marine > Oceanic > Sediment | place: Atlantic...
ACTCACCTTCGCACCCACTACCCGTCCTGAATTAATGATTACCATCACAAAAATTGATAAAACAAGCGATAATGTTCAAGTAGGTACCGCTAAAGTGGAATCTGTAAATGGAACATATGTCGATAACGAAATAATTTACATTAATAAAAAAACTAAAGACGTTAGACTTATTGGAACCGGTCTCCATCTCGAAGGACATAGCCAAATAGACAGATATCAACAAGGAGAAATTGGAGTCGGTGAATTAAAACTTCTAGAATCTGGCGATCTTGAAGGCATCCTCTATACAAATTTCTTATTTGATAACCAACCTGGTGTTAAACTTGCATATGAAATTTTTAAATTACAATAAATTATTTATCAAATCTATTAAATCTTTCTACAATCCACTAAATATGGAATCAAATCAGGACCATTTGAATTCGAAAATTCCAAATTTTTATTCATTCTCTTTAAGTAATTATTTACCCAATAAACATTAAATATTAAAAACATATCATATTTACATTTATTTATATTATCTAAAATATGTTTCAAACTATAACAACATCCGCAATTTTCATCATATAAAATACTATTTCCACAAATACAATGTTTAGGGAATAATTTTCTTACATTTGTACATAACACATCTAATGGTATTTTATAATAACTAAACATTTCATTATAGTTATTTATGCCTAATCTATATAAATTATTTGATAAACAATTGCATTTACTTTTTGTAAAACTATTTCCAGAATTTATATTAAATTTTTCAAGATAAAATAATAAGTTTTTTGATTTTTCTACATCATCTTTGATTGTATTTTCATCAATCAAGTTCTCATCTCTAATTAAATATAATTTTGGAGGATGAAATGGATATCTATTGTTAAATGTCATCTCAATTTTTAATTTATTAAAATATATACAAATCTCATTTGATTTTGCAGATAAAATATATTCATCATCTAAATATGACAATTCTCGAAATATTCTTTTTTTATATCTTTTCATTATACAATATTAATTTATTTATAATTCAATTTTATTTTTATAATCATACAGATGTTATATTTTTATAAACCTTATGTCTAAAATATGGTTTTATATTATTTTTTTTACAAAATTCTAAATATATCCTAATTTTATTTTTAGAATTTGAGATTAAATTCAATTCACGGTTTTTGCTTTTCTTATTTCTTTCACGAGGATTAATACATTTAACATCATGTATAATAGCATAAGATCTTTCTTTTTCCTTACCATTACAATAAATATAAAAAAAATCTACACCCCATTCTATTAAACAATTATCATATTTGTTCATTAAATTTTCTAGTGCAATTTTATTAAACAAGGGGACATTTACTTCTACAAAATTAGTATAAGATAATAATATATTTACTTTATTTCTTGTGATTTTATGCGATATTTTTCCTTTATTAGAAAATGATGGACCACATATATCTAAATTGTATTTTCTAGAAAAATAAAACATACGATTAATTTCGTTTACACTTAATATTATATCATTATCTAAAATAAAAAATCTATCATATTGATTTATGATTTCAGGATATTTATGATAAAAATAATTAAAATTTTGAAACTTTGATCCTTTTCGGCTTTCAATAAATTTTACCTTGGATTTATATTTATTAAAATTTTTTAAATTATCTCCATAATATATTACATAAACATCATAATTCATATTTTGACCGAACCATAAATTATCAAATGTTGTATTATCACCTACTGATGAAAATAAAAAATTTTTACCTTTAGCATATTCATTGATTTGAGACTGTTCTATAATTTTATGATTTTTATTATTTATATTTTTTAAATCTAGATTTTTTGATTGCATTCTTTTTTTTTTTTTTATTTTTTTTTTTATTTTAAATGAAGAAAAAAATACAATCAAAAATATAATAAAAATTTTTTTTTTTTTCAAAGAAATGTCTTTTCTATTCATATATTTATCAAAATATATAATAATTTAAATTTTTAATTTAATTTTAAATAAATATTTCAATAAAACATAAACTAACATAATTATAGTAATTAAAAATATAGGTAATATAATATAAATTAAAACTCTTTCAATCTTATATACAATTCCTTTAATATATTTTTTTTTTAATTTATCTTCTATTTTATTTTTATGAATCATATTTATATTTTTTTTAGCTATTAAAATTTTTTTTTTATCTTTATCGTTTAATCTGAAATAATGATGATTCCATGAATCAAATAAAACCTTATACCATAAATTTATATCTGTTAAAAACAATAAAAACAAATTCTTATTTGCTCCTATATTTTTACCAATCATATTACAATAATCATAAGGATCCACTATACCTCCTATACGTTTGTAAGAACATGGAAATTCTTTTTTCTGGTTTTCCTTATCTTTTTTATCTATAGATATCATAGTTGTTTTGGATGGTAATTTTACCTTTTTTGCAATAACATCAGAAATCCATCTTGATTGAAGTTCAGATATCATAGGTATTGATGTTAAATATGGTCTAATAAAACCAACAAAAAAGATATTATTATCATTAATAGAAAATATATGTTTATATCTATTTTTTATATATTTATCATCCAAAAATTTATTACAATTTAGGGCATCATAACCTGTGCAAAATAATATTACATCAAATTCTTTTATATCATTATCTATAAACTTTACTCTATTGTTTTTGATATTTATAATTTTTCCCTTAGGATCTATCAAACCTTTTGAAATTGAATTAATTATTTCTCTACTTTTTACATAATATGAATTCAGATAATCACATTTTGGTTTCCAATCATCTATACCATGACCACCCTTTCCCCACATATTGAATACATCATCTTCACCTACATTATCATGGAAATATTTTTTTCCTAGGATATTCTTTACAAAAAAATCAACATATCTTGAATAAAACATATCTGCTGCTTCATAAGCACCTAAAGTTCGATTTTGGAACCAAACTCCATTTCTTACACTCAATGTTAGTTCATTACTATTCTTTAATAACTCAGAAATATCACTCGCATAATCACTTCCACCTATTATCAATATTTTTTTATTTTTTAATTTATTTCTGATTTTTTTAAATTCATCACAATGATACATTTTACCACTAAATTTTTTAAAAATATTATCTTTTGGAAAATTTAAACATCTATTTGTTGTACCAGTTGCTATTACTAGGTTTTTACATTTATAAAAATTCTTATTTGTCTTAATATACCAAATATTTTTATTAATCTTATTTACTTTTAATACATCCTCATTCATATGTAAATATTTAACTAAATTGAAATTTTTTAAATAATCATTATAATATTTTGTTATATGCTCACCATTTGGAAACTCAGCATCTGTGTTTGTTAGTGGAAAATCTGAAATTGTCATATATAATCGAGAAGATACACAATAAGTCTCCTCAAATATACCAGGATGATTTCTTTTATCCCATACTCCAAATGGAAATTTATTTTTATCAATCACCAATACATTTCTTATATTATTCTCAATTAAATGCTTAAGTACAAAAATTCCAGAAATTCCCGCACCAATTATGATTGTATTGTACATTATATATAGAATAACATTAATTTTATCAATAAAATAAAATATTCTTTATTTAATATTTTGTTTAATTTTTTTTTTTTTGTTTATTTGAATATTATTTGTACATCCTGGACATATATGTTTTAAACCTTCAATCGCGAATTTATTCCACCAACAATACTTACAAATTTTATGTCCTGAATATCCATATTTTCTGAAACAATCACTTGGAATAAAACTTTCTTTATCTATATCATTAAAACATACACTACAAAACATTTTATTCAATTCTATTTACGAATATCAATTTTTTTAAATATCTTAATTTATCTTGCCATTTATAATATTTTTTGAAAATATATCAGCATTTTAAAAATTAAGAAAATATAATTTTATTTAATTATTTATAATATGAAAATCATATTTCCAATTGAAATTTGGAGACATATTTATAGTTTTGATCTTACATATAAAAATATTTTTAATCAATGTATTGAAGAAATTTCAAAATCATGGTGTATTTTCATAGTCGATAAAAAAAGATTTCGATCTGGAATTTACAAAAAATATATTTCTTATAAACAAGCTGTTTCAGAATGTGGTAAATTAATCCTTACCACACCACACTTTTATTTTTGGATATCACAAAAAAACGAATTTAATAGACTGATTCTCTTAGAAAATAAATCAAAACATCATTATTATAAATTATCCTAATAGTTAATATTTACAATTAAATAATCTTAAAATTCATACATATCTTGTAATATTTATATAATTTTGTATATAGCTATAAATAGTAATCTAATATTTCTTCTTCATTGTTATAACTATTACACATAATATTAATACTAGACTTATTATTATTCTCTTCTTCTTATTTTTAAAATCCTTATCCGCTTGATTAGATTCATTTAAAATATATGGAATCGATTTTTTTTTATTTATTATGTTTTTACTATCAGACTCTAAATATTCTCTAATCATATATTGTTCTTTTATATTTTTAATTGGATGATATAAGTTTGATTCTTTTATTTCATTTAATTTCCATCCACCTTTTTTTCTCCATAAAATTGTACTTAATTCAGGTATAGTTTTTATTGAAAGATTATTGAATATTGCAATACTATTAAACAGTACTTCATCAAGAAATAATGTTTTATATATTTTTACAAATGAAAATATATTTTCCATTAGTTTCTTCGAACATCTTATAGCACAGATCATGCTAGCCCCCCAAGGATAAGGAATCTTATCTTTGATCTGTCTTGTTACCGTTTTCCAATGCCAATGTTTTTTGTTCCCATAAAATAGTCGATTACTCCTAACTAATAAATCTTCATCTTTATATTTATTATCTATATTTTTTATAATATTAGCATTAGGTATAAAAACATCTTCTTCAATAAACCAAATAAAATCATATTCTATTTTATTTTTAAAAAAATAATATAATGCCTTATCTCTTGCTATTGCCCCTGGAATCCATAAATGAGTATTTTTAAATCCTTCATTTTCTACATCTTTATTTCTATATTTAATTATTTTGATTTCATTATTATAATCAGGAATATTATATTCATTATCATCAATACAAATATAAATATCATTATGATTTCCTAATTTTTTAATGAAATCATAACATAATTTTGATGGATTTACTGTCAAAAAACAGATTATTGATTTAGTCATCTAATAAAACTAAAATATTTTATTTATTTATCTAAAAAAATAAATTTAATTTAAAGATAATTTATATTTCATGTTGTTCTACCCATCCTACTGTAAAATTTTGTGATCTCAATTTTCTTTCATCCAATGCTGCCGCATCAAAATGATAAGGTTTCCATTCATTATCATTTTTGTAGTAATTAAATCTTGTAGCATTTACTTTCATATTAAAATGTGATTTAATTTTCTCGATTATACTTTTAAATGTTGGACATTTTTCTTTCCATTTTAAATGATCATCTGCTATATAATGTGTATCTACATGCCATAATTTCCATATATTATCCCCTTCATTAATGCTTCTTATTTCATTTAATAATTTATTATAGATTGATAAATCGTTCTCCTCACAAAATAGATTCGGTGGCATTAATATAGCATCCCTTGTTGTAAATTTAATTTTATTTATCTCACTATAAGTACTGATTACTCTCATAGTGGGAGGTTTTTTTGTTGGATTAAAATTTACAGTATTCCTAACTTTTTTATTTTTTTTTTTTTTTATGGATTGGTCTTCTTTTCCTTCAATTTCCATTCTTAATTTTTCATTATTTTTCCCACATAGTTCTTTCGCAATCATTTTCCCATTTTTCTCATCATATTCAATTCTAAATTCAACTATCTCATCTTCATACAAATACTTTTTATCACTTATTTTTACATTTATATTCGAATGATGAATAAAAACATTCCCTTCCTCACATTTTATTAAACCAAAACCTTTTTTATGATCATACCATAATATTTTACCTAATTTTCTATTCTCCATTTCTTAGTCTCATTCATTTTTTTTTTTTTAAATAATTTACTAGATCTAATTAAATATAACACTATTAGTATACATGTAAACGATGAAATTAAATTTATATTCCTTTTTATATTATTTTTATTTCTTCTTTCTTTTATATAATTTTTTGAATTTATCAAATCTATATATTCTTTTCTTGTGTAAATTTTATCGTCAACCATTATCATATTTATTGAATGACCTCCAAATTCATCTATTTCAGAGTTAATTCTATCTTTCTGGTTAACTAATTTAGAAATATAATGATTATTAGATCTTTTAAAATATTTATTACATCTCCTATAATACGAATGCGTATATACTTTGAAATATTTTGAATAATACATCTCAATTACCGAATTTATTGGTATCGTTAGTATTTTCAAAGCTGTCTTCCTATTTATAACATAACAATGTTGCAACATATATTTTTTTAATTTTAAAATTGACAAACCGAACTTAGAATCGAATTCTATTTTTTGTTCAATATCATTTATATCAAAATGATAACCCAATAAAAATATTTCCCAATCAAATGGTAAATATCTAAAAACATCTATAATAATCCCCGCAAAATTATTATCCAAAATTACTGCATCATCCTCCATGATCAAAACATTTTTATAATCGTTCTTAAGTATATCTTCACAAATTAATTTAGTTGTTATATTTATGCCATTTTCCCCTTTTTTTGGTTCAATCTTTTTACCTCCTTCTGTAATAAAATATTTTGAAATATAATTTTTTTTAATAAAATATTGAGGGTCTTCAATACTTCCATTAAATCCTTGGAAAAATGTAATCAAATCATTAAAATAAATATTTTCCAAAATATATTTTTTTTTTTCTCTACCTTTTTCAGTATCAAGATTTATTACATAAATTTGGTCAAAAAGTTTTTTTAAAAATTTTTTATTCTCCTTAATTGAAGTCATATTTAAATATTTATTTTATTTTTTTTTTTGTATCTTTTTTTAAATAATTTTTATTGCAATTCTTTTTATAAATTATCTAATTTTATAATATATAAAAAAGAAAATGTCAAAAACTAAAAAATACATTCAAAAACAAAATAAATATAAACGAAAAAAATCATCTAAATTTAAATCAGGTAAAACAAATGCAAAATCAAAAAAAAAAACTACAACAAGATATGATTCGAAAAATTTAACTTTAACCAATCTAAATAAAAGAATATTAAAATTGGAAAAAGAACATGAATTAATAATGAATAATAATAAAATGATCCTTAAACTTATTTCTATCATGGCAATGAAACAAATTTTACAAAAAAATAAACTGCAATCCCAACAAATACCATTTACTTCTTCATCGTTACATCCAAATCCATTTTTTAATTCTCAACTATCTGTAAATCAAGCTCCTCCCCAATTACAAAATGAATCCGTATTAGAAATAGTTGGTATACCTTCAAAAATTGATCAAAATCAAATCGGAATTTCTAAAATTTTACCCCAAAAATCACTCAAATCTGACCCCCAATCATCTATCAGAAATTATAAAATAAGAAATAAATAATAATTAATCAAATATATTAAATATATATATATATTCAAATCTGGCTTAAAATAAAATAAAACAAAATTTAATTTACCTCAAAATTTTAAAATATATTATTTATTATCAGAAAATCATATGAATAAAAAATATATAATCTATATTACTATCATATTATCAATTATCTCAATTTATCCTATTTTAAAACTATCTAAAAACTATAAATCCAAAAAAAAATGTGATGAAATTACTCATGGATGTTATTTTTCAAATAATAATAATGATGTTTTTCCAAATATTTGGATACAAAAAACAAAAAAATTATGTGAATATGATTTATCGTTTTTTGATGAAATATGTAAAAAATTTACATTAATTATTATGAAAAAAAATAAACAAATTCATTTTACTAATAATAATTTTATTAAAAATTATAAAATAATTATTATTAAAAGAATCAATAATAAAAATTTTGAATTAAAACTATATTGTAATCAATTAAAAAATTATTTTACAGTTTCATATAAATTTAATGAAACGATAAATGTTTGTGATAAATGTAAGATCAATTTTCCCAAATTAAAATTGGGATGTTATGAATCTAAAAATACTATTTCAGAAATTGATACTATATTTAATATTTTTGTACAAAAAAGTCAGAACCAACCACATTTTCCACTCAAAGGAAGCAATTATTCTATTTTCTCTAGTGGTAATGATGAAAATTTCGGGAAATGCTTAGAAATAGGTATTTATAATTCTTATTATGATGATTTCAAATTCATTAATACAGTGGATCTAAATTATTCATTTCTTAATTTTTATTATGATACTAATAAATCACAATTTATCGTATCTATCAAAACGAAAAATAATATTTATAGTATCCAATTTCAGTACAAACCAAATCAATCTATATGCGAAAGATGTATTTATCATAACTATAAACCTATCAAATTTGGTGGTTTTTTTCCAAATAGTAATTTACTACCGCATATTTGGATTGAAAAAGAAAATATAAAATATAATTTGTTTGTAAAATTATTTGAAAAATGTGAATATTTAGGTTCATTTTCACCAAATATTAAAAATAAATCTCTTAAAATTAATTTTGATGATGATAAGCTTTTAAAAGATATAACATCAGCACAATGGATATCGGAAAACAATTTTATCTTCATTTTAAAAGATAAAGTTATTCAATATAATTATATTCAAGAACAACCAAATGATTGTTCTGATTGTGTTCGAAAAATAAAGGAAGGTTGTTATGTTGCAAATAAGAATTCAGGTGAAAATAATGAAACTATTGCAATCGTGATTAAGAAGTTAAATGATTCAAATCAAATATATTCACTTGGAGAATATGCAAAAAATTGTGATTTATATAATATAGGCACTATTACATCGACTGGATTCGAATTAAAATGGAGTGGTCCCCCACAATCCACGATAAACAATATAATATGGATTGACGATAATAATTTATTAATGGATAATAAATTATATGGACAACTTAATTTTGAATTCAAAGGTGAAAGTATTACTTGTGAAGATTGCTCAGATTCTAAAGGTTCTTCACTAATAAAATAATTTTTCCTATTTTTGTAGATTTTGTGTTTTAGATTGATTCTGTTTTAGCTGATTTTCTTTAATCATATTTTGCAAAATTAGTTTTCTTGCTTCAAATTGTTTTAGTTTATTTTGATTGTATTCTTTTATTTTTTGAATTTGCATTAATCCTACTTGCTGACTTAGAATTCCTGCATCAATCAAGTCTTCTAAATATTTTACAGTAGGAATTGAACCTCCAGGACCTGTCATAACATAATTACTCATATTTTGTTTTTTTTTTAATATTATTAACATCTAAATTTATATTATAAAATTTACGCAAATCAAAAAGAATTATAATAATAAAAACGTAAATATTATTTAATCTAAATATATATATATATATATATGTTTTATATTCCTTTACTTATTTTTGATTTTATTCATTTAATATTACATTTATTATCTATTTTAAATATATGCAGATTTGGTGACAAAGGTCCTGAAAATCAGCTCATTACATTTAGATTTTATTTTATGTCCGATTTAATATCAGGTACTCTAAGTATACTATACTTACGTAAATATTATTCTAAATTTTTATATTTTTTGATTCTACCATACTTACTTTTTCATATTGATGCAAATCTTTATTTTTGGAATTTTAAATATCTTGTTCTAAATAATGATTTTTGGGATAAAATAATGAATATAGCTTCAAAACACAAGAATAATGTGTCCCTAATATATTTTTTTGGTGTAACTGATGAAATCATATTAAGAAGTATTTTCATCTATCATTATATTAAGATTATTATCAACAAAAAAAATTCTTTTATTAAAAATAAATAAATTTGATTTAAAAATAATTTACTATTTATATACATAATAATAAATGAATAATTTTTTTCTCGGTGATATTCATGATATTTCTAGTAATGATAATCCAGATAAAAATGATAATAAAAATTTTATAAATAAACTGAAAAAAAAATGTTTGGAAAAAAATCAAGCCAATGGAATTTTTAAATTTCACTTCGCTATTAATTTCTTAAAAAAATTAAATATTATTACAGATGAAGATATCCAAAATAATGAATCACTTATTAAAAGTGACCTCTTTCATAATGAAAATATAAGAACAAAATCAATCATTGTTCCAAGATATTTAAATGAATATACCGAAACAAATAAAATTGGCGAAGGAGGTTTCGGCAGCGTGTATATTGCTAAACATTATTTAGATGAAAAAAATTATGCAATTAAAAAAATAATTATCTCCGATGACAAAATTAAAGAAATTAATCAAGTTATTTCAGAAATCTTTATTTTATCCCGATTAGAACATCCTAATATTATTCGATATTATGACTCCTGGCATGAACCATTTATTTTGACAAATGAATATTCATCAGAAGGAAATTTACAAACTCTTATGAATGATTATGATAAAACTGATAAAAAGGATCTAAGTAGAAGTTACGAGGATGTTCTTTGTAAACTTAACAAAAAAAAAAGATATACAAATAGTATTATATTCTACATACGAATGGAACTTTGCGAAAAAAAGAATTTATCACATATTATCAATACTATGAAATTCTCATATTCACTGGTAATTTTAAAACAAATAATAGCAGCTGTTAAATATTTACACCAAAATGGAATCATTCACAGAGATCTTAAACCTGCAAATATATTATTCTCCAAATCAGGTTCTGTAAAAATATCAGATTTTGGACTCGCTACTCTTATAGATAATGTATCGACATTAGGATCATCAAATGGTACATTTATTTATAAGGATATACACAGTGATAATTCATCTATGGATATTTATAGTATAGGTGTCATAATGGTTGAAATGTTCTGTCAATTTAACACACAAATGGAAAGAATAGAAACATTATCTAAAATCAGAGATGGAATTATTCCTGACCATTTACCTAAAATTTTAAAAAAAATTATAACTAAATGTACAACAAAAAATGTAAATAATAGATTTGATATTTGCGAACTCGAATATACATTAAATTTAAATGTTAGTCGTACAAAAAATTTTTCATCTGATTCTGACATAAATGAAATTATTAATTATGTTTAATTAGTTTACCATCGAATTTTACAATTAATGGTAATATCACAAAAAAAACAATCGGCATTACTATTGATACACTCAAAAATGTCGTAATATAATCTAAATTTTTTAAATATACTTTCTTCACTAATTTTTCACGAAATGCCTTAAGAACAAATTTTGTATTTAATAATGATATCACTAACACAGAAATATAAATTATAAAAAATGCTTTTATATTTAATAATATTTCCTTAGTCTTACATTATACTAGAAATTATTTTTAACTAAATTTTATTTTATAATCCAAAATATAAATATATGTAATCCTATAACTAGTAATTTACTC
>Ga0114919_10004195_pt1 | contig 11577 bp, 11 predicted proteins | sample BlataG_FD_88682 | JGI IMG/M metagenome (GOLD analysis project Ga0114919, IMG submission 88682) | Deep subsurface microbial communities from Black Sea to uncover new lineages of life (NeLLi) - Black_00105 metaG | ecosystem: Environmental > Aquatic > Marine > Oceanic > Sediment | place: Atlantic...
AGGTTGATACGATTAATCACCATCATAAATACAAAGGGTTACTTCCTTAAGCAATGGAACTGATATCTGGCTTGAGTTTATTACTCTTCAGACATTTCGTCAATGATAAAAAAAGAACCTTTTTATTATAGGTGTGACATTTTGCAGCGTTGTAACAAAACGTCAGATTGTGACAAGGAAACAGCTCGCACATATGCGGCACAGGGTCGGTGATCCTCGGTGAAGACCTGGGAATCATCCTAAGATTGGATTGGGTTGCGGCGTCCCGATACAATCGCAGTCAGGTTAACGACTGAAGTCGATGCTTCTGCGCACATGGCCGCATCACGAAATGTGGCAGTTCGCCTATGTACGAGACTATCTGCTAGGGCAAGGGCAGCTTTTGCATGTCGACGGACTGCCTCATTAGAACTTCCTGCCAGTTCTGCTGCGATATAGCCTTCAAGCATTCGCTTGGCATCGGTGTCGCTTGGCGAAACACCATCGGGTGGTGAGTGTAACGCCGAGTCGTATACAGCCTGAGCCAGCGAGACTAGGGCCTCCCGGCATAGTAAGCCTACCGTCTGATAGTCTTCCTCGTCAGAAGAAGTCTCAAGCTTCTCTCTTATCTTATCGATTCCCCGGTCAACCCTGACCCAGCCAGTAGGTTCTGCGAACAAATGAGAGCCGCCCTGTATTTCTCCTTGTCCAAGCCTCTCGATTAGCGGGTCGTATAAATCAGATATGTATAGTCTACGGGACTGATAAGTGGGCAGGTCACCACTACTCCACTTACCATACGATCTCCATAGGTCAGAATAGGGATTAGGATCTGTGATTCCGAGCGCTTCTAGTCCTTCTCGAATCCGCTGCTTACGAGCTTTGTACTCCTCGTTGACCTCCTGAATTCTGCTCCCGCCAGTTGACACGGAAATCATAAGGCTACGTTGGCACTCGATTTCCTCAAGAAGCCCTTCTTCAGTCACGTATCTCCCTGTGGTCTTCTATTATACACGGAATACGGGTGTATCGTTAACTACAGCCTACGCCGGCATTGTCTATATGTACCTGTCTATTCAACAATAAGCCAGAATGTTACTAACTGCTGAAAGAGGGGTCACTTGAATTGAGCGGTCTCGTCTCCCAAGGCTGAAGTGGTGCTATAATTGGCTTTGATTATGCCCCTACACGATTTCAGGCTCCGATTCAATTTCCCTGAGGCGTATCGAATCGCCTCCGATGCAGAAAAGATCGAACTCTTAGTCTTACCGCTCGGAGAGCGCATCAGGATGCGAAGTGGTGCCGTCGGAACGCCGATAAAGGACAGCACCCAGGTTGCCGTTTTAGGAGGGTCATTCGCTTCAGAAAACCAAGCGAGGGATGCTGCCGAAAAGTCTAAACGCGCGCTTCTTTACTGGGCTGTCGAGCAGCGCGTAGGCATAGATTTTGGCGATAGAAAACAACGAAGTGGTGTCACGAAAGCAGGCTTAGCTATGCTACAAAAGCAACGTGGATGCCCTCTCAGGAATGATATACACGGGATTCATGTCTACGAACACGTTAAAAACCTGAGGTTTGTTAACGTACGTGCGGAGGCAACGGTGAGTAAGGCTCCGCTTAAATTAATTGATACCTTCCGACGCGAATACCTTCGTAGTCGGTATCCTACAGAAAGGCAGGTGCTCGCAAGTGAAATTTATGCAAGTTCCTTCTTTGATGTGTCCTCACGCAGTCGCTTCATCACGCTTGTTACAGCAGTGGAAGCACTCTTAGAGCCGCTGAAGCGCTCTGACAAGGTAGAAACGTTAGTGGAAGAGCTCAAAGCCACGACACAGAAGTCAAAGATAGATGAGCCGACGAGGGAATCAATGATTGGCAGCCTTGAACGGTTAAGACATCAGTCGATTAGACAGGCTGGGCGTACGCTTGCTGGTCGCTTAATCCCTAATGAGCTTTTTGACGGACAGTCATCGGCTGATTTCTTCACTCGCTGCTATGATTTGCGAAGTCAGATACTTCATCGTGGCAAGATAGAGGACGAATTAGTGGACATGTTAGACCTTGCCAATGTTACGGAAGGTTTTGTTGCTGAGCTTCTGCTTGCCGCGTTGAACAGTGCGCCTCAGCAAGGCACTGGTGCCGAAGACGGTAATTAGAATCTGACATTAATAGCCCTGGTCATTCTGCATACAATTCATCGTTTTGTGGCCTGCAAAACACGTCACCAGAGATCAGATTCATCCTAGGTCGTTGACTGCTTTGTTGCTCTTTCACTCTGTCACTCTTCCACTGCATCGCTCTTTCACTCTGTCACTCTTCCACTGCATCGCTCTTTCGCTCCACCGCTCTTTCCCTCTGTCGCTCTTCCACTCTGCCGCTCTTTCACTGCGGAAGTGCAGTGCTCCACGCCGCACCCCTGCAGAGAATGGCGAGCGGAAGAGCGGGAAGTGCGGAGCAAAGAGCGGAAAGTGCGGAGAGCGGGGAGCAGAGACTAGTGAGTAGGGAGAGAAGAGCATGGAAGATGGGGCTTAGAAGATATGCGATAAGCGACATACGACATATGACAGAGTATGACGGATAGGGATAATGGGGTCGAGGACTAAGAGACAAGCGACACGCAATAAGGGATTCGGTTGCTACTCAAGAGCAGTATCCAGTTGAACATAACTGACTTAAGTGCAATGTCTCGGACCAAACGATCGGTAGTAACATCGGTTCTGGTGTCTGTTTTCGCGCCGAAGTACAGACTTGAGAAAACAAGCCCGTCTGAGTCTGTCGAGATTGCCAGATGGGGGCGAATCGATACCGTAGGGTACGCTGCTTGATCTCAGCCGGTTCAGGCGCTCCTGATTGTGGTCAACCTCACGAGAAGGAATAACACAGCGTCTTGCCCTCAATGCAACCGGGGAAGTTAAGGTCGTCCGGAAAGCCACCCTCGGGGTAGGTCACGCTCGAACCAGGTTGCAACTCCACCTCGATACTGCCAGCCAGTGCACCGTAGAAATCGCCACCGGCCTTGAAAGCGAGCACGCCGTAAACCGAGATGATGAATATGGGGTCGGTCATGCCTGCTTCAACGTTGGGTTCAAAGTATATGGCCCCCATAGCTACGACAACGCCGGGACCTCTCATGGTGCATTTAACCCCTACGTAGAGCGCTTGCTGGGGGGGGTATGCAGAGGCACTCTCAACGAAGATAGCGTGTCCATTAAGGTCAATGGTCAGATCCCTGGTTGGTGCGATCAACAGGTCACCGGTAACGTAAAGAGTTCCCGTCAGGGTGAGAGTAGCAGAAGTGCTAGCTGAGTTGGTGATCACCAGTGCGCCGTCTCTAAACAGCGGCCCTAAGGTAAGGTTTTCACCTGCAAGGTCTATGGTACCTGAGCCGTAGGGCGTCACGTCCTTAACATCCTCCAAGTACCATGCAGAGAGAGTGTTCAGTTCCGGCCAGGGACCTTCATAATACTGCACCGGCCCATGTCCTTCAGGATAGTTCACGATCGGCTTTGGGGGATAGCTCATCCCTCCCTGGCTGGTGAGAACGTTATTCGTTATTTCACAATAATCACCATATGCGCTAACGAAGCTACCAGTGATCTCGCGGTTGCCATTCATGGTGATCGTAGTCATATCGGCATAGACATCAGCTATGTCTTCGACATCGCCGTTCCACTCAAGAAAACAATGCCCACAATCGGGCACCGCCTCCAGGTCAACCACCGTGCCGGCGTCATAAACGAGTGCTCCCTCACCAGGGGCGACTACCGAGCCACCTTCTGTGCTAGAAATGGTAAGCGTATATTGGACGGGCGGAATCGCCTCAAAGCTGGCGATGATGTGGTAATCTCCCTGCATGATGACGGTAGTGGAGGCACTGGTGTCGTTTCCGATAGTCGCAACATCGCCAGTCCACCCAAGAAACTGGTAGCCAGCCTCTGGGGTGGCCACTAGGTCAACCACCGTGCCGCAGTCATAGGCAAACACCCCCTCGCCAGGAGTGGTCACCGAACCACCTGCTGTACTGGATGTGGTGAGGCCAAACTGCGCAGGAGGTGTCTCCTCGAAGTTACCTGTGATTGAGTAGTTGCCGCCAATCGTTATGATGGTTGACGCTGCATAGACATCGGCAATGGTGTCGACCTCACCAGACCAGTTGACGAAGCAGTAACCAGCATTCGGGGTAGCCATCAGTTCGACCGCCATGCCAGCAGGTATGTCAGATATGCTCTCCGCTTCACCCTGGCTCACCACAGTCTCAACATCACCAACTCTAGCAGTAACTGCCCCTCCCTCGGTGCTAGCAATGCTGAGGTTGTACTGAAGAGGAGCAGGGTCATCGTCGCAGCCTACCATCCCTGCAATTAAGGCTACCGCAATCACAATGATGCTAGCTCTTTTCACATATGTGAACCTCACAGTGCTATTGTATCACTGGCGAGGGAACTGTCAACAGTCTGCTGTGCGGCGTCCAGGAGATACTGTAGAGTTAAGGAGTCACAAGACGTCAGGCTGTTCACTTTATAGAACTATAGGCCTGCACAGGATATTTGCCGGTGCGAATTATACGTGACGTTAAGAATTCAGCTATTTCTTCTTGACGTTCGGCGCCGCAAAGGTGCGAATATGGTGCGGGTGTCGATTAGACAATTCTTTAGGCGTCTCTTTAGGAGTTCATCAATCTGTGAGAAAAGGTCAGTGGCCTCTGTTATCTCTTTAGCCATGCGTTTCTTTGTCATCCCTTTCTTGTGTGAGAGAGCACCCTCCAGCAATTCGATTAGGGGGAAGTCCTTACCACCTCTCATCAGTTGTCTCAAGTACCAATTATGATAATGTGCCAACGAGTGATACTTAGACAAATTAACTAGAAATTGGGGTGAATCCACATTGAGTTTCTTGACAGCCCTCTCTAAAGCTGTTTTATGCCTCTGTATTAGCGATATCCAGGAAAAGGAATGCAATCCTGCTTGCTCCTTTTCGGGGTCGCTGCTTTGAAGCAACAAGTTCACAGTACAGAGATGTAAGTAGTTTACATAAGTGATGCCCGCATCATCGGTTATGAGGTAAGGATGAAGACCATGGGCTCTCAGATCTAGAGCTTTCGGAAGTACGATAACCCTCAGCCAGTTTGCCAGTTGCTTCTCTGCCTCGTAAGCTTCGACAAATGCTGGACCGAAAGACACATCATCTCGGTCACAATGCAACCCTACTGTCAGCGCCCCCCTAATGAAAAAATCATATACTGCCACTTCCATTTGAAAAGCGGAGGAAATCACGGCAATCTTTCGCAAGGCATTATCTAACATAGTAGAGTTTTTGGCATCAACAGGGCATGTCAAAATTACACTGTCTGAAAAGGCTCGTGCCTTGAGATTGGGAATCGTCGGGCCCCACTGTTGGCTTTTATTTAACTCGGTGCATCTGTTTTGTAGCCCTAACAGCATGCCTTCGATTTTGCTGGCTAGCTCTGGCTTTTCCAAGGACTCCTGCACGGCTTCTTTTAGCCCAGAGATATCCAGAAACGCAATTACCGCAGTCTGATAAGTATTCGGAGATGCCATAACTACGGCTTTCTCCATACTTCGCACATTAGAATTGTCATTGGATTTTCCGCATTATTATTTGGCGGGTCTATCTTAGCCTTGATTATAACACTTCCAAATATGGAGATAACAAAGGGGGCAGTTTGATTTTGTGGGGCACAATCAGCCAAGATGTGACAGAATGAAATATTGTCCGATTTGTAGTGTCCGCTGCAGCTACCAATCAGGTTTCAGTCTTCTAATTCTACGTCTCGATAACCAGCAGGAAGTGCCGTAGCACCTTTCATCCCTGGAAGACCGGGAATACCCGGCGTACCGGGAACACCAGGAGTACCACGAATGACTGAGCTTTTCCTAGTGTCATGAAGGAAACGGTCACCTCTCAGAATTTCGCCTATATAGCGGCCATGCCACACCTCATTACCATCAAGACGCCCTATGAAGTGACCATACCTGGAGAATACTCTGTCATCTCTTATAAATGCAACTGGGGTTCCCGAAGAATCATACAGCCATGTAGCCATTTCTTCCCCTAAAAAGGGTTATAAGGGGTGACTATACCTCCCCGGTCCACTTTAAGAGCAAAATAAACCCAAGTATGAGAAGACCTGCAAGGGGCAAAGCTGCCAGCCATCCTATGACACCAAGCCACCACGGTACAGCCGCATCCGCGATGAGCTCAGCACCTTTTCCAATGCTCTCTGCAGAAGGACTGATAGCGTAGCCAACGCTCCAAAATAGAAATCTCATCAAGAGAGGAAGCCCGACTATAAGAGATATTATCGCGCCGATTCTTTCTCCCATACAGATATTATACCTTACGAAGAGTCTTTTTAGAAATGTCCGGGGAGTGTTTCATTAGAGGCTGAAGTCGAAGCTTTATAATCAGCCAGCCTGCAACCATTGAACATTCCATCGATTTGTATGACAGCTAGAATCTTGCGCAGCCTGACACGTACAGCCATTGCCTAATCCTATTAGCTCATGTACCATAGGCTTATAACCTTGATTGATAGGGTGATAAGGCACATCCTCTCCGGTGGGATTGCGTGGTTCTAGTTTGTGGTTCTAGCCAGGCGCTCGGTTGGGATGCGAGCTTCAGAAAAAGTGAAGGAAGAGGAATTTCGTAAATACCAGATAGCCAGGGACGAACAGACCCTGAACGGTAAGCTTAGGAGATGGAAACAGATTAAACCTGTCACCTATGGTCAGCCGCTACCCAGATTGCTATGGGAGTACGTAACCACGGCAGATGAGATGTTCATAGAAGGCCACTTCTGGGGTGTGATTTTGCTGTCCGCCGCAATCACGGAGTTGCTGCTGGCGGACCAGCTAATGGCAAGGGCGCAGATGACCAGGGGCGAGATAGAGCACTTCCGTTTGGAGCAAATGGCTATCTTAGCTCATCGACTGCAAATCCTGACCGACCAAGAAAAGGACGCGATTGATGAGTTGAGAAAACTGCGCAATGGTTTGATTCACGCCAACGTCGGTAGGCTCAAGGAAATGGCGAAGAAGTCCCACGGGAGTCTTTACGAAGGACTGGAAACGGAGTCTTACCTCGTTCCTCTCTCCGACGAAAGCGGGATTCGGGTGGACGCATTGAAGTATCTTCGCTTCACCAGAGATTTGACATTCAGATTCTATGGTACAGATTCTTGACGAGGAGACAGCTAACTCCCCGTGACCAGACTATCGTTGCACCTTTCTCGGTTATGTTCAACGCGCCAACCCATGAAATCAAAGGGGTGCATTTCAGGGCAGCCGAATTGATTGTCGGTATCGGTGAATCCGCAAGTTCGCAAATCGGATAAGGCTGGGGCGTCTAGCACCTAAGGATGAGAACGAGGTTGGTGACCCGATCGACGAAGTGTATCTCTATTAGCGTCTCTGACGGCGTTGAGAACCGGTGCTAATCCGCTTGTGAGAATGGTTGACGAGCATGACATATTGGGTGATAATGAACTTGTACAAGCGATTGTGATCACTGAAGGCACGGAGGTGATAAGATGGCGAAAGAAAGACGAGATTATTACGAGAGTGTGTATCAGATAGCAGCAATACTGAATTCGGCGCGTGACTCAAGGGCCTTACTTCATTCCATCGTTGAAAGTGTAGCTAAAGCTATCGGGGCAAAAGCCTGCTCACTCATGCTGCTGACAGCAGAAAGGGATGTATTACTGCATACCGTTGCCCATGGGCTTAGTGACTGGTACCTCCGAAAAGGACCGGTAACAGTCGGTAAGATCATTTCTGATGTACTTGAGGGCAAGCCAGTGGCTGTTCTGGATGCAACTACAGACGAGCGTGTACTATACAGAGAACAAGCCAGAAAAGAAGAGATCGCGTCTATGCTTTCCGTCCCTATGAGGCTTAGAGGAGAAGTCATAGGAGTATTGAGAGTCTACACTGCAAAGCCATACCGGTTCAGCAAGGATGATATACATTTTGTAGAGACAATTGGCAACCTTGGTGCAGTAGCTTTAGAGAATCTCAGAGCGTACGATATTCTCCAGAAAGATTACGAAACATTCCGACGGGATATGCTCCAATGGCGCGCTGCACTTGGTGATGAGGGGATGATGGGCGACCTTGTTAGGCCTGCGGAGGAACAGCCAATCAAGATACCTCCTGGGGGATAAACAGAGAGGACAGCAGAAGCCCGGTTGCCTGTACATTAACTCAAATTGTTGAGCTAACCCTCGTAAGCTCTCTAATGTAAGCTAAGCTTCCCGTGCCGTCGCACGATAGTCATCTCTTCTTCGCCATAGAATTCATCCTTTTTATAGATGCAAGAAATGAGACATTTCGGACATGTTAGCTTTGTTTTCTCTGTTTCTAGGGTTAGAAAAACTCGACAAATCTTTCGTAATTATAGGTTTTCGTCTCCGTCGAACAAGCTCCTCCACTGATATTTCGCAGATCTGGGGGAAAGCTTCACCCCGACCAATCAGAACAGGTCATTTCTTTCCAATAATGAACAGGTATGAGGCAGGTGACGCGCCAGATTCTGCTATTGCTTCCTTGACCTTCTCTCCTTCTTCCATCAGGCGCATTCTAGTTTGCAGGTCTGGGTGGTTCTCAATTCTCTTGATTTCATCGTCAATGCCCTTTATGGCTTCGTGAAATGTTGCCTGGTTCCTTGGGTCTTCGCACTCGTGTTTTCTCTCGCAGAACAGGCAATCGACGGGATGCGTAGAATCGAAGATCGCGATCTCACTCAGCTTTAAACCATCGGCAATGTCACTGATTTCCTGTCTTGTTAGTGTCTTATTATGAGTGATGCCGAGCAAGGAGTCGATTCGTGCCTCCCACTCATGCTCAAGTTCATCTGCCTTTTGTGCCTCTGTTTGCTCTCCGTCGCAGTACACCTCCTGAAGTATGAAATTGCCACCCTTCTTGAGCACACGCTTCATCTCGGTCATAACCCTATCTATACCTGCAAGATGATGCAGAGAATGGGATATGCAAACGGTGTCGAAACACTCGTCCTCGAACCGTAGATTCTCAGCATTCATCTGAAGAAACTGCACGGCCTTTCCTTCAAACCGTTTCTTGGCAGATTCCATATCTTCTTTCGATTCGCCGGAAGGACAATAGTCTATTCCGACAAAAGAATCGTACGCCTTCAGAGTCTTGATGAGAGTATCAATGAAGCCCCCTCGTGCCGTGCCGACATCCAATACCTTACCTGCGGAAATCGACCCCAACTTCTCCGCTATTTTGCCTGCGTTAGATGACGCTAATCCCTTTGGCAAGTCTTCCATTGCTCATCTCTCCTCCCTTGCTGGTCCTCGGAGCGGTTTCATGCACAAGGACAATCTGCCTCCATCCACGCAGATCGGGGTTCTATCGTCGTTCCCACACAGTTTGGGCAGGAAGATCGTTTCTGCTTCTATCCCGTAATGCTTGCTCCATTGCTTATTGAACTCATCAATAGCTTCCTCGGAAGTCTCCCTCTCCTTCCTTTTGTGTGCCTTATTGTTGCTTTCCCAAGGTGCTCGGGCTGGATTGGCAGCTTCCTCATGATTCCTGTAAACAGTATACTTAGTATTGTCACCCCAAACCCAATTGTACCCCTAACCAACCTCTAATAGAAGACCCCCATAGGATCGGAGTTGTTTTACAGTATGAATGTCAGGGACACCATACCAATCAGGCCTGCTTACGAATTAGGTATCATGTGCTCAGAATACCACCGCATTTCAGTATTGCACAATGTAGCGTTTTGTGACTCCTTAACTCTGTGGCATGTCTTGGACACCGCACAACAAACTGTTGACAATTCCTTAGATAGCAGTATAATAGTGTCAATAAGAAGAGCCTCAAGAAGAAATAGCACTTTAAGACTAATATCAGGGTGGATGGTCAGGTGTGTGCCTTAGAGGATTGCGGTAGTTCCCACGATGCTCAGCCCAGCACATATAGAAATGTGAACTGGGCTCCTTCTTCCTGCCCCCGCAGAATCAACTCTTCGTTTCCAAACCCAGGGCTGTGCAGGAAAGTGGTTGCCTGATTTGTTCCCGGCTTCGTGCCTGAGGCATCAGCCATCTGTAAGAATCTGGGGGGAAACTCAAACCCCCACAACGGAGGTGAAATATGAAGACAATACTTAGTTCGCGGAAAGGCCATTACTTGGCAAGAGTTGGCACCTTCTTTATTGCGGTAGCCCTCATTGCGGGGATGGTAGGCTGTGATGGTCCTACTCCTTCTGGCGTGGAAATATGTGATTGGTATGAGTTGGATGCCATCAGAGACAATTTGAGTGGCACTTACCTTCTGAGGTGCAACCTCGATTCCACTACTGCCGGTTATACGGAGTTGGCGAGCCCGACAGCCAATGGTGGAAAGGGCTGGCAGCCAATTGGAACCTCTGATGACACATTCATCGGGAGTTTGGACGGTCAGGGATACGAGATAAGTGACTTGTTTATCGACCGCCCTTACGAAGATCGTGTGGGGCTTTTCGGTGGTGTTGGTGCAGGAGGGGTCATCAAGAATGTCGACGTGATGGACGCCGATGTGACTGGCCACGCCTATGTTGGCGGTCTGGTGGGAGAGAATTATGAGGGCACTGTGAGCAACTCCTATTCCACCGGCAGCGTGAGTGGTGAGTATTGTGTTGGCGGTCTGGCGGGAGGGAATAGGGGCACTATGAGCAACTCCTATTCCACCGGCAGCGTGACTGGCCAAGACAATGTTGGCGGTCTGGTGGGATATAATTCTTTTGGCACTGTCACCGACTCCTATTCCACCGGCAGCGTGACTGGCCAATACAATGTTGGCGGTCTGGTGGGAGAGAATTATGAGGGCACTATGAGCAACTCCTATTCCACCGGAAACGTGATTGGCAATTTGGAGGTTGGCGGTCTGGTAGGAGTGAATTATGAGGGCACTGTGAGCAACTCCCATTCCACCGGCGGCGTGAGTGGTGAGTATTGTGTTGGCGGTCTGGTAGGACTGAATCATGAGGGTACTGTGAGCGACTCCCATTCCACGGGCAACGTGATTGGTGGGTATGAGGATTGTATTGGAGGTCTGGTGGGATATAATGGTGGCACTGTGACCCGCTGCTATTGCACCGGAAACGTGACTGGCGGCGAGGACCGTTATAATATTGGCGGTCTGCTAGGATTTAATGCTGGCACCGTGAGCTACTCATACTCCACCGGCAACGTGACTGGCTACTATCGGGTTGGCGGTCTGGTGGGAGAGAATTATGAGATTGTGAGCGACTGCTATTCCACCGGAAACGTGACTGGCAATTCGGAGGTCGGCGGTCTCGTGGGCAGGAACTGGAAGCGCAGTGTGGACTACCTTGGTGATGTGAGCAACTCCTATTCCACCGGCGGCGTGAGTGGCAACAACTATTTTGGCGGCCTGGTGGGATATAATCTGGATGGCACTGTGAGCAACTCCTTCTGGGATACCGAAGCCAGTGGAGAGTCTACTTCGGATGGCGGGACAGGCAAGACCACGGCGGAAATGCAGAACATCGATACCTTCACAGACACAGAGACGGAAGGACTGGACGAGCCATGGGATATGATCGCAGTCG
>Ga0114919_10004196_pt1 | contig 11573 bp, 9 predicted proteins | sample BlataG_FD_88682 | JGI IMG/M metagenome (GOLD analysis project Ga0114919, IMG submission 88682) | Deep subsurface microbial communities from Black Sea to uncover new lineages of life (NeLLi) - Black_00105 metaG | ecosystem: Environmental > Aquatic > Marine > Oceanic > Sediment | place: Atlantic...
CGCTCCTGCCGGACGTGGCCTCGCGGGCTCCCGAGACAGCCCCGGTTTATCTTAAGAGGAACGAGAACCTCAAGCTTCGTGTGTTCATTGACAGAAGCGTCGTCGAAGTCTTTGTCAACGGCAGGCAATGCGTCGCCATGCGCGTCTATCCCAGCCGTCCCGACAGTGTCGGCGTGTCGATGCGTTCCCAGGGTAAGGGCGCTGTGCTAAAATCGCTCGATACCTGGCAGATGAAGAATATATATGAATAGATTGCGTGCATGAAGACTGGTTTAACATTCATATTTTAACGTATAATCATCAGTAGTTTTTAGATTTTATCTAATCCAAGCCAATTCCTGCTACCAGATTAAATATGGGAAATGCCAATTAAAAGATATTGAAAATTGTGCCCTTTCAATATATAATGGAGTTTTTAATCACCGGATATATATGAATCGTCCATGGAATGATATTAGAGGTGGGTTCGCTGAGTTGGCTGTTGCCACGTGATATTTCCTTAAAAGGTACTGGCATCCGCCGCAGTCCATCCTATGCGACCATTCACGAGAAAAAGAGAAAGGATAATGCAATGAAAGTACAAAGTAATACCCAGAAAACATCCAACTCCCGCCGTGAATTCATCAAGCAAGCTACCGGGGCTTTGGCCGGAATTCCACTGACGAGCGTCATTGCCGCACGAGGTAATGTTGCCGGGCAAAACAAGATCAAGGTTGCCCTGGTTGGTTGCGGTGGGCGTGGTAACGGAGCCGCCGTCAACGCCTTGTCAACCAAGGGTCCGACTCAACTGGTCGCCTTGGCTGATGTCTTCGAGAATCGTGTTACGGGCAGCGTCAAGAGTCTCTCCGGACGGTTCGCCAAGCAGGTAAATGTTCCGCAAGACCGGCAGTTCGTGGGCTTGGATGCTTACAAGAAGGCCATCGACGCGATTGCGCCTGGCGGGGTCGTGCTTCTGGCCACGCCTCCGGCGTTCCGGCCTATCCACCTCGAATACGCAGTGGCCAAAGGCTGCCATGTTTTTATGGAAAAGTCTTTCGCCGTTGATGCTCCCGGGATTCGCCGCGTACTCAAGGCCGGCAAAGAGGCCGCGAAGAAGAACCTTAAGATCGCGGGAGGCTTGATGAGCCGCCACTACAAACCCCTGGAAGAGGCGGTCCACAAACTGCATGAAGGCGCCATCGGTGATATCATCACCTGTTGGGCCTATCGTGAACACGGGCCGGTCGGCTTTCGTACGCGACGGCCTGGCATGAATGAATTAGCTCACCAGATCCAGAACTATAGCTGCTTCACCTGGCTAAACGGTAGTTTCATTCTCGACTGGCTAATCCACAACCTCGATGTGTGCTGCTGGTGCAAGGATGCCTGGCCGGTATCGGCTCAGGGTCAGGGAGGCCGTCAGGTCCGTACCAAGCCCGATCAGTTGTTTGACCACTATGCAGTGGAATACTCCTTTGCTGATGGTACACGACTGTTCGCGCAAGGCCGGCATATAGATAATTGCTGGGGCTTTTTCGGCGACGTTATCCATGGTACGAAGGGCTCGGCAGTGCTCGGCGAAGGGATTCCCCAGCCCCGCATCTACAAAGGTCACCAGCAGACGTCAGCGAATGTGATCTGGCAGTACAACGGACAGCGCAGTAACGCTTATCAAGCTGAGCATGATCTGCTTTTCGATGCGATTCTCGAGAACAAGCCTTACAATGAGACTGAGCGGTGTGCATACGCTGCTATGGTGGGCATCCTGGGCCGCATGGCCGCTGAGTCCGGAAAAATGATTACGTGGGAAGAGGCTTTGGCTTCAAACCTGGAGTTGGCTCCTGGTTTGGACCGGTACACTATGGACTCTAAACCGCCGGTGAAGCCGGACGCCGAGGGTGATTACCCTGTCGCCAAACCCGGCCTGACCAAGGTGCTCTAATGGTCTACCAGAGCGGATAGCCATCGATCAGAAATATTATGTATTCCACATGGATTTCATTTCCCAGATATCTATGGATTGAATATTGACAGCCGGGCTCTTTTCGACGATTCGAAGACCCTGATGGTCCGGATCAGGATAGCTTACAAACGTTATGGCGTAGCCGTTGACGTAAACCTCTATAATGCAACGGTCGATGAACACGCGCAGCGTAGTTACATCACCGTTTGGCAGGTCGATGGGCTGAGATCTATCACTGATGCCAAAGGTTCCTTTCGCGGCGTCGATGTAAACCGGAGTATATGACTTTCCATCATCCGAAGCCCGCACTCCAAGGACCAGCCGTCCGTCAGTGCCGAACTTGACTGAAGCAGAAATCTCCAAAGCATCGCTCTTTACCGCATCCAAATTTGCCTGCCTGGGTTTTGGAAGATGGACATGCCTGCCTCGCAGCACCTCAAGTTCCGGAATTGGTTCCTGCCACAGGCGTTTGCCATCGCGAACGTTTATGACCCTGGGGATACTGTGAGCCTGCTCCCAGTACGGCACGTTTGGTACTTTCGGCGGTCTTTTCATGCGGACCCAACCGTGCATCAGTTGTCGCTGCTGCCCGGCAAGGCCACGATCATCGGTCATATTGACGTTGAAGGAGTAATAGTGGCCGCTGTCAACGGATCGTGGGTTCGGGCTGTCGGGCGTGAATATCACGGTCTTGTAGTCAAAGTCACCAAGCCAATACGGATTGCCGGAACCCACGAAAAGGGCATATTTCCCATCGAGTTCGATGAGGTAAGGCAATTCCCAGTAATGCGATTTCTTGATGGATGGAGCAATGTTCTTCTGCAGGGTCCACTGCTCCAGGTCGCTGGACGTCCACAGCCACGCAGCTCCCTGAGGTTTTTCGCCGCCTGTCCGTCCTCCGACAAGTTGATACCACAGGTTGCTGTGTTTCCAAACCTGACCGTCCCAGTGAACCGGGCTGCCGGGATTGGGACGCTGGGAATCATCCATTACCATTTTCTTTTCCCAGGTCGCCCCGTCGTCTTTGCTGCGAACCAGCATACCGTACGTCTCTCTATGACCTCCGACGTTGCCTGTATAAAGCCCGCAAAGATCGCCATTGCCGTCGATAAAGGTATTACCGGAATATACGCCGTTTACATCGTACTTCGTATCAGGCCAGACCGCTACCGGCCAGTCTTGCCAGTGAACTAAATCCTCACTGACGGCATGTCCCCAGGTGCGTTTGCTGCGTTTCCATCCGCCTTTGCCATCATCAACCTGAGGATCAAACTGATAGAACAAGTGATACCTGCCTTTGTAGTAGATGGGGCCATTTGGGTCATTGATCCAGCTTTCGGGGGCGGTGAAATGATAGAATGGATAATTCGGATCATTCTTCATCATCCATTTCCGCAGTTTTAATGCCGCCTGTGAATATGTTTTGATATCCTTGCTCTTAACAGCACGGCGGTATGTCAGTACAGGCTCAGGTAAGGTTTTGGATTGGGCCGCTCCGGCAAAAGCCTTACTGCATCCGCCCGCACCCACTATCGAGGCAAGTCCTGTTATCTTTAGAAATACTCGACGTGAGAGTCCTTTCTTCATAATACCTTGAAAATCAATTGTTCCCAAGGGCCAATACTCCTCGAGCCAGTGCCCCATCATAATCGCCACATCCACAAAATCCACCCTGACGCATCCCGTATCCCGCATCTATTTAAAACTGAACGAATAGAGCCTTGCGTTCTGAAGAATAAACCTGAGCTTCACCGTTTTTCCTTTCAGTTGAGATAAATCACCGCCTGACTTCCATTGTGGCTGTAAGGCGAAAACCAAAATGTCCTTTTGCGAAACCATAATGTCCCAAAGGCTATGCGCACAACAATTCCGCCCCAAAACACCGGTTTCTTTCTCAAAAACCAGTGTTTCGTGCGGTGTCCCCGATATAAAATCAACGCCTTAAGGACCTTGTAATAGGCCATTAAAGAGGCGTTAATCAGTTGTCAAATCGCCTGTCGGCGTTATGCCGATTCTACTAAAAACCTCCCAATATCTGCCTTGACCGGCTCGCATTTGGGCTACCTTGCTGCCTCCCCGCTTTGCACCTTCCCCCATCTTCTCTGTAGAGTCGCCGACTTTCTCGGCAGACTTGCCGACACCCTGGAGCTGCTGCTTTGTCTGCTCAGCTCCCCTGGTCTTTATGTGAATGTTGATGTTTTTTGCCATTGTTACTTTGTAAAAGTCGGCCGGGGCGGTCTGAGCGTTCCGTCCGCCCCGGCTTGTCCACTTATTTTAGGACGCTGCTGTAATCAGCCCGACAATCGGACCGGCTTCGGTTGTGTCACCGACGCCGAAAGCGGCGACATCGATTCGCTCGACACCCCGGAATCCGATTTGGTCGTTGGCAAAATACACGTCCTGGCTGCGAGCTATCGTTATCTGTTTCCTTTCTCCCAAATACGAGCCAAGACGCAAGTCACCTAAAAGGGCACAGATTTGAGAATCCGCTTCCACGCTTGGCATAGCATGAACGAATTCGACCGGATAACCGTACAGGTATCGTGACTTGCGGTCGCTTAAAATCTCAAAAATATTAGCAACGCCGGCAGCCCTGGCAAGTGCATAAGGAACCTGGTAAAAGAACTTTTTGCTCATATACCATTTTGCACCTTCATCAGCATCGCTCGGCAATATCGATACTACCCCCTCGAAGTCCACAAGGGCAAGCTCACTGTAAGCATTGCCCGAACCGACTTGGAGTCCTTTGATATTGCCGATAGTCTCATCGACTCCCATCAGCGCTCCAACGATTCCCGTCATGCCGAAATACGTGCTGGTCCCATCACCGAGGAAGCCGGCCTCATCTTCCTTTTTAGCCAGGCTTCGAGCGATACTCAGCCCTAAAATTTCACCCAAAGCGATAACGCTATCCTCCTCTAATTCAGACGATACTTTTGTCAGGCAAGCCCACTTTTTGGCGGTCAGACCAACCTGGCCGAACTCCATATCGCTTTCAGAGATTTCGTTGCCTTCGCCGGGAGCATACACTGTTAAGTCGGCGTCCACTTTTGGCACTACTAACCGGTCACTTCCCATAGTGACAACAGTTGTATTCCTGCGGAATTTGCCGTATTGTCCGAGCTTCTCGATAAGAATAGGCATTAGTTCCGTAGGTACAAGATAGCCGCCACCGACATTCGTCCCCTCGCCTAATGCCTTCTGGCTTGCTGCCTTCAAAAACAATTCACCGAATTGTTTGGCCTGTTCGTCTGTCGGCCAAAATCTGCCACCCGGTGTGGCTTCTACTTGGCCGCCCATAACGGCTTTCCCGTACAATTTAAGCTGCCGTACAAGCTGGTCTATTGACGCCTTACTTTCTTGAAAAGCGGTTTTTGAGTTTTCTTCGAGCTCGGTCATTCTATCTCCGGCGGCCTTGAAGCCCTCGGTAATATTGGTTTTTTCTTCAGTCGTAAGCATTTTTAAATCCCTCGTAATAAACAGTTACCCGGCCTTTAATTCATAAATAAACAGGGCGGCTGGCCGTTCCCGCCGCCCTGTCCAGAAGTGGATGAGTAGAACAAATCGCCTTTGGCCCTCGCCAAGCTCACGCGCAGAGTCACGGCAGCACGAGGGTAGCCAGCCGCCGCCCGAATCGCGCAAACTCCCAAATCAAAAGAAGTTGAAAACATCATCATTGCCTTTTAAAAAACTTCGCAAATTCACTCTGCTCACTATTTGTGACAAGCCCTGCATAATCGGTTATATCTTCAGGGATTTCCCCCACATCGAGGTCCTGGGTTAAAAGTATTTCGGCAAATTCTTGATTTTTTCTGTCGAAGTCCGGGTCCTCCTCTCTGAATCTCTTAAGCAATTTTTTCTCGTCAAGCCAGTCCTGCTTTCCCTGAGCCGACCGGCTTAGTGCCTCTCTATTTGACGGCACCGGCACGACCGACAGCTCAATCCATTCTATCTTAGTATGAACATATACCCGCCTACCTTCGCGCTCTTCATAGCCGCCCTCTTGCGGTATAAATCCTATGCTCAACCCTTTTTGTTTTTTTTGTGAATATAACTGCCAATATTCCTCAGCGAGCTTTGTTATGCTATGAAACTCTATAATGACTTCGAGGCCGTTCTTTGCTATTTTGGCCTCTACGACATTTGCAACAACAGGACTTTGCCCTGCGTCCAGGCGATGTCGATGCGCTGCCAGTACAATATTATTTTGCATATATCCCGGCAGGCTCTCTGCGAATGCTTCCGGTAGTATGATTTCTCCGTCCCTGTCGATGTTGCCTGTTGATGCTATGCCAGCGATGCGTCGGTTCTTTTCATCGACACTTTTAATATCAAGCGAGGCTGAAAACTGCTTGGTCTCCAGCCCCGCCGATTTGTGCTGCACGCCGGTCTCTCCGTAAACCAACGATTTGTATGATTTGCCAACATCCATTTCGCTCATTTTGTTACCTCAAACCTTAGCCGTCCGAACTCCACCAACGCCTTGGCGTGTTTGTGCGTCCATGTTTACCCTGCATGTTCCGCAACCTTACAACCCGATTCACTTGTAATAACATCATCGACAATGGCCAACGGCAGCCAGTGCTTAATCGTAAGCCGTAACTGGCTGATTGCCGACAAAATCATCGCCTTATTTATATAGCATTTCTCGTCAACAACTTTCGCAGTGTGCAGGGCTGCAATTATATGACTGCACGTCCGCAAACGTCCCGATTTCGGAGTCCTGCAAATCCGCTTTAACGTATCCACCGCATCTGTAGTCAGCCTGATACCGCCATACTCGTACAGCTTGCGTATGTCCTCGGCTGTGTATAACGGACTATCCCCATCCGATGCCAGCTCGTCAAGATTAAGGACCGCTATCAACCGACTGGTAAACTGATCAAGCGACTCATAACCCCGCTTGGTGGTTTGCTGTGTGACAGTCTTAAGAAGGCCGTTATTGCCAGCCAGGATGAGCGGACACCGCGACTTGACAACGATAATCTGCCTCAATTGATTCAACTGTTTGACCGTAAGGCCCGATGCCTCGTCCAGCATGATAATGAGGTTCCTGCACTTGATGGCACCAATAATACGCCTGGTCATCGCAGCCATGTGGCTTGATACATTAACCTTGAGCCGCCTGGCAATCTCGGCAAAAATGCTTGTAGAACTCATCGTGTCATCGAGTTCAATGTATATCGAATTATGGTTAGCCCTGGCGTATTGCTTCATACAGAGGCTTTTGCCGTGTCCCCCGTCTCCTATGATAAGGCCGATTGTGCCTTCATCAATAGAGAATGCCTCCGCCTGTGTTATTAGCGTGCCGATTAGTTTGGCAATCTTAGTCTTAACGAACGGCCTCTGCTTTTCCGACCTGCCTTTGCGGTCAACGGAGTTTATCAGATTGATAATCTTGTTAATAAGCCTGGGGAGATTGCCCTTGTAACCCTTTCCTAAAAAATGGTAGACCATCGTGCTGCTGACACCGAGCATCTCGGCAACCTTGCCCCGTGATAGCTCGTATTCCTCCATAAACGCACGTAGCGATGCTTTCACTCGCTTTATCTCCTCGTCCGTCACTTGCTCCGGGACGCGCTCTTTTACAACCCTGGCATCATGCTCCAGACCTCTTTGTATATTGTCCATTCTACAACCCTCCGAATATATCAAAGTCTAAATCTAAATCAATTGTCTGTTGCTTTGGTCTCAATAAGCCAAAATCAATATCGAGAGGTTCGTCTTTCATACCTTCCGCCCCCACAGCCTTCTTTAGCCTTCGCCGCTCCAGGTCCCTTTTGTGCTCCTCTACCTGGTCGTCAAGGAAAGTTTTTACGGGACGCAGAAGCTTTGGTTTCGGTTTCGGTTCGGGTTTGGCCTTTTCCCTGGCCGCCTCGATGCTTAAATCCCGAACACTCATATTGGCGGTTCTTGACTTGCCCACGTACCCTTTGCAAAACTTTACCGCCATCCGCTGCTGCCTCTGCCCTTCCCTTAAGTCCGCCTCGGACACATTCTCGCCATATCCGACAAGCTGGTTCTCCCTGGCTGTGCAAATCCGTTTTTTGGTCTTTGCATCGTAGACGGTGACATATCTTAAATCATCGGGATTGCTCGCAACCAAAACCTCTCTGCCGAAATGCTTAAAAAGCTCCTGGTTATACTGGCCATAATGAAGACCTTTGAACCGTACCCCGTTCTTGCCCACCTTTAGCTTGCCGCTCCATACACACAGAAGCAGGTCAACTACTCCCTTCAATAGCACCCTCTTTGATGCCCTTGTATACATAATCTCGGCAGGGGTTCGACCGTTCATGCCTTCGCCGGTATGGGCTGAATTGTTATAAATCTCAGCGTACTCACCAAACAGCTTGCTAAAATCCTCAAGGCTCATGGCAGAGGTGATTACATTCGGGTCCTTGAGCAAAACATTTATGTTCTCTGGCCTACTTTCGACGCCTTGGCCGCAATAAGTCTCGAACGTAGAATCGAATTGCTTGTCTATGGTCCCGAATAATCGCTCGATCCGCTTCGCTCGCGGATTATACGGAATCGCAAAAGAAGACCGGACATCCATCCAGCCGTACAAACCCATCACCTCATCTTCATCCAGATAACCGGCACGCAGCACCTTACGTTTTTGTCGAACCTTTTTTGTTGTCCCCGTGAACATTTCTGAATCGTAATCTTTGCCGTTGTCGATTTTGACCATGTCCGGCGGGCCGTGCTTTTCAATAGCCCGTCTGGTTGCAATCAGGATAGTCGTTTGGTTTGGCAAAGCACAAACATGCCAACCGACAAGCATACGGCTTTTCAAGTCCAGCCAAGCCGTCAACCAGGGCCTTATCCATCGGTTACGATGACGTACCCAGCAATTGAACCGATAATGGTCTCCAACCCATACCTGTCCCGGCTCGATGCTGTCGTTGTCGATTTGGTTGTACGGTGCACACCTGGCATTGTACTCGCTCCTGCCCTCGCGATATAATATCCTGACCGGCTCAGGGATATATCGCCGAACATAGCTTTGCATGACACGCAGGCTGGGAAGTACCCAGCCCTTCTTCCCCGTTTTATTGATGTACCCAAGATTTCGCAGGCATAACCTGATACTTAATTGCTGCTGTGTAAGGTACATGTCCCTAAACACCTGTGCCGCCTCGTCACTTATCGTCTCATCTCCGAACCGGTTCCCGCCCCGCATGTCGACCAGGCCGACCGGCCCGTGCTCTTTGTATCGCTTAACCCACCGTTTTAATGTTCTGGGGATTATCCCGTGCTCCGCTGCACACTGATCGAGCGCATCGGTCCGGGTCCCACCGTAGCGAACGCGGTCCGCTGCACACTCCATAAATTGCAGGACTATACCGAGCAGTTTCTTTGCCTGCTTGACTTTCTCGATACTGAAACCTGCGAGCTGTGTATCCACCTGCTGTCCAGGAGAGTTATCACCCCTAAGCCGTGCATCGGCCGTGACCGGAATCTGCCATTCACCGTTTACCTTACGTGCTCCTGGCAGCTTGCCTTTTTTGCACATTCGTTGGGCGTGCCGCTTGGTAATTCCGAGCAATTTAGCTGCCGTTTCTAATGTCACGTACTTAACCATAAATAATCACTCACTATGACTGTGTGCCCGCTCCAACTCCTCTCGCAGTTTCCGGTTCTCGTCTTTGCCTGATATTTGATTATTGTTGATTGTCATTGTCTGCCTCTACCCAGCCCTGGATAAGTCCCTGGATTTCTATGCCTATTACGCTTGCTACTTTTTTGGCTGTAGCCAGATTGATAGCCTTTCCTTCCAGAATTTTTTTCCCCGTAAAGGCATGAACTCCAAGTAAAGAATATAGTCCCTCCTTGCCGACAGCCTTTTTCTTTCGGTACTTTTCTACGAGCTCAGTCTTGATAAAAACCAGGTCTGCCCTCATGTTATTTGTTTGGCTTTTCATTTGACTTGCTTCTTCCTTTTTGTAATATGAATTCTTGGCGTTTTCGGCTTAGCCCAAAATGTATCAGTTTGATATTGCATACTTGTCATATCGGCCAATTATATTGCTGTTCTATATCAGATGAAAGAAAAAATCAGGAAAGATACAAAAATTCGGCAACTTTTTGCGGAACGTTTCCGTAACTACCGCCGTGCATTAGGTTTATCGCAGCGAGAAATTTCAAAAAAAATCGGTCTTTCCGGAAATACACAAATTTCTAAGTTTGAGAATGGCACAAGCGAGCCGAGCATAACTACACTAAGAAAGCTGGCAGATATCGGCCCCATTGATTATGAGCTTGATCTGCATGAGCTTATAACCGGCAAACCTTGCCCTGCTATACGAGCCTGGAGAGAAGAAAATAAAACGCTCCTTGAATTACTCGCTAAGTACATATCACGTGAAACATCAAGGTTATTAGATGAACGGCATAAGAGGTGGGGGGAATTAGGGGAGATAGAAGAAGCAAAAGCAAAGGCAAAACAGAAAAAAGACTTTGTTGTTAGGGACAACGCGATTGTTTTTTTAAAAGCCGAAATTGCTCGGATCGAAAAACAAATATCTGACTTAGCAGAAGATCAAAACTACGTGCAAAGTGCCCTTAATAATATCAAGGCTGAAAGTAACGACTGATCTGTTTTTATATTTCCCTTAATTACATCGGGGAAAATAGGTCGTAACCATTGTTATAATAAGCATATAGAGTTTTTCTGAAAGATTTTTTATTTTTTTTTAGCCCTCACTGAGCTTCACTCCCTCCGAAACCTCTGATTTTAGTCATTTTTACCCTCTATTTTACCCACCTTAACGCAACACATACCCCTATGCCTCTTTAAAAATGTCGTTTTGCATGTCGTTTGTCGTTTTGGATTTTCACAAGTCAAGCCGTTTTTTCGCCTTTTAATTAACATGAAATAGGCCTTAGAATACAGTTTATAAGGTTCTTAAACGGGTTTCGCCGATTCTGAAAGTCTATATTGCCTCTATAGGCTCTCTCGATGCTGTTTACGCGGTTCTTAAACGTTTTTCACTTACAATCTGTCCTATTTCACCAAGTGTCTAAAAATTCACGATTTGGCCGTTTGGGACATTTAGAACGCCCTCAAAAATCCCTCAATATAACCCTTCTGATTACCCTTAAATGTTTGTTTTTACTCGAAAAACCCACCGTTTCCCCGTGATTCCCCGTGGTTCCCACTTATCGCTTCTTTATGACATATAGGTCTTCGTTTTACAACAAAGCTGAAATGAAAAGGACATTGAATTCTGTGCTAAATTTTCACTATTTCATAAAACACTGACACTACGGCACTTATGAGATGGGCATTTTGGGGAAATTGGCAGATAAGGGGTTGTACGGTTGTATTCGGGTTGTGGGCGTCAGCCGACAAAGAGAGTCCCATTCTGGTATGCTTTGTGCGTCCGCACCGGGTCTGATAGTCTGGTGGGGCCAGTCCAAAAGACACTGTAGATGAAGCCCTATATCACGCCGCCAATCGTTTACATTTTAGATGTTATCTGATAGAATGACGTGTCACTGTAGTTAAGTTTCGCACTTTTTTGAAATGTAAAGATAGGCAAAATGGCCCATGAGTTGCTTTTATGATTTTTTATCACTTACGGGGCTTTTTTCGAAAGTGGCATTAATTCATAATCGCCTCTTA
>Ga0114919_10004197_pt1 | contig 11570 bp, 14 predicted proteins | sample BlataG_FD_88682 | JGI IMG/M metagenome (GOLD analysis project Ga0114919, IMG submission 88682) | Deep subsurface microbial communities from Black Sea to uncover new lineages of life (NeLLi) - Black_00105 metaG | ecosystem: Environmental > Aquatic > Marine > Oceanic > Sediment | place: Atlantic...
GATATTCACCTTGAGTATAGTAAGCTTTCCAATTAGAAAACATCGCCTATGGCAATTCTGGATGCCATCCTTTTCGGAGGTAAAACAAAGTTGATTTTATTTCTAATCTTATTGAAATTAAAATCTGGAGCGCCAGGACACATCGCTAAATTTTCAATACTAAAATTAAAGGTCTTGCATGTTTCATAAAAATCTACTCGATCAAAATAGCATAGTCGTCCATTTTCCAGAGTATCTTTTCTGAGTAGATGTTTTTCTGGGAAATAAAAATCTATTATATGCATCATTTTACCATGCGGCTCTAATAATCTCTTCAATTTTTTGATTGTCTCAATTCTGCAATTTGAGGGAACAATATGTTCAAGAACACTGCAAGAAACGATAGCATCAAATTTGGTTAGATCGAAATCGAATATATCTCCGATCCAATACGTTACATCTGGATAGTGTAAATCCATTTCCTCTTTATGAGAAACAATATAACCCGCGCTATCATCATCGATGCCCCAAACTTCGAAATCCTTATTTGCCAAAAATTGAGGAAAGGGATTTTCTCCGCAACCGAAATCCATAACTTTCAGCTTTCTATTTAAATTCAGTTTCTCAAATAATTGCTTCAGCCACAGATAGGCGAAGGGATATTCCCATTGTTTAGAACTCTGAGTCCATCTAAGCTTTGGACGAAAGTGCTTCGCAGGTTCACCCACTTTCTCTATCTCATCTAAAATTTGGCGATATGAATCGATTTGTTCTCGATCTTCCCAGACGAGCATGTTATTCATCCTTCTCAAATATTTTCTTAAATCTCAGAAGCCGTTTCCGAGAATCTTTCCCGTGCAAATGTATATAGGCTGGTTTAAAGATCGATATTTCTTCATCTGTTAATTTTGGATTTCGAAGATCAGGAGAAATGAAATGTAGATAGGGATTCGCAAATAACATTGAGGGAACTCTTCGCCTTAGCATATTGATCAGATTTTGGCTTCCTCCCATCGGTCCCGCATTTATTTCTGAATAAAATTTACGAAATAGATCGATAAATCTACTTTCTCTTTTCCAAAGTGTAAATCCACTTCCCGGAATTTGATGACCGATTAACATTCTGGGATCTTTTCGCCTCACCATATATAAATCAAATCTATGTTCAAATCGATTCAATTCTGAATTTACTTCATCTAAGATGTTCCCCGAAAACATCGAATCTGCATCCAAACTCAAGATATATCTCGATTCCGGTGCAACATCTTTTATAGCTTCATCCATAATCAGCGGCTTCATCGAAGCATATGCCCGATCATGAACTCCATCCTGATCGTACTGATATGTAAAAAATTTATGGATCCTCACACAATCTTCAGCTTTCTTTCTATATAATTCAGCAGGAATTGACACAAGATTATCCGATCTTATCTCAGATAACATCTCTGCTGCAATCGAATCTACGACCACATATAACGAAGTATCATGATGCTTCAAAAATGTTTCTACCATGATAGGTGCTACTTTAGCGTATCTTTCCCCGCATGCTATAAAGATCGGTGCAATCATTTGATGGCCTCCAAGACATCTCTTGCACTTAATTCCTCTAAACACTTCCGATGCTGGCAGCCATGATAAACTGTACCCTTCGAAATCATACCTGAAAACTGACACGGCTGACATGGCAGATTTTTAGAAATAGGAATAACATTATTCGGCGGCATGTTCTTCACTGGATCTGTACAGCCGAAAATGATATAGGTTTTTGTTCCTAAAGCGGCGGAATAGTGAGAAATCCCTCCTTCATTTCCTATAAAGATTTCTGCATTTCGAATGAGGCCGCCGGTCTGTAGTAGAGATAACTCACCTCGATAATCAGTAATCTTCTCGAAATTTCCAGTTTTCTCCAATCCTACGAGCGCCACATCTTCTAATTTAGAAGCCAATTCTTCCCAATGAACCCATCGTTTACACAGCCAATTTTTTTGACCTTCGGGCCAGATAACTATTTTATGTTTTGCCGATGCCTCTGTATAATTAATAAAATCAATATTAAATTTTTTCGGCAATTCCTCTCCAGCTTTAATGAACCACGCTTTATATTCTGGGAAAGATTTTCTGGGAGGTGGTAATACGATTCTGTAACCCCCTGGAATTTTTTTTCTACTGAGATAGATTTGATCGAAAATATTTACTATCAAATTTTTAGTCTCAGGAAAAGCTAACTCTCCGCCAGTAAAAGCAGTTATCCTTCCGTATCTTCTCTTCATTTCAAATGCAAAAGGCAGGCTTTGAATAATATTTCCAATACCTGAAAATAATAGTATGCAATAATTTTTATTCAAAACTATTATCTCTCTTCAGTGACTTCTCTCCACGACTAAAGCCGGGAGCTTCTCAGTTCACTGACCCGTCTTCAAGCACGTGATCTCTCTGAGCGTTAATTCGGACTCGTCCAGCCCTAGCAGCGATTTTTCATCCCTCCGCGATTGAAATCGGGGGTTTTCAAATCGCAATTTCAATAACAAAGCACATTGAGATCTCACCGTTTGGTCTGAAGATTTCTGTTCGACTGCACAAGCGACAGTTTTCTCGCATTCTTCAAAGCCCTTACCAGAATCAGTCCAGTATCGCTCCTTAACAACTTTCCAATCGCCAATCAGCATCCCAATTCGATCTTCATTATATATTAAAGCACGATAACGATGCCGTATCCATTTATTCTCTAAGGGAGTATCTTTTAACTTATCCCTAAAATTTTCTTCAGGCGAAAGTATCCGTTCTTTGCCGCAGGGAAAGGTTAAGAGAAGATGCCCATCTTTCTTAACCAACTTTTTCATGCGATCTACTGCCCGTATATCTCCGAATAAATCGAATTCGTTATTACAGTTATATCCCATGGCCACGATGTGCTCAATAGCAGAGATCGAGATTACAATATCGTATAAAACATCCGAATCATAGTCTAAGATATTTGCTTCAATATACTTAATTTTATTTAAGAGATTTCTCCATTTTTCTTTGCTTTGATGTTTTTTAGATCTCTCTGGAATTAGTAAAGCTTCACCTTGTATACGCTTGGAATCGCCGTCGAGTCCAGTGTAATCAATATTGCCGAATTCTAATATTGGCTCGATATATCCTGCACCAGCAAATCCTACATCGAGTAACGATACCTGATCGCTTTTGATCGATAAACCATAGAGTTCAGTTAACAGAAACTTAATTTCAATTTCTCTTGCAGATTTTGCTGCAAACGAGGAAGGTCGAACATAGTTATACATTTTCTGTGCTCTTCCTTTTCTTATCGATCACAAGCAAATAAATTCGTTTTTTAATCCCATCTTCGGGTTTCGTCTTTATCTTCGAAATAGACACATGATAAGGAGCACTCAAGACTCTAAATTCATTTACATCTCTGAATCCTCCACCTTTCATATCACTCCAGAAATGTTTATGCGACGGATGCCAGAAAAATTTCCCGAGTGGAAAAGTAACGATAAGCCGGGTCAGAGTCAAATCAAGTAAATTCTGGAATGCCTTTTGGAAATCTTTCAAGTGCTCTAATGTTTCAGAGCAGATAACGATCGGCCTTCTCTCTGATAAATCAGGATCAAGTATATTCATCTTTTTAAATGTCAAACCTGGTTGCTCTTGAAATAGAATTATTTTTTTGATATCGGTAGCAAGAACATCGTAACCCATTTTATGAAGATGGTATTCTATTCTGCCCTCACCGCATCCAACAGTAAGAACTTTTTTCTCACAACTATATTTCGGAAAAGCATTTATAATCGAAATATCTCTGAGGTCTAAATCTTTCATATTTTGAACCATCAACGATAGAAATTTTTGATCGCATTACGCACATATACAATTTGCGATAAAGTAAGAGCAGGGAAAGATGGTAAGCAGATTCCATGATCATATCCATAAATTGCATTCGGGAAATACTTATCATCCGATTTCAAATATTTATAGTAGGGCTGCTGGTGCAACGGATAAAAAAATGTTCGCGGTTCAATTTCTTTATCTGACAAATAGTCCATCAATTCATGAGCTTTTTCACATAAAATGACCACCCGAAACGGTATATGCCCAGAATCCGAGTGTGGAAGCAAAAACCGAACTTCTTTTACACTATCCAATTCTTCTTGATATATTTCAAGAACCGCCTTTTTTCTGGCGACAATCTCTTTGAGCCTCTGTAGCTGTACCAACCCAACTGCAGCCTGAATATCTGTTATTCTAAAATTGTATCCGATTTTCGGATGAATGAATGTACCACGCTCAATCCGTCCCTGATTACGAAGATATAGCAATTTTTCATAAATCGTCTCGTTATTCGTTACAACGAAACCACCTTCTCCAACGGTGATGGTTTTGTCTGCAAAAAATGAAAAACATCCTATGTCTCCAAACGTTCCACAAAGTTGATCTTGCCATGTAACCGCCAGTGACTGTGCAGCGTCCTCAATTACCATAAGGTTATGGTCACTGGCAAACCGCATAACTTCAGTCATATTTGCAGCCATGCCATAAAGATGCACTGGCATAATAGCTTTAGTTTTTTGAGATAAGACTCGATGACAGTCTTCTACACTAATCTGAAAATCTTCCTTTTTCACATCTACAAATACAGGCTTCGCACCAACCATTTCTACAGCATTCGCAGATGCAATAAAGGTAGAATCTGGCACAATAACTTCATCATCTGCGCCAATTCCGATTGCTCGAAGCCCCAAGTACAGAGCTAACGTGCCGTTCGGTGCAAATACACCATATTTAGATCCCAATAACTTACATAGCTTCTTATTGAATTCCTTTGCTTTAGGGCCCTCTGTAATCCACTTGCTTTCGAAGCAATCCTTGATGGCAAGGTATTCTGCTGAATCAATGAAAGGCACAAATTGAGGAACTTTCATTATTTCTCCTTTGATATAAATCTGTTTCGATTTTCAATATACCACTTTACAGTTTTTTTTATTCCCTGTCTTATATTTATTTCGGGTTCCCAATTTAAGATAGCTTTCATCTTTGATACATCCAAAATTTTCTTGGGCGCTCCATCTGGTCGAGCGGTATCGAATTTAAATTCACCCTCCCACAAAGCAGCGTGTTTTATCAAATAAGCAATTTCTCGAATGGAACATCCCTTACCTTCACCGATGTTCATTATCTCGATATTATCATATTTCTCCATAGCCATTATAATTCCTTCTGCCGCATCTTCAACATAGCCCCATTCTCTTATCGGATTGCCAGTACCCCAAATAATTACAAATTCTTCATTGTTTTGTTTTGCCTGAACAATTTTCGCAATTAAAGCCCCAAGAGCATGAGATCTCACTGGATCAAAGTGATCATTGGGACCATAAAGATTTGGCAAGATCAAATGAATACTATTGAAACCATATTTTTGTTGATATGCTTTACACTGAACCCATGTTGCCTTACGAGGCATACCATAAGTTAAAACTGTATTATGCATGGGGCCATCCCACCATTCACTTTCAGTATAAATCTCGGCAATCCCAGGATAAGTACAGTTAGGAAGAATATTTACGAGTTTATTTACACCCACTTCATAGCAGGCCCGAATCAAATTGAATCCAATTTGAATGTTATCTTCATAGATCTCCACCGGCTTTAAATCATTATATGCGATCCCGCCTACATGTGCAGCACAATTTATAACAATATCAGGCTGTTTAGATAGCAAAAAACTAAAAAGGTTGTCATATCTTTTTATATTAACTCCCGTGCCCCTGCTGAAACAAACTATATCATAACCTTTATTTCGAAGTTTTTCCGCGATAGTTCTACCCAAAAAACCATATCCTCCAGCAATAGCAATTTTCATGAAAGTCTCCTTTTGATCAAATATGCGTCATCCATTGCTTATTATGCGCCACTGTTCCTTCCGATAGTATCTTTTCTCTTTCCAGATCAGCGTCCACCATAATATGTACAAGGTCTTTAAAAGTAGTTCTTGAATTCCATCCGAGTTTTTCATGTGCTTTTCTTGCATCTCCCAAAAGATAATTTATCTCGGTAGGTCTGATCAATCTTGGATCGATCTCAACATATTCTGTCCAATCTAATCCAGCATAAGTAAATGCTTCCTCAACGAATTCTTTTACAGAATGAGCTTCACCGGTTGCAATTATGTAATCATCAGGTTCTTTCTGTTGCAACATAAACCATATTGCCTCTACGTACTCAGGCGCATATCCAAAATCTCTATACGCAGTCAGATTTCCTAAATAAAGTTTATTCTGAATACCAAGCTTAATTCGAGCTACGGCTCTTGTAATTTTTCTCGTAACAAAAGTTTCGCCTCTTCTCGGCGATTCGTGATTAAACAAAATGCCACAAGCAATCCACATTCCATAGGCTTTCCGATAATTTTTGCAAATATGATGAGCGCAAAGTTTTGCTATCGCATAAGGACTACAAGGATTAAAAGGTACTTTTTCATCTTGAGGTGAAGGCATATTACCAAACATTTCACTACTCGATGCCTGGTAAATTTTGGGTTTTATTCCTAATCTTCTAACTCCTTCCAAGAGCCGTACCATGCCCAATGCAATCGAATCAATAGTGTACTCTGGTATTTCGAAACTGACCATCACATGACTTTGTGCCGCCAGATTATAAATTTCATCTGGCTTCACTAAACCAATTATTTTAGTCAAACTACTTCCATCCGTCATATCACCTCTAAAAAAAGCGAACCGATCCCAGCCTACATTTTCAATTAAATGATCAATCCGACTTGTATTGAAGCTACTCGATCTTCTTGCGATTCCAACAACTTTATAATCTTTTTGCAAAAGAAATTCTGCAAGATAAGATCCATCCTGACCTGTTATTCCAGTAATCAATGCTGTTTTCATTTTTTTTCAAATCTATTTGAGAATTACATCGGCCTCAAATCCCGAATAATTTTTTCTTATAATCTCTAAATCTTCATCTTTAAGCAAGCCTAAAGCTTGGCGTTCCGCTACATTTTTATGGTTGAATCTGCCTTTGTTAATCACATTCAAAGTTAAAAATGTCTCACTTGCAATTACAACAGTCGCCATTTCCCTTGCGGCCATTTTAAAATTTGTTGTTTCAAATTGCCATATCGTAAGATTCGGCTTCAGATATTTCAGAAAATGGTCCCTCTGCCAAATGGATCCCGGAAGACCGTTCCGATACTTTGGATATTGACCCTGCGCTATCTCAATTATACCATCCGACACCGTTTTTCCCACAAATTTCTTTGTTGCTACATCTAAAAATGCTTTTTGGATTCTATTATCAATGAATAACCTTTCTATCCGATCTAAACGTTCCAGATCAACTGGCTTGATTAAGAAAGTATCATCCGCGAAAATTAAGAAATAGGGATCTTTTACAGATTCAAAAAAGATTCTTACAGCGTTTGACCAGTAAATACTATAATCAGATTGATGTCCAAAAGAATAGAATGTAAAATTAGGCGGTAAATCGAAATCCGGTTTAGCATAGCCCAAAACCGTCACTTCCTCATCACTATTCCAATATTTGTTAAAAAAATACGCATTATATTTAAGCAAGGGAAGATACTGATCACAGGTAGTGATATACTTTTTCATTTTGAAATCTTTTCAATTATCTTTTTAGCATAGTTATTATTATCATATTTTTGAACAGTCTTAAATCCATATTCAGCTATTTTTTCTCTTTCCTCTTCATGTTTTAGATAATATTTAATCTTGCTTCTCAATTCTTCTGGGGTTCTAAAAACATCCAAATCTTTGCTTATCTCAAAATCTTCTCCCATCCGATACCAGGGCTGAGTCAAAACAAATCCCCCAGCTGCCATAAGTTTATAAATCCGATTCGAAGTACCATCGCCCTTAGTGAAATTCAAATTGATCTTAGTCTCAGAAACAATTCGCGAATGTTTTTCGTTATAAACATTACCGACAACTTCAAAATTAACCGCTTTCCGATATTCTATTCTAGACCTATTACGAAGTCCACCGATGAAAACAACATCTCTTCTTTTAGGAATATCAAAGGGGCGATGCACTTTTGAATTGAAGCCACCCTGTAATCTATATACATTCTCATTGTACTTTCTCGCTACATTTATACCATCCCACCGCGAGCAAAAAATATAATTGCAGACCTTAAATTTCTCTACAAGCTCATCATCGATACTTGTATCGAAATCAGGAAACCAGAGAACCGTTGCTCCAATTTTATTACAACTTCGAACCACATCGATATGCACAGAATTACACTTAGCAAATAAAATTATATCTGGATGCTCTCTCTGACATAATTCAACTAATTCACTATCTCGCTTAGGGCTAAAAGTATGAAGTTTATAACCGAGATCTCTTGCTCTTTGACGATAATCATATCTGATAACCTGATGACCGAGATTCATGAAGCCATCAGATTGAGCAGGATTCGTTGATTTCGGAGTAAAAACAGCAACATGCAATATTTTCATGACGCCTCATTTTTTTCAAAGATTTTCTTAAACCTTAGAAGCCGCTCATAAGAATTTTCGCCGTGAAGATGAATATAGGCCGGTTTCAATTCCAGAATCTCTTTATCGGTCATCTTAGGGTTCTTTTGATCTGGAGAAACAAAATGTAATAATGGATCTTCAAATAACATTGAAGGGATTTTCTTCCGCAACTGATGAGTCAACTCTTGACTTCCACCCCATCGACCAGTAAATGATTCTCTGAACCCTTCTCGAAATAATTCAACAAATCTCCCACTCCTTTTCCAGAGAGTAAATCCACTTCCCGGACGATCATGGCCGATGCTGTGCATTCGAGGATCTTCTCTCCTTACCATGTACAAATCATATTTATGTTGAACACGATTCAATTCCAGAACAACTTTATCTAAAATATTACCAGAAAATAAGGTATCTACATCTAAGGCCAGAATATATTTTGACTCTGGAGCTACATCATTTATGACTGAATCCATTATCAGCGGCTTCAATGAGGAATAGATTCTATCGTGAACTCCTTCTTCATCCATCTGAAAAACGCAAAAATCCGGAGATCCTACAGCTTTCACCGCCTCTTCTTTATATTTTCCAAGAGAGACTATAAAAAGATTCTTAGACTGAATCTTCGATAAGACCTTCTCGGCAATTTCATCTGCAACTACATATAGCATTACCTTATGATGCTTCAAGAAACTCTGTACCGAGATTTCAGCTAATTTTGCGTATCTCTCTCCGCATGCAATCATTATCGGCGCAATCATCAATTACCTCAGATATTCAAACTTTTTGGCCAATCTCTCCAATAGTGCTTCGGTTTTACATTCCCATCGCAGAAAATTTTGTATCCAGCCCGAATTACATCGACTGAAAAGAGCGAATCATCATGTTGTCGAATTTCTTTTTCGTATCTAAACTCAATTTTCTCAAGAATCTCTCTCGGAATCAGAGTACAGCCAAGGTGAATTCCTTTGCATTCTACAATCTTGCCATCTAGTTCACCAAAAGAATAATTATATCGTTGACACCGTTTCCCTTTCTCATAATCGATCCGCTTCGAGACGACTGTATCATGACCACCGCGCTCAAGCAAAGCTCCAAAAATCCCGTTCTGATAATCAACCAGAAGACGTTCAATCTCTTGAAGCGTGACAATTACATCGGATTCTAATGAAAGATAAAATTCATATCTTCCTTCGAGAAAAAATTTCCGTAATTGATTGCGAGTTTCAGTCAATCTCTTTCGAGATGAATCACTCTTTAAAAATTGATTTCCGATATATTCCGTATAGAAATTCCCTGCCCTACTTTCATTCGTTTCTATGAGGCGATCCATCCTCTCATAGAATGCTGCTTCTGGAGAATTATCGATAATTATGATGTCGAAAGGCAACTGAACTATGGCTCTTACAAATTCAACGCAGCAATATTCTTTTAAATCACAAGTTGGAACTGCAATCAGGATTTTTGATTCATTCTGCATTTTTCATTTCCTTTTCAATTTTTTTTAGAGCTTCGATCAGAATATTTCCAAGACGATTCTCCACACTTACAATTTTCAAAGAATTTCTCTCAAGAAGTTCTCGAATCGATTTTTTTGTATAGGCCCATTTATGAACTCCGTAATCTCCAAGATCAACTCCCTTCCAATCCAGCTCACCGAAAACTTGTTTCAGATTATTCTTGTCTATCAAATCCCAGTCCGGAAGTTGAAGAAAAAAAGAACCTCCGGGCTTCAAAAGTTGAATCCAATGCCTCAAGGCTCGTTCTGCTTCCCGATAATTAAGATGTTCCAATCCATCCTGAATTCGGATTTCATCAACAGAGCCCTCAGAATAGGGAAGCTTGTCTTGAAGATCCCATATTAAATCTATCGGAAAAGCAGAAATGGCATCAATATTTATGAAACCTGGCCGATAATCAAAACCGCAAAAAAGATTCAATTTCAATTTCATGATACTCCATTAATGTCCATAAAAACATTCTTGTCATAATGATTCAAAATTGCATTTCGATAAAATAGAACTGTTTTTTCATTTATTGGCTTGAAACAATGACAATCTACTCCAACATTTAATCCGTTTGGTTTCACCATTTGAAATTTATGAATATGACCGAAAAGAAAGAAGTTATCAATTCCATTCCCGTTTTCTGGTTCATGAATCAGATGAATAATATACCCATTTAATTTAATCTCATCATTATTTTCTATGATAGAAACCCTCTTATCTATTAACATCTCACTAACTACATCAGGTTTGTCGTAGTTCCCTATAAGAAACAGAATTTGTTTCCCTTCGAGATGTTTCAAATATGAAGGGCTTCCAAAATCACCTAAATGATAAACAATATCATTCTCCGTAACTAATTCATTCCATCCTTTCACCATTGCCCAATCCATTTCTTTTGTATTGGCAAATGGTCGCATGGATAATTCTAATGTTCTTTGATGTCCAAAATGCGTATCGGCCGTAAACCAAATATTGCTGATTTCACCACTCAATTCTTTTAATTTATTAAGAGCATTATTAACGCAACTCTCTAATGCATCTGCCCATGCAATATCATATCGGGAACATTTTTCACGAATATATTTGATATTTACAGCATCGTTGGGCGCACCGACTACAATCTTTCCAGACTTCATCCATTCGCCAAATTCGATGTTTGTAGTAAACCCTGGAAGCAATTTTATTTCTCGTGGAATCCAGAATAAGATTACTTTCGCTTTAATAAGATTTTCATTTTCCCAATCAAGTTGCCTACTATAGGTCCAATCAACTGGTTTAATGCCATCTCTCCATTCTGGCACGCATACGTGGCCAGTATATCCCTGCGCTTCCAGTATTTTGATAGCCTCGAATCGCCATGACATTTGATTGGAGGAAACATCGAAAATACGATACGTTGGACCCGCCAAGAAAATGACATTTATATCATTTTGCAATTTTTCCAGCGCATAAACAATTCTAACCATTTTCTATCGCCAAGAGTCCTTTCAAAACTTCTTCTGGGTTATCTTCTCTATTCAAGAATAATTTCAGATTCTTCAATCCATCAGGAACATGGAGCGGTATCCAGA
>Ga0114919_10004198_pt1 | contig 11569 bp, 10 predicted proteins | sample BlataG_FD_88682 | JGI IMG/M metagenome (GOLD analysis project Ga0114919, IMG submission 88682) | Deep subsurface microbial communities from Black Sea to uncover new lineages of life (NeLLi) - Black_00105 metaG | ecosystem: Environmental > Aquatic > Marine > Oceanic > Sediment | place: Atlantic...
ACAAACCCAATACAAACCCAATCAAAGCCAATCAAACCCAACCTGTAGTGAGCTTGTCGAACCTATTCCCCCAGCGCGATACGCAATACGCAATACGCGATACGAAATTCAAACCCAATCAAACCCAATTTGTATTTTTTAGCGAGGTCAATATCAAAGGTTACAAAAAATTCGCTGTTCTTTCCAAAAGTTTCCTTCCGGCCCTATATTCAGCCCCGGTCGCTTATGGCAACCGCTTGCCTTCTTTCTTCGAGGTCGGCAAAAAACCTGAAACGCCCGGTCAACACGAAAAACGCTATATTGCTGGTGCGATGAGTCCCTCCCGAAAGAGAGCAAATGTGGCAATTCCTCTTTGCATACCTCAGAGTTTACCCTTCGGTCGTTGTCAAGTCAATCTAAGTCAGAAAACAGAAAATCACAAAGCATTTGAGAAATGCCAATTTCCTTGTTACACTATTAGCGGTATATATTGCCCAAACTTAACTGCTAATAATCCAAGAAATTCTGGAGGTAGCCTATGACAACAATCACAAAAAAAGAATTTGTCGCCCGAATCACTGAAAACACGCAGACTAAGCGTGTCATCGTTAAGTCTATAATCCAGAGTTTCCTCAATGAAATCGTTGACCAGCTGGCAAAGGATAACCGTTTAGAATTCCGGGAGTTTGGTGTCTTTGAAACAAGGACACGAGCAGCCAGAGTGGCTCAAAACCCGAAGACTTTAGAACAAGTACACGTCCCGGCTAAACGAACGGTCAAGTTTAAGATGGGTCGGTTAATGAAACAGAAGCTAAACGGTCAGGAATAGACCAAGTGCTTATCTTAGAGTGGAAAGCGGGGGTTAGTGATGCCGCATAACATTCGCATTGTGAGTACATATCCTCCTCGCCAATGTGGAATAGGTACGTTTTCGCGTGACTTGGCCAACGCTTTGGAGAACTTTACTGGAGAAGTCGGCCACGTAAGAATTGCCGCAATTGACAAAGATAAGATGCCTTATAACATTCCGGTGGACCTTATTATCGACCAGTACAATCCGGAGTCCTGGCGAAAAGCCGGCACTGATATAGCAGCCCGGGCACGCGAAGGTGCTAATCCCGCCGTTATCCTGTTACAACACGAGTATGGACTCGACCCAGATAAAAATGGCAATGATTCGCGAGGTACCAATTTTGTTGACATGGCAAAGACTCTACATAGGCAAGGGCTCATGACCTTAGTCTATCTGCATACAGTCCTTGATAAGCCAAACGAACATCAAAAAAGGGTTTTGCAAGACCTTGCTGCCAACAGTGATGGGCTCCTTGTCACCACAGATAGTGCTGTTGAAATGCTGGAATCATCAACATACGAGGTCGACCGTTCAAAAATCAAGCATATAGACCACGGGATTAGAATGCAAAGCCCCTCCGAGTACGACCGTTTGGCCATAAAACAGGAATATGGATTAGAAAATATATTTCTCATTGCTACCCTTGGACTCCACTCTCCAGGCAAAGGACTGGAATACAGCATTCGGGCCTATGCAAGGTTTTTGAACGAATCGTTTACGAGGTCACAGAGAGAAAAGATAGTCTACTTGATTGCTGGGTCATGTCATCCCGAATTTGTAAGAGAAGAGGGTGGAAGATTATACCGCGATTACCAAGCGACAATAAATCAAGCTCTCGAAGATTCCAAGCTGAAATGGTGCAAGGTAAAAGGTCTTGGTACTGTAGATTTTAAGCAGAACGACGTTGTCTTTCTCGATATATTTCTGGATGACAGCACTCTGCTCAAGCTTTATGGTGCCACGAATATTATGGTGTTGCCATATCTTGACATGCAGCAAATATCCAGCGGTATATTGGCAGACACCGTAGGTTCGGGTAGAGTAGCGATAGCAACTAAATTTAGATATGCCCTTGAGCTGCTCAATCCTGAAAGTAGCGGTCACAGTGGTCTGGTTATAGGCCCTCATGCCAGAGGCATCCTGGTCGATCCTGGCGAACCTTCAGTCGAGCAAATAGGCCGGGCTCTCGACTATCTCGTATTCAACAAGGGCGAACGCCTTGACATGGAAAAACGCGCTCACGAGAGAGGCTATCAGATGCGGTGGGACAATTCAGCATGGGAACTGTTGCAGTACATTGAGTTCATCAAAGAAAAGCGGGAAATAGTTACCGGTAGGGGCGTCGAATTCGTTAGAGAAAAACCGTCAGTCTTCGAACTAAGAGATATCCAGCCCTAATAAAGCCTGCATTCCCCATGACGACCATATATCACCTTATTTACTATCAATAATCATACGCATAAAAAACATATCTTATAGTATACCCCTAACCATTGTCAAGGCAAAAAACAGGCATTTTTGACCACCAACAGAAAAAGGCAAGCAACTGTAACCACTTGCCTCAGCATGATTTATCAAATGGGCAGGGGCGGATTTGAACCGCCGACACACGGATTTTCAGTCCGTTGCTCTACCGACTGAGCTACCTGCCCGAATCTACTGCTAAAAGAAAAACACGCTCAGAAAAATTTCCACTTACTTTACACCTACCCGCTCAGGATTGCAAGAAAATTAAGAGAAAAACCACACGATTTTCGTCCTCATAAGCAAAAGGCCTTGCAAAGACGCCTGGAACCGGCTTTGTATTTGCATACCGGTCGCAATCCAATGACAAATTCTATAGCGATTATTTCTACATAAATCAATTTATCTTTCTATAATAGCGTGCATAGATGTAAACAAAAGAATCACAGGAGAAAAGCGTATGAAGAGAGTACGTTTTTTCGCAGTTGTGCTTATCAGCGTCAGCGTTCTTCTGGCGGGGTGTAAAACGCGCAAGGCCAGTTTTGTAACAATAGGTACAGGAGGGGTGACAGGAATCTATTATCCTACAGGTGTCGCTATAAGTCGAATGGTTAATAAGAAATTTGAGGAATACAAGATTAAGGCAACTGTTGAATCAACAAGCGGTTCTGTATTCAATGTTAATGCAGTATTGAATGGAGACCTCGTGTTTGGGGTTGTTCAATCGGACAGACAGTTCCAGGCATATAACGGACTGGCTGAATGGTCTGAATTCGGAAAACAAACGGCTCTGCGCTCTGTCTTTTCGATTCACCCGGAATCAATCACTTTAATCGCGTCAGAAAAAAGCGGCATCCGGGAAATTAAAGATTTGAAGGGCAAAAGGGTAAATCTGGGAAATCCCGGCTCCGGACATTTACAGAACTCAAGGGATGTGTTAAAGGCCATAGGACTTACTGAAGAAGACCTCTCTGCAGAATATGTTAAAGCTGTAGAGGCACCCGGATTGTTACAGGATGAAAGACTCGATACCTTTTTCTATACAGTGGGACATCCCAGCAGTAACATTAAAGAGGCAACCGCGGGAAGAATTAAGGTGTTTATCGTACCTGTCAAAGGCCCGGAAATAGATAAGATGCTTAAAAAGTATCCCTACTATGCAAAATCATTGATACGCCATTCATTTTATCCCTATGCACTAAATACCGAAGATATTGAAACAATCGGCGTAAAGGCGACCTTTGTTACGTCAAAGACAGTTGACGAGGATATTGTCTATGCCATAACAAAAGAGGTGTTTGAAAACTTCGAGGACTTTAAATCCCTTCATCCGGCTTACAAGGTGCTGACAAAGCAAAACATGCTTGAGGGACTTTCCGCTCCGATTCACAAGGGCGCTTTGAGATACTATAAAGAAGCCGGGCTTGACAAATACATAGATACGAAACTCATAATTGATTAGATGCTGTTAATAGACAAGACAAACGTCGATAGAGCCATTATTGCTGTTATCTCAATAGCGTGGGCTCTGTTTCAACTGGCATTGCCCCGTTTCATAATACTTGATAGCACAACCGTAAGGATTGTTCACCTGGCTTTTGCCGTAACACTTGTCTTCTTGACAATACCGGCTCTCAAACATAGGCGAACCCCCGCTGTCCCCACCGCTTCGTCTTTGCGAAGCAAAACAGCGGGGGGCAAAGCTACCAGCCACATCCCGCTTGTGGACTATATTCTCGCCGGCTTTGCCTGTCTTTCCGTACTATACTTTGTTCTTGACTGGACGGGTATATCAATGCGGGCAGGTGTTCCTATTCGGCGGGATATTATCGTAAGTGTTATACTAATCGTCCTTCTGTTAGAGGCATCAAGACGTGCTATTGGACCTGCACTTGTCATTATTGCAATCCTGTTTACACTTTATGCCTTCTTAGGCCCTTATATGCCGTTGGTCTTTGCCTTTCGAGGGGTGTCACTGCGAAGGTATCTCAGCCAGATTGCTTTATCTACGGAAGGAATTTATGGTATCCCGCTTTATGTTTCTGCCAATACGGTCTTTCTGTTCGTATTGTTCGGGTCAATGCTTGATAAAGTCGGAGCGGGACATTTCTTTAACGACCTTGCAATCTCTCTACTCGGTCGATTTAAGGGCGGTGCAGCAAAGGCAGCCATCGTCTCAAGCGGCCTGACAGGTCTTGTCTCGGGCTCAAGTATCGCCAATGTTGTTACAACAGGAACGTTCACGATTCCCTTAATGAAGAAGGTCGGCTATCCCGCAAAGATTGCGGCGGCAACCGAGGTCGCTGCAAGTACTAACGGCCAGCTAATGCCTCCGATAATGGGCGCAGCAGCATTTATTATTGCAGAATATCTGGGCATTGATTACATCGATGTTGTAAAGGCCGCCGCCATCCCTGCTTTTGTGTCCTATTTTGCCCTGTTTTATATTGCTCATCTTGAGGCCTCGAAACTTGGAATGAAGGGCCTGCCGAAAGCGGATATTCCCGGATTTCTGACCGTCCTGAAAAATGGATTTCATTACCTTATCCCGCTAATTGTTTTGATATATGAATTAATAGTTATGCGTCACACTCCAAACCTGGCGGCTTTCAATGCAATAATCGTCCTGATGGTCATTACCTTTGTGCAGGAAATCACAAAGGCGATAAAAAACAGGACGCCCGTTACAAAGGCGGCCATTAAGAGCGTCAGCACTATTGGTGAAGGATTAATTGCAGGTTCGAGGAATATGCTCTCTGTTGCGCTGGCAACAGCCATGGCGGGTATTATTGTTGGCATTGTTTTTATGGGTCTTAGCGGTATGGTCGTTGAAATTGTAGCAGGACTTTCTTTCGGCTATATTTTCCCTCTGCTGTTGATAACAGCAATCGCAAGTCTGATACTTGGAATGGGATTGCCGACAACCGCAACCTATATTGTTATGGCATCGATAACAGTTCCTATAATTGGAGAGCTAAGTTCGGTGAGCGGTGTGCTTATCCCCGCAATAGCCGCCCATTTGTTCTGTTTCTATTTTGGCATTCTTGCCGATGATACCCCGCCCGTGGGGCTGGCTGCCTATACCGCCGCCGCTATTGCAAAATCCGACCCCATAGCAACAGGAATACAAGGATTCATATACGATTTAAGAACTGCTGTTATCCCCTTTATGTTTGTGTTTAATACCGAGCTTGTTCTTTACGGAATCAATAATTGGCCTCAGGCACTGCTCATTTTCGTAATGGCAATATTCGGGGCATTTGCCTTTACCAATGCTGTGCAGGGATGGTTTATAATAAAGAATAAATGGTATGAGATTCCCCTGTTTCTTATCGCATCGCTTATATTATTTTGTCCCGCCATTGTAACCAAGATTTTCAATCTCGGTCACAATCTTAGATATTATATGTACTTTGTTGGAATGGCGGTCTATGGTCTTTCTTTCCTTGTCCAGAAATTAAGGCTCGGGAACCCTGATAAATGACATCTCAGGCCGGACCTTAGTTTCAAAGTTTCTAACCAATTCGGATGGTTCACTATGGCCACGTGCAAAAAATGTGGCAAAGTCTCTGAGGAAATAGCCGAAGTGTTATCGCTTTGCGCTGAGTGTATTCGCAGCGCTGACGCTGCGGACCTCGCTGAGCTTGCAGAAATTCACGCCCAAAGTCGCGCACAATTTGGCCTGCCCGCTCGGCCTCCGTCCGCTCCAGACGGTACCCAGTGTGGCCTCTGTCAAAACAAATGCAAAATCCCGGTCGGTGGGCGGGGCTATTGCGGTGTCCGCAGGAATGAAAATGGCCGCTTGCTCGGCGGCACTGCCGAGGCCGCTGCGCTCTCCTGGTATTATGACCCGCTGCCGACCAACTGTGTTGCCGACTGGGTTTGTGCAGCCGGCAGCGCCGCCGGATACCCCCGATGAACGCACAGCCCAGGACCGGAACACGGCTATATGAACCTGGCGGTATTCTACCAGGCCTGCACATTTGACTGCCTGTTCTGTCAAAACTGGCACTATCGAGAGCGTTCGATAACGAGCCAAACCCATACCGCTGCGGAACTCGCAGAAAGCGTAACCCCAGGTACTTCTTGCATCTGCTTCTTTGGTGGCGACCCAACACCACAGTTACCTCATGCTTTGGCAGCTTCAAAGCTGGCACGCAAACAAAATAGCAAAAGAATATTACGCATTTGTTGGGAGACAAACGGCTCTATGAACCCGGAGCTGCTCAACGAGATGATGAGCTTGTCTCTGGAAAGTGGCGGCTGCATAAAATTCGATTTGAAAGCTATGGATGCGAATATCCATTATGCCCTTTGCGGGGTGCCAAATACTCACACCCTGGAGAACTTTGCTGCCGCAGCCGGCAGGATACCGGAAAGGCCGCAGCCGCCTCTACTTATTGCCAGCACACTGTTGGTGCCCGGCTATATTGATGCCCGCGAGGTCCACGCAATAGCATCGTTCATTACCGACCTGGACCCGAGCATACCGTATGCTCTTCTTGGCTTTCACGGCGATTTTCTAATGACAGACCTGCCACCAACGTCGTGGAAGCAGGCACAGCAATGCCTTGCAGCTGCCGAAGCCGCTGGCCTAAAACGTGTGCGTTTAGGAAACGTTCGCATACTTCGTTAGGAGTCTAAAGACCTGCCCAAATGGCTCGGCAGCTGCTTACAGCTTCTTATCAGCGCTGCCTCTAACCTGACAAATCTTTTTGTCTTTCTTCTGAACTTACTTAAATCTATCCCTAACTTGGTTGCCTGTTCTTTCACAAAATCCAACGGCTGAGGGTCTGCCTTTTTCCAGATAGTTCGTAATTCCCTCAAGAAAATATTCGTAGTCACTGGACCAATGCCTTTGAACTGCAGGAGCTTATGTTCTAAATCTTTGGGATCTTTGGCCTGTTTATGTAATTCAGTCAAAGAGCCGTATTTCTGCTGTAATTGCTTAACCAAATCGAGCAGCTTAGAAGCCGTCGAAAAGTCATATCGCACATAACCCCCATCATCCAAAATCTTTACCAAGCCATCCCAACCTGTACCGATGATGGCTTTGGGTGTCAAAACGTTGCTGGATTTGAACTGCTCATAAGTCTTGGCAGCAATCCGGAAAGATATCCGCTTACCAAATAGGACCGAAGCTAAAAACCACTTAAATATTTCCTCTTCTTTGCCTTCTTGTAGATTAATTCCTAACGAAGACGAAAAGGGAAAGCCGAATTCTTCAATCAAGACCCTTAGCTGCTTTTTTGTATTCAGGGTATCTTTCATTTTTTTCTTTCGTATAACGCAATCGCTTTGATATAGGTGGATGGTTGTATAGTAGAACTTCCTCCCACCTGCCTGGTGAAGGGTCAATTAAATTTTGGCAGCCTAATTTTGTCATCGCAGAGGCAAAACTCTGTGGGTCTTCTATGTGCTCTAAAGCAAAGATATCTGCCTCTTTTTCCAAATAGCGCAGAAAACCATTCTGGATGGGCATAAATAACAGCCCCATCATCATCAAAATTAACGCTAAAAGAGCAAAAGCAGCGATGTCGTAAATCTGGTCAAAACCAAAAAGACTTAAACCTGTCTTGAACAATAAATAAGCCAGGTAAAAGCTGGCCAGGGAAATTACTGCTCCAAAGCCGAGGATTTTCCAGGTATGGAACAGGCGCACGTGCCCCAGCTCATGAGCAAATATTGCCTCAATTTCCTCATCTGAATGGTTTCTTAATAACGTATCGCCTAAGAGTATGCGTCGCCCTTTTCCTAACCCCGCAACCGCGGCATTCGCTTTTCGGGTATCTTTGCTTAACTGAATCTCAAAGACCTGTTCGACGCCAACGCCGCAGTTTTTGCCTAACCTAAGCAATCTTTCTTTGAGTGCTTTATCGGCTAATGGGCTGCATTTATAGAACAAAGGTATTATCAAAATCGGCGTAATCTTACCAAGCACTATAGTAAGTGACAGCCACGCCGCTGTCACCAACAGCCACCAATGGTTTGGGAAATGTCGCAGGAAAAAGTAGAGCAGCTCGCCTGCCAGTAAAAGCAGCAGTTCCGATAGTAGCCCTTTCTTCATACTCTTTTTTAGCCAGCCGAACACTGTTTGGTTAGACAGTTGGAACTTATGTTCCAGCAAAAAACCGTCGTAGAAATCCAGCCCGACAAATAGCAAATAGTAAATGCCACCAAAAATAGCCAGATAAAGGCCAACCTGCAGATAAAAATTCCGACTCCAGCCTGCAACCAGATTTTTTAAGTGCACCGAGGCGCCTGATAAAAGCATAATTGTCAGAAAAAACGCTGCCAGCACCAGCTGGACAACTATCAATCGGGTCTTGAGCTTAGAATATTGCTTGGCCTGCTCCGTTAGAGATCTTCCTTTTTTCACCATATTCGCCCGTTGTGGAATGTCTAACGGAGCCCGTCTTGAATTTTGTTCCATATGCACGCCGCCTTTATGTTTGGTTGATTATAATACCAAAAAGCAACTGCTCGTTGCAGAATTATCGCTTTGATTTTATTACGGCACAGATATAATCAATTCTATGAAAAACACCGTCCTTAGCGAGCTTTTCAATCAAATGGCCGATATTATGGAAATCCTCGGCGAGGACCCCTTCCGCATCAGCACCTACCGAAAGGTCGGACGAGTTATTGCCGACATCCCGGACGACATCGAGACCCTGCTTGCGACCGGCCAACTGGCAAAAATACCAGGCATCGGAAAGTCAAGCCTTGCCAAAATCCGGGAGTTCGTAGAAACCGGCTCGATAACCGCTCACCGGCAGTTGCTCACAAAAATCCCGACAACGTTATTGGAGTTGCTCACCATACCCGGTATGGGACCAAAGGGAGTAAAAGCAGTTTACGAAAAACTAAAGGTCACAAGCATCGCTGAGCTAAAAGGTGTGATTGAAGCCGGCTCTCTCGCAAAACTGCCCGGCTTTGGTGATAAAAAGGCAGCCGGTATCGCAAAAGGTATTGAATTCCTTGAAAAATCGACCGGCCGAATACGCCTCGACCTGGCCTTGGAAGCGGCGGAAATAGTCACCGAATTCATAAAACCCCTCCCAGGCATCCAGAAAATCCAGACGGCCGGCTCACTGCGGCGATGCGCCGAAACCATCGGAGACGTGGACATACTCGTCGCCGCGTCCGCTGGAGAGAAAATCATACAGACATTTACGAACGCCCAGTTCGTTCAGGAGCCCCTCGCAGCCGGGCCAACAAAGGGCTCAGCCATTATCCAGACGGCAACCTCTCCCGTCCACGTCGATGTTCGTGTCGTCTCCGGCAAAAGTTTCGGAGCCGCAGCCCAGTATTTCACCGGCTCAAAACAGCATAACGTTCACTTGAGGGAAATTGCTGTGAAGGCAAAATTAAAATTGAATGAGTACGGCCTATTCCGGGCCGATAAAATGATAGCAGGCCGAGTCGAGGAAGAAATCTATCAAAAGCTCGGCCTCGATTATATCCACCCGCTGCTTCGTGAAGACCGCGGCGAAATTGAGGCGGCAAAAACGCATTCGCTGCCCGAGCTAATCCAGCCCAAAGATATCAAAGGAGACCTGCACGTCCATACAAACGCATCTGACGGCGACTGCGACATATCCGAAATTGCCCAGGCGGCAAAACAGGCAGGTTACAAATACATCTGCATCACAGACCACTCAAAATCGTCCGCAATTGCCAACGGCCTATCACCCAAACGCCTGGCCAATCAAATTAAGCAAATCCGTAAACTCAATCAGCAGCTAAAAGGCATAACTATTTTGGCAGGAACCGAAGTTGACATCCTTGCAGATAGCTCACTGGATTTCGACGACAAGCTCCTTGCCGACCTCGATTTTGTAATAGCTGCGATACATTCCGGCCTGGCCGGCTCACGCCAAAAGGTAACTACTCGCACATTAAAGGCGATGGACAACCCCTATGTCAACTGCATCGCCCACCCGACCGGCCGGCTCATAGGCCAGCGCGAACCGATGGATATCGATATGGCCGCTGTAATCAAACACGCCGTTCAAACGCACACCGCACTGGAGGTAAATGCAAACCCCTGGCGTTTGGACCTCAAGGATACACACTGTAGAATGGCAATCAAGATGGGTGTCAAGCTGGTCATCGGAACAGACGCTCACAGCATCGCCGGTCTGGGCTTGATGGGCTTTGGCGTGGCAACCGCCGCCCGCGGCTGGGCAACAAAAACCGATGTCCTAAATACTCGCTCAGCAGCCAAAATCAAAACCTGGACCAAGAGCAAAAGACCGTAAAAATATCAAAAATCAAATATCAAAGAGCAAAATGACAAATAGAAATTCAAAAAGCGAGACGTCATTGCGAGGAAGCGAAGCGACCGAAGCAATCTCATTGGTTAGCTTTGAGATTGCCACGCCCTCACTTCGTTCGGGCTCGCAATGACACTTCGTGTCATTTTGCATTTTGCAATGTAATTTTGATTTTTGCATTTTAATTTTTGATTTTTCTATATGTCGTCCGAGTCTGCTAAAATCTTGTTGACCGGCCTGCCGGGCTGTGGCAAAACAACTGCCGTAATGCAAATTATAGCCGGTCTCGATTGCAAAAAAGTCGCAGGTTTTTACACGCAGGAGATTCGCCAAAACAACACGCGTAAAGGTTTTAGCTGGGCGCGATTGGATGGAGTCACGGGCATACTTGCGCACATCGACATCAAAGGGTCTTTTAGAGTAGGTAAATACGGCGTGGACATTGCAGGCTTCGAAAAATCTGTAGTGCCGATTTTGGACGTTGAACAAACCGATGCCGAATTATTTGTCCTTGACGAAATTGGCAGGATGGAATGCCTGTCCGGAAAGTTTGTTACTGCGGTACGTCGGCTCTTTGCCTCTGATAAGTCGGTATTAGCCACTGTGGCACAAAAAGGTACCGGTCTTATCTCTGAAGTAAAAAATTTCCCGGGCACGAAACTATTTCATTTGACCCGTCAGGGTCGCGATAAAACAATAGCTGAAATTTCGCAAATCCTGTCGTTCTTGAAAAGTACTTCATAAATGTCCCACGATTGGGCCGAAAAAATCGCACAGCAGCTTTTAAGCCGGAACTTAATACGGTCTGGTACCTGTTTGATTCTTGGCGCTGCCGATACCGGCAAGACCACTCTTGTAGCCGCTCTGGCAAAGCTCACAGCCGAGCGCGGCCCCGTCGGGATTGTCGATGCGGATATCGAACAATCTCACATCGGACCACCTGCAGCAGTCGGATGGGCACTTACCGATAACCCAAAAGTTGACTTCGCACAGC
>Ga0114919_10004200_pt1 | contig 11568 bp, 8 predicted proteins | sample BlataG_FD_88682 | JGI IMG/M metagenome (GOLD analysis project Ga0114919, IMG submission 88682) | Deep subsurface microbial communities from Black Sea to uncover new lineages of life (NeLLi) - Black_00105 metaG | ecosystem: Environmental > Aquatic > Marine > Oceanic > Sediment | place: Atlantic...
ACTGCCTGGTATTCAGCTTCATTATTAGTAAAATTCTCTCCCAAATATTGAGAATACTTTTTAAAAATCTCGCCCTTCTCGTTACAAAAAACTACCCCGGTAGCTCCCGGCCCAGGATTTCCCCTAGAGCCCCCATCAGTATAAATAATTATTTTCCGCATAATAGATTTTTAGTCGATGAGCTTTGCTCATCTCCACGCTGCGCTGACGCTTGCGCAATTAAACATTTTTTAAATTTTTCTAAATTTTCATTTTTAATTCTGAATCCCGAAGCTAAAGGATGCCCACCATAAGTTAAGGGGTATTTTTTGCATTTTTTCATTAAGGAAACACTATCTACTCCAGCAGGAGTTCTAACCGTTCCTATAGATTCTGTTTCTAGTTTTTTAAATATAAAAGTAGGTTTTTGATATCTTTGACAAATGATTGAAGCTACCGTACTAATCAAAGTGAATTCCCAATCAGGGCTTCCTATAAAAATAATCTGTTCGGCTTCCCTCAAAATTTTTCCCTCAATTCTTTCCGTTATCTCCTTTATTTTTTCTTTTCTTAATTCACTTTTTTCTAAAAGTTTTTCAACCAGTACTTTAGATTCTTCTAAAGAAGATGAAGTTAATAATCGAAAACTGGCCGGCAAATTATTTTCTACATCCCTTACATTTAAAATAGAAATAATTTTAGAAACTCTTCGATTGAAGTCCTCAAAACTTTCAAAAGCTTTCATTTCAAAAAAAGCTTTGATTCCTGGCCTAAAAGTACTTTCTAAAGATTCAAGACCTTCTTCAATAAAAATTTTATTTTCTTCCTCCCGGGGCATCATATCAGCAATAGTAGCTAAGGCTGTCAGCTCCAAAAAATTTTTTCTCATTAAATCGGTCATTATATTTTTCAAAAGGAGCTCAGAAAGTTTAAAGACAATTCCAACGGCAGCCAGACCTTTGAAGGGATATTTATCTCCCTTTTGTTTTGGGTCAACAATAATGCTGGCTTCAGGCAGTTTATCTAAAATTTGGTGATGGTCAATAATTATTACTTCAAAGCCCAATTTTTTTGCCATTACTACTTCTTTGAAATTTCCTATTCCACAATCTAAAGCAATAAGTAAAGCTTTCCCCCCCAATTTTTTCAGACAATTTAAACCTTTTTCTGTTATCCCATAACCTTCCAATTCTCTATCGGGAAAATAAATGGCAGTTATTTTGTGACCTAAACTTTTAATGGTATCGGCTAAAATAATCACTGCTGCCACCCCATCCAAATCAGCATCTCCATAAAGGATAATTTTTTCTTTGCGCTTCGCTGCTTTTAGGATTCTTTGAGCTACTTTTTTTAGATTCTTAATTTCTGTTGCCATTTTTTAAGGCTTCCAATCCTGGTAATTTCTCTCCAGCTAAAAAAGCTAACATTGCTCCCCCACCGACAGAAACGTGATTAAATTTTTCAATTAAACCAATTTTATTAATGAATTCTACTGTCTCCCCTCCTCCAACTACTGAAAAAGCCCCGCTATCTATAATGGCCTTAGCAATTTCCTTTGTCCCTTTTTGATATTTTTTTTCTTCGATTTTCCCTAAAGGACCTGCCCAAAAGATTGTTTTTGCTTTAAAAATTTTTTCTTTAAAAATTTTGATTGTTTTTTCTCCGATATCACGATTTTTTTTGTTATCGATGGGATGGAGAATTTTTTCAGATTTTTTTTCTTTAATTTCTTTAGCAATTAAATTCCCTAATAGTGAAAAATCAGCAATTTCGGAAAGCCTTTCTGCCATTTTTGCCTTATCTTCAACCTTACTCCCACCAATAATTACTATTAATGGTTTTTTTGGTTTTTTAATAATTTGAGATAAAACCTTAACTTCTTTTTCCAACAAAAATCCTGCCCCCGAGGGCAGATATTTTGGTATCCTAACAATAGAGGCGTGATTCCTATGGCAGACAGCGAAGGCATCATTAATAAAAATGTCACCTAATTTAGCAAGTTCTTTGGCAAAACCTTCATTGTTTTCCTCTTCTTCTTTATGAAATCTTAGATTTTCCAAAAGTAAAATTTCTCCTGGCTGCATTTCTCTTGACCATTTTTCAATTTCTTCCCCAACGCAATCTGGCGCTTTAGAGACCTGAACATCCAGATATTCCATTAACCTGTTTTGAATTGGAGTTAGTCTTAAACTTTCTACCACTTTTCCTCCCGGTCTCCCCAGATGACTCATTAAAAGGAGCTTAGCTCCTTTTTCAATTAAATACTTAATAGTCGGAAGGGTTTGTTTAATTCTGAAATCATCCAAAATAATTCCTCGCTTTTGGGCAAGGGGAACATTGAAATCGCATCTAACCAAAACTCGCTTACCTTTAACTTCGAAGTCCTTTAAAGTTCGCATTACTCTTTTGTTTTTTTCAAAGATTTTTCTAAAACTTTTTTTAATTCTTCGATATTTACCTCGGCACGGCTTCTTCTTGCCTTCTCCTTTACTTCCTTTACCTTTTTTGATGGGGAAAAAGAAACAGGTTCTGTTCGGGCAACCTCTTCTAGGGAAATAGTTGGGGCTGCCCTTTTGGCTTCCCCCCTTTCTCTTTCAATTTTCTTTAAACAAGATTTACAATAAACTGGACGAGTACCATCGGGAGGAAAAATTACTTTAGTCCATTTTCCACATGAAGCGCATTGAGCATCATACAAAACTGGGGGGGCAGGTGTGCCTTCTTCTGGCAATTTTAAAACCCCGGTCCAGCGGCTGATTTTTTCTTCAATAATTTTCCTAGGGGTGCTATATTTTTCCCGAGAGACCTTAATAATTTTTTCTTTATTTGATTGTTCAAGTTTTGAAAAAGGAGGAAGAGTTTCAGCTGAAAATGGTCGACCAGCCACACCATCAATCATTAATTTCAAATAAATATTGTATTTAGCCAAATTAACCAAGTCCTCGGCATTAAACTCTGGAATAAATTCTCTTTCTAAAAATTCAGCATCTTCTGCTCCCACCCGAAAAGAAGTTATAGTGCCAATATTACCAAAAATAGCATCTTTAACCTCAGAGCTCTTTCCGGTGGGAGTCATTTCTTCCAACTGGGCAATGTATTGATTAGCCAAAGTTAAAGACAATCGATACTTTCTGGCTTCAGAGAGTATATTAACAAAAGATTTAGTGGCAAAATTTTGGAATTCGTCAACATATAAATAAAAATCTTTTCTATCTTCTTCGGGAACATCTACTCTGGACATGGCTGCCAATTGTAACTTAGTAATTAAAAGAGCTCCCAAAAGCCTGGAATTGTCCTCTCCTATTCTTCCTTTAGATATATTAGCAATTAAAATTTTCCCTTCATCCATAATTTTCCGCATATTGATAGTTGAGCGAACTTGACCAATGATATTTCTAATCAAAGGAGCGGAAATAAACTGGCCAACTTTGTTTTGAATGGCAGCGGTTGCTTCCACTTCGTATCTCTGAGTATATCTGGCAAATTCTTGAACCCAAAAAGATTTAATTACCGGGTCGGTCACCTTATCTATTATTTTTTTTCGATATTCAGAATCAGCTAACATTCGGTTGACACCTAATAAAGTTGAATCTGGATATTCCAGCAGAGCCAAGATGCAATTATTTAAAATATATTCCATTCTGGCCGACCAGACATCTGGCCAGATTTTCTTGAAAACTCCCATTAAACCCGAAGCCACTAAATGCCGATGGGCTATATCAACTTTTTCCATAACGTTAAAGGCAATTGGAAAATCTAAATCAGCCGGATTAAAATAAACTACCTCATTAATTCTGCTTTGAGGAACAAAATCTAATAATTTTTCGGCTGCCTCCCCATGGGGGTCAATAAAACCTACTCCCTTGCCCTGTTGGATGTCTTGGATAGCCATATTTTCCATCGTCACTGTTTTTCCCATCCCAGTTTTTCCAACCAGATAAATATGCCGACGTCGATCGTCAGTTTTAATTCCAAATTTTCTTCTCTGATTCCTGAAAGTAGTCTCGCCAAAAAAAGTAATTTGATTATTCATATTTATTCTATTGGAATTTCGGGAGGTGCCTCACCTCTTTTGGCTTCCACCCGAAGAACACCGGGAGCGGGAGCCACTCTTCTGCTGGGAAAATGAAAAAGAGAAGCCAGTTCCTCAGTGTTCAAAATAAAAGTTCCGGTTTTATAATTACCTTCCCGAGGAAACATGGGGGCAAATCTGTCTATATAAAGTTTAAATATTTTTCTTTTCCTAAGATAAAGTCTTCGAGCATCAAGGAGGGAAAGGGGAGGACGACTGTAAACCTTAGTAATGGTTTTTCCTAAAGGAAAAAGGGCATTCATGTGTTCAGTAACGTAGTTTCCGAAGAAGGCCAAGCCCAATCTTAAATTGGGTTTAAACCAAACCTCTCTTTTCCCCAAAAAGATAAATCTTATTGAACACTTAAAAGGAGGCTTGGAAATCTTATTTTCCACTCCGGCGATTATTTCCCTTTCCCCTGGAGTTAATCTCAATTCGGGAGCAATTAATTCCAATTTTTCTGGAGGTTTCTCTGCTTCTGGTGTTTTTCCAGTAATTAAAATTTCTGCGGCCTCCTGCACCATTGGTTTTAGTTTTGGTTCCCCCGGTCTTTTAGCCAGTTTGTCCCTAATAGCCTCCCCTTCTTTAAAAAAAGGCTCAGCATATTTTTCGGCGATTGGGCTAGCCTGAATCTGAACCCAAAGTTGTTCTCCTGGTTTCATTTTAGCAAAACTTTCTAAAAGAGAGGCAATTGGATCCACTCTTTTTTCTTCTTCTCTTTCGGCTTCCGTTTCAAATTCCGGATAAGTTTTAATTGGATAGGGATCGGGTTTTAGCAATTTATAATCTGAAGCCCACATTTCCCAGTCTTTGTTTGGAATACTCCGGGGAACATTTTTTGTATAATCTTCGGCTAAAGAAATTTCGGCTTCGGGATATTGAGAATAGATATGGGATTCAAGGATATCTCGTCTGTAATCAGGACATCTAATGAAAAAGTGGATTTCTCCCCCAATTGAAATGAGCTCGAATTGAAAACCTAAAGATATTTTCCCATCCCACCATTTTTCCCAGAAGTTAGGAGGATCGTAAAAACCCTGCCAAAGGCCAGCTAAAACTGGCTCCATGGCTCGAATTGGCTTTAATGATTCTTTCGGAAGTTTAATCTCCAGTAAAATCATTCTTTGCTTTTCTAAAAAAAGCTCTGTTCTCCACCAAAGCCAAAGGTAGATAAGGGGTTTCCATAATAAAAAAGGTAAAAAAAGCCACCACCAGGCTCGAATTATTTGCCAAATATAACTAAAAATTAAAGATAATTCTGGAGGCATTTTAAGCTTTTCTGACCGTGTAACCTTGAGAAGCCTTTAAGAAATATTTTTTATTACTCAAGTTTAATAAAACAGTATTTTCTTTAACTAATCTTTGTTCTAGCACTTTCTTTAAAACCTCTTCTTTGGTTAAAGGTTTTCCGGCTTTTTTCAAAATTTTAAAAATAATATCTTTTACCTGACCAGGTTCATATCCCCATTCCCTCAAGGCATAAACACCCCGGCCAACTAAAACAAATCTCTCGTCCCTAATTAGTTCATTATGAACAGTTTGAGGTAGGGCTGTATCAATTAGCTCAGCTACTTGGCCAAAATGAAGAGGTCTTTTTTCTTTTTTAAATACTAAATAGGCTTTGTCTTTTACTCCTCTAGGATTTATTTCTGGCCAATCTTTCAAGCCAAAGAGGCCCTCGGGTCCCTTTGGGACTTTTTTAGAAATTTCTAAGTAAGTGAGTAAAACTTGTCTATTGGGAGGGGTGAGGGTAGTTGGTGGGTTGTAGTCTTTTAAACTTAGAGGTCGATTATTTTTTTTAAGCTGATTATAAAAAGAATCAATAACTTTTTTAGCTAAAACTAAAGAATTCCGATTAAGGGTCCATAAAGAATAAAACTCATCAGATTCTCCAACTTTTTCAAAATTCGGTCCTAAGGTCAATAAAAAGTAAATCTGAGGCTGAAATCTGCTCCCACCCAATTCCTGAAGTAAAATATCTTCTTTTTTTAAATCTCCGAAGTTTTTAAGCTGATCAGTAAAATATTGAAAAGTTTTTTGAAATTGCCCGATTTTTGGCTCTACCCTTAAAAATCCGTCTTCCTCAATTTGACGAACTCTCTCTCTGGTAATACCATAATCTTTTCCAATTGCTTCCAAGGTTTCTTTTTGACCTGTTTTTAAACCAAAACGGCGGGAAATAATCTCTTTAGTCCGGGAAGACAAATCTTTAATCAAGTTTTGACAAATTTTAGCATAATTAAATAACATATTATCTTATTGAAACATTTTTAAGGACTACTGTCAAATCACCCCCTTTCGCCACCTCAACCAGGCTACTAAAATTGGGCTAGCTAAAAATAACGAAGAATAAGTGCCGGCTATGATTCCCAAGATTAAAGCTAAGGCAAAATATTTTAAGGTTACTCCACCCAAAAAGAAAATAGCTACCAAAACAAAAAGAGTAGTTAAAGAGGTATTAAGAGATCTAGTTAAGGTTTGATTCAGGCTTTTATTTACTATTTCCTGGTAAGTGCCTGTCTGTTTTAAAAGATTTTCTCTTATTCTATCAAAAATTACTACCGTATTATTAATTGAATAACCTAAAACCGCAAGTAAGGCCGTAATAACCGGGATGGTAATTTGAACTCCATAAAATTTTCCTAAAACAGACAAAATTCCAATCGGTATTAAAACATCGTGAAAAAGAGCAACTAGCGAAGCTACCCCATATTGCCAGGAAGGAATTGGCCGAGAAATTTTCCTGAAAGCCCAGGCAATATATAAAACTATGGCCAATAGAGATAAAATTATGACGATTTTGGTTTTTTGCTTTAATTCTTGGCCAATGACCGGCCCGATTGATTCAAAACGTCTTTCTTCTAACTCTTTATTTTCCTTTAGTTTTTGAATAACTTCTTGATGGGTATCTTCAGAAATATCTTTCATTTTAATAATTATTCCCCTCTCTCCGGTTGGCTGGATTAAAACTCCACCTAAATCTAAATCAGAAAGGGTTTCTTTAATTTCCTGATTTGAAGGCCTCTCTTCAATATATTCTATTTCCAAAATGCTTCCGCCAGTAAAATCGATTCCTGGTTTTAAACCAAAAATAATTAAACAAACTAAACTGGCCAAAATTAAGGTTCCAGAAAATATAAAATAAATTTTTTTGTATTTTAGAAAATTAAGGTTCATCGTATTACCATAACCATTTCCAATTTTCAAGTCTCGTTTTAACAAAACATCTTAAAAAATTTTTAGTAATGAAAATTGCTGACAACATACTAATTAAAATTCCTAAACTCAAGGTTAAAGCAAACCCTTTAATAAAACTAGTTCCAAAACTAAATAAAATCACAGCCACAATTAAGGTAGTGAGATTTCCATCTCTAATCGCAGGCCAGGCCCGATTAAATCCATCTTCTACACTCTGGGCAAAACTTTTTCCTCCTCTTAATTCTTCTCTCATTCGGGAAAAAATTAAAATATTAGCATCAATAGCCATGCCGATTGATAAAATAACTCCCCCAATTCCCGCTAAAGTTAAGGTAACCGGAATAAGTTTAAATAAAGATAAAACTACGACAGCATAAATTCCCAAAGCCAAAGCAGATAAAATTCCCGGCAATCTATAGAAAAAAATCATAAATAAAATTATAGCCAAAAACCCTAATATCCCAGCCTTTAATGATTTTTCTAAAGAAATTTTACCTAAGGTTGGCCCCACTGATTGCTGGGAAATTAACTTGATTGGCACCGGCAAGGCACCGGCATTAAGGTTCCTAACTAAAACCTTGGCTTCCTCAATTGTAAAGTCACCAGTAATTTGGGCTTTCCCTCCCGAAATTGTTTCCTGAACAATTGGGGCAGAGATTGGTAGCCCATCAATATAGATAGCTAAAGGTTTTCCTACGTTTCGGGAAGTTAAATCTTCAAAAATTTTACTACCTTCGTCATCAAATTGGAGTAAAACTAAGGATTTGTAGGTGGCAGTTTGGTCAAAGCCGAGTTCCGCCTTTTTTAAATATTTTCCAGTCAGAGCAGTGGCCTGATAAGGGTCTTCTATTTCACCCTCGCCACTTTCTATTACTTTTTGATTATTACTTAGAATTTCCTGGTAATTCTCTTTCGGTTCCTTAAACTCAAGAAAGGGGGTTTGACCAATCATCTTAATGGCTTCAGCCGGATCTATTATTCCCGCTAACTCCACAATTAATCTATAGTGACCTCGAGCCTCCTGAGTCTGGACTATTGGTTCTTGAACTCCAAAAAGATTAACCCTCCTTTCAATAACATCTCTAAGGCCTTGCATGGCTGAGGAGCACTCCGCTTTCTCAATGCTGGATAAATCTGCTTCATAAACCAGGTGGCTCCCTCCCTGCAAATCTAAACCTAATTTAAAAGGAATCTGGGGAAAATTACGTAATTTTAAAAGTTGAGGATAAACTAAATTTCCAGCAAAAAAAGCCAAAATAAAAATAACCCCAATAATTATATAAATTCTTTTTTTTGACATAATTATTTTAAATTATCACAATTAAAAGCCGGCTAAAAGGGCTGAGGCCATTCCCACTAAAAATATTCCATCAAATACTCCAGCTCCTCCAATAGATAAAAAACCTGGCGAAATTTTTTGAACTTTTCTCAAATTTAACAAATCAGCTCCAATCAAAGTTCCGAGAACTCCAGAAATAAAAGCACAAGGGGCAGCAAAATGCGGCGCTAACATTAAAGCAAAAAGAACAGCAAATAAAGGAGGAATAAAGAAAGGTAAGGCTATTCCTCTACCTGGAATAATTCGAGCTAAAAATTTGGAAATAATAATCATTAAAATTATAGCAATCAAAACTGGCCCCAAAGAGAAACCTTGTCGCCAGCCCAAATATAAAAAATAAAAAGAAATTAAAACCGGAATAACTGCTCCTCCCAAGTTAATGGCAATGCCTTGGGCTTTTATTCTTGGGTGCCGCAATAACCCAAAAAAAACTGGTTCTTCTACTCGAACTAATTTTTGTCTCCCTAAAGGAATATTAATGCTAGAACCAATAAGAATTGCCAAAAGTATCAAAATGGTTACTTCGGGAGAAAAGCCAAGTTTCTCAAAACCAATGGTAACAATATGAAAATAGCCAAGGATGAATAAAATGGGCAAGAATAAAATAAAAAGAGCAAATATTAAACAACCAATAGGAAGGAAAAACATATTATCCGTACTTGGGCCAACAGCATTTTTTATATTTCATTGGTTTGCCGGTTTTGGGATTAATTTTTCCGCAGGGGCAGGGGTCGTTCCGACCCGGTTTGTTTTTGCCACGAGCTCCGGACTCGTAATGAGGGGCAGAAGAACTAACTACCGGAGCTTCGGCTGTTTTTGGTACCAAACTAACTTTAAAAATAGTCTGGGCGATGCTTGATTCCATCGTTGAAAGTAATTGCCGAAACATTTTATGGCCTTCATTTTTATACTCCACCAAGGGGTCTCTTTGGCCATAAGCCCTCAATCTAACTGAATCTCTTAGATGTTCCATACTCTCTAAATGCTCCATCCAAAGCATGTCTAAAGTTCTCAAAGAAATAATTTTTTCAATCTGGCGCATGTTTTCCTCTCCAACCTCCTTCTCTTTTTTCTGGTAATCTTCTTCAGTAAACCCTGCCTTTTTTATCATTTCTAAGATTTGAGGTTTGAGTCCGCCAGCTGGCGGATGGTTTTGAGCTTTTTCTAAAATTTCTCTTCTTTTTTTATAAATTACTTCTCGGTGTTTATTCATTACATCATCATATTCCAAAATATGTTTTCTTAAATCAAAATTCATTCCCTCAATTTTTGATTGAGCAGATTCAATTGCCTCAGAAACTAAATTGGCCTCAATTGGCTGGTCTTCAGGAATTTTTAAAACGTTCATTAAAGATTTTATTCGCTCCGACCCAAAAATTCTTAATAAGTCATCTTCCAAAGAAACAAAAAATTGGGAGCATCCTGAATCCCCTTGTCTTCCTGACCTTCCTCGAAGCTGATTATCAATTCTTCTGGCTTCGTGTCTTTCAGTGCCAATAACCTGAAGTCCGCCCAGCTCAACAACTTCTTTGGCTCCTTTTTCATCTGGAGGATTTCCTCCCAAAATTATATCAACCCCACGACCAGCCATATTAGTAGCTACGGTTACTGCTCCTAATTTGCCGGCCTGGGCAATAATCTCTCCTTCTCTTTGATGATGTTTGGCATTTAAAATTTGATGGGGAACTCCCTCTTTATCTAATAATTTTCCTAAGTATTCGTTCTTCTCAATTGAGGTGGTTCCGACTAAAACTGGCTGACCTTTAATCTGCCGTTCTTTTATTTCTCTAACCAAGGCCTCGAATTTTCCCTTTTCGGTTTTATAAACTCTATCTGCTAAATCTTTCCTAATCATCGGCTCATTGGTAGGAACGGTGATTACTTCCAAACCATAAACCTTATCAAATTCTTCAGCCGACGTGGCGGCGGTACCGGTCATTCCAGCCAATTTTTGGTACATTCTAAAATAATTTTGAAAGGTAATGGAAGCTAAGGTTAGAGATTCAGGTTGGACTTTAACTCCTTCTTTGGCTTCAATGGCCTGATGAAGTCCTCCTGACCATCTTCTCCCTGGCATTAACCTTCCGGTAAACTCATCCACAATAAGAATTTGACCATCTTTGACTACATAATCCTTATCTCTTTTAAAAAGAGCTTCGGCTCTCAAAGCTTGTTCTAAATAATGTAAATATTTTATTCCTCGTTCCTCATAAATATTCCCCATTCCTAAAATTTTTTCAATTTTATTAATCCCCTCTTCAGTTAAAGTAGCGGCTTTCATTTTTTCATCAATTTCATAGTCGGTTTTTGAATTTAATTTTGGAATAATTCTGGCAAACTCTTGGTACCATTTTGAACTTTCAATATCCGGAGCAGAAATAATTAAAGGGGTTCTGGCTTCATCAATTAAAATTGAGTCAACCTCATCCACAATGGCATAATTGAAACCCCTTTGAGGCTGATTGGCCAAATCATAAACCATATTATCCCTCAAATAATCAAAACCAAATTCATTATTAGTTCCATAAGTAATATCAGCTAAATAAGCTTCTTTTCTGGAAACCGGTCTTAAAAAATCTTCTACCACTCTAAAACTACCGAGTTCATCTCTGGTTTTATCCTTTTCCTCACCGGGCTTTTTATAATCTGGATCATATAAAAATGATTGGTCATGATTCAAACAACTAGTAGATAATCCCAGCAAATGATAAATTTGCCCCATCCAGACCGTATCTCTCCTCGCCAAATAATCATTAACCGTGATTAAATGACATCCTTTTCCTTCCAAAGCATTTAGATAAAGAGGCAGGGTGGCGGCTAAGGTTTTTCCTTCCCCGGTTTTCATCTCAGCAATTCTCCCTTGGTCTAAAACTATTCCTCCAATTAATTGGCAATCAAAATGTCTTTGCCCCAGAGTTCTTTTAGCTGCTTCCCTAACTAAAGCAAATGCTTCGGGCAATATATCATTAAGAATTTCTCC
>Ga0114919_10004201_pt1 | contig 11568 bp, 9 predicted proteins | sample BlataG_FD_88682 | JGI IMG/M metagenome (GOLD analysis project Ga0114919, IMG submission 88682) | Deep subsurface microbial communities from Black Sea to uncover new lineages of life (NeLLi) - Black_00105 metaG | ecosystem: Environmental > Aquatic > Marine > Oceanic > Sediment | place: Atlantic...
AATATGGGATATAATTTGGCCGCACTATTCGCGGGGTCTGAAGGTACCTTAGGCATAATCACCGAGGCAACCCTGAAACTCGCACCTAGAATGCCTGTGGAAGCAACTGTTGGCGCCTTCTTTAAGAATCTAGATGGCCTGATAAATGCGTCTTTGGCAATCTCTATGTCGGGAATTGATGCAGGAACCATTGAGGCAACAGATGGCTACACAGTAAAAACAATCAGTGATGTCATGAATCTCGGATTCCCAACTTGTGAGGGTAACTTCGTTGGAGATGTCCAGGGCTTCGATGAAAAAAATCTTCAGCGTAAGCTGATGGTGATGGAGAAAATCCTTAAGGAACATGGCGGCGAGAATGTCATTATAGCACGGGATGAAGAAACAACCAATAGACTCTGGGCTCCAAGACTGGAGATAGACACAGCAATAGTGAAGGTGCATCCTGGATACAGAGAATTCGGTTTTGCTGCAGCAGACCCTTGTGTTCCATTGTCTAAACAAGCCGAAGCGATAAGGGAGATCGGTCGGATAATCCGATCTCATGGCATCATTGCCGCTGTCTTTTGCCATGCGGGAATTGGGATAATTCATCCTGCAGTCCTGATTGATGCAAGGAATAGAGAACATTGGGTCGCGATGAAGAAGGCTGAACAGGAAATTCTAGAGTATGTTGTAGGCATAGGCGGCGTGGTTACAGCCGAACACGGATTCGGCTATGTCAAAAACCCCTATGTTCGGATGGCTATTGGTCCAGACAAACTCGAGCTCGATAGAAGAATCAAGAAAGTGTTGGACCCTAATGGAATTCTTAACCCTGGCAAGATGGCGCTGGACACTGAGGAACGTGATTTGGATGTTGGGTTCATCTACAAGGAATACGTGACTGACGAAGAGATGACGGAGTAGAAGGCTATGTCACTAGAGAAGCATCGCCACATCATCATGGAATGTGTCAGTTGCGGGCTATGCCAATCCAATTGCCCCATTTACAAGCAGACAAACTTGGAATCAAACAGTGCGAAAGGCAAGATGACAATTTTGTTTGCTTTACTAGAAGGGTGGTTGAACTGGGATGAGGTTGCTGAGAGGATGTATGAGTGCACAACCTGTAAGAATTGTCAAGCAACCTGTCTATCCGGCCTTGACATCCCTGCAGTTGTCGAGGCTGCGCGCGCTGAGCTCGTGAAGAGGGGCCTAGGTAATGAAGTATCTGCTCAGCTAGTCGAGAATATGCAGAAGACACACAATCCCTTTGGTGAGGATCCAAAGGCCAGAAACAGGTTGAAGGAACTTGCGGAGGCATAGCTATGTTAGTATATTTCGTTGGATGTATGGCAACATATCGTCTTCCAAGCATAGCTGAGTCAACAATCAAGATTCTCAAACATGCAGACATAGATTTCAATATTCTTGGAGAAGACGAATGGTGCTGCGGTAGCGTTGCCCTTCGAACAGGTTATGTTAATGAAGCCAAATACATGGCCCGACACAATGTAGACACGCTAAAGGCCGCGGGAGCAACTAGAGTGGTTACAGCTTGCGCAGGTTGCTTCAGAACGATCTCAGTTGATTATCCAACAATCCTGGAAGAAAAGCTCCCGTTTGAGGTCATCCATTTTCCAACTCTGCTCAAAGAGCTCATTGAAGATGGTAGTATTGAGTTTCCCAAAGGCAAAACAATCACAGTTACATACCATGATCCTTGTCATGTAGGCAGACATATGGGCATCTACGACGACCCGCGAGAAGCTATGCATGCAATCCCGAATGTTGAACTGAGGGAGATGCACAAGAGCGGGAAAAATGCTTCCTGTTGCGGTGCTGGGGGTGGTGTGCGCTCAACGAATCGTGAGATGGCACGGGAAGCGGCAGCGATTCGAATACAAGAGGCTGAAGAAACCGAGGCGACTATATTGACTACAGCTTGTCCATTCTGCACGTTCAATCTGAGAGAAGGGGTAGAGCGTACTGGTAGCGGCCTCGAAATGCTCGATTTTCCTGAGTTTGTGGCCAATCTCTTGGGACTATGATTAAAGTGGGTGAAAAATATTGAGCAAGATAAGACAGAATTTGGAAACACTGCCCCCTGGTGGGATCGCCCTGTTGCTTCATATCGGTGAGCATCACGGACTGCTGAACCTGGGCATCGGAGAACCGAACTTCAACACACCGAAGCATATCATGGAGGCGGCAATGAGGTCTCTGCGGTCAGGAAACACCCATTACTCACCAGACGCTGGGACATTGGAACTGAGGAAAGCGATTGTTGACAAAACAGAGCGTGACAACGGTTTCACGGTTGACCCCGAAAGTGAAGTCATCGTCACAGCGGGCACTAGCCCCGGCGTGTTTGGCGCAATTCTTGCCACCGTGGGCGAAGGCGATGAAGTAATCATTCCCAGCCCTTCGTATTTCGCATATGAATCGATTGTGCGAATTGCAGGAGGCAAACCCGTTTTTGTCCCCGCTACTGAAGAGGACCAGTTTGTACCTGAGCCGGAAAAGATTGCAGAAGCAATCACGCCAAAGACCAAGATGATTATCGTATGCTCACCGACCAATCCCACCGGAGCAGTGTGGGACAGGGACAAGGTTTCAGGGGTAGCGGACCTTGCCACTGATCATGACCTTCTTATCCTGTCGGATGAACTGTATGAGCAGCTGGTATATGACGGAGCAAGGGTCCATAGTCCTGCAGCGATTAGCGGCTTATTTGAGCGCACAATCACAATCAATGGCCTTTCAAAGAGTCATGCAATGACAGGCTTTAGGCTAGGCTGGCTCATAGCACCGAAAGAAATCATCACAGGTTTCCGCAAGATCCATCAGTACAGCTCAATCTGCGCTCCCACAACTTCGCAGGCGGCGGCAGTCGCTGCGCTCACCGGACCTGACGAACCAGTTAGGACAATGGTGGCGGAATATGACAGACGAAGAAAGCTTCTTGTAAACAGGATTAACAGAGAAATCCCACTTCTTAGTACTAAAAGTCCCCGAGGCACCTTTTTCATGTTTGTCAACGCAAGGGAACTGTTAGAGAAACATCACGATGATATGAAGGCATTCCTGAAAACCAAGGGAAGGCCCTTCTTAGAATCGCTTCCTCAGCCCTTTTTCAGTATTGAAGACCTAAACAGGTCGGGCTCATTGGTCGCAATGCTCTATCTCATTGCTGCGATTGAGGTTCTGACAGTTTCAGGATCTTGGTTCGGGCCGGGAGGAGAAGGCTTTCTTCGAGTATCGTTTGCTCAGACCTACGAGAACATCGAAAAAGCCATCGATAGAATGATTGAAGGACTTGAATCTTGGTTGTAATGTACCGAAGATTGATGTAGAAGACCTGAACCCGTGGACATAGAGTGGTGTTGGATATGAGATTGGAACCTTTCGAGCTCGAACGGATACAGTCAGAGTGGGAGCATGTAATCGATATCAATCTAACAGAGAGTGGTGTTGAACCACTCACGATATCATATCTTATTCCTGACGGAGAAACTCAAAGAAAACTCATCGAAATGAAACTGGCATACTCACAGACCAATGGCACAATGCCGTTAAGAGAGGCGATTAGCGGCATGTATCAGGGAGCAGATGCGGATAATGTTCTGGTCACAAATGGAGGGGCAGAAGCTAACTTCCTCACTATCTGGAACTTGCTTCATGAACACGATGCCAATGAGATTGTGGTGATGTTTCCAAACTATATGCAGATACCAGGGATAATCAAGGGGCTCAATGGGGTCGTTAGTCCGTTTCACCTTGAAATGGAAAAAGGGAAATGGATTCCGGATCTTGAAGGATTAAAATCGGCCATATCAAAGAAGACCAAAGCGATAGCCATCTGTAACCCGAACAACCCGACAGGTGCAACCTTTGGCCCGACATACTTGAAAGCGATTGGCGAGATTGCGGCGGATGCCCATCTCTGGGTGATCTCAGATGAGATCTATCAAGGTGCTGAGCTGGATGGAAAACTGACTCCTACGATGTTCGACTACTATGACAAGGTCCTTGTGACCAGTAGCCTATCAAAAGCCTATGGACTGCCGGGCCTTAGACTGGGTTGGGTAGTATGCTCATCCAAGCGTCATGTGACGGAGTTATGGTCGTATTCGGATTACACAACGATTTGTCCGACAATACTTAGCGATACGTTGGCAACGATAGCCCTGCAACCCGAACTCCGAATGAAGATTCTAACAAGAACAAGAAAGATAGTCAAGGAGCATTGGGATATCGTGCGCAAGTGGCTCGATGAAAGAAGCGGAATCTTCGAATACGTTGCACCAAAGGCTGCTGCAATTTGCTTCCCTAGACACAATCTTAGTGTGTCCTCTCTTGAACTGACCACTCGTTTGCTGAAAGAGAAGAGCCTACTAATCATCCCCGGCGAACATTTCGGTATGCCCATGCATTTGAGAATCGGCTTCGGTTACGAGGAGGACCACCTAAATGCGGGATTGTCCCGACTGGATGAGATGATTAAGATACTCAAATAAGATAGCAAGCGAGTTACAGCGCGTCAATCCACGCCGCCAAGTAGCAGGGCTAGCACGGCTTTCTCAGTATGCATTCTATTCTCTGCCTCGTCGAAGACGACTGATTGAGGACCATCAAGGACTTCATCGGTTACCTCCTCTCCACGATGTGCGGGCAGGCAATGCATGTATATAGCATCATTCTTAGCCCACCCCATGACCTCAGAATTGATTTGATAAGGCATGAAATCCTTGAGTTTCTTCGACTTCGCATCTTCCGTCATTCCAGCGCGCGACATGCTGATGAAAGTAATCCCCACGACTACGTCAACATCCGTCATAGCCTGCTTGAGATCGTGAGTGACGGTGAAGCTGCCATCAGTTTCTCTGTTGGTTCTGTCGATAAAATCCCTGTATCTTGTCTTCATTGTGTACCCTTCTGGGACCGCGTAAGTCATGTCCAATCCAATAATGGAGCTCATGATACCCCAGGAGTGAACCATATTCCAAGCATCTCCGATGTATCCTATCTTCAAATCGTGCAGACGATTCTTCTTCTCACGTATCGTCTGAAAATCTGCTAGAAGTTGCATCGGATGGGTATCATTAGTCAACGCGTTAATTACTGGCTTCTTCATATGCTTCGCGAAGTCTTCAACAATCTCTTGTTCGAATGTTCGAATGACCAGTGCGTCGATATATCGGTCAATTGTCTTTGCCGTGTCAGAAAGTGATTCTCCGCGAGATAGTTGCATGGTGGTTGGATCCATATAGAAAGCAGAAAGTCCCAAGTGTGCAGCCCCAGCTTGAAATGATAGACGCGTGCGAGTGGAGTGTTTCTCGAAAATCATGGCTATGGTCTTGCCAGAGAGATACTCATGTGGCTCTCCTTTCGTAAGTTTATCTTTCAATTCGTCAGCCAGGTCAAGAATCCTCAAGATTTCCTCCTTCGAATAGTCCATAAGCGTGAGGAAGTTTCTTCCCTTGAGAGGTCGTAGAATGTTCATATCTCATATTCGTCCCTTATGTTCGTAGAATCTCCATAGTAATGCATCGGGGTCCGCCGCCGCCCTTCATCAGCTCGTTCATACTGATTTCAATGATTTTCATTCCGACTTCCTCAAGACGCTTCTTGACAATCGGATTCCCCGCAGGGAGGATGACTTTCTTTTTTCCAAGAGGCAATACATTTGTACCCATGCGCAAGACCTCCGCTCTCTCGACCTCAATCATATCAAACCCTCGGTTTCTGAGATCTTCAAGAAACCAATACGGAAGACCTGGGGGGTACACGAGCGCCAAATCCTTGTCAATTGGGTTCAAGCATACATCCACGTGAACGTAGCCGCCGTAGTGCTCCAGATAAGCAGGGACGTCAACAATAATCGATTCTAGGTCCATGAGTTCAAGCAGATTCTGGACCTGATGAATTCCGCTGTCATTAGACCTGATGCCGCGTCCGAGGATAACTGTGTGCTCATCCAGCGGCACGTAGTTTCCTCCTTCGAAGATGCCATTACCTGTGACCATCATTAGGACAGGGATATGCAGTTCCCACAGCTTCTTGGCTATGCACTGTTCCTCACCCCATCGTTGGGTGAGAGCCATTCGACTTATAATAGCGCCCCATGGGGTCATTGTGGCGGGGTCTCGCATAAAATAGCTCTTGGCACACCCTTGGTACCCCTTCTCAAGTAATTCCACCTCAACCCCGTTCTTTGCGAGAATAGCCGCAAAAGAATCCCACTCACTGCGAGACTTCTCTAAGTCCGGCACACCTTCCCAAAGCCACCATACTGGATTCTTCTTGACGGCTTCCAGATTTTCACAAGGTCTGTGGAGTAAGACCCGTTTCAAGGTAGTGTAGTTGGACGCTACTCCAAAGCTTGAACTATCATAAATCGTTAGCAGTTCGCCCTCCCCAAAGCTGACTAGAGGTGGATGTTCCACATCGTATGTCTCATTCCACTTGTTTTTGTTGTTCATTTCTTTCTTCACACCTGATACCTTGCGCATAATCTTCAGCAGTCGGATTATCTTGGGAACAATGCAATGACTTCTAGCAATAGACAACAGCTCGCCTTAACTCTTCAGGTGATTCTTTTCCTGCTGTTAACACACTCTGTATGCGCACGCTTCTTGATTGGAGAGCCTAATGCTGAGTCAAGTTGCCGGTAACCACATTGACGAGCGTGAGTAGGTTATGATTCGGAGTTTCAAGGGGTATGTCGCAACCGGTCGAGAGAATGAAACTTCCTCCTTTGGCGGCCTTCCTGAGGCAGTCTTCCGCCGCTTTTTGCACATTTTCCTTGGATGCAGTGAGAATGAGAGTAGTATCGACATTGCCTATGAGAGTCGTACGTCCCCTGACTACTTCTTTTGCTTCTTTCAGATCAACAGCAGAGTCTATGCTCAGAGCATCAGCTTTCGTATCACACATTGCGTACAATATCGGAAGTGTATTGCCGCATATGTGGATGGTAGCTTTTATTCCCCCGTTATGAATGCGTGACACCATTTTGGAAAGGTCGGGCGCGGAGTATTTCTCAAAGAACTTCGGAGAGATTATGCTCGAACTGGCCGTTGGCTCCAAAATCACGATATTGTGTGTCCCTGCTGTAATATACGCTTCTACCAAAGGCTCAAGCATCTCTTGACAGTGATTGACTACTTCCTTGATTAACTCTGAATCCTCGATAGCGTGTTCGAGCAGGCTTTCAACACCGATGAGGTGTCCTGCCAGCGTGAATGGTCCGATTATGTAAGTGCTCACCAAGTGTGTCCGTCCCACACGATTCACAAGCTGTTTTGTCGCATTTACAAATGTCAACAGGCGGCTACCTTTTATCGATGACATCTCTAGATCAAAAACCGCATTGGGCGATTCTGCTGGGTGATCAATAACATACGGAAACGCTCCCTGCGGAAACTTGATGGAGGCGCCCAGCGCCTCAGCTTCCACGGTAAGGTCCATGCAAGTGAAAACACCATCATACTTGAAGCATTGAAGAGCAGCTAGCTGCGACTTTGCCTGAAGGTTTCCGTCCCTCAGGAGGTCGTTGGCAGGATATCCCGAGCATACACTCGAATACAACCCGACTAATGGAATAACTGGGGTGCGTGGCGGTTCTTCGTTCTGCATTGCCTGTTCGACAAGTTCAATGGACGAATGCATTACGTATTCCACCGCTTCCTCGGTTGTGTTCGCGCCTCTTATGTGGTATGTTGGATGAACATCAATCCGAGCAGGAAGAAGACATGAGCCGTATTACCCAGATGAATGCTTGCTCAACTTTATATCGCTTCGCGACATAATTAACAAGGGGGGAAGAAGGACATGCAAGAATTCATGCCGTTAGCAATCATACTACGTGAGATTTCATTTGGGATACTTCTTGTGGGGCTTTTCTACACCTTTGGCATGTTTCTTATGGGACGACTCTTTGCTGCAATTTCCGAACACGGGCATGAGCATGATGTTTCCCACGAAGCAGAACATGACATGGATCATCACATTGAGCACGATGTTGAACACGATTACGACCATGACATCGAACACGACATTGAACATGCCGTTGAACATGATTACGATACACACGTCGAGATTGATCATGATGTCGACCATGGTTACGAGCACGATGTTGAACATGATATAGACCACGTTTTGGAAACACATGTTGAACATGAAGTCGACCACGAAATCGAGCACGACGTAGAACATGACATGGAGCATCACCTCGATACAGATCATGAAACTGATCATGATACAGAGCACGATACTGACCACGAACATGAACTGGACCATGATGTTGAGGCAGGTGATCACTCAGGTTACTTCGAAGCTGAAAGGGGTGCTCCACTTGGTGTCACTATCGGAACATCTCTTGTCAGTTTCGGGTTTCTGGGGTCTATCGTGTACTATGACGGATTACTGGCACCTCTTGCTGCGAAGATTTGCTTCCAGTTCGTCGGAGCGGCTCTACTTGTGCTTTTAGTACGAACTGTGCTTGGGAAGGTGTTTGTGGAGTCAGGCTTTCACATCGAGCCAAAGCACATTGTAGGACAAGAAGTCGAAGCAGTTTCCACCATAAGCGATGACTTTGGTGAGGTAAGGTATGAAACCGACATGGGCCTCAGGAGATTCCATGCTCGGCCATTGCAACAGGGACTCGTATTCAGGAAGGGCATGACACTCTATGTAGTTTCTGCAAATGATAAGTTCGTATTCGTTGATCCAAGAATCGAAGTAGCCAAGGGTCAACACAAGCAAAGCCAGAAACCTCCAGAGTAAAAGAAGTCATAATCAAAATGCTTCATTCGATAGGCGATAAGATGCAAATCTCGGCGCGGATTTATAACCTTAGAATACAATATGTACATGAGTGCATCAGAACCCGAAGCAGGACCCTGATGCCTCGTTGGGGGATTTGAGCTCCGAGGCATGAAGCGACCTATCCAATGCCCACGATAGAGGTACATAGGTCAAACCACATAGTACCGCGTTCTCTGTGGGAGGAAGAGGGCTTTGGGATTCAGGTGCACTCGCAAAAAAAAGAAATGTGAGTAGAAAAATAAATGCAAGCAGGAATAATGGACATATTTGCTCAGAACTTCGGGTTATCCATTGCATTTCTCGGTATATTGGTGGTATTGTTGATCACCTTCTACATCAAGAAATACATTCGTATTTTTGACCCGAATGTGTTCTATGTGCACCTGCGTAAAGGCAAGCCCATTAAGCAGGGTGAAGGAGGAATGGTTGTACGCATACCTTTTCTTGATCGCATTCTTGCGATTGATAGAACGGTCCAACAGCTGAACATCCACGCAGAATCAGTACTATCTAAGGAGAAGCAGAAGATACGACTCAGTGCTGTCCTTCAATGGCAGGCTGACAATGCCATCGCGACGATCAATAACACACATTGGGAAGAAATTCCAGCGCGCCTAACGGCAATCATAGAGTCAGTCATCAGAACGGCTTGTGCGCAGTTGTCAGTCGAGGAGATTCTTGAGGAGCGCCAGCTAATCATTGAAGCAATCAAGAAAGAACTCGTTGATGTCATTTCTGAATGGGGTCTCAAGGTAGTCACTGTTGAATTAATAGACGTTGCAGTTATCAATGAAGCTTTCTTACAGAATATGTCGAAGCCTCGTGAGGCTGAGATGCGTCGTCTTGCCGAGATAGCTACGATTGAAGCGGATCAAGCAACAGGTACAAGCGATATCGCAAAGATTCGTTTACTGCGAGAAAAGGAGATCGAGAAGGACAAGCACATTGGCATTCACGAACAAGCTCAACTACGTGCCATTCAGGAAGCAGAGCAGCAACGGCAGCAGAGCGTCCTAGAAATTGAACTTCAGAAGAACCTGATGCAGAAACGCTATGAGAAGCAGCAGGCGGAAGTCGATGCGTCGAAAGACCTTGAAGTCACCAAGCTTAATGCCGAAGCTGAGAAGCAAAGAAAGATCAAGCAGGAAGTCGAGGTTGAAGCGCAGCGAATACTTCTGCAGGCGAGAGCCAATGCAGAACGCATAAGTGTCGTTGCAGAAGCTGACGCCGAGAAAATACTGAAGGTCACAAGTGCGCAGGCTGAGGGTATTCGTCAAACACTGGATGCCGCCAAGGATTACACACCGCAGGCCTTTGCCAGAGATTTTCTTGCGGTATTGCCTCAGCTCTATGAGCATATTGACATAGGCGATGTGACACTCTTCGGAGGAATGGGGACGAATGGCGAAGCAGGTGAGGAGGGTGGAGGCGCAGGTGCGTTCCAAGTTTTCGGAAATGTTCTGCTACCGATGATGTTGATGGCTCGAATGATGGGCTTTGACTTCAAAGGGCTCATGAAGGAATCCCTTGGAGATATGGCTATCGAAGCCTGATAGTATCAATCAACAGCTCTTGGGTCCTCTAATTTATAGAGGGCTTCAAGAGCTAATTCATTTTTCTTCACCATTTAGTTAGATTGCAGCTTGAAGAGGACCTCCTGACCTATGATCTTGATTTGATCCAGCTCTTCGCCATGGGGTATGACTAAAGATCAGGATAGCAGTCTTTCATGAGAAGCGCCATTACAGCAGACCGAACTTGATCATCTGAAACAAGGCCAGTTAGCTCGACATCACAAATTTTGATGAAAGGGAGCATGGGTAATTCGCCATCAGAAATGCCCGCAGAGGGGTCATCGACGTTAATTACCTCAACGTGATGGTTTGGTACGTTCATTTCATTGAGAACCATCATGAGAATATCGTAGGTCGGTTCGCAGAACAGGCAATGGTCTGACTTGTAGAATGTGATACAGGTAACCCTTCCACAGGGGAGATCCTTCTTCTCTACCCACGATGGAAGAAGCATGACTATTCTTGTTCCCTGGGAATGATCACCCTCAATTCGGTCCTCGACCCACACCGTTCCTCCCAAGTGGGTAACATAGTGGTCAACCACTGTCAACCCAAGGCCTCTGCCAACAATCTGTGCTTCAGGGCTGCCAGTGCGCTTGAAGATATACTGCTTCATGTTATCTGGTATTCCAGGGCCGTAGTCCTCGAATTCAATTCGGACCATCCTGCCAGAGTCTACCTTCGTTGCGCTTACATTAACGGTGACTTCATCATCCCTAGAGTACATCATCGAGTTGTGGATGATGTTGAAGAACACACTCCAGAGGTACATGTGACCTACAATCTCAAACTCATCATCCTTGATATTAGAGTTGATGTTAAGGGTCTTCCAGGAGAAGTCTCTATCAGCATCAGCCGCCGCTCGTTCGAAATGGGGATAGAGGTCCGTCTTGCTCCTTTTTGGAGGTGAATGCTTAAGGGTGATAATTGCCCTCATATTCGCAATCATCCTAGCAGCCCGTCGCACGTTCCAGGAGGTTTCAGTCAAGACCGATTCAAGATTTTCCGGCAATTCCACTGTAGTTGTTAGGAGCTCCATTGTAAACAGAGCGCTCTGGTTGATATTGTTGAGGTCGTGTGTCATGACTTCAAGATAGAGATTTGCTCTTTCGCGCTCCTCTACCTCCCTGCTCTCAGCCACTTTTCTCCGGTCTATCTCCAACGCCATAAGACCAATACT
>Ga0114919_10004202_pt1 | contig 11566 bp, 7 predicted proteins | sample BlataG_FD_88682 | JGI IMG/M metagenome (GOLD analysis project Ga0114919, IMG submission 88682) | Deep subsurface microbial communities from Black Sea to uncover new lineages of life (NeLLi) - Black_00105 metaG | ecosystem: Environmental > Aquatic > Marine > Oceanic > Sediment | place: Atlantic...
AAGGATAAATAAGAATAAAGCTTTCAGGAACCCTAAACGAGAGTAGATTATCGGCGACACCGATGCCAACTTGATGCTGTCCCGGCCGATGCGCAGCCAGTGGCGCTTATAAGTGGTGTAAAACTAAAAGCTAAAAACGCAAAACTGTGGAATTCAAAGGAAAATGTTCACATAAGATAAACAGGAGAAAAAGCATATGGCAAAGAAGACAATATCACGACGTCAGTTTCTAAAAGGCGCGACGGTTGCAGCCGCAGGTGTGGCAGGTTTTCCTTATTTTGTTCCGTCGTCGGCTCTGGGCAGGGCCGGTAACGTCGCTGCGAGCAATCGGATTGTGATGGGCTGTATCGGGGTGGGCTCGCAGGGCGGCGGTAACATGCGCGGCTTCTTAGGCAAAAAGGAGGTGCAGGTGGTTGCCGTCTGCGATGTTGATAAGGGTCATCGCGACGGGGCCAAGAAAACCGTGGACGACAGCTATAAGAATAATGACTGCAAGGCGTACCTGGATTTCCGCAAGCTGCTCGAACGTAAAGACATCGATGCGCTGTCGATGGCGCTGCCGGACCACTGGCATTCCATCATTTATGTTGCGGGGGCCAGAGCGGGAAAGGATATATATGGGGAAAAGCCTCTGGCACGCACCATCCACGGAGGGCGGGCCATTTGTGACGCGGTCCATCGTTACGGCAGAGTCTGGCAGACCGGAAGCTGGCAGCGTTCGCAACGGAACTTCCACCACGCCTGCGAGTTAGTCCGCAATGGGCGTATCGGTAAGGTGCATAAGGTTGAGGTGGGTCTGCCGACCGGAGGCAGCACCGACAATAAACCGGTACAGCCCGTTCCGGAGGGTCTGGACTGGGACTTCTGGCTTGGGCCGGCTCCCTGGGTGCCCTACAGGGGCATCTGCCACTGGAACTGGCGGTGGATGATGGACTATTCCGGCGGACAGCTTACCGACTGGGCGGGCCATCACATCGACATCGCCCACTGGGGCCTGGGGCTGGACTACACCGGGCCGTCCGAGATTGAGGGCGAAGGCGTTTATCCCCGAGATGGCATCTACGACGCCCCGACCGCGTATAAGTTCACCTGCAAATACGACAACGGCCTGACGATGATAGTCGCCAATGACCGGCAGCAACCGAAAGGGATGGGGACAATATGGTACGGCGAAAAGGGATGGGTCTATGTCAAACGTGGTAAGCTTGAGGCCGAGCCCGAGAGCATTCTGGATGAGAGGATTGGCCCCGACGAAATCAAGTTGTATGAAAACCGGGACCACCAACGGAACTTCCTGGACTGTGTCAAGAGCCGCAAACTGACTATCACGCCTGTCGAGATTGCCCACCGCTCCATCAGTGTTGGACTGCTTGGCGAAATCGCTATGCTTCTGGGACGCAAGCTCAAATGGAACCCTGAGAAGGAAATCTTTCTGAACGATGAGCAAGCCAACAGAATGCTGTCACGGCCGATGCGCAGTCCGTGGCACCTGTAAGTAGTGTAAAATTAAAAGCTAAAAAAGCAAAACTGCGGAATTTATTATTTCAAATAACAGTTAGAAGAGAGAAAGGAGAAAAAATGAGTCAAAGGTCAAAAGTTATTAACATTGCGTTGCTTGCCGTTTTGTGTTTTGCCTTGGTCGGGGAAGCAGCGCCTTTGAAGGCGCTTATTGTTGACGGCCAGAACAATCATAACTGGAAGGCCACTACGCCTGTTATGAAGAAGATTCTGGATAATACAGGTCTTTTCGAGGTGGACGTAGCTACCTCGCCGGCCAGGGGTCAGTCTATGGCTGGTTTCAAACCCAATTTCGCACAGTACGACGTGGTGCTCTCGAACTACAACGGTGCCGACTGGCCCAAAGAGACCCAGGATGCTTTTGTCGAGTACGTGCGGTCCGGCGGAGGGGTCGTCATTTTCCACGCCGCAAACAACTCCTTCCGAAAATGGGAGGAATACAACGAGATAATCGGGCTCGGATGGGGCGGGAATGAAAAAACCGGTCCGTATATTCGCTGGCGTGACGGCAAGGTTGTCCGCGATATGAGCCCGGGCGGAGCGGGAGGACACGGTCCACAACACGCTTTTCAGGTTGTAACCCGCAACAAGAAGCATCCAATTACGAGGGGTTTACCCGAGAAGTGGATGCACGTGAAGGACGAACTTTACGCCAAACTTCGTGGTCCTGCCAGGAATTTGACACTTCTGGCAACTGCCTATGCAGACCCCAAGCAGGGAGGCACGGGTGAACACGAGCCGATTTTGTTTACCATCAATTATGGCAAGGGAAGAGTCTTCCACACGGTTCTCGGCCACGACGCCCCCCAGATGGAAAGCGTCGGCTTCATCGTAACATTACAGCGAGGCGCTGAATGGGCGGCGACCGGTAAGGTTACCCAGAAAGTCCCGGAGGATTTCCCGAGCGCAAGTGAAGTGCGCAGGTGGAAAGACTTTACGAACCCGAAACCTATGATTAGTTCAGGAAAGGAAACAGAAATGGATGAGTTACTGGAAAAAGTAAAGACGTATGATTGGGGTCAAAGCCGCGAACCGCTTACCAAGGTATCGGATTTGGTGCGTAAAGCATACGGCTCACCTGCGGAGCTGGGACGAATTGAGAAAAGCATGCTGGAGCTGCTCCGGTCGGATGCAACCCCGGCCGCTAAACAGTTTATCTGCCGGAAGCTAAGCATTATTGGCACCGAGGCGTGCGTTTCCACGCTGGCGGCGATGCTGACCCAAAAGCCCGCTTCGAAGCAAGAACCACACCCTGCGGATATGGCAAGGTATGCCCTGGAGCGTATACCCGGTGCGGCCGTCGATGAAGCCCTGCGGAACGCGCTGCGGACAACAACGGGCAAAACGAAGGTCGGTATAATCAATACGCTGGGCCAGCGCCGTGACAGCAGAGCAGTTCGCGCTCTGCGCAGCCTGATTCGTGATTCCGACCCATTGACAGCCGGTGCCGCTGTGGCCGCTCTGGGCAACATTGCCAATCCTCAGGCCACCGGAGCGCTGGCACAAGCAAAGAACAAAACCAGCGGCAAATTGCGAGTGCTGGTTTGTGATGCCTATCTGAAGTGTGCCGACGAGCTCGCTGCCCAGGGTAAAAAAGAGGATGCTTTAGCCATCTACAATGAACTTATGAAAGAGCCCAAGCCGATTAATATCGCTGCGCTGCGCGGCCGGATTAACCTGCAAAAGAAGGACAAGAAATGAAAACGAAGTGCACCATTTACAGCTCTTTGATTGTTTTACTTCTGTGCTGTTGTGCCGTTTGCTTTTCTGCATCCGAGGAACCGGAAGATGCTATCGCGCTGGTCATCGAGATTCTCAAAGGTGACGACCAGGAAATGCAGGCCGTGGCCATAGCGATGGTAAAAGAAATCCCCGGAACGGAGATAACAAGAGCTTTAGCCAGGGAGCTGCCGAATCTTTCGGTTATGAGTCAGGTGCGGCTGCTATCGGCTCTGGGCGACCGCGGTGACCGGGCCGCTTCGCCGGCGGTTATCACGGCTACAAAGGCCGGAGACGAGTCCGTTCGGGTCGCGGCTTTGAAAGCATTGGGAGAACTTGGTGATGCTTCGAGCGTTGCGCTGCTGGCACAAGCAGCGGCGGGCGCACGGGGTGCGGAACAGAAAGCCGCCCGCGAGAGCCTGTATCGGCTGCGCGGCCCGGGGATTAATGAAACAATTCTGGCAAATATTCCGTCTTCGGAGCCTGCCGTCAAGGTCGAGCTGATTCGCAGTACGGGCGAACGCAATATAGCGGCAGGCGTGAAAGCTTTATTGAAAACTGCCCAAGACGAGGATGCAAAGGTTCGACGAGAATCATTCAAGGTTCTAAAGACCATTGCTGAGCCGAAATATTTGCCGGCATTGGTCGAGGTTTTGATAGGCGTCCAGAGCGAAGCGGACCGAAGAGAGGCTGAGAAGACAGTCGCGGCCGTTGCCCATAAAATCGGCGAGAAGGACCGCCGGGCCGAGGTGGTACTGGCCGCGCTGCCTTCGGTCAAAGAGGTGCCAAATCGATGCTCTCTGTTGAGGGTGCTCGGTAAAATAGGAGACGACAGTGCAGTGCCAACGCTTCGGACGCTTCTTATGGACAAAGACGATAAGGTGAAGGATGCCGCCATTCGCGCCCTGTCAGACTGGCCTACCGCCGAGCCGATGGCCGACCTGCTGAAAGTAGCGAAGAGCTCCGACAATAAAATACATCGGGTGCTGGCGCTGCGAGGGTTTGTCCGCCTGATTGGACTGGCAAGCGGGCGTTCGGCAAAAGAGACGATAGGTATGTACAAACAAGCAATGGACCTGGCGTCGAGTGCGGCGTTAAAGAGACTGGTACTGTCGGGTCTGGCCGACGTAAAATCCATTGGCGCACTGGAGATGGCCGTTGAGTATCTGGAGGATAAGGGTTTGCAGCAGGAGGCGGAATTTACCGTGGTTAAAATCGCCGAAGCCATAGGTGGCAGCCATCCTCAACAAAGTAAGGATATGCTAAAGAAGGTTATCCAAATTTCAAAAAATGATTCTCTGTGTCAGCAGGCACAGGAAGCGATAAATCAGATTGAGCGATTCGATGATTACCTGACCGCCTGGCAGGTTTCCGGCCCGTACACCAAAGACGAAGCCGACGGCACGGAACTTTTTGATATCGCCTTTGGGCCGGAGGACGCTGTTGACGAGCACGTGGCGTGGCGCATTATGCCGGTCGGTACCAATAAGGACAGACCGTGGCTTATGGAGCTGGACAAGGCGTTAGGAGGAAATAACAGGGCTGGCTACCTGCGCAATAAAGTCTGGTCTGATAAGAGCCAGAAGGTCCGACTGGAGCTGGGCAGCGACGATGGTATTAAGGTATGGCTGAACGGTCAGTTGGTTCACGCCAATAATGTTACGCGAGGTGCCAGCCCGGCCCAGGACAAGGTCGAGGTAACTTTGAAACAGGGCTGGAACCGACTGTTATTAAAAATAACGCAAAACGGCGGAGAGTGGGCTGCTTGCGCCCGCCTCCGCAGGCTGGACGGCAGAAAGCTTGAGGGATTGAAGGTACAATTTTAATTTCGAAGCACGAAATCCGAAGCACGAAACAATATCAAAATTCGAATGCTCAAATTTTCGAAACTCACTGTTTTGGTCATTTGAATTTGTTTCGAATTTCGATATTCGAGTTTCGGACTTAATAACAAATCAGGAGGAGCAAAAAGTTATGGTTCCGGAAGTAAAGAAAAACAGGAAATATCGTTTTGTTATTAATCCGGCAGGACTGCCGGACAAAATTATGGCGTTGATATGGGCCTTAGTTTTGTCCCTGGCCCTGGTCTCGTGCACAGGCCCTGCAAGAGGCAAGCTGGTTCTGGAGGCAAAAGAGGCGATTGAGCGTGCCGACCCTGTGATGGGAGACTGGCAGGGCAGTTGGAAACGGGATGACGAAAGTGACTCGGGACTGCTGGTTGCGCAGGTGATAGCACAAGGTGCGGGAAAGTATCGAGCCAATTTTCTTAAAGAGTTTGACACGCGCATCCCGCCGCTGGCAGTACTTGAAAGCCGGCTCCAGGATAAAGCGGTACGCTTCACAGGGCCAGCCGAATACAACGGTATTGAATTCCAGGTGCAGGCGGTTATTAAAGACGGCAAGTTCACAGGGAGTTTCCAGGGACAAGACTTTGTCGGCAGCTTTATTATGAAAAAAGTGATTCGTCTTTCGCCCACATTGGGGGCGAAGCCGCCGGCGGGTGCGATTGTGCTGTTCAACGGGAAAAACTTTAATGAATGGAAGCATACAGGGAAAAAAGCAGGTGTGGATTCGGTGCAATGGAAACTGGCCGGCGGCGCTATGGAAGTCAAGCCGGGCGGTGGTTCGATCATAACGAGAAGGGAATTCGCCGACGTCAAGCTGCATCTGGAATTCCGCACGCCGTTTATGCCCGACGCACGCGGCCAGGGACGCGGCAACAGCGGAGTGTACCTGCAGGGGCGATACGAAGTGCAGGTACTTGACAGCTATGGCCTGGAAGGCAGGGACAACGAGTGCGGCGGAATCTACAGCGTGGCGCCGCCGCTTGTAAATATGTGTGCCCCGCCGACGCAATGGCAAACCTATGACATTACGTTCCGCGCTCCGCGTTTCGACAGTACCGGCAAGAAGAAGCAAGACGCCTATATGACAGTAATCCACAACGGTGTGAAAATACATAATAATGTAAAGGTGTCGAAGGCGACTACTGCAGCCCCGGGCGGTGATGTAACCCAGCGAGGCGGCATATACCTGCAGAACCACGGCAATCGCGTGCAATACCGTAACATCTGGCTGGTTGAATTGCCTGAAAAACCTGCTTCGCGTTGAATTGTAAACGATTGAGCCCGTTATTGCTCGGTCTTAACCATAAAGGTTTGGAATAGTTGTTATCGATTATGGTTTTGGAAAGTTCAGAAATGTAGTTGTTTAGCGAGGAATATTTATGAAAGACCAGAAAAAAACTACTAAACAGCAGGACAAAAAGATTACTCGGCGTGATTTTATTGGCGGCGCAGCAGCAGTGGCGGCGTTTACAATTGTGCCCCGGCATGTGCTGGGAGGCCCCAGACAAGTCCCGCCGAGCGAAAAGCTCAACATAGCCGCTATCGGCTCGGGCGGTATGGGAAGAAGTAACATAAATGCCTGCAGCGGCGAGAACATAGTTGCGCTTTGCGATGTGGATGACAATCGGGCGGCGGGGACATTCAAGAAATTCCCCAAGGCCAAGAAATACCGTGATTTCCGCGAGATGCTGGAAAAGGAGGACAGGAACATCGACGCGGTGATTGTGGCCACGCCGGACCACACGCACGCCGTTGCCGCCATGGCAGCGATGAGGAGGCGCAAACACGTATACGTCCAAAAACCACTGACGCGTACGGTCTTTGAGGCCCGTACGCTGACCGAGGCGGCCCGCAAGTACAAAGTTGCCACACAGATGGGTAACCAGGGACATTCCGATGAGGGAGTCCGCTTGATATGTGAATGGATATGGGACGGAGCCATCGGCCCGGTACGTGAGGTGAACGTCTGGACCAACAGACCCATCTGGCCGCAGGGTATCGACCGGCCCAAGGACAAACACGATGTGCCGTCCACACTGGACTGGGACCTCTGGCTTGGGCCGGCACCGGAGAGACCATATCATCCGTGTTATTTGCCGTTTAACTGGCGCGGCTGGTGGGATTTCGGATGCGGAGCGTTAGGCGATATGGCCTGCCATTTACTTGACCCGGTCTTCTCGGCACTTAAACTGGGCTATCCGACCAGCGTCCAGGCCTGCGCGACCAAAGTGAATAAGGAAACGTTCCCCCTGGCCTCTATCGTTCGTTACGAATTCCCCGCCCGCGGGGATATGCCGCCGGTTAAGCTGAATTGGTACGACGGCGGTATGAAACCGCCCCGGCCGGATGAGCTGGAACCGGGCAGGAGGATGACCAGCGTGATATTTATCGGCGACAAAGGCAAATTAATGTGCGGTGAGTACGGCGACCATCCGCAGATAATACCAAACTCGAAGATGGAAGAATACAAGCAGCATCTTCCGCCTAAGACCATCCCGAGGGTAAGAGGCAGTCACGAACAAAACTGGATTAGGGCCTGCAAGGGCGGCGACCCGGCGTGCTCAAACTTTGACTACTCCGGCCCGTTTACCGAAAGCGTTGTGATGGGTAATCTTGCCATGCGCCGTTTAGGCAGGAAGCTGCTGTGGGACGGCAAGAATATGAAGGTTACCAATGACGACGAGGCGAACAGATACGTCAACGAACCTCGTCGCAAGGGATGGTCCTTGTAAAGTGAGCTAAAGTGCCTAAAGTGAACTAAAGTTGTAAGAATAGAGTTTACTGAATTTTAGGCACTTTAGGCACTTCAAACTTTAGGCACTTCGAAGAGGAATATTCTTATGAAAAACCGAAAAAAGGCGAACAGAGAACAGAATGGAAAACTCTCTCGGCGTGATTTTATGGGCGCTGCAGTGGCAACGGCTGCGGTGTTTACGATTGTCCCCCGGAGTGTGCTGGGAGGTCCCCGTCATATCCCGCCGAGCGAGAAGCTAAATGTTGCCTGCATCGGCGTCGGGGGTCAGGGGGGGGGCGATGTTAGGCAGGTCAGCAGGGAAAATATAGTGGCATTTTGCGATGTCGATTGGAAACACGCAGCCGGTACTTTTAAACGTTTTCCATACGTGAAGAAATACCGTGATTTCCGCAAGATGTTAGACGAAGAGGGCAAAAACATCGATGCGGTAACGGTATCTACGCCGGATAATACGCACGCCGTCGCGGCTATGATGGCCATCAAGATGGGCAAGCACGTCTATTGCCAGAAGCCGTTGGCGCACGACATTTTCGAGGTCCGTCAGCTTACCGAGGCGGCCCGGAAGTACAAGGTGATGACGCAGATGGGCATTCAGATTCACGCTGAAAATACCGTTAAGCTTGTGGTGGAGATTATTAAGTCGGGGATGATTGGTAAGGTGCGGAAGGTGGATATCTTCAGTAACAAGAACTGGGGCGGTGGCAGCCGGCCTAAAGAGGGCGAGCCTGTACCTGAAACACTCGATTGGGACCTGTGGTTAGGCCCAGCCCCCTGGAGGCCCTACCATCGCGTTTATCTGCCCGGTAACTGGCGCCGCTGGTGGGATTTCGGCACAGGGACGTTAGGAGATATGGGCTGTCATATAATAGACCCTGTCTTTTGGGCACTGGACTTAGGTTATCCGGTGAGCGTGGAAGCCCATCCCGGAGAGTTTAGCAATGAGACTTATCCACAGAAAACTGTGGTTCGATGGGAGTTTCCGGCACGCGGCAAGCTGCCTGCGGTTACGGTTACCTGGTATGACGGCGTTAACAGGCCCTTTTTGCCGAAAGGGCTTGAGCCGGGGCGCAAGCTGCCCGGCCAGGGCGGACTGTACTACGGCGAAAAAGGCACCATACTTGCCCCGCATATGGGTGGCCCAAGGCTGATACCGGAATCGAAGATGAAGGGCTTCAAGCCGCCGGAGCCGTTTTTGCCGAGGGGTGTTAACCACTACCAGGAATGGATAAGGGCGTGTAAGGGCGGCCCGAAGCCGCTGGCCAACTTCGATTACTCCGGGCCGTTGACCGAGACTATCCTGTTGGGCAACATCGCAGCCCGTGCCGGCCGGAAATTATTCTGGGACGGGCCGAACTTCAAAGTTACCAATGCACCCGAGGCGAACGAATACCTAAAACGCGAATATCGTGAAGGTTGGAGATTATAGTTATACTATTTGTTGGGGAATAACGTCTTATTGATAGGAGAACAAGAAATGCACAGAGAGACAAAACTTATTGTTGTTGTGCCAACGTTTATGTTGTGTATTTGCTGGTTAGCTAATGCAAACGCTTCTGATGCCCGGGAAAACTGGCGGCTGGGGATGCAGGCGTACACATTTAATCGCTTTACGTTTTATGAAGCGGTGGACAAGACGGCGGCGCTTGGCCTGCGCTACATCGAGGCCTACCCGGGTCAGCGACTCAGCAAGGAAAACCCGAATGTCAGGTTCGACCACAATATGTCGTCGGCGATAAAGAAGGAAGTTATGCAAAAGCTTCGAGACGCAGGCGTCAAACTTGTAAACTACGGTGTGGTAGGGCTGCCAAACAACGAGAGCCAGTGCCGAAAGGTATTTAATTTTGCCCGCGATATGGGGATTGAGACGATTGTCTCGGAGCCGCCGGAGGATGCCTTTGACATCATTGAGAGACTGTGCGAGGAGTACAAAATTAACGTTGCCATTCACAATCATCCAAAGAGACCAGGATACCTATACTGGAATCCGGATAATGTATTAAAGATTTACAAAGGCCGTAGCAAGTTTATCGGCGCGTGTGCAGATACAGGACACTGGTTCCGGTCGGGCATCAATCCGGTTGAGGCCCTGAAAAAGCTCAAAGGTCGTATTATCAGTCTGCATTTCAAGGACATCGATGGCGGACACGATGTGATATGGGGGACAGGAAAATGCAATGTCAAGGCGATGCTGGCCGAGCTTAGCCGTCAGAACTTCAAAGGGGTGTTCTCGATTGAGTATGAACACAACTGGCTGAACTCGATGCCGGAGATTGCCGAATGCGTCCCGTATTTTGAGCGGACTGCGGCCGAATTAGGCCAGACCGATTGGCAATGGATATTCAACGGCAAAGACCTGACCGGCTGGGACGGCGACCCGCGCCTGTGGTCGGTCAAGGACGGCGCCATTCGCGGCGAGACTACGAAAGAGAAGCCGGCACGAGGAAACACGTTCATCGTCTGGCGGGGCGGCAAACTGAAAGACTTCGAGCTGAAACTCAAGTTCCGCATTCAGAACGGCAATTCCGGCGTGCAGTATCGCAGCAAGGAGTTCAAAAAGTGGGTTATCTCCGGTTATCAGGCCGAGGTCGAGAATAACCCCGGCAAGGTTGGCTTTCTCTATCACGAGGCCGGCCGCGCCTGGCTGGTCAACGTCGGCGACATAATGGTCATTGACAAGAACGGCAAAAAGAACGTCATCGGCAAGGTCTCTGATGTCGAGGCCCTAAAGAAGGCCGGCTATTACAAGATGAAGGACTGGAACGAATACACCATCGTCGCCCAGGGCAACCACCTGAAGCATTACCTCAACGGGTATCCGACGATGGAGCTGATAGACAACGACCGCGTTACCGACCCGACCGATCCGAGAGACCGCAGGGGTGCTGCGCGGGAAGGGGTCCTTGCGCTTCAGATTCACAGCGGCCCGCCGATGGTCGTCGAGTTCAAGGACATAAGAATAAGAAATTTGAAGCCGAAATACGGCGACGCCGTCGTGCTTTTCAACGGCAAGGACCTCGACGGCTGGGAAGCCAAAGGCGACAAGAGCAGGAGCAAATGGGGGGTTGGTGTCGCAGCGGTGTCAACCGAGGACCCGAAGAGACTGGTCGTCAAAAAGGGCATCGGCGAAATGATTTGCCATGGCAGCGGTCTCGATTTGTACTCCGACTCCGAAGCCGAGTTCGGCGATTGCCGTATCGAGCTGGAAGTGATGGTGCCGAAGGGTTCCAATTCCGGCATCTACGTTATGGGCGAATATGAGATACAGGTGCTGGACAGTTGGGAAAGGGTAAAGATGGGCCGCGGTGATATGGGAGGGATTTACGGTGCCGCTGCGCCCCGTGTTAATGCCTGTAAGAAGCCCGGCGAGTGGCAGAAGTACGTGATTGAGTTCCAGGCCCCGAGGTTCGACGCCAGCGGCCAAAAGACCGAGAACGCCAAATTCCTCAAGGTGGAACTCAACGGCCAGGTGCTGCACGAGAACGTCGTAATGTCCGGCCCGACGGGCGGCGCCCTGACCGGCAGGGAAGCTGCCACCGGCCCGATTATGTTCCAGGGCAACCACGGCCCCGTGGCGTATCGCAACATAATAGTAAAACCTTTGGCCAAATAGCCATATATCATCGTCAACGGCTGTATTTTGACGGCATCGGCGGGAAAATCTGAGACGCCCACCTGGCGAATTTGACAATGGTGTCAAAATGTGGGATAATATAGTAGTGCCGAGACC
>Ga0114919_10004203_pt1 | contig 11562 bp, 8 predicted proteins | sample BlataG_FD_88682 | JGI IMG/M metagenome (GOLD analysis project Ga0114919, IMG submission 88682) | Deep subsurface microbial communities from Black Sea to uncover new lineages of life (NeLLi) - Black_00105 metaG | ecosystem: Environmental > Aquatic > Marine > Oceanic > Sediment | place: Atlantic...
TATTCCCAGGAAGTGGGGATACTCCTCTTTAATCATGTGACCGCCGCTTGCGCAGGGGACTATCAGGGCGTCTGCCTGTATGTCCTTCAGCAGCTCGGCCAGCACATTTGCTCTGTAACGGGCGGTGGATGTATCCCCGTAGCCCAGGGCGGGGAACCCGCAACAACCCTGCTCGGCGGGAACCAGCACATCATAGCCCAGGGAGGTGTAGAGTTTGACGAAAGCCTCGCCTATTGTGGTGTTGACCAGGTTAGTGGCACAACCCACGAAAAAGACCACCCGCCCTCTCTTTTTACCTTGCGCCGGATGGAAGCCGGCGAATTGGGAGAGGAAGGTCTTGGGTGCTGGGCGGGGAAAGATGCGAATGCTGTCCAGAGTTATTGAGGGCAGGGGCAATGCGGTTCGCCAGGGGCTGTTTTTGGGTAGGATGAAGTCCAGCAGGTGGATGAGGATGGCTCCGCTGGTGGTTATGGGGGGAAGGAGCCGTCCACGCTTGAGCAGGATGCGGAAAAGGAAGCTTTTTATGGGTCCGAAGAATCCCCCTTGCACACTTTCGGCTCGGGCGGCAAATGCCAGCCTCGGCCAGTCAACCCCTGCCGGACAGTTCTCCTTGCAGAGCATACAGTGCAGGCATTGGTCCATGCTTTCGGTGAAGGCTCTATCCAAAGGCATAGCCCCGTCGCGGACCGCTTCCAATAGGGCGATCTTTCCCCGGGGGGCTATCAATTCCCTGGAGTTGCGCTCGTAGAGGGGGCAGACGCTGTGGCACTTTCCACAGCGCATACAGCGGAGGAAGTCCTCCTCCAGCGACCAAAGATAGGGATAGTTGCGTTCAATCATATCTCAAACATATCTCAAAAAATGGTTGATTGCTTGGAGAGTATCGTTCTAAATGCTAATAGAAAAGGTGGGGGGTTTCATCCCAAATTTCCATCTCAATAAAAGCTGTCCTTACCTCTCTTTTTCGCTTTCCTCCTCCCCCCGCTCTTCCTCTTTCCCCTCCTCGTCCGCCGGCTCCTGCAACTGGGGAGCGAGGCTTCCGGATAAATATTTTGCTTGAATCTCCAGGAGCTGTTGATTGAGGTCGCGCAGATAGGGCTTGTTGGCGTCCAGGTTGTCCTCATCGGTCTTATTGTGCAGTTGGGTCAACTGCTCGCTCATCTCGTCTATCTTTTTTCCGTCCTCTTCGCTGACATACCCCTTTAACTTCTCCACCTTCTCCTGCAGGGCGGATACTTTCTCCTTGAAATCGTCAACCTCGGTTATCGTCTCCACATCTATTAGATTTACCAACCTGTGGGACAGCTTTTCGCCCCCGAACCAGTGTAATCTCTTGCCGACCTGGAATATACCCAGGATGAGCAGAATGGCCACCAGCACAGCTATCGCAGAATAGACGATACGCTTATCCAGCCTTCGTTTCAACTTGCCCAGAACCCTTATCACCTGCAAGGAGATATTGTCCCGCCCACCGCGCTCGTTGGCAATCTTGACCAGCATCTCCACTGCTCTCTGCGGCGGATATTTGCCGGCAACATCGTAGATAATATGCTCCGGCACCTCGCTGGTCAAGCCGTCGGTTGTGAGGACGAAGATATCACCGGGATGAATTTTACCCCGGAAGGTGTCCACCTCCACCTGGGGGCGGTAGCCCAGTGCCCGGGTAAGGTAACTGCGCTTGGGACTACTCTGAGCCTGCTCCTCGGTCATCGTCCCGGCACCGACAGCCTCCTGGGCGATGGTGTGGTCGGTGGACAGGCGTTTCATCTTCTGGTTGCGGATAAGATATGCTCTGCTGTCGCCGACATGAGCGAAGTGGACCATATCGCCGGCGATGAGCATGCACGTCAGGGTGGTGCCTCGCCTGCGCCCCTCCGGGTCGCCTGCGCCGTGATGATGGACTTGACTGTTGGCGTTGGAGTAGGCGGAGGATAACCATTGGGGAAAATTGTCCTTGGGCGCATCCTCTATAAACTGGGTCAGGATTGCCATCACCGCCTCATGTGCAGCTTCCTCCCCCTTTACCTGCCCGCCCATGCCGTCGGCGATTACAAATAGGTGGCGGTCCCGCTTTCCCGCTCGGTCGTCCAGAGGACTGCGCACCCCAACGCAGTCCTCATTGTCGGAGCGAATCAGGCCGATGTCGCTCTTTAAGGCATATTCTATCTCCAGCATATCTGTGCATTTATAACATAACGGCTGACTTTTTTCAGCGATAAAAGGGCGATGGATGAGAAATTTTCGTCTAAACTTCAGCTTGATATCCGATATTCTAAAGTAGTTGTGATTTGCCCCTTGACTTTCCCCAACCTGTGCTATAATCTCAGTAACTTGCCCGTGTAGCTCAGTTGGCCAGAGCAGCTGATTTGTAATCAGCAGGTCGTGGGTTCAAATCCCTCCGCGGGCTTTTCGTATATCCTCCCCCGTATAACCCAATGAAAGAAGAGCGGTCAATATTCTCCTTCCTGGTTGAGGGTGCTCGCCGGGTTTTTGGGCTTTACCCGCCCCTGCCCCTCCGCATCCACCTGGAATTAACCAACATCTGCAACTTCTCCTGTTCTATGTGTCAGCGGAAGGATTTTGCCCTGCCGGAACGGGAGATGTCCCTGGAGGTATTCCACCGGGCGCTTGCGTGGTTATCCTCCCTGAGTAGCTTGCGTGAGGTTCAGCTTTTCGGCTGGGGGGAGCCGCTCTCCCACCCCCATCTGATGGAGGTAATATCCGCAATTAAGAGGAGGGGTCTGTATTTGGGGGTGACCACCAACGGCTCCTTGCTAAAAGGAAGGATGGCTGATGGGCTTCTGGCGAGCGGAATTGATGAGATAGTGGTCTCCATGGAGGGTATTGGCGAGGGGGAGTTCGGGCATCCCTCAGGAAGGATGGTCGCCGGAAATGTTTCGGATTTTCTCAAAGCCCGGGGGAGGAGAGGGATACCCAGAGTGACCGTCCGAGCCACCCTCCATCGGGGAGGGGAGGATAGGCTTCTGGAGTTGGTGCGCTTTGCAAAGGAACACGGGGTGGATATGGTAAACATCACCAGATTGGATGTTCGCTTCAAGCCGGACTTGAGGCGTCCCAGCCCCGCTGAAGAGAGGGCTATACTCAAAAGAGTGCAGATGGAGCTGGCTGGAAGCGGAACCGAGCTTTCGTGCACCTACATTGGCAGGGGTAAGGGACTTCGCCGAATGCTGTTCACCGTCTTCAAGAGCCTGCTCCATCGTGGGGGGCGGGACTGCCCCAAGATATTTGATTATCTCTACATCACCGTTGATGGGGAGGTCAGCCCCTGCTGTGCCTTGCCCCGATATATCGTGGGGGATATTGAGAGCGCCACCGTTGAAGGGATCTGGAAGGGGCGAAATATGGCTGAGTTTCGCCGTCGGCAACGTGAGGTTTGCGGTCCGTGCGATGTGACCAGCGTCAAGCAGAGGGTACACCCCCACAGCCCTTTTGCCTGAAAAGTGACTTTCCCCCTTGCCAAGTGGGATTAGTTATTGTATATTTGTATTTACCCGGTGGAGGGGTTCCCGAGTGGCCAAAGGGAACAGACTGTAAATCTGTCGGCGAAGCCTTCGGAGGTTCGAATCCTCCCCCCTCCACCAGCACTGTTTTTTCAACGACGGAGGTCAGATGATGAAAGCTTATGTGCTCATTGAAGTGGAGTCCGGCAAGATAAACGCGGTCTTTGATGCGGTGGAGGTGCTGGACAAAGTCCATCATGTGGATGCTTTGCTGGGTCCATACGATATCATCGCCGAGTTGGAGGCGGAGCCCTACAATATCGGTAGAATCGTCATGGATAAAATCCAGACCATTGAAGGGGTGAAGAAGACCACCACCTGCAATGTGATCCAGATTCGGGAGGATTAACCCGTATCCCCGGAGTTTTACCAGCCGTCCATGGACACTCTGCAAGCGGGGCGGTTTTTGATGGCTTTGCCAGTCGCTTTTATTTGCCGATCGTTTAATTGGGTTGAATCGGTGGTTTAGTTGATATATACGCGGGAGTAGCTCAGCCGGCTAGAGCTTCAGCCTTCCAAGCTGAGAGTCGCGGGTTCGAGTCCCGTCTCCCGCTCCAAATCGTAGCCCCCCGGCTGATGGGGGGCATAATTTTCCCTGTGAGGTGACAAGGATGGGAATACGCCTGACCAAGGAGAAGATGAGGACTGAGCTTGCCGTCCACCTGGAGGGCGTTGAGGAACTCAAATATTGGGGCTATGCGGTGATAGAGGCGCCCTTAGCCTTCTGGAAGAACCGTTTCTTCTATGTGGGATTAACCGACCGGAGACTGATGCTACTTAGAGTGAGCGCCTTCGGCAAGCCCAAGGGTTTCACCGCCGTTGGTCTGGAGGATGTAGCCGAGATGGCGCACAGTCCGTTGGGTTCGCTCATAGCTCAGGTGCTGGTCATAATCACCAGAGCAAGAGAGAAATATACCCTGCAGTTTCAGCCCATCATCGGCTTGGAGAATCCCCAGGTCGCTAAGGAGATGTATGATTATCTGCTGGCGGAGATGAGGGCTGGGAGGCTGGATATCGCTGTGGCGGGGGAGGAGTAGTGGGGGATTTCTGAACTTCTGTTTGAAATGGTGAGGTTTTGTGGTAGAATTGGAGGTGGAGAATTTGAAGGATTATGAAAGGTGATATAAAAAGACTGATTGACGAGTGGTTTCTCCAGGCGGATTATGACTTTGATACCGCCCGGGCGATGTTTGAAGCAGATAAGTTAATTTACTCTATTTTTATGTGCCATCTATCAATTGAGAAGGCGCTTAAGGGGCTTTATTTAAAGAAATTCAACGAGAAACCGACAAGGACTCACGATTTAGTGTATTTGAGCGTTGAGTTAAGACTTGACCTAAAAAAAGACCAGCAAGAATTTCTGGATAAACTCCACGATTTAAGCGTCCCCACCAGATACCCGGATGACCTAAAAAGCATTTTGAAACATTACAAGAAGAGCGGAGTGAGAGAAGTTTTGACCCAAACAAAGGATTTATTGCTGTGGTTGAAAGAGAAATTGAAAGAGACTTAAAAGATATAGTGTTAAGGTTGTTTGCCCGGAGGGGTATCTCCATCAGTAAAATCGTTATCTTCGGTTCTTTCGTAAGGGGTGATGAGGGGGAGGGGAGCGATGTGGATATCATCGTAATCTCACCTTCTTTTAATGATATGGATATCTTTGAGAGGTTAGATAATGCTTCAGGAATACATCGGGCGTTGGTTGAAAGGTTGAGAAGGCCAGTGGATATATTATACTATTCAGATTTAGAGTGGGGAAGAGAAAGTTCCTTGATGATACAGACTGCGAAGGATGAGGGGGAGGTAATTTATGAGAGTTCGGGTCTTTAATAATCTGATTATTGTGTATGTTCGTTATTTGATGAGGGCAAGGAAGAATATTTGTTAAAGCATTATTTTAGAGGTGGTTTTAGTGAAAAGGAATAAGATTCTATTTAGCCTGATTTTAACGGCACTAATTCCTACTGCAGCCTTCGCTGCTCAGTGGAGTAGCCCGTCGCTAGCCCCTGGTCTCAACAATACCTATGACAACTACCCAGCACATCCAGCCTACCTCCTTAGGTAGCATCAAGGCGATGTTTAAATAATCGCCCATCATCGGCTTGGAGAACCCCCAGGTCGCCAAGGAGATGTATGATTATTTGCTGGCGGAGATGAAGGCTGGGAAGCTGGATATCGCTGTGGCGGGAGAGGGTTAGTGGGGAATCCTAATTCTGGAGAAGCTTATATAATATGATTGCAGTACAACGAATAGTCACTCAATCCCCTTTTAACCCCCAGCAAATAACCGGCTCCCACAAGAGCCGGTTAAATATCCTCAACTAAACACCCCCTACAACAGACTCACCCCATCATACTCCTCCGGCGCTTTTAAGCCCAGTATCTTGAGCGCGGTGGGGGCTAGGTCCATTATGTTCGGACTGCCACCACCCAGCTTGCGGTTGCAGAAGATGGTGCCCTTGGTTATGGAGGGCTCAAGCGAGCAGTGGTCCCCGCTCCATAGCTTGGTGTTGTCCTCAATGGTGTCCGGGGGGATGCCCCCCAGGCAGGTCTGCCAGGAGACCCGGTAGCCGTCCGGGAAGCCCACCTGCAGGTCCGGCGCTCGGTGCATCTCCGGTCCGTGCCAGATGTCGGTTCCCTTATAAACCCCGCTTATCGCTGAAGTGCCGTCCTCGTCGGTGAGGGCGGATAGTTCCTTGATTATCTTGTCTAGCAACCGGTCATAATCAGCGCCGCCCAACACCATGCCGTAGCGCTCCCGACCAATCTTATTGATGTATATCTGCCCCAGCCCCAGGGCGTAAGCCTGGGTCTTGGTCCAGTTCACATTGGGCCAGAACTGCCCCTGTCCGAAGAGGTCGTCCAGGTTGTATTCCTTATCCTCGCCGATGCCTGAGCCCTTCAGGGTCATGTAGCCGCTTTTTGCCAACCAGGTGTTCAGGTTGACCCCCCTGCGGAAGGAGTGGAAGCCGTGGTCGGACATCACCATCAGCACCGTGTCCTTGTCAATGCGCTTCACCACCTCTCCCACCACCTGGTCCATGTGCTGATATACCGAGAGTATGGCGCCGCCGAACTTTCCCTCCAGGGCGGGGTCGTAGCGGGGATGTTTCGTGTCCAGGAAGCGGAAGAAGTTGTGCTGGACGCGGTCGGTGGCTTGAAATATGGAGATGAACAGGTCCGAGGGGTCGTTGTCCAGAAGGTGGAGGGTCATCTCCCGGCGGGCGTCCTCCACCATAAACAAGTCCTCCATAAAGGTCTTGTCGTCTATGACCTCCTCGGTGTGAGCCATGTTATCAATCGCCCAGCCCCGGGTGCGGAAGAGCCCCACCGCCTCTATAAGCTCCTTGCCGAAGTTTGAGGGGTTGAAGTTGGGGACTATGTCGTCGGCGGGATGGAAGTCTATGGGGGAGAGATAGACCTGCAGTTCTGGTTTCACCTGCTTGACGAAGAACTTGCAGATGCCCCGGATGTGCACCAGGGGACCGATGTCGTAGGTCACCGTGAACCAGTCGCTCCAGGAGCCGGCGCCGACCTTCTGGCTCTCTCCGTCCAGCTCTATTATTACCCGCTCGCCGTCTATCCGGAAGAACATCGCTTTGTGCATGGGCTTGAAGCCCTCTTCCCGGGGGTCGGGGACGCCCTCAATGTGAGTGCGCACCTTGCCCTCCACCACCATTATCTTGCGCAGGATTCCACCCATCTCCGAAGCGCCCACTTGCTGGGGTGTGAGGTCGGTGGCGAAGTATTGATAGGTGCCCTGGGTGGCTCTTATGTCGGGGACGCCCAAGCCGGACATACACTTGCCCCCCTCCATCTCGTCGGCGGGGAAGGTGACCGGCATCTGGAAGGCGGTGGTCTTGATATTGTTATGAGCAGCGGTGCGCCAGAAGGTGGTGCCGGCGCGCATATTTATAACCTTAGCCTTCTTATAGGGAATGACGCCGAAGAGGAACTTGGGCTTCTCCTTGTCGGTGATGGAGTAAGCCGGCATATAAGTCTGGGGGTCGCGGGAGAGGAAGTCGTAGATGCCGGTCTTGCCGGGGTTTGAGCCGGTGGCAAAGGCACTCCAGCAGACCGGGGATTCTGAGGGGTTGGTGGTGGTTAGCGGGGAGTAGTGACCGCTCCCCGCCAGCTTCTCCAGATTGGGGAGTTTGCCCTCACCGATGAATCTTTCCACCAGGGTGGGTTCCACGCCGTCAAAGCCCAGGATGACTACCTTGCCCTTTGCCGGCTTGAAGCTGGGCGCGCAGCCGGAGAGCGCCGGGAGCCAGGAGCCGGAGGCGACCACCGCGCCGGCGGTAGCCAGAGTCTTTAGGAATTCACGGCGGGTGAGCTTCATGGATATATCCTTCCTAAATCAGCTTTTTTTCTTTCTTTACGGGGAATAGCTTGAGGGGTATTTTACATCAAAAGTGAGCGGGTGACAAGGGGGGAATTGCTAAATCCAAACTTATAGTAGATAATGGTAAAATGTAAGGGGCAGTTCAGCTTCTTGCTTTATTTATAAAAAAGCCGACATATAAAAGTCGGCTGGGATTTGTGATAAAAATAACAATTCTTCTATCTCAAAATCAAGACCGGTTTGCATAATTGCTCATTTTGATACTCTATGTTGACCAGATAGATTCCATCTGCAAGTAATGAATCACTCAGGCTACTGATATTCCAGGAGATTGTGGTTCCAAAATCGGCACTAGCCTCAAAGACCAGTCTGCCGGACAGGTCATAGATATGGACAGTGCAAGGTTGATTTAGTGAAGCAAATGAATCTATTTGTGGAATCTCTATGTAAGCCACTTCACTTGCCGGGTTGGGATAGACTACGGTTTCACTCTCCAAAATGCTAAAAAAATCATCGCCCAATTGGCAATCAACATCTTGCTGATATTCAGTATGATACTCACCTGACAAATTACTTACAGGGCTTTTCAAAGTAGAGCCTGTATCTGCAAATTCTAATGTCATCTCCTCTCTTGACAATTCTTCGTTAAATTTAGAGCTGATGACAAGAGAGGTGTTAACCGCTACAACATTAGAAGGCTCCGATAGATTGGAGGTATCCTTGGCTCTAATGCAATAGTAGTAAGTTATACCGGGCAGAACAGAGGCGTCAGAATAATTATCTGTTCCGGCAGGGACTATAACCAACTGGATAAGAGAAGGTTTTGGTTTGGTATAACGATATATGTGGTATTCCTGCACATCCGTAGGCAGTTGTGTGGGGCCGGAATAGTAAGGGTCGTTGGGGGATAGAGTCCACTCCAGAACTATTTTCTGCCCATCATAATAACCCGTCAGGTCGCTGGGTGGGGAGGGAGCGATATTGTCCACCGAGTGGGCAATTTTATGAGCTGAGTCGTATGAAACAAGTTGGCTGAAATCTACGGACTTAGCCCAATATTCATAATCAACGCCGATAGGCGCGTTGTTGTCGGAGAAGGAGTAACTAATTGAACCCACCGCATCCACCGTTCCTATTAAACTACACAATCCGCTGTCGGGTATTTTCCGATAAATTACATAATAGTCAACATCCGCCTCGCCTCCGTAAGGAGGTCCAAAAGTAATTAGCACCGCCCCGCCCTGGTCGTTGGGTTTGTCTTGGGCTGAAAAGTTGAGAGGTGGATAGGGACGCTCATCCGTGGCGATGGCTTTGACCATGCGGGAGTCATATGATTCATATTGCCCCAAACTGCGTATTACATAATAATACTGCATGTAGGTCTGCACGGAGTCATCGGTATAGTTATCGGCATCATCGTCCAGAGTGGCTATCAACTGGAAGCTACCGTAATACGGGCTGTTGGCGGAGCTACGGTAAATTTTTTGCTCTATGACATATGGTGAAGTATTCGGCGTCCAGGTTAGGTTTATCTTTCCGCCGTAGTCGTCGGGATCATCAGAAGCGGAGACATTGGTTGGGGGGTCGGGTCGGGGTGGTCCATCGGGAAGACCGGAACAGATGTAAGGGGGGAAGAATTGGTCGTAACCTTCCGGCAATTGCTGGTCCTCGCCACCTTCTACATCGTTGTTGGAACAGTAGGTGATGTAATCATCATCGTCTGAAGACTCATCGGTATTTATTTCAAATATCCAGGAAACTCCGCCTATCTCCTGGAGCATGTAATAGTAGTGTTCATTGTTGGGGGGCTGGTCGTTGTAGCGTATTTCGTAAAATGGGATATACGGATTTTTGTCAAATTGCTCGATGAAAGTCCAGGTGCCGCTTTTATTGAGGGAGCGGTAGAGCTGGAAGCCGTCAAGTCCTTCGGTATAGTCCCGCACGCTGAAGCCCAACTCTACGCTATAGTCACCTGCTACGGCCATGAAGTAATCTAAGGTGCAGAAGATGCCGGGTTCGGGTTCAATGTAAACTACTTGAAGTCTTGGGTCCCAATCAACATAATTTGGTATGTATTGATGATTTTGAAAGTAAACCTGTTCACTATGATCGTAAACGTTGAAATCAAATACAATAATCCTGTCAATGCCTTCAACATAACCTATAACATAAGCACTATGAGCCATTTCTGTATATGGCCATTCATCATCTAAACCTTGGTCAATCATTATCCAAACTGGTCTTTGGGTAATAATACTATCTTCAACATCGTCTATTTTTGGGGTATTATCTTTTGTAAATACACACCAAATGTCTGTATACGAATCCCAAAAAGATTGCATCAAATCTCTAGCGGTTGTTGTTCCGATCATTTCTGGTGGATTGTAAGGACCATAACCACACCAATCATAAGCCCATTCTTGAAAATCTTCACTATAACTCCAATTTTTGACAAACCATGGGTATATAGGGCCGCTTGTCCAAGGAAATGTATAATCAAGGGTCCAAAATGCATCAAAGAAAATTATTACATTAGATGCAGCGGCGTGACCACATCCAACTTTCTCATCATCTTCATCCTTGAAATCATCATGTTGGGGATAATCGGTCAACCAACTTAATGGGTATGGCCAGTCGTCCTCATTCAAAACATAAACTTCGTCATATGGCATACTATTTCCGATATTTAGCATTGATTTAATTTTATGCTCATCTACATTGCCATATTTCTCAAAGCTCTCAATGTATTCTTTTACCCCCAACTCATCCCAGTTTTTTAGTTTTGTATCGTTATAACGGAAAAATATACAATCCGGGGGGGGATTAATCAAATCAAAGCCAACGAAATTTTCTTTTTCATATATTTCTGCAGGACGTGAAAGCTCTGAACCTGAACATCTGGTAAATATATAGTCATTCCCAACCCTAAGCATAATGTTGATAATACAATCATTGTCGTAAACAAATTTTACAAACTCAATGTCTTCGGTTTGATATTTACTTTTAATTCTATAATAGCATGCCCAGTATTCCTCAATAAAGAGGGGAATACCAAGGTCACAACAAGTTTGTATTGGGGCTATTTGGTAATAAGTGCCGATGCATGCTTTCAAATAATTACTATAATCTAAATTTCGATAGCTCATATATTCTTCTCCTAATATTGCTGATTGTCCTTCTAATTGTTCCTGAATCCTATTATATTCTTCTTTGGTTATTATCCCATTAAATTGTTTATTTCTATTTTCCTCTGTTTTTTCAAAATATTTCTTAATCCTCTCCCATAAATCATAGGGGTACCAAAGACTGGCAAACAATTGCTCCAAATTCTTAATTTGCCCTTCACCATGATAGCCGATAACCCAATACTTAACGACAAGGTTGTTTATGTCGTATATGGGGACCAAATAATATTCTACATCCTCGTCAGTTGTGTTTTTCAAAATTTGCTGTGCAGCAAAGTCAATTACTTCATCCGATAACGGCGTAAGCTCCATTTCATCCCCACAAACTTTGCTTGCGAAAGTTAAAACCAATAATACCAGCAAGATTCCAATTATGTTCATTACCCTATTCATCTCTTGCTCCTTTCATTTTACCTTTGAATGTTGTGAACCCAATCATTAACTTTTGCAAATATACAACCGTAAAATAGTATCATACCCCCCCCAAAACTTGTCACATAAAAAGACCACA
>Ga0114919_10004204_pt1 | contig 11560 bp, 11 predicted proteins | sample BlataG_FD_88682 | JGI IMG/M metagenome (GOLD analysis project Ga0114919, IMG submission 88682) | Deep subsurface microbial communities from Black Sea to uncover new lineages of life (NeLLi) - Black_00105 metaG | ecosystem: Environmental > Aquatic > Marine > Oceanic > Sediment | place: Atlantic...
CCACATATTGCGTCCCCTCTATCTCCGCAGTCTCAACTACTGGCAGGTCAGCTCCAATCCATTCCCAGCTCTGCTGTTCACCGGTCTCCAGCTTGAGGTGGCAGTTCAAAAGAGTATCGGCTGCGCTGGAACAAAGCCGCACTGTTACTGAGGATGGCCCACCGTCCCAGGCTACAGCTACTGGTTCCAGAGGCCGTTGCCACAGTTCCTGCCGCCGTTCCCGCCATGCTGAGGGGACATCTTGAAGGCTCGCTATCGGGGCACCTAGTGACTGGAGCACGGCTAGTAAAGCTCCGGTAGAAACCTGCTGGCGGTGGTGGGACACATCATAATAAGCCGTTTGCACACCATAGAGGTGGGCTAGTTGATAGAGAAGATGGGTTCGCCAGGCAGAACTCATTTTTCATCCTTCTTCTCCGCCCTTGGCGCGGCTGATTTTTCATCAGCCGCTATCACCTGCAGGATGCCCTGGAGGGGCAACCCAACCCAGTCAGGCCGATTGTTGAGTTCGTAGTTCACTTCGTAGATAGCTTTGTCAAGAAGGTAAACATCCAGAATAGTCTTCACTCCCTCTCGATCCTGAGGCAATATGGAGGTATCTGCCATTAATTCCAGGTAGGTCTTCAAGAAGGTAGCGGAGACCCAAAGGTACCAAGCCTGCGCCCACTTTTCCAACATCGGCAGGTCCTCTGGCCGGAGTGAAGTTGGTACTTGCCCCCGCAGGGCTAAATAGGCGGCGTAATGAAACGAGCGTATCATGCCGGCAATATCCCTGAGTGGCGAGCGCTTGATTCTGCGCTCTCCCAGGGGTCGCGCCGGTTCTCCTTCAAAGTCAATAATGACAAAGTCGTTGCCGGTATACAGTACCTGCCCCAGGTGGTAGTCACCGTGGCAGCGGATACGCATCCCGGTGATCTTCCGCTTAGTGACGTCTTGGAAGCGCCCAAGGATGGCATCCTCCAGGGTCAGAACTCTTTGGGCGTCTGCCTTTACCTCGTCTGGAAGTTGCTTTAGACGCTGGCGTAACAGTTGCAAAACTTGGATGGTGAACCCCCTCATCCGGTGATATAGAGACCGCTGGTAGGTCACTGAGAACGGTTCGGGAACGAAGTTTGGGTTGTCTATAGCCGAGGCCAGTGTTAAATGGAGTTCGGCAGTGCGCTGGCCTAAAAGCTGAGCCGAGACCAGGTACGGACCGATAGCCTCTTGAGCTAAGGAAGAGAGACTTTCATTGCTTATGTCCAGTAGAGAACCCCCAATGGGCAAGGGTGCTTCTACTCCTGGGTGTGTCAGGACCTGCTCAAAATAACGACTCAGTGAGTCCAGAGTGTAGTGCCAGGCATCCCCCTCGTTATGCACATACCCGTGAAGGATACCCAAGGTCACTGGTTCACCCCCCCTCTGAGTCCGGTACTCGATAACGCCGGCTACCGGAGGAGCATTGGCAAAGGGCTCCCTCTCAGTAAGAAAGCGTCCAATCTCAAGTTCGGGGCTGACTCCCTCCTCCAGACGGCGAAAGAGCTTTAACTTTAGCCGATGGCCATAGACTACCGAGGTGTTAGTCTGCTCTCCTTTGAGGAGAGTAGACTCTAAGGCTTCCTCAACCGGTCCACGTATCTTGCGAAATACCTTCCGGGTGGGATAGGTAACGATCTCTCCCCTTTCTCCTCTAAAGAGACGGCGCCGAGCCATGGTTTGGAGAAGGGTATTGCGGAAATCTTGTTCCACCAGGGCATCATAAATGACCCCTTCCCGGTCACTGCCGTTGCCCCTCAGCTTCAGACGGGCGACAACAGCTTCAGGTAACTCATCGATGACCTGGCTTGCCCGTTTTTCCAAAGCGAAAGTTATAGGAACCAGATAGGTCTCAGGTTCTCCTTCGGAGTACTCTATCCGGATAAGGATAAAGTGAGCCACGGAGGTACCATAGGGTATAGCGATGACATCCTGTATCTCTGCTGACCGAGTATACCGCGCCTTGCCACCAAACCAGCGGCGCTGCCTTATATAACCTAATAGTGCTGCTTCCAGTAGCGGCCGTCCCCTACGCTTGTACAGCTCTTCCCATTCCTTGGTCACGGTAAGGGTTGGTACTAAAACCTCTGCCGGCGCAACGTGCAAATCGATTCGTTCCGGTTGCCTGGATTCCAGGGAAAACCAATAGAAGGCATATGGGCTGAGAGTAACACAGTATGGTGTTTCCCCGATAGGAGGAAATTCCGCCTGCCCAAAGACCTCAACCGGTACCTTTCCGGCAGATTGTGTAAGATTGAGGCTGGTATGTTGAGCTAGGCGTGAAAGGTTAGCCACCACCAAGATGGCCTCGTCTTGGTAGCGGCGGAGGAAAGCCAGTACCTTTCGATTCTCTGGGTAAAGGAATTCGAGACTTCCTCGGCCAAAGGCTTTGAAGCGCTTCCTCAAGGCGATTAGGCGCTTCATCCACCAGAGAAGGGAGTCCGGGTTGTTCTGCTGCGCCTCTACATTAACCGCCTCATAGTGATACTCAGGAGCAATGTTGACCGGAAGGTAAAGCCGCTGAGGGTTAGTGCGGGAGAAGCCAGCATTTCGGTCAGCACTCCACTGCATCGGGGTGCGGACGCCATTACGGTCACCCAGATAGAAGTTGTCCCCCATGCCGATCTCATCGCCGTAGTAAATCACCGGTGTCCCCGGTAGCGAAAACAGAAGCGCATTCATCAGTTCGATTTTCTTCCGGTCGTTATTTAGGAGCGGGGCTAGACGACGACGGATGCCAAGATTGAGCCGCGCCTGGGTATCATGGGCATACACACGGTACATGTAGTCCCGCTCTTCGTCAGTAACCATCTCTAAGGTGAGTTCATCGTGGTTGCGGAGAAAAAGAACCCATTGGCTGGTCTCCGGGATAGGTGGTGCATGTTGGATGATATCAATGACGGGGAAGCGGTCTTCCATGCGGATAGCCATGAACATGCGGGGCATCAGGGGAAAGTGATAAGCCATATGGCACTCGTCACCGTCACCAAAGTAGGCAACAGCGTCCTCAGACCACTGATTTGCCTCGGCCAGCAACATGCGATTCTTGAATCGCTCATCTACCTGGCGCCGCAGTTCCTTGAGGAAGACGTGCGTCTCGGGCAGGTTCTCACAGTTAGTGGCGTCCCGCTCATATAAATAAGGCACAGCATCTAGGCGAAGTCCGGAGACACCCAGACCGAGCCAGAAACTTACTGCTCGTAGTATAGCCTGCCGAACGAGAGGACTGTCGAAATTGAGGTCAGGCTGGTGCGAGTAGAAGCGGTGCCAGTAATAAGCTCTGGCTAATGGGTCCCAGGCCCAGTTAGATGACTCGAAATCCCTAAAGATAATCCGGGCTTCTTTGTATTTATCCCGCGTATCACTCCAGACGTAAAAATCACGCCACCGGCTTTCAGGCGTCGCCCGCCGCGCCCGCTGGAACCACCGGTGCTGGTCTGACGTGTGGTTAAGGATTAACTCGTTAATTACGCGCAGTCCCCGATAGTTAGCCTCCCTGAGGAAGACCCTGAAGTCATGCATCGTTCCATAGGCTGGGTGAATACCGGTGTAGTCCGAGACATCATAGCCGTCATCCTTGAACGGAGACGGGTAGAATGGAAGGAGCCAGATGGCGGTGACCCCCAGGTCCTGAAGGTAGTCCAGCTTCTCGGTGAGTCCCGGGAAGTCACCAATGCCATCACCATCGCTATCATAGAAGGCGCGGACATGAAGCTCATAGATGACTGCGTCCTTGTACCAGAGGGGGTCATCCTCTCGCCAGAAGTACCTCTTATCACTGGTTGCCATGCTAATAGCCTCTTCTATATATGATACTATACCGCCTGCTCCGTAGTAATCTGTCGGTGTACCCGGAAGATATGGGCTGGTATCTTTTGCGGATTAAGTTCCACATAATTTCGCTGGCCTCGCCACTGGTAGCTAGCATCATCGAGGAGGTCATGAACCCGGTACGGCTTATCAGGGTCAAGCCCCAGTTCCTCAAGAGAGAGGCCTACCCGGCCCGACTGTTTATATCGGTAGTCCAGGTTCACCACGACTAATATTACGTTGGAAAGGTCTTCGGTACGCTTGCTATAGCAAATAAGCTGGTCATTATCTACTGAATGGAAACGCAGACTCAAGTCACTCTGAAGGGCGGGGTTTTCCCGGCGGATACGATTTACCCGGGTAATGAAGTCCTTAAGGCTGTTGGGTTTTTCAATATCCCAGTGCTTAATCTCGTATTTTTCTGAGTCCAGATATTCTTCGCTTACCGTGTCTTTACGGCGGTTTTCGCAGAGCTCAAAGGCTGGGCAATATATCCCGTAATTAGCCCCCAAGGTAGCCGCCAGCACCAGCCGTGCCATAAATGCCGATTGCCCACCGTCTCTAAGATAGTCGTTCAAAATATCTGGCGTGTTAGGCCACAGATTGGGACGGAAAAACTCCCTCACATCAGTTTGAGTCAGCTCGGTAAAGTACTGGGTGAGTTCCCACTTGACATTGCGCCAGGTGAAATAGGTGTAGGACTGGCTGAAGCCCAGCTTAGCCAGCCGATACATGACTTTGGGTCTGGTAAAGGCCTCGGAAAGTAATATCACGTCAGGGTAATCCTGTTTAATTCCACCGATCAGCCATTCCCAGAAAGCGAAGGGCTTGGTGTGGGGATTGTCCACTCGGAAGATACGGACTCCCTGCTCGATCCAGAAAAGGACCACGCTCTTAAGTTCTTCCCAGAGTTCCCGCCAGTGCTCGATCTCAAATTCCAGGGGATAGATGTCTTGGTATTTCTTAGGCGGGTTTTCGGCATATTGCACCGTCCTATCGGGACGCCACCGGAACCATTCCGGGTGTTCTTTCACATATGGGTGGTCTGGAGAGCACTGGAAAGCTAGATCCAGGGCGATCTCAATGCCATAATCTCGGGCCTTGGTCATTAACCAGCGGAAGTCCTCTAAAGTGCCAAGCTGAGGATGAACCGCTTTGTGCCCCCCTTCTTCTGAACCGATAGCCCAGGGAGTCCCAGGGTCACCGGACTTAGCTTTAGGGACATTGTTTTTCCCCTTTCGACTGGTGTAGCCGATGGGGTGGATTGGGGGGAAATAGAGCACATCAAAGCCCATTTCCGAGATATAGGAAAGGCGTGTCTCGCAATCCTTAAAGGTGCCGTGTCGCCCGACCTCAGACGTACAGGAACGCGGAAACATCTCGTACCAAGTGCTGAACCGGGCCTTCTCCCGATCAACCACTACCACCAGCTCTTTGGAATAGGTCGTGGCAAACTGCCTATCCGTGTACTTGCTCATGAGCGATGCCACCCTCTTGCTTAGCGCTAGCCTAGTTTTGGTTGACCGTGGCTTGCGGGTTGAGCCAAATGATTCCACCCACTCCTGCATGGTTTGAGCGTCACGCTTGGTAGCCTGCTGGCTCGCTTCCTCAATGAGCTGTGCCCCCTCCAGAAGGTCAACAGAAACATCCTGTTTTGCCTCAGCTTTTTTCGCCAACTTTTGCTGCCACGATTTGAACCGGTCAACCCAGGCAATGAAGGTGTAGTGATAGCGCCCCAGTTCGGTAACCATAAAACACCCGCGCCAGCGGTCGTTACCCAAAAACTCCATGGGAACCTCAATCCAGTTGGAGTCGCTTTCCTTGCGATACAACAGGACAGCCGAGAGAACATCATGACCATCAGCGAAAATATCAGCCTCGACCACTACCCTGTCGCTAACGATTCTTTTGATAGGGAACCGACCATTGTCAATCTCAGGTTCTACCCCGTCAATGACTATTCGTGTCCTGCCTTCTTCGTGCTCCATCATTTAATATGCCTTCTTTTTCTCATTCCTTGGTGTCACCTGCACATAGGTATGATGCTCTTGCGTAATTACATTATACCCCAATTGTCCTCGGTTAGTAACTTGCAGCCTGATGGTAAAGTTATACCTTCTGTCTTGCAAGAAACTATTGCTTGTTTTGTGTGTTCAGAGGTAAAAAATAAGGTCGAGGGGTTTATTATAGATCGCATTAAGAGCTATATTCTTACTGAAGAGAACCTGGAGGAGCTGGTGAGGCTGACTAGTGAGGAGTTGTGCCAATCCTGTAGTGAAAATCGGGGAAGGCTGGAACTTATTCAGGCTCAAATCGAAGAAATGGATGGCAGGCTGGGCAAGCTCTACGATGCCTTAGAGACAGGGGAGTTTAAGGGTAGTGAGCTTGCCCCCAGGATAAAGGCTCTCTCCCAGAAAAAGGAGGAGCTATTGCAGGCAAAGGCCGACGCAGAGGAGATTTTACGCTATAAGAGTGTGGACATGGCTGACGCTCAAGTAGTGCAGGACTATGCCGATGACCTGAGAAGCTTGCTGGCGAAATCCTCCATAACTGAGCAAAGGAGCTTTCTCAAGTCCTTTGTGGAAAGGATTGAGGTGGATGAATCGGAAGCAAAAGTGTATTATACTATCCCTATGCCTCCGCATAGCGTCTCTGAGGAAACCGTGGGAGTTTTACCTTTCGTACACCACGGTTGAAGGAGAGGGGGAACTGATATTAAAAAGAGGGGCTTTGCCCCTCTTAAACACCCCCACATTATTAACCCAGAGCAAGGAGAGTTGAAGAGAGGCTTCGCCTCTCTTCTAATATTCTTCCCCCTCCCTTGGTAAGGGAGGGGGATAAAGGGGTTAGGTTGCCAGATAACTATTAAGGGGGTGAGGTAAATAAAGAATCTCTTGACTAGCTGGCTGGCGGTAGGTAGACTTGGGTAAGATGGTGGATAATGAAGGTTATCGGGCTTAGTGGAGGCATAGGTAGTGGCAAGAGTACTGTATCACAGTTCCTGGCTGAACTCGGTGCAGTGATTCTGGACGCCGATAGGGTAGGGCATGAAGCGCTCAAACCTGATACTGAGGTATGGCGTGAGCTAGTGGCTGCCTTTGGCCAGCAGATTCTAACCCCCGATGGCAATATTGACCGTGCCAAGCTAGGCGATATAGTGTTTGGCAATCCTGAGTCTCTATCACAGCTAAACCAGATAATGCACCCCCGGATGTATGGTACGGTTAAGGCTCAGCTTGAGGAATACCGGCGGCAGGGGGTGGATGTGGTGGTGCTTGAAGCTCCCCTGTTGATAGAGGCTGGCTGGACTTCGCTGGTAGATGAGATTTGGGTTACTGTAGCCTCTGAGGCTACGGTCTTGAGGCGGCTCAAAGAGCGAATGGGCTTGTCTGAGTCGGAATCTCTGGCGCGCATTCACTCCCAGCTATCTTCAGACGAGCGGATAGGACAGGCCAACGTAGTTATTAATACTGACTGTAGCCTTGATGAGTTAAGAGCCAGGGTAGGGGAGCTATGGCGGGCTGGAACTTGACGCCCATCGATAGCAATTGGTAGAATAGCTTGGTTAGCGGAGGTAAGGAAATTTACGCTATTATTGAAACCGGCGGTAAGCAGTATAAGGTAGCCCCTGGTCAGACTATAGATGTCGAACGCCTGGATGTGGATGAAGGCGGTACCGTTGAGTTGGATAAGGTACTATTCATTGTCGATGGCGACAAGGTGACCGTGGGCACGCCCACTATTGACGGGGCAAAGGTAATCGCTACCTCGCAGGGAGATGGCAAAGGTAATAAGGTTATCGTTTTCAAGTATAAGCCAAAGGTGCGTTACCGCAAGAAGACAGGACATCGTCAGCTTTATACCAGGCTGGCTATTGATAAGATAGTTGGTCCAGAGGCTACGCCTGGTAAGCCAAAGAGGGTTCGGCGGCGCAAGAAGGAGGTAGTTGGAAGTGGCGCATAAAAAGGGCGGTGGTTCCACCCGCTGTGGGCGGGATAGCCAGTCCAAGCGGCTTGGTGTGAAACGATATGCTGGTCAGCGGGTAAATGCTGGGACTATTTTGGTTCGGCAGCGGGGCACGCGCATTCACCCGGGCAATAATGTGGGTGTCGGCAGAGATTATACCCTGTTTGCTCTTATTAATGGCATTGTTAAATTTGAGCCTACCAGCAATAACCGGAGGAAGGTTAGCGTTTACGCTAGCTGAATGATATGAAGGACAAGATTCATCCCGAGTATTATACTGATGCCAAGGTAGTTTGTTCTTGTGGCAATACCTTTACCACCGGCTCGACCAAGAAGATGCTAAAGGTTGAGCTGTGCAGTAAGTGTCATCCATTTTTTACCGGAGAGCGTAGGATGATAGATACTGCCGGGCGGGTGGAGCGATTTAAGCAGCGCTACAAGTTAAGCTAAACGGGCGTGACCTTGGAGGCAGGAGCGGGGTTGCTAAGCCGCTCCTTTTGTTTGTCAAGGGGGTTTTATAGTGGCAAAAGGGTTTCATTACGGGGGGCAGGCGGTTATTGAGGGGGTGATGATGCGAGGGCAGAAGACTATGGTGACTGTTGTCCGTCGTCCCAAAGGCGGGCTGGTCACGGATATACAGACCCTGTCTCCTATCTATACGGGTCGGATGAGGAAAGTCCCGTTAATGCGGGGCATTATTGTCCTGATTGAGGCTATGGTTCTAGGTATTAAGACTCTACTCTATTCGGCTAATGTGTCGCTGGAGGAAGAAGAGGCGGAGATTTCAGGATGGTTAGTTTGGGCTTTGGTTGCCATTTCCCTGGGCGTGGCTATTGTCCTGTTTTTTGTGGCTCCCCTTTTCCTCACCAGGTTACTTAACCCTTATATCAACTCGTCTCTGGTATTCCACCTGATAGAGGGCTTTATCCGATTGGCTATTTTCATTGCTTATCTTAAGTTAATGACATTAGTGCCTGACATCAGGCGGGTATTTGCTTACCATGGTGCTGAGCATAAGGCGGTAAATGCCTATGAAGAGGGTGTTCCATTGGAGGTAGAGGCGATTAAGAATTACAGTACTGCTCATGTACGCTGTGGCACCAGCTTCCTGTTCGCAGTTCTGATTATAGCCATCCTGGTTTTTGCCCTCATCGGTCGACCATCGCTGTGGCTGATGGTGCTGTCGCGAGTCATCCTTATCCCGGTTATTGCTGCCCTCGGCTATGAAGTTACCTATTTTGGCGCTAACCATAATAAAAATGGTCTGGTCAGGGCTATTCTGGCCCCTGGGTTGTGGTTACAGAGGCTGACAACCAGAGAGCCCGATGATAGTCAGCTAGAGGTTGCCGTATCGGCGTTAAAGAAGGTGGTGGAGATTGACCAGCCTGAGGAAGCAACTCAGGTTTCTTCTTGATGGCTTGCCCCCACATCTTGTTTAGTTAGCTGTTGAAAGAAGCAGGTCTTGTTGCCAGTATGACACACCGGACCTGTAGGGTGTGCCTTAACCAGGATAGTATCCCTAACACAGTCCTTCCATACTGAATGCACCTTAATGCGGATGCCGGAGGTCTCTCCCTTGTGCCACAGCTCCTGTCGGCGGCGACTGTAGAACCAGACCTCGCCACTGGATAAAGTCCGGCGCAGTGCCTCCTCATTCATATAGCCCAGCATCAATACCTCACCGGTATCAGCATCCTGAACTATAGCTGGGATAAGCCCCTTTTCGTTAAACTGTAGATTATTTGTCAACCCACCCCCTTTATCCCCCTGCCTTCATAAGGGAACAGACCAGTTACGCCATCTATTTATCAGTAGCAAAAGACCAAACAAGGGCTATTATCCAGCCGATTACAGTCCACCCAGCAAAAACATTCAGTAGCACAATACCAAGCATATTTCTCTTATGTCTTAGAGCAGCAACTATCGTTGGCAGAAAGTATACACCTAATCCAACTAAACCAACGGGGAAGCCGAAGAAGGGAATCCCACCATAGTGGAAATAGCTAGGTGGGCTGGGTGCACATGAGGTAAAACAAACTGCTACCAAGAGGACACTTACAATAGTCGGTAGCCAAAGCAATAGAACTTTCTCTTGCCCTTTTTTCACATATTTATTCCCAGATACAATAACCGACTAATTTTAATTACTTTTTAAGTCCCTGTCAAACGAGCCAAATGAGAGATGAACCACTAGGATGCAAAATGTAGTCACAACTTTGGAGGGACGAATCACCCAGTAAAAGGGGCAGCAAGGGAACTAGCAAGAGCCCACAATGAGAAGGATCAGAAACACGCATAATATTAATAGGAAAGCCCCAATGACCACGGGCACTAAGGGGAGGTGTCGTTGCCCCTTGTCTATTTCTGCCATCATATCTCCAGCAATTTCCACATGGGTAACCGCAGAGCTACCAGGCAGGACTTGCACCGGACCGCTGGCTTCGTCACCGGCAGCTTTTCGTTTGCCAATTGGAGCGGGCACATGTTCGGCTTTGTCAGCATCATGAGGGACGGCTTCAGGTGGCAGCCCAGACCGCTCTACCCATTGGCGATACAGTTTTCCTTTTCTCCTTCTCTGAAAATACTTCACGGTATTGCCCCAGGAAGTACTAGCTCGGGTTGTGCGACTAATTTAACTTTACTATATTCCAGTCAATACTGCAATGGGAAATTGGGGCGAACCTCTGCCGGTGTGGAATGTAGTTACGAAATTGGAGAGGTAAATGTACTGGCAAAAGACCGTAATGGCCTCAGCCGCTGGTAGCTAATCTTTGCCTAGACCATTCTCCAGTCTCTATAGCCTTGTTGAACAATAGCCAAATATTCCTTTGAAGGCGGTGTTTCTTCTAATTGTCCAGCTTTGATATAGGTCACAGCTTCTACAGGGTTACCATCCTCATCAAACACCGTGACATTTAGTCTGCGGTAGCTGCCGGGATAACCCTCGTAGCTATCCAATCGTTTTAAATCTCTTTCTGAGACTTCGTAAATAGCACCGAGAACTTTCTCTCCCCTAAGTGGCTTGACGCTGGCAATCCCGCCCCGCCATTGTCTAGACCAGCCAACAAACACTAGCTTGTAGTTGGGAAGGGTTGCTATAAATATAGGCTTGCTGTCCGGGCAGCGTTCCTGCATTTGCTTTTTGCTGAGATTGGAACCATAGGCAAAGTAATACAAGTGACTATCCTCACCGCAGCCGTAACATCTGTGGTGAAGCCTATTTCACCACCTTTTTTGGACTAGTTCGGTACTCTAGTCAAATATCTACTTACCCGATTTTTTCCATGTCCTGACCGCAGCAGACAAGAGTGCCACCGCCAACTTTGGTCACTACCACCTCATTGCCGCAGACGTTGCACCGGTATTTCTCACCGACTTTCTCGACAGCCATCTCGCCAACCTCCTTTCCTCTTCCGGCATCAAGGAGAGGCTTCGCCTCTTCAATCTACCCCTATTAAGGCTGTTTCCTCTCCATTTGATCAAGAGCGTGTAGTGCTTGTTTTAGGTTAATGTCCCCGGTATAAAGTGCCTTGCCGACTATGGCAGCCTCTACGCCGAGCGGTTTGAGCATTTGAAGGTGAACTAGTGATGAAATGCCGCCAGAGGCGATAATAGGTAGCTTGATGGCATTAACTAGCTCGAAAATAGCGGCAAAATTTGGCTCGGTGAGGGTGCCATCACGACTAATATCAGTGTAGATGAAACGTCTTACCCCGAGTTGTACCATAGACTGGGCAAATTCTACACTCCTTAACTCCGTTTCTTGACG
>Ga0114919_10004206_pt1 | contig 11557 bp, 11 predicted proteins | sample BlataG_FD_88682 | JGI IMG/M metagenome (GOLD analysis project Ga0114919, IMG submission 88682) | Deep subsurface microbial communities from Black Sea to uncover new lineages of life (NeLLi) - Black_00105 metaG | ecosystem: Environmental > Aquatic > Marine > Oceanic > Sediment | place: Atlantic...
CACCAACATCTGCCTATAAGAGGCCACCCGTCGTCCAGCGAACATCTCCCACGAAACCACCAGCCGAGGCTTCTGCCAATGTAGTGCAGCAACAAGCCCAAGAGCAACAGATGGAGCTCCCACCAGCACAATCGCTCTCCCTAAAAGTTGCCGAAACACTTTATCAGGAAAAGAGCTACGGCGGGGCCTTTGCAGTCTATGACGAGCTTCGCCAAGGTCTTCCAACCCGCCGTGCCGGAGCCACGGCGAGGCAGGCAGACCCGGAACAACAGTTACTCCGGGATTTTCTTCAACTGAGAATGGCCTTGTGCATGAAAAAAGCGGCCGATGTCGACCGTGCCACCCGTCTATTCAGAACCGTTTTAGAAAGTCGCTCCCCTGTTGTCAGAGCAGTCGCAAATTACAACCTCAGCCTGCTTGAAATGCACAAGAAGCAATACCTGAAGGCACGAACCAAGGCCTATCAAACAATTGCCTTAATCGATGCAATAGACTTCGGCGGGGATTGGGTCTTACCACTCAGCAGCGATTGCCAGTTCTTGGTCGCTGAATCGATAACAAGAAAAATCCTTTCGCTCTGCGATAGTGATAAGAACCTTCCAACGGAATTGTGGAGCGGCAGATGGGAGGTTGACCCATTCACCGGCCTAAGCGATGCCGAACTGCGGGCATTTCTGAACTCGGGCTCAAAGCAATTGAGTAAAGGCCTGCTTGCTCCTCAAATTCAACGACTCATCGGTCCCGAGACGCCCGGGCCGCCCCGCTGGTCTGTCACCTGCCACAGCGCATCAATAGAAGAACTCCTGACAAGATTTGCCGCCAATGCCGACCTTGATATTAACTGGGCGTCCGGCCTGAATTCAACCGGGATTCGAAAAAGGCCGGTGAGTTTATATTTGCCGGCGACAACAACGCAGCAATTCGTCACAGTCTCAGCCAGTTGCGCCGGCTTGTTGGCACGTATCGATGAAAAAGGCGTTGTAAACATCTTTAACCCGGCAGAATATTCATCGCTATCGGAACACATATCATTGCTCACCCAGGAAGCCCTCTCACTCTGGCAGAGATTCATACTTACATTTTACAATGATAAACGCATCCCCAAAGCTCATTTTGCCCTGGCACTTCTGCAGGCTCAAGAAGGTCAAGTTACCGATGCCGTTGCAGAGTACAAATTAGTCGCTAATCGGTTTTCGAACACACCATTGGCCTCATCCGCCTTGTTACACTCGAGTAAACTCAAAACCAATCTGCACGACTATCTTGGTGCTCGGGAAGACCTGGAACAGCTCATTGAGCAATATCCTGATACGAAGATTGCCAACCAGGCCTGTTTGCATCTCGCCGAGGTTACAATGAAAGCAGGGCTTAAGACAGAAGCCGTACGACTCTACCGCAAAGTCTACAATATTGGCTTCTCCGCGGAATCACAAACCAGCGCTGCGCTTGGGGCCGGCAAATGTTTCTATCAGATAAAAGATTTTGAGGCTGCGTCAAAATGGCTGACGCAATACATCAGTCTTGCCAAGGACCACGCAAGCAAGGACTTCTGGGCCTATTTTCTGTTAGGCAAAAGCAATCTGGCTTTAGGGAAACACCAAGAGGCGTGCACCGCTTTTCAATATGCATTGTCAGGACAACTTTCCAAAGAAGAATACATAGAGACCATATCGGCCTTGGTTAGGACGCATCTAAAGCTGGGGAACTTCATCGAGGCGCTGGACGTACTGGAGAACGTACAACCCTGGCAGTTATCAGAGGAAGAATCCATCGAGATACTACTGCTAAAGAGTGAAATTCTTCGGACAATGGGTCTGGTTGATAAAGCTGTTGCGGCACTTCGTAATAGGGCTGAATATATTTCCGACGCACAGTTAAAGGCTAAAATAGCTTTCGAACTGGCCAAATGCCACGTTGCCGGAGGAAATCTCGAACTTGCCCGCACGAGATTAACTGAGATTCTTATCGCCGTTGAGGGCGGCCCTTTGGCCCACGAAGTCGCATTCAAATTAGCCGAGGTTTGCCTCAAACTTGGCCAGAATTCTCAAGCCATATCGGTTTGCCTGCAGCTTCTAAATTCAGCCCCATCAGCGCGGATAAAGCAAAAAACCTTGGACGTCCTGGCAACAGCCTACAGCCGGCAAAAAAATTATGACAAGGCAGCATTAGTTCTCGCGGGTCGATGGAATGGGACCGAAGCACCAAGTGCAAAAACAACCTCGGACGCATCGGTCATCCCAGACAAACTTCCCAAAAGCATCCAGACAAAACAGGAAAGCCAACAATGAAAACAAACCGTAATAACTTAGCGCAAGATTGTGGTTCAAAACATAAGACTTATTCAAGTTCGAGTCATAAGGTCTGTTTTTGCGTTTTCGGCTTCCCGCTTCTGGGCTTTTGCTTTTTATCGGCTAACGTCAGCGCAAAAATACCATCAGAACAACTTGACCCTCTTAACCTCCTTATGTTCCATTCAGCCAGGCTGTCGCAGGATGTGACGGCGCCGGTTATCTCGATGTGGGTCGCCAAGCTTCAACAGACACTGCCTGAGCTGTCAAAAACCGAAGCTCCTGTCTTGTGGGAAACAAGCGACAGCCCTGCGGCAAGCTTCGGCGCTCAGCTTGACCAAAATCCGCCGCAGAGCAGCTTCAGTTTGGCAGCAGACCCAAATAGCGGCCAGAACCCCGGCCATAATAAAGAGCCTTTTGTAGGGCTGTCATTTCACAAGACAGTGCAAAATCTGGCTCGCGCCGGCCTCAAACGCCGACTTTGGCAGGCTCGGATTACCACCCCCGAAGGCCAAGAGAACAAAAAAGGCAAAGACGAGCTTCAGCAGATAATTGAGCAAATCCACGCAATTGAATTCAAACCGCGGAAAGGGACTCCTAAAGCAGCCGCTATCATTGAACCGACGGCAATAACTGAGCCCAACGAAACTCCGACTGTTACTGCGGCACCGGGTCAGGGGTCAGGGGTCAGGGGTCAGGGGTCAGGGGTCAGACCTTCGTATGAGCCGGTGACCGAGCAGACTTTGCAAACGCTCAGAAATCTATTACATCATCCGGAACAGCTAAACAATCCTTTTGAGCTGGGAGAGGTTTTGTTTCTAAGCGGTCATCTAAAAGAAGCATCTGTTGCTTATAAGGAAGCCCTCAAGCGCCCGCCGTGCCGGAGCCCCGGCGAGGCAGGCAAGAGCCCGGACTCGCCGCGATGCGACCGCGTCGCAGCGGGCGGGCCCGGCCCGGCTCAGGACAGGGCCTGGGTCTTGTTCCAAATTGGTAACTGCCTGCGAAATGATGACTTGCCGAGCAGAGCGAAGATCTACAGCCAACTAATCAGAGAATACCCTGATTCGCCGTGGTCGGATTTAGCAAAAGCCCAGTACAAATTGATTGATTGGTACATGAAAGATAAACCGCGAGCACTGATTGCCGAAAGCCAATTTTAGATTCCTTAATTGTAAACGGAGTATCCCGGAAGTGACTAAAACGGAAGTAAACAATGCAAAGCAGCTTCATCAAAGGCCGGACACCGCAAGTGTATTGATAGTCGATAACGACGCCGAAATGACTCGAATGATACTTAAGATTTTAGCACGCAGGGGAATTCGCGGAACGATTGCCAACGATAGGAGGACGGCCCTTGACTTACTCAACAAAGACAGTTACGACCTCGTATTCATCAGTGACGAGGTAAGTTCCCACCCCAACCCGCCAGGTCATCCGCAGAGCGATTTTGAGATACTTAGGAAAATCAGGGCAAGTTCGCCGGAGCTGCCGGTAGTTATGATGACCGAAGCTGAGAAGCAAAGCACACAGAGCCGGCAACGAACTGTCGAGACAGCCGTTAAGGCCATCCGCCAGGGCTGCTGCGATTTCCTGGTCAAGCCAGTCAGCCAGGAAACAATAGAGGCGCTGTTAGGCACCTTTGTCCCCAATCATAGCGTCTCAACAATAGCCTCCGCTGATAACCCCGGCGCGCCGGGTCACAACCTTTACCGGATTGTGGGCAGAAGCCCGAAATTGCTTCAAACTGTCGAGCTGGCCAAAAAAATAGCTCCCACCTCGGCGCCGGTCTTGGTAACCGGTGAAAGCGGAACAGGCAAAGAGCTAATCTCCTATTTTATCCATCACAATAGCAGAAGGGCTCAGGGGCCGTACATCCGAGTCAATTGTGCGGCACTGAGTGACTCGCTTCTTGAAAGCGAGCTGTTCGGTCACGAGAAGGGTGCTTTCACCGGTGCTTACACCCGGCGCAAGGGACGGTTCGAAATGGCACACGGTGGGACCTTGATGCTGGATGAAATCGCAGAAACACCCATAAAATTTCAGTGCAAACTATTGCGGGTACTGGAACAGCAGGATTTTGAACGTGTCGGCGGAAACGAAAATGTCAGAGTCAATATTCGAATAATAAGCACTACCAACAAAGATTTATTGCAGGAAGTTCAGCAGGGCCGATTCCGTCAGGACCTTTACTATCGGCTAACCGGAGTACGATTAGTTATTCCACCTCTGAGCAAACGCAACGAAGACTTGTCCGACCTTGTATGGCATTTTGTCAACCTTTATGCCCGCGAAGCGCAACGTCGCATCACCAAACTCGACCTTACGATGATGGATATCTTTGCCAAATATCGTTGGCCGGGCAATGTCCGGCAGTTACGAAATGTTGTCCTGACATCGCTGATTTTTGGAGTTGGCCAAACGCTGTCGTTAGCTGATGTCTCATGGCTCTTTGACGAACTACAGCCACTGCCGCAGGAAAAAAGTTGGGACTTTGCCAAACAGGCACAGAGCAACAAACCAAATAGCTCCCAGATGCCGGAACTGGGAGGTGTACCGCTCGTGCAAATCGAGCGGCGGGCGATTTTGGACACTTTACATCAAACGGCAGGAAACCAGACAAAAGCTGCGAAGGTGCTGGGCATTAGTGACCGAACGTTGCGAGAAAAGATACGCAGATATCGGCAGCAAGGTTGCCTGGAGTCAGTTTAATGAAAATGATTGTATATGTGAATCCAGTGTAAAGGGGAAAAAATGGCAGATGCTGATGATACAAAAAAACAGGAAGATTCGAAAGCGGCAAAGAGCGGCGAAAAGACCTCGGGTGGCGGTATGCTGCAGTGGATAATACTGGCTGTAGTAGTTGTTATCTGCATAGGTGCCGGCTTCGGACTCGGTCGATTATTCGGCGGCACCGCCGCGTCCGAAACAATCGAGCCTTCCCAACAAGACCAACCAACCCAGACACAGGAGCTTAAAGGGGACGATTCGTCAACGGATTCGCAGAAATGCTGGTATCATGAGTTAGAGCCCGTTATTGCCTGCCTTGATGAACCGGGCGCGACACGTTATGTCAGAGCAACTCTGACGCTGAAAATCGACTCTGAACTGGGCAAAAAGCAAGGTCTTGCTCTCTTTGAGGAGAAAAAACCTGTCTTGATAAACTGGCTTTCTATTTACTTAGCAAGCCTGACGGTTGAAGACATCAGGGGCGAGAGAAATCAAAGACGCATTCAATTGCAAATGCTCGACGCGTTCAACGAAAAACTCTTTCCCGATGCCAAGCCTCAAATTAAGAAAATTCTTTTCAAGGAATTCGTTGTACAATGAGTAACACTTCCACTAACAACTTAAGCAGAAAAAATCTGCAACAGCTTCTCGCCGCTGTGGGTTCCAAGCCGACAGAAGACACCACACAAATAGAGGCCACCGAATATGATTGGCATCAGCCTCGCCACTTTAACAGCACTGAACTCAAGAGACTCGATGATTTTACAAAAGAAACAGCCGCAATACTCGCTAAGAAATTTACCGACCTGTGCCACAGCAATTTTGATGTGACAATCGCTTCGACCACACAGCACTTTGCTAATGAATTTCTTCGCCAAATCTCAGAAAACAAAAAAGGCGACTACTACCTGGCTTTCGGTCCTGACCAGAATCATCTCTGTGGGGTTGTCAGCATACCGTCGCAAACTGCCACTCTGCTGGTGACACAACTGCTGGGTGATTCCGAATCCCAGGAAGGCCCGGATAAGACGCTATCGCAACTGGAAGAATCGCTTTTATTCGATATCGGAACCACCTTTGTTGGAACATTGTCAGGCTGTTATAATGACTACGATTTTCAAGCGGTCGGAAGCATTGTCAAAGACCGGCTGCCCCTTGAGCTGCAAGGCACGGAAGAATTTTGCAGGATTACTTTTAACATCAAAACAGCCGACTCAGAAAATAGCTGCGAAGCTCAACTTTTAATATTCTGTGAAACTCTGGACCCCATCGCAGGAAAGAGCGCGCAAATCACAGGCGGATTCTCGACCGAGGATATTTCAAATGCAATCGTTGACCGTTTGCAGGAAATGCCGGTTTCTGTCACTGCTCAACTGGGTTCTGCAATGCTTACCCTCGAGGAAGCAATCAGTCTCCGTCCCTGCGATATATTGTTACTTGATAAGGGAATCGACGAACCGGTCGAGTTGATTGTCGAAGGTCGGACGCTGTTCCAAGGCCGGGCCGCAAAGTCAGCCGGCAAATACGCAGTCGTAATCACCAAATTGTGTGATACGTAATAGATAAGTCCAATTAACAACTTTTAAGGAAGAAAAAATATGGCAGAAACAACAGAAGCCGTAGAAGAAAAGACGCAAGAAGAACAGCAACAGCAGAGTGATACTGCGCAAACAGACTCAAAAGCACAGGCACAATCTGTTGAATTTTCCGAAGCTGCCGGTCCCGAGGCCGCAGGGGCAGGAGGGAATATTGAAATCCTGCTGGATATGAATATACCTGTTACGGTGGCTATCGGCCAAAAAGAAATGTCTGTTCGGCGACTCCTGCAGCTTGGACCTGACTCGGTACTGAAGCTTGACAAGTCTATTGATGCGCCGGCAGATTTGTACCTGAAAGACACTAAGTTTGCTACAGGCAATGTGGTTGTAGTGAACGGTCGGTTTGCCATAAAGATAAAAGAGATTATCGGCCTGGGTGACTCGACCGGGAACTCGCCTGAGGAATAAAACACAACCACAGCGCATCTTACTTTGGAGAGAAAAGCATAATGGCGGTTGCTGATAAATCAAGTTCACTTGGAACGCTCAATACGCCGTCGGCAGTCCACAGCAACATTATTCTGGCTGCTGGTCTGGTAACCGTTCTCGCCACGCTTTTAATCCCCCTGCCGACGCCTCTGTTGGATATGCTTCTGGCCTGCAGCATATCATTGGCGGTGGCCGTGTTGATAATTACCTTATCGTCGACAGAGGCGCTCGAGTTATCTGCTTTCCCTTCGATGCTTCTTTTCGTAACCCTGTTTCGTCTGTCTCTCAACGTCGCCTCGACCAGATTGATATTACTGCAGGCCAATGCAGGGAAAATCATCCAGACATTCGGCGACTTCGTTGCCGGCGGCAGCGTCGTCGTTGGGCTCGTTATCTTCCTTATCCTCGTTGTTATTCAGTTCATAGTAATCACAAAAGGTGCCGAGCGAATAAGTGAAGTTTCCGCTCGTTTTACACTCGATGCTATGCCTGGCAAGCAAATGGCAATCGACGCAGACCTCAACGCAGGAATCATCACAGACGAGCAGGCCAATAAACGCAGAGAAAAAATTGTCAAGGAAAGCGAATTCTACGGTGCAATGGACGGCGCCAGCAAATTCATTCGTGGCGATGCCAAGGCCGGCCTGATAATCACTGCAGTTAACATCGTTGGTGGAATAGCTATGGGCCTTTCACGCGGTGACACGGTTGCGGGCGCCGTACGAACCTATTCCATTCTTTCCGTCGGCGACGGCCTGGTCACCCAGATACCATCGATGATAATCTCCGTAAGTTCGGGTTTTCTGGTAACCAAAATTTCATCGAAGTACAGCGTCGGCCAAGACCTTAGCCGACAGTTCTTAAAGGCCAGCCAGCCACTGACGATAGCATCCTTCATTATCGCGGGGATGGCATTGGTGCCGGGCCTGCCAAAAATACCATTTTTGTTGTTGGCCACCGGCACCGCTCTGGTTGGACGAGCCAGGGCCAAATCCGAAAAAGCCCGCGCGAAAACGCCGGAAATGACACCGCAGCAAGCAAAGGCAGACAAACAGCCCGTTGAAGAGATGCTCGATATCGACAAAGTTTCTGTAAATGTCGGAGTGAGATTGATAAGTATGGTTGACCCTCGCAAAGACAGCACAATCTTCGAGCGAATCGGAGCACTGCGAAGACGGTTCGCCCAGCAGTTCGGCATTATTATCCCCCTGGTCCGGCTGCGAGACAACATCAATCTCGAACCAACCACTTACGAAATCCGCATCTCGGACCATACGATAGCCAAAGGGCGATTAGAGCCTGATATGTTCCTGGCTATGGATTCCGGGACCGTCCAAAAAAGAGTCAAAGGAATCGAAACCACTGAGCCCGTTTATGGACTACCGGCTTTGTGGGTTGCGCCCACCGACAAGGAAAAGGCCGAATTAAACGGGTATACTGTTATCGACCCGGAATCGGTCTTTATTACACACCTGTCTGAAACGCTAAAGAAACATGCTGACGAAATGCTGAGCCGTGAAGACGTACAACACCTCGTAGACCGACTTCGCAAGACTCAGCCGTCACTGGTCGGAGAAGTCGTCGGCGAACTCGTACCTATGGGACTGCTGCAAACCGTGCTTCGAAACCTCTTGAGAAACGGAATCCCGATTCGTGAGCTGACTACCATACTTGAATCACTGGGCGAAAACGCGCCAAAAACTAAAAACTCCGACGCTTTAACGGAAATGATCCGCAAACGTCTCAGCAGAACCATTACCGAACAGTACAAAGACGAGGCCGGTAAAATCACGGGCATAACGTTCGAACCTGTACTCGAACATCAGATGACATCAACTCTACGACAGGAAGGCGACGCCATAAACCTGGGTTTAACGACCGAAATGGCAATGGAGATAAGCAGAAAAGTCGCAGAAGCCTGGAAAGCGGCAATGGGCAAAGACAAAGACAAGGTAGTATTACTGTGCGATTCAAGACTACGCGCACCTCTGGCAGCGATGTTATCACGAACAGTCCCGCCGCTGCCCGTGGTAGCCTACGATGAAATTGTGCTCGGAACCGAAGTAGAACCAATCGAGGTCATATCCGTCGAGCAAAATGATTCGACAGCAGCCAGAGAACAAGAGCTTATCGGAGTTTCAAATTGAAAATTGTAAATTGTAAATTGTAAATCGAAAATGCTGTTACACACTCGGACAATTGCGGTTAGCGTTGCGGTTATATCGTTTTTCAGCCTGAGCTTTGTCGGCTGGGTCAGCGAGCTTTCGCCGTTTACTTGCTGGAAGAGAGCTATCATAGGGGCGGTGCTTGCCTACGTAGCGGCAGCTTGTGCCGTAAAAGCAATCAATGCTATCGTGATGAACGCAATGATTACACAACAGATGAACAAACAAAAGGAAAAAAATAGTGGCGGTACAGACTCAAAAGATTCGCGAACGTCCACACTTTAAAAACGGTCAAAAGCGTGCGACTACCACGACCATACGGGCATACTCCCGCGAAAAGGACCGGTCAGTCGAGAATGAGTGGGTAGGTCAGTTTTTGCCTATGGTTCACAAAATAGTTCAGCGCGTGATAACATACCTGAAACCGCCGCTATCATTTGAAGATTTGGTATCAGCAGGGACCGTCGGGCTCATTAAGGCCGCACGTGATTTCAACTCATCCTACCGGGCGAACTTCAAAACCTATGCCTATATCAGAATCAAAGGTGCTGTTCTCGATGAGCTCAGAGGCTGGTCTTTCCTTCCTGCAAATCTGAACAAGCAAATTCGCAATGCCTTTCGGGTCAGCCAAAAAACTGTCGAGCAGACCGGCACCACTCCCACTGACGCCGAGTTGGCCGAAAAACTTGGAATAACTGTTGACAAACTTTATCAAACACTTGAAAACGCCCGTGCCCAGCATTTCGTGTCAATCGATGGGTTCGGAAATGATATGCCCGCACTGGGCAATCTCCTGGCAACAGCCAATGCAACGACCCCCGATAAGCAGGTCGAACAAAACGAACTCACAGATAAGCTGAGTGAGGCAATACAGCAGCTGCCGGACAGAAAGCGGCAGATTATTCTACTTTATTATCAGCAGCACCTGACAATGAAGCAGATTGCCGGGATGTTCAAAATTACCGAGTCCCGCATCAGCCAACTGCACGCAAGTGCTCTGTTTAACTTGTCAGTAAAATTGAGGCAATGGAAAGATGGCAGATAATGATTCCAAGATAATAAAGCCGGTGGAAGGTTTGCATAATATCGCTGGTCTAAGCGGCACAAAACGCCGTGAACAGAGAAAACGTCGTCAGAACCTGAACGCCGAAGAAAACAAAGAACCCGAAGAGCAGCTAAACGAGCCCGCCAACGAACAAGACTCCAATGAACCTGATGAAAACGAAGATGCCCAGAATACTATTGATTATTGTGCTTAACTCAAAACCGTCACTATGCAAAAAAGAGTGAAAGGTCAGGATACCAGATGGGAAAAACAGCAGGACGCATTCTAAAGGCCAAAGATGTTAAACTCGAAGGCCTGTTTCATCTCGACCTGATTCAGGCCGATTTGAGCATACCAAGAGGAAAAAAAGCTGCTGTAGCCGCACCAACCGCGCGTGTTGTGGAAAGCCATCCCGAATTTGTCGTTGTGGAAATAACCTGTTCCTGCGGTACAAAAACGCAGTTGAAATGCGAATATGCCGGTGCTGATGCATCGGCCGGCCAGGTACCAGATAACACATAATAATTGGAGAAAAGTACGATGAAAGCCAACAAAAAAATTGTGCCGTTTCTAATCTTGTTCTTGGTATTATCTGCATCAACATTTCTGCTGTTTGGCTGCACGCTTCCTCAAGGGCCGATCGAGGTTTTCGCGCTGAGCGACCCTGCCCAAACGCCCAGAAGCAACCCTGTCGAAAAAAGATTCAAAGAACCCGCCCAACGAGGCCCAACTCCTGTAGAGTCTGTTGTCGAACTGTCGAAAAAATATGCCAAAGTCTCCGAGGAAGCAACGGCACTAAGGCAAAAAAATCAGGACTTCGTCGCCGAGAATCAGCAGCTCAAGGACCAAATAGCTGTTTTTAACGCTCAATTGCAGCAAACACAGAAGGAATTGACCGAGGCAAATGACCTCTTGATTGAGATGCGCGTTGAATTGAATAATTGGAAGGCCGACATCCTCGGTTTCCGAGGTGAGATGCGGGACGCCGAAAAAGCCCAATTGGAAGCGCTGCTTAAGATACTCAAAGTCCTCGGCGGAGAGGTCAGAGAAAAACCTGCCCAAGGCGAGAGTGCTGGCTCAACTACAAGACCACAAAGTGAGCCCGCTCGGCCGACGTCTCTGAAAATGCCAATTTCAGGTGAAACAAATGAATAATTCCAGAAACGTATTATTGTTATTGCTGCCGGTTCTTTTATCAGGCTGCCGGATTTATACTACTGCGGTACCACCGCGGGACCACTATTACCTGAATCCGAACAAGGACCTGTCTCGCATCGGCAGGGTTGCCATTGTTGAGCTGGACAA
>Ga0114919_10004207_pt1 | contig 11556 bp, 9 predicted proteins | sample BlataG_FD_88682 | JGI IMG/M metagenome (GOLD analysis project Ga0114919, IMG submission 88682) | Deep subsurface microbial communities from Black Sea to uncover new lineages of life (NeLLi) - Black_00105 metaG | ecosystem: Environmental > Aquatic > Marine > Oceanic > Sediment | place: Atlantic...
GCAGGCTGCGCAGCCGCGACCGGTGCTCGCGGCGCCAGTATCATACCAACCGCAGGGGGTTCACGGCAAGCTACTAAAGTGAGCAAGGCAGTTAGGCATTCTGGCAAGCTACTGGCAGGAACGGGGCATCGGCTACGAGAAGCACAAGCACACGACGACGTACACGGCCCAGGCGCTGGCGCAGGCGGAGCAGGTCTCCGGATACATGGTTGCCAAGCCGGTAGTCGTCAAGGGCCCCTCCGGCTTCGCCATGTGCGTGCTGCCCGCGCCGAAGCAGCTCGACCTGAAACGGGCCGCCGAAGTGCTCGGCGAGCCGGAGCTGCGCTTGGCCACCGAGGCCGAGATGTCCGAGCTGTTCCCGGATTGCGAGGTCGGGGCCGAGCCGCCGGTCGGAGCGCTGTTCGGCTTAAAGACCGTAATGGACCAGCGGCTGAAAGAGGACGAGTTCCTGGTCATGCAGGCCGGCTCGCACACCGAGGCGATCAAGCTCCGCCGCGCGGACTGGGAACGATTGTGCGACCCGCTGGTAGCCCCGATCGCCGCCGGCTGAGAGCAGCGGCATTGCCCGCCGAGCCCCAGAGCGTAGGGTGGGCATTGCCCACGATTTCGCTATAATCGCGGACACATGTGGTGGGCGTCCCTTGACTCGACCGGAGGCAAGAAATGGGCGATCTCGGTGACCTGTCGTCCGTTCGCGGAATCTTGAAGACAGCGGGGCTTCGCGTAGAGGCGGTCCGGAAGCCAACAGCAAACGGTGCGACCTGCGCGCAGAAGATGACCAGGAGCAGTACCTCATCGAAGTCAAACGCTTTGACGACGACGAGGCGGTCAGCAATGCACAGCGGGGGGGGGAATGCCTACTGTCGCTCTCGCTCTCGGTTCTCCTCGAACACAGTCGCCGACGCGGTTGCGGAGGCAGTCGAACAACTCGCGGTGACCGCGCGAGAAGCCGGTGACGACCTGCGAATCGTGGCTTTGATCGCCAACAGCAACTATGGCGCTGACGTGACCAACATCCTTGGAACCCTTTACGGCATACGGAAGGTGGCAGGTCAGAAAGAAGGAACCGATCTGGCACGGGACTCCTTGTATTTCTCGCACAGCGCATTCTTCCGGTACCGCCACGCGTTGGACGGAGCCCTCGTGCTCGACGGAACGCGCGCCGAGATGTTCCTGAACGATTACGGCGAGCGCCTTGGGCGCCTGGGCCGATGCGGCTTGGCTCGCTTCTTCCACGAGAAACGCGCCCTTCGTGACAAAGCTTCATTCGAGAGACAAGGGTTTCTCGTCGCCGACTGCGACGCGGATCGCAACGACGAAAACGCCGTCCTTCGGCACCTTGAACAAAAGTACAAGCTGAAGAAGGCGGTCTGCCTTCATTCCTTCGACCTCCGTGGTGTCGTCTTCCTTCAGCGACCTCGTTAGATCGACGACGTGACGGGGATTGCTGCGACTGGGCCAGGCGGCACGGCGGCCGGGTGCCATCTATGAGCGAGCCGTTGTCAAGCCCGAGCGGGCGTTCGGCGGGGTCAGCCAACCATCTATTCGACGTCGTCGCAACGGACGCGCCATCTAACGAGTTCGCGGGCAGCCTCATTCACTGCTACGGTGTGACGCGCCGGTTCCGGCAAGCCCCCGCCGGTTCACGCCCCATGGCACCACTACGAGGTCCGCCCAGTCTGACCCGCTCGAACTCTCCAATCATCCCGCTCATCGATGGCCCCGCATTCCCCCCCGGTGCTCTCCGGAGGGGAAAGAAGTCCTCTTATGCCGCCGGACAGGCCGAGGTCTCCGCCGGCGAATCGTGCCGCCAGACTTCGCCCGTCCGCAGCATCGCCGCCGCCACGCACGCCAAGTAGCGGGCCAAGGCGACCAGGGCGATCTTCGTCCGGTCCCGGTCGCCCCGCCGGATCCGCTCGTAGTAGGCCTGCAGGAACGGGCTGCGGGCTTTGGCCTGCCAAGCCGCCTCGCACAGCAGTTGCCGCACCACGCTGGGCCCCTCGCGCGTGATGTGTCCCAGCCGATTGCAGGCAGCACTCTGATCCTGGCTGGGCACCAGGCCAAAGTAGCAACCCACCTGGCGGTTGTGCCGGAAACGCCGCACATCGTCGATCCAGGCCACCAACGCCTCCGCGGTCCGCGGCCCCACGCCCGGAATGGTCCGCAGCAACGCCACGCCCGAACGCCGGCGGCCGATGGCGTTGAGCATCCGTTCTACAGTCCGCAGCCGCGTGCCGACCTGCTCCAGTTCGTCCAGCCCCAGATCGCGTTCGAGGGCAGCCTCCCGCGTCGACCAATTGACTTCCGCTAGCCAGGCCCGCCCTGCGCGGGTCCACAGGCGTTTGCCGCGCACGGCGGTCACGCCGTGCGTCCGCAACAACGCCCGCAGGCGGTTCTTGACCGCGGTGCGTTGGGCCACCAGTCGGCGGCGGAACTGGATCAGCCGCCGCCAGCTCCGCACGTCCACCGGCGGCACGTGCACGCTCGGCACCTGGTCCAAAAACAGCAGGGTGGCCAGCTTGCGGGCGTCGATGCGGTCATGCTTGCGCTTGGCGCGGAAGATCAGCCGCACCGCCCCCGGGTGGGCCACCAGCACGCGGCGGGCCAGACCCTGCAAGCGGTCGTAGAAGTAGCCGTAGCTGCACGAGGCCTCGTAGCAGATCTGGAAGGGAACCCGTAGCTTCCGCAGATACGCGAACAGCACGTTCGCGTCACCACGCAGGCGTTCCTCCTTGACCAACTTGCCGGCCGAATCCAGAATGCACAGCACAAACAACCGTTGATGCACGTCCAGTCCAATCGTGTACATTCGAGCCTCCTTTCAAAAGGTCCCACGGGGTTCATACCCCGAAGGAGGCTCGCTTCATAGTTTCACTGCTCTGCGAGCAGTGCGTTCGCGAGACGACGGTTCCGCCCAGAGCACTGCTGACGCTTCGGCTGCGCTCACTGCAGGCGGGGCAGGCAGGGGGGAGCCGACGCTACGTCGGTTGAAAACCGATTCCACAGGAGACGGCCGGTGCGGGGCCCGGTCAGCCCCCCATCCTTGAAAGGATGGGGCACCCACGTCGCTACGTGTGCAAAGCTGGAGCTTTGCACTACGCGGGTTTGGTGGGCGGAGTCGTGTAGCGTGCGGTACTTGACGGACCGGGTGCGTGACGAGATCGGCGGGGTGGTCGGTGTCTTGCCCCGCAGGGGCGCAGGCGCGTGGCCGCGGGTGGAGCGTAGCGCAACCCGTGGATAGGATGCGTGCTGAGTCATCATCCCGCCCCGCAGGGGCGGGGGAGACATCCATGGCGGGCACCTTCACGCGATTGCTGTATCACGTCGTCTTCAGCACCAAGCACCGCGCCAACCTGATTGTGCCCGAGTTGCAGGCGCGCCTATACGACTATCTCGGCGGGATCGTCCGCGGCGAGCGTGGCACGGCACATGAGATCGGCGGGGTTGCGGATCACGTCCATCTGCTGATCCAGTGGCGCACCGATGAAGCACTGTCAACGCTCATGCGCCGCCTGAAGGCGAACTCGTCGCGCTGGTTGCACGCGGAGTTTCCGGCGATGCGCGGATTCGCGTGGCAGGAAGGTTACGCGGCGTTCACTGTGAGTCCGTCGCAATTCGAGACGGTGCGGCGCTATGTCCAGAATCAGGCGGCCCACCACCAGCAGCGGGGATTCGTGGAGGAGTTGAAGGCGCTGCTGGACGCACACGGGATCGAGTACGACCAGCGGTATCTGCAGGACTGAGCGCTTCATCCGCCGCCCCTTCGGGGCGGAGACTTGTTGGGGGGCGGACCGTGTCCACGGGTTGCGCTGCGCTCCACCCGTGGCAAATCGCCGCCGGCCCTTCGGGGCGGAGACTTGTTGGGGCGCGGACCCTGTCCACGGGTTGCGCTGCGCTCCACCCGTGGCAAAGCGCCGCCGCCCCTTCGGGGCAGGTCCCACCATACCAGCGTCCCCTGGACCCCGGCGAATCCGTCATGCACCCTGATGGACCATTCAGAGGTAGGGTCAGTCCCCCACCCTTGAAAGGATGGGGCACCCAGGCCATCCTCGAAAGGATGGGGCACCGACGTCGCTACGTGTGCAAAGCTGGAGCTTTGCACTACCTGGGTTTGGCGGGCGGGGCCGCCGGCTCAGTCGTCGGCGGGCTCGACTTCGCCTGCATGAATGAAGCGAGTGTTTCGACGGGGATGGGAAACACCAGCGTGGTGTTGTGCTCGGCCCCGACCTCAACCAGCGTTTGCAGGTAGCGCATCTGTAGGGCCATCGGGTGAGCTTTGATGATCTCGGCCGCGTCGCGCAGGCGGGTTGCGGCCTGATACTCCCCGTCGGCGTGAATCACCTTGGCCCGGCGCTCACGCTCGCTTTCCGCCTGCTTAGCCATGGCCCGCTGCATGTGCTCCGGCAGATCGACGTGCTTGACCTCGACCAGCGAGACCTTGATCCCCCACGGGTCGGTATGCTTATCGAGCACTTCCTGGAGCCGCTGGTTGATCTTGTCCCGCTCGGCCAGCAGCTCGTCCAGCTCGGCCTGGCCGACCACGCTACGGAGGGTGGTTTGCGAAAGCTGGCTGGTGGCGAAGCGGAAGTTCTCCACCTCCAGAATGCATTTCAGCGGCTCGATCACGCGGTAGTACACGACCGCATTCACTTTCACCGAGACGTTGTCGCGCGTGATCATGTCCTGGAACGGCACGTCCTCTGCGCGGATGCGCAGGCTCACCCGCACCATGCGGTCAACCGGCCAGAACACGAAAATCAACCCCGGCCCCTTCGCCGAGCCGAGCACCCGACCCAAACGGAAGATCACCCCGCGCTCGTACTCGAACAGGATGCGGACACAGCTCAAGAAATAGAGCACGACGATGCCCAGGAAGATGCCTACATATTGCACGAGTTGTCTCCTTTGACCCGAACTGCTACGCGAACGGTTCCGGCGACGCTTGGATCAGCGGCCGCTCCGCAACGCACACCACCAGCGTCAACCCTTCGCGGTCTCGGACTTCCAGGGTTTGCCCCGACGAGACCGGCGTGGGACTGACGGCTTTCCACAGCTCACCGTGAGCGAGCACGGCACCGGCGTATTGATCAGCGACGCGCGCGAAATCCTCTTGCGCCAACGCCATGGCCCCGACCAACCCTTCTCCGCCGGTACTCACCCGTTGTCGATGCGCTCGTACCACGCCGCTGAGAAGAACAACCGTGATCAGGCCCGTCGCGGCGGCGATCGAAACGACGACGCCTAGAGATATCCGCATGAACCCGACCGGCGAATCCACGAGCATCAGCCCGCCCAGCACCAGGCACACCGCACCCCCGATGGCCAGCACGCCGTAACTGGTCACGAAGGCCTCGGCGACGAACAGAGCCAGTGCCACGGCGATCAGCAACAACCCGACGTAATTGATGGGCAGCACCGCCAGCCCGAAGAAGGCCATCACCAGGCACACTACCCCCAGCGTGCCCGGTACACCCCAGCCGGGGCTGTAGAGCTCGAAAAGGATGCCGTAGAACCCCAGCATGAGCAGCAGAAACGCGATGTTGGGATTGGAGATCGCCGCCAACACGCGCTCGCCCCACCACATTTCGAGCGTGTGAATCGTGGCAGCGGCTGTGCGCAACGTGACGGTTCCCCGCAGCAGCGGAACCTCACGTCCGTCCAGTTGCCCGAGCAGGTCGTCCAGGTCGTCAGCTATCAGGTCGATGACGCCTTCGGCCAGCGCATCAGAGGCGATGGCCGTGGTGCTCTCGGTGACGGCCCGGGCGGCCCAGTCGCTGTTGCGGCCACGGAGTTCGGCCAGCGCGCAGGCCCAGGCAACCGTGTCGTTGACGATTTTTGTCTCCAGTGCGGCGGACGGGGCCGTCGCCGGCCCGGGTTGCTCCTTGCCCTCGTCCCCGGCCGGTGAGGGACGCGGCGACTCCGGTGGGGCGGTGGGCAGGCCGCCGAGCTGCACCGGATGCGCCGCGCCGATGTGCGTTCCGGGGGCCATCGCCGCCACGTGGCTGGCCAACGTGATGAACACCCCGGCCGACGCCGCCCGCGCCCCCGACGGCGACACGTACACGATCACCGGCGTCTGACTGGCGAGAATGTCCTTGACCATGCTACGCGTCGAATCGACCAGTCCGCCGGGCGTGTCCAAAACGATCACGAGGCACTCGGCCCGCTCGCTCTCGGCTTGCTGGATTGCACGTCGAATGAACCGGGCGGTGACGGGCGTGATCGGTTCATCGTCCAAGCTGACCAGTAGCAGCAGCGGCCGATCACCGGCCGGAGCCTGGGCACCTTGAACCGCGTGCCGGCCCCGCGGGTTGGCTGCCAAGGCACACACGCAGACCAGCACCCCCAACACCACGACACGCCGCTCGACAGCTCGCCTGAGCCAACTCATGCGCGTAATTGTAGCCCGCCCGCGGACGAAAGGGGAATAGCGGCCGAAAGGGAAGACCCCCCTCCAAGGTCTGCCGGACATGTGGGACCGGTCTCCAAGCGGTCGAGAACCGGTCAGAGACCTGTCCCACACTGGTTGTGTTGCGGCCTGCTATCCACGTTTCTCACTCGTGCCTTTTCAGTATTCACCCTGCTCACGCGGGTAAGCGTCAAGCCCCGTGGGTAGTGCGGGCGTCCCCGCCCGCCAGTGGCGCGTCAGCGGCGCGGGCGGGACGCCCGCACTCCCCATGTGATGTCCTGCCGGCCACAATGTTGACGCTCACCTGCTTATGCCGGCCGACAGCATACAGCTTGATCCGGCTTTGCGGTTCCCGTACGCTAGCTCGCGCAGCGCGGTCGCAAAGGGACGTACTCCCAGGCATCCACGACCGAAGCGCGGCCCGGCAGCCGACGAGGGTGGCAGCAGCATGGCGATCAAGCACCTCACCGAAGAACAAATCCAAACCATGACCGCCGAGCAGAAGGACCGCTGGTGGCTGCAGAACGTCTACCAGGGCGACGTTCCCCAGATGACCGTGCGGGCCGTGGTGATGGGGTTCCTCCTCGGCGGACTGCTCTCGATCACCAACCTCTACGTCGGCGCCAAGGCCGGCTGGTCGCTGGGCGTCGCGATCACCGCCGTCATCCTGGGGTTCGTCTTCTTCAAGGCCCTGGCCAGGGTCGGACTGGGTCGCAACTACCACGTCCTGGAAAGCAACATCCTGCAATCCATCGCCTGCAACGCCGGCTACATGAACGGCCCGCTCATCGCCAGCATGGCCGCCTACATGATCATCACGAACACCGTAATCCCCTGGTGGCAGATGATCATGTGGCTGATCGGGCTGAGCGTGCTGGGCGTACTGTTCGCCTTCCCGCTCAAACGGCGGTTCATCAACCAGGAGCAGATGCCGTTCCCCGAAGGCCGCGCGGCCGGCGTGGTGATGGACACGCTGCACGCCGAAGAGTCAGGCAAATCCGTCCTGCCCGCCAAGCTGCTGGTGATCTTCAGCACCATCGGCGCCGTGCTGAGGCTCGGTCAGTCCCACAGCGTGATGGAGTGGCTACGCAAGTTCAGCCTCCCGGCGTTCAGCGTTCCGGAGCTGCTGGACGAGTGGTATTACAAGTTGGCCGAGAAGTTCGGCTGGTGGATTCCCAAGATCATGGATACACCGCTCAAGGATCTGACGATCCGACCCGAGCTGGACATCGCCATGATCGGCGCCGGCGGGCTGATGGGGATTCGCACCGGGGTTTCACTGTTGGTCGGAGCCATCGTGAATTACTGCATCCTCGCGCCGATCATGGTCCAATACGGCGACATCTTCGGCCGGGTGAATGCCGACGGGGTTACAGTTTACGGTTTCCGGGCAATCACGACCTGGTCGCTGTGGTGCGGCGTGGCCATGATGACGACGGCGTCAATCTACGCGTTCTTCGCCAAGCCACAGATGTTCATCAGTGCCTTCAAAGGCCTGACCCGCGGCAAGAAACGGGCGGAGGATTGCCTCAGGCACATCGAGCTGCCTTTGTGGGTGTCACTGATCGGCGTGCCGATCGTGGGCGCCTACCTGGTCTACATCGCCCACTGGTTCTTTGGCGTCGAGTATTGGCTGGGTGTCGTCGCGATTCCGATGGTCTTCTTCTTCGCGCTGATCGGCGTGAATTCGACCGCGCTGACCTCGATTACGCCGACCGGGCCGCTGGGCAAGATCACACAACTGGTCTACGGCGGCCTCGCCCCTGGTAACATCACCACCAACATCGCCACGGCAGGGATCAGTGCCGAGGTCGCCGGCAGTGCCTCAAACCTGATCCAGAACATCAAGCCCGGGTATATGCTCGGTGGCAAGCCGCGCTTGCAGGCCGTCGGGCACGTGATCGGGGCATTTGCCGGGGCGATCTTCTCGGTAGCCGTGTTCTATCCTCTGTTCCTACGAGGCAACCCAGGCGGCCTGATCAGCGAGCAATACCCTTATCCGGCGGCGACGGTCTGGAAGGCGGTGGCCGAGCTCCTGACGCGTGGGCTGAGCGAGCTGCCCATGACCGCGATCTGGGCCACGGTCATCGGGGCCGTCTTGGGCATCGCGTTTGAGATCGTCCGCGCCCTCAGCAAGAACAGGCTCCCACTGTCGGCCGTGGGGCTGGGGTTGGCGTTCGTGATCCCGTTCCGGATCTGCCTGGCGATGTTCTTCGGGGCGTTCGTCTTCTGGCTGATCGGGAAGATCTGGCCCCGTCCCGAGCAGCGAATGAACGAGGTTTATGTCCAGAATCAGGAGTCCATCTGTGCCGGCCTCATCGCCGGCGCGGCGCTGATCGGCGTCGGCGTGATGGCGCTGGAAGTGTTCGTGTTTACCGGTGGGTAGCCGGTGTCCTCTTGCGTAGCCATCGGCCGACATTACGGCGGCGCATTCCAAGGAGATTCCCTCGTGCTCGAACGTCGTAGTACGGTTACGGTCAGCGTTTTCACGATACTGGCAGCTTGCCTCACCGCGGGTTGCGAGCCCCAACTTGGCCATAGCGAGGAGGCCATCCTGTCCTATTTCCGCAACAGCCGGGTCAACGGCGGGGTCCGCCGGGCCTGGCCGGAGGGGCAGGCCTACGTGGACAGGGTGCTCAAGGCCGATGCGAAACTCCAAACGGAGTTCGCGGCGCTGCGCGAGCTTCAAGCCGTGCACTCCCTGTGGCACCGGGAAGGTCCGCGCTGGCGTGACGCCGAGGCGCTGGGCAAGCGTGTAGCTGATCTCACGAAGCTGGTAGAAACCCCGGAGACCGATCGAGAAAAACTGCTGGGCGAGCTTGGTGACGCCGTGAAGGAACTGCCCGCCGGTCTGGAACTCGCTGCGGCCGGCGAGCCTGCGTTTGTACAGGGGGTCTGGAACACCCTGGCCATGCCGGGCACCGAGTTGGGGATGGACGTGCGGGAAGTGCTGCCGCAGCTTGAAGAGCCTGTGCGGCTGCATCTGCGGCTGGCAAAGGACGTGCAGGGCGCTGCTGAGGATTTCGACGCTGCTCGGAAGGGGCTGGCCTTCAAAGATGCCGCGTTCCAGGCGCGAATCGATGAGCAATACGATGCATTGGAGCGATTGTTACGCGAGCGCCGCGAAGCGTTCTTGAAGTACGCGGAGCAGGAGCTGGCGGCGTGCCGAGCGCGTTTAGAGACAATCGACAGGCGCGCAGAGAGGCTGGACTATGAGTACCTGACCAACCGGGAAACGTACCTTCGCGACGAACTCGAAGCGATGCCCAAGAGGCTGGCCGCCATGATTGACAACGCGGACGAGGAGCTTGAGAAGCTGGAGAGGGAAGCCGAGCGGGCCAAGCCCCACGAGCAAGCCGCCCTGAACGCCAAGATCGCCTTCACCGAACAGCACATCGAACGGCTCACGGTTGAGCGGGAGCAATTGCAGGCCTGCATCGCGCCACTGGTCAGAAAACCGGGCCAGGCGGAGGCCGACTAGCCGAGGCCATACTCTCCGGCGGCAGTGCATCTACAGAGGGTTCGCTGGGGGTATCAGTGTTCTTTGCCCTGGTATTCGCGCGTCTCGGTGTTGATGCGGATCTTGTCGCCCTTTTTGATGAACAGCGGCACGTGCACAACCAGCCCGCTCGAGAGGGTGCCTTCCTTGTAGACGCTGCTACCGCCGCCGGCGTGCTCGGGCGGGGCCGTGTCGGCCACTTCCAGGACCGCCTGCCCAGGCAACTGCAGCGCGACCGGCTGGCCCTCGACGGTCTGGAAGCGGTAAGTCTGCTCCTCGACAAGAAAATCGACACTGTCCTGCAACACATCCCTGTCGAGTTCGTACTGTTCGTAAGTTGCGGCGTCCATAAAGACGCGCTGCGGGCCGGAGGCGTACAAGTACTGCATCTCGCGCAGCTCCGCGGGCACTTCCTCCAGCGCACCGAGCTGGTCCAGTGTGCGTTCGCCGGTGTGTCCCGTGCTCAGTGAGCGCAGCTTGATATGTACTGTGGGCTTCTGTTTGCCGGACTGGGCTACCTTGTAATCCAGAACGGTGAAGAGCTGCCCCTCGTGCCGGATGACCATCCCCTTGTGAAGCTCGTCAACCACCGACATGGTAGACCTCCACCCGCCAGCTTGCTTCGTACCGATACAGTGTCCCTTCCAGAGCCGGCCTTGTCCAGCCGCTCTCTAGCGGGAAACCGCTGGTGCGAGAATCACCGCTGGTGCGAGAATCCTTTCTCGCACCCACGGCCCCGTCCGCCACGGGGGGCGGACGCTACATGTCAGAAAAATGCGCCGCGTGCTCCAACGCACCGTCCAGTAGTGGCGTCAGCCGGGCCCAGCAGAACCTTTGCACGGCCCGACGACCACGCTCCGCGTCCCCACGCCACAGCTCGCCACGCTCGACCCGCTGCGCAAATTGGGCCAGCCGTTCTGCCAGCTCGTTCGCGCCGCCTTCGTAGAAGAAGCTCTCTCCGCCCACCGCGTCGTTCGCACCGAAGATCTCCGGGTATGCCAGCCGGTGCGGCAGCAGGGGGTAGGCACCCGCCGCGACGGCCTCCACGATGCTGACGCCGAAGAACTCGTGCGCGGCGGTAGAGACAACCACGTCGGCTTCCAGCAGGGCGGCTTCGTACTCGCGCCGGCTCTCCTGGTAACCCCAGCGGTCGATATGGGCGCGAAACTCCCGCCGCGCCCGCGCGAACACCTCCGGCACATCGCGGAACTGCTCGCCGACGACGCTGAGCCGAAAGTCGATGCCCCGTTGTCTGAGCAGTTCCACCGCGGCGAAAAAGGTGTCCGGATCTTTGTCGTGTTCCCAGCGTGCCGCCCAGAGCACACGCAGCGGGCCGGGCCTTCGCCGATCGCCCGCCGGAAACTCCGCGACACCCTGTGGCCAAACACGTGATTTCTCGCGAATCCGCGCGACGGCATCCAGCGGCTGATGGTCCGGCATCTTCTTCAGAACGTCGGCCAGCGCCCCGAGGAACGAATCGCGGTTGAAAGCCGAATTGAACCAGACCTGCCTCGCGGCCAGCCCGGTGGTCATGTTGGTGAAGCCGTAATGGTAGTCGCGCTCGCTCTCATGGCGCACGGGATAGGTCAGTTGGTTCTCGTGGAAATACGCCACCGCCGGCAGTCGCCCCACCTCAGCCGCCGCCAGA
>Ga0114919_10004211_pt1 | contig 11545 bp, 5 predicted proteins | sample BlataG_FD_88682 | JGI IMG/M metagenome (GOLD analysis project Ga0114919, IMG submission 88682) | Deep subsurface microbial communities from Black Sea to uncover new lineages of life (NeLLi) - Black_00105 metaG | ecosystem: Environmental > Aquatic > Marine > Oceanic > Sediment | place: Atlantic...
ACAGGCTCTTCATTGTCAGTGTTATACTCACAACCTAAAGCCCAGTGGGCCATACACTCCGCATGGTCAACACTACCAGTGGCAAGAGCTACTGGAATCTCGTCTTGTAGTGTGAGTGTTATGTCACCACCACCATCTGTAGCAGTGTTTTCCAGAATCCTACACACAAAGGCATCATCATCGTGGTTGAAGACTACGACAAACCCACCAGCAAGTTCGTTCGCAGCAATATCACCGTTACCAGCCACACCATCTGAAGCATTAACGGTAATGGTAATCTCTATATCACCAGCAACTGCCGCTGCGGTGACTGCACCATACCTCACGTGCTGTCTATAACCATTCTTGACTCCATAGTCAGTCTTGGTAACACCAACCGAGGATGCCTTGGCATAGTAGAATACCCTTTCATTATCTAGTAGCTTGGTGCCAACAGGGTACTTCTGTACAATGTCTGTGTCCCTAATGTCAGGGAGACCTAGGTCACCCCAACCTTCCTGCCCACCTTTCCACGCAGGCATTACAATGGTTCTCCCATTCACACACCTTAAATCATGATTTACTTTAGTAGTCATCTTCATTCCTCCTTTATTTTACTTAGGCTACTATAGCCTCATCCTCGATGTCGAATATCCTACCCAGGCAGAGTTTACTACCCAGCAGCGGTGCCACGTAGGAGACTAGCCTAATCCCCTTAGCATCATAGTCCTCCAACTTGTCAAATAGCTCAACCCTGTAGAGTTTGCTACCCATCTCAGGGTCACCAAACCCCATACAGAGGCCAGGGTTACCTGCAAACACGTCGCCGAACTTTATCAGGAAGATTGAGTACCTATCCGACCCGCTAACCCACTTGGTTCTAGGAGCATTGCTATCAATGGTCTCCTTTACCAGAAAGTCAGTTCTGATAATAGGAGTTCCGTCAAAGAACATTATCCTCTTACCCATGTCGTTGAGTCCATAGCTTATCATGGCAAAAGAGCCAGCAGTACCAGATGCTAGAGAGGTGAACCCTCTCTCCTGGTAGGCTGCATCCATCCTTCGAGCTATGCACACTGGCATATATATAATGTCCACTCCATGTTTCATAGCATCTATCTGCGTTCTCAGGTTGTTAAGACTGAGAGGACCACCAGCCTGGTCAATGTCCAGGTCGGTTCCAGTCTGTATGTAGGCTAGGTCATGGAGTCCAGAAAACTGCTTGGCATCAGCAGCAGGGTCATCATAGATTAGGTTGTCGCCTAATGCTAGGGTAACACCTTTCTTGATTTCGAGTAGAGCCTGGGCTTCATAGTTATTGATAGTCCCATAGACATCAACTATGAAGTTGTCCAGTAACCTCTGCATGCCTTTCCTTACTAAGGTAGTTTCCTGGGGGTCATACTCCATGCTGGAAACCCACGACATTTGCTGTCCAATGTCTAGGTTTTCAACGTCCTCTTCCAGAGTTACCTTCTCACGGTTCCACTTAATGGACTTGCCTTTGGCTAGGGCCACTGGTATGCGTTCCAGCAAGTTCTCCCGTTTGATGATTTCTTCCATGACACCTGGAAGTAACTGCGATTCGGTTAACCTCTCAGCTTCAGTTAAGTTTTTCCAGTGTCCTATCACTTCTCCCATGTTTCCTCCTTATTTACTTCTAATTCCTGCTATTTCCGCCTTGGCTGCTTCTAGTGCAGTCGTAGGAGGAGCAGCACCTTGACCACCTCCACTAAGGTCTAATGTAGCTGGTGTGGCTCTCTTACCTACCAGCTTTAGGGCTTCCTCTAAGCTATCTAGTTGTTCTTGGGTTTTACCAGTAAGGGTATTAACATCTACACCATAGCTGACTGAGATGTTGACCTTCTTCTGGTCGAGTAGCCTGGTTGTTAAGCCACCCACCGACTCTTCGGCAGTTGTCAATTTAGCCTGGAGTTCCTCTACCTGTGCTTTGGTAGCGGTGCCCTCTTTGATTTGCGCCTCAAGTTGCTCTTTGGCAGCTTGCACCTGAAGGAGCTGGGTATGAGTTTCCTCTCTACCTTTAGCAGACGAGTCTACCAAGGATTTGAGTTCAGTCATTTGGGTAGTTAACTCCCCCTTTTCCTTTTCGGCACCAGTTTTCACAGCCATAAGGTCAGATTCTGGAACTACTTTGATGGCTGTACCATCTGGCAAGGTATAATCATATGGCATTTCTCACCTCCATTATCATTATATCACACTGAGGGCATTATGTCAAGCCATGTTTACATAATGACAGGCAAATCCATGCTATATTATATTAACAGCTATACTTAGTATAATGTTATGTAATAAAATATAGCATAACAATTTGGGTACATCACCTAGCATAATCCCTCGCTAGTTGACTGTATAACTGCTCGGCATCTGGTGTTAATAGGGTGGTAGTCCTGCCCCAGTACAGGAGTTGTGCATCTACCATGGGATTGACCATCCGTAACTTCTTCCTGGCATCCCTAACCGCTATGTTATACTGAGATATTAGTTTGGTACCATCTGGCCTAAGTATGTCTAGCATTTCTTGAGCCTGGAGTGGTTCTATCCTTCGCAGCTTGTAGTATCTATCTATTAGTTCCTGCTCCTCTGTGGTGAATAGGTCTGCCTTAATAACATCAGCTACATTCCAATACGGTACAAGGTACCGCTGAGTTACATCTTTCCATAACAGCCACTCTGGGATAAAGTTCCTGTTTATCCAATTATCCCATTGAGTTCTTAGGTTATCTGGCATCCTATCTCTGAGAATGTCTAGGGTTGCAAAGTACAGACCCCAATCCTTCTCAACTGTGTTGGTCTCAGGGTCTATCTTTTCCCTAATTGGGATTTGGTACCACTCAGCCAACATTTCATCAAAGGTGCTCAGGCTAAGGTTAACTCCCCTTTCCTCATAGAACCTGGCACGCTCTTCTAGGGTTATAGGAACCATACTAAATTCGGTCTTGGCATCTGGGTTAGATTCCCATTGGCCTGTAGTCGGGCTATATATATCACCGTGGAGTCTATGTATAAACTCAGAATTGCTGCGCATTATATCACCCATACCATCCACGAAGTCAAGCCTAGATATACGACCGTCAATACCCCTAAATGCTTGGTTAGCTAGTCTTTGCTGAAGTACCTTGCTATTCTCACTATTCTCATGTACCTGCCCCCAAAATTTGCTAAGTACCAAATTAACTTCTATTTCATGAGATGGTCGCAGTGCTGCTGTTATCCTAGGGCCTATCCAGCGTTTGTACTCTAGTGCTTCTTCTAGTACTGCCATGTCAGCCTGGTTGAGTTTGATTATGTCCCCTGGGGAGTAACCATGCATCCGTAGCTCTTTCTGGAACTCAGGTGTGAGTCCAGTAATCTCCTCGATGTATTGTTCTACCATGCTGTAGGCTTCAATTCTGTCTCGGTGACGCAATCGGAATATACCACCATGTTCAAGTAATGGGCCAACTAATCCCACCTTCCCTCTAGCTCTATCCCACAGGTCTTGCTCTTCCTCGGTTAGTGGCTTTATTCCCTGGAGTTTGACCCATATAGTCTCACCATTAACGCCTCGTTGCACTTGGTCATCAGTGGCCATATGGCTTGCCTGGGTCATAGTCATATAGTCTCGGAATTGGTCAGGGAATAGTATTTGTTGTAGTGCTTTCCCTGCTTTAGATTCTGGGTGTGCTGCTACCCACAAATCCATTGGGGTCCTGAGTATAGCTGGCATTAACTGGCCTGTCTTTGGTTCTCTACCACCAAAGAACTGAATTGGGAAGTTCCAAAATACATTGGGGAAGAAGCCAAATCTCTGAGCATAGTCCAGAGATTCAAAGAACTCTGGAAAGTACCTATCATAGTATTCTGGGTAGTCCCTACGGACAAGACTGCTTAGGCCACCCTTATATACCGTGCCTCTAGTGAAATTAAGCTCCAGGCTAGTTCCTGGTATGTGGACATAGCCATAGTCACTATTGTCCATATACTTACCCCAAATGTTCATTACACCTGGGTGGGTCATGTAATTTCTTGATAGCCAGAACCATCGTTGGGATTCGTACTGCCAGTATGGGAATATATTCCGCATGAATAAGTCAAGGGAATTTGCGTTAGTATAGTCAGTGAAGTCATGGTAGTAGTCCACTAAAGCCTCATCCATAGCCTTTTGTTTGGTATTCCACCAGTCGTCAGTACCTTCACGTAGTGGGACAGGAGGTTTTTTAGGTGGCACGGTAGGTGGTATAGCTGGTGGTACTTCTGGAACTATAGGCACTATAGGCTCGGCAATGAGTTCTCGTACTTCCTCAAGGTGAGCCTTTGCTGCGTCCAACCCTTCGTTAGCATCATCTAGCCTAGCATCTAGTTTCTCTACTGCATCACCCCATGCCTCATCTCTGTCTGCCACCTTTACTTTATGTAAGTCCTCAACTTCAGCTTCCAGCTTCTTGACTCTGGTTTCAGTTCTTCTTACCTTCCCTTCAGCTTTACCTAACAAACTTTTTCGTTCAGCTTCCGTGGTAGGTAATAGTTCAGCCTCAGCAGCGTTCTTTCTGACCCTAGTTCTGTTTACTTCAAGCTTTTCATGACTGGCACGAACTCTAGCAATTTCACCCTCAGGTGCAGACCTAGCAATCAGTTCAGCTTCCTCAGCTTCTAGTCTGGCAATTTCATTATTATAGTCCAGCAGTGCCTTCCCATACCTTGGATGCTTACCTGCTACTAATGCTTCGTCAGCAGCAGACAATACCCCTGGGGTAATAGGTACTTTGGGGATTGCTGGTGGTTTGGCTACTGGTCTCCTAGTTGCAAGTCCTATGGACTGTTCATGCAGTATTCCAGGCATATAAATTTGGAGATTATTCTTTGCCTCCCTGGTTGGAGCAAAGGTATAAGGGCTTTCTGCTCCCATATCAACCATCCTTTGTATCCTGCTTTTGAATGCCGGGCTATTAAAATCCATACCGAGTTCACTGGCAATTCCACGAAGACCTATAGCATGGTCAGGTGGAACTCGCTCAAAACCTGCAAATGCCTTAGTATAACTTCTATCAAAAGCAGCAATAAACTCCACAACCTCTGGGGTAACAGGCTCAACCACTGGTTTAATAGCTGGCTCTGGAGGTCTCCTATAAATATCTAGTTCTCTTAATCTATCAGCCACTCCATCTGCCCATTCTCGGTAGGCTTTGACTACATTAGGATTTAAGGTCTTATTTATCCTAATAGCTTCTAGGTCTCTGGCAAAGTTATCTATCTCCGCATATTTGGGAGTGAGTACGTTAAAGGCTTCGGGAGTAGACCTAATACCATATATTAGCTGGTCATAGACTTCACTAATAGCCTCGTCGGTGAACCCTAATGCTTCTCTGGTAGTTCCATGTATGGTAGCCATCTCCATAGCTCTTTGCTGTACCTCAGCGACGAAGTACTCTCTTGGTTGCATAGCACTAGATTGCATAATGCCATGAGATAGCTGGTCACCAGTTGAATAGAGAACCCTTGCCACATCGGCAGGAGTTAGACCCTTGATAGAGGCATCTACCAGTGGAGTAGGTATATCCTGCTTGGCTATTAGATTGCTGGTGGCCCTATCTTGAGCCCCTGAGGTTGCTTTGAGTGGCGCATCTACAAGTCTGTGTTCATCCCAAATTTTACCAAGTTCCGACTGCCACTCTGAGGCTCCTGGTCTAATGCCTCTAGCCAACAAGTCTGTTTCTGCTATACTAGCCTTGCTTCTAGTTTCTAATATCTTAGCCACCCTTTGCATATAGAGGTCCGCACTAGCCCTCACTCCATCCCATTGTGATTCAGTTAGGTACGCACCTCCGTATTGTTTACGGAGAAACTCATGCACTCTGTCAGTCTGAGTTTTCATCTCATCAAGGAATGGACCTATACGAGCACGAGCATCATTCCAGAGTGCATCCCTTTCAATACTGCTGGGCATTCCAGCAGCTCTCACACCATAGGCTTGCCTGAGTGAGTGTATGGTCTCTGGAGCATCATCAGATAGGTCTTTGAGAAGTGCAGATAAACCCTGAATAGTCTCCTTGCTGTCCACTGTTAGTAGGTCAGGACTCTCTAGCATATCATCCACTAACCTTCTGTAGGTGGTTATCTTAGCCTCTGGACTTTTTAAGTACTCATCTGCCACCATGTTCTTAGATACGGTCACATGGCCAGGTATGTCACCCCATAACTCATTGCTCTCAGCCTTAGTCATCAGGTAGTCACCACCACTACCCATACCAGGGTGCTTGGCTCTAGCATTGGCTACCTCTCTTAGCCTGATGTTCTTATAAGTGAACCTCTTTGAAACTTTAACAACCTCATCTGGTCCAGTAAACGCAGCATCCAGGACTTCTTGGTGTATTCCTTTTCTTAGGCTATTGGGTGCCCCCGCTACATTAGGAACAGTTTTGAGGTCACCAACCGCATTTCTAATGCCTGTCACAATGTCTGAGGCATTAGTTTCTAGTTTCTGGAACCATTTAGCTACTATATAACCAGAACGCTCGATACCACCAGCCCACTGGGATGCTCGGATGGGGAAGTACAAGGCTTCGTGGACTGACTGTAGCTTGGGGTGGAAACCCATCATTATTAGTTTTTCTAGTGGTACTTTCCCATAACCTCTCTCGACTGCCTCAGCTGTCTCCCCAATGCCTGGTTTACCTTCTTTAGCTAGTGATTTTATTGCATCTTTATAACTTTCATTAGATAACCTCAAAGCATCCTCAAATATCTTGCGGTCAGTCATTACTCCTTTGAATAGCCTGTCAGCCCTGGCTGGTGCACCTTTACCATAAATACCTCCACCTCCACCAAACCAAGTCCTCAGTATCTCCTCCACATAGTTATATGGTGCATAGGAGGCTGTTATAAGGTATGCTCTAGCAAACGGCATTACTAGGTGTTTGTCTATGGTGTTAGCCCAAATCCTAGCAAGACCTCTATACTCACCAAGGAGTTGACTCCAAACGCCATGGTGGAATTTGAACCTCCAATCATCTACATAGCTGGCAGTCAATACTATCTTCTCACCTTTCTTACCCATAGCTTGAAGGAACTTGTCTTTTGGTAACTTGGCTGTATCATCGGCAATTGTTATGGTTGTCTGGTATAACTCCTCAATGAGGTTCCTGGCTATCTTCATATTAACCTCGTCATCGTTGACCTTGAAGAACTGCCTAAGCATCATCTGGCTGGTTTCCTCTATACCTGTAATTGGATGAAGACTACCTCTAACTTTAACACTGTCAACCAACTCCTCAAAGGCATACAAAGACTGTGGTGAAAGCTCTTCTGGAGTTACCTTGGTGCCAACCCTTCTACCCCAATCAAAGAAGTCATCCTGGGTCATTGGCATTCTTTCTAGCATCCTTCTGCCTAGGTCTGCTAGTGGACTAATCTCTTCTGGGTTAGCCATTGCAGCCTCCATAGCACCCCGACGGGTAGGATAGTCATGAGCCTGAGAAGCATGAACCACATTCATATTATTAGCACCAGCAAGTGCAGCCCTCTGCCCTCTGGTTGGTGGGATTCTTCTATATAGGTCTCTTAGTTTTATGGGTAACCACTCCGCTGTTTTTATCCAGCCTTCTTCTACTGCCCCCATTAGTTTGGTGAATCTACCCACATACCGAATGGCCTTGGTAGCATGAGCCAGTTTGGTAAACCAACCAAAACCAATTAGGTTTAGTGGGTCAGCTACTATTTCTAGGGTGAGCTTTGACCATGCAGGAGCCTCCCATTCTTCCCATGCTTTACCCCAAGCTGTCCAGTAGTTCATACCAGCATCCCTATTGGCTTTATGTGATGCTTTTAACTCCTCAGCTTGTGCTTGAACAGACTTTTCAACCTCCGCTGGAAATTCCTTGCCGAGTCCCATACCGAACCCAAACACTCTGTAACCTAGTAGCCAACTCGGCATTTTAGCGGCGGCGTAGGTTACCTGAGCAGCTATAGGCTGTTCAACATATTTCCAGTAGGCACTAAGAGCATCGAGAGCCCCTAGTGCTGGTTGGGAACCTGCCCTTTCTAGTTTACGTCTCCAAGTCTCTTCGGGCATTTCTGGAGTGTCTATACCAGCCCTGTATTTTTCAATCTGTTCCCTCTCGGCCTGGTGTTGCTCAAACATTGTTGACCACTTAGACTCTACATAGCGGGTAGCCTCAGCTATTTCTTCCTCACTGAAACCCTCTTCCCGTAGGTAGGCTAGTAAGTCCTCATCTTCTAAACTCTCTGGGAGTGTTAGTATAGGGACTTCTTTGTTGAGCCACTGTAACATCTCATGCACGGTGGTCAGGTGGACACCAACAAATTTTGGTTTAGTGATAAGCGGCTCGGTTATAAACCTCTCGGCAGCCTCTTTCTGTTCAGGAGTGAGCACAGTTGGCTCCGTAGGATATTGTGCTAATGTTGACTCTATATGTTCCTTAGCTCTTAGTAGGTCTGTTGGTGAAGAGCTTGGGTCTGGTGGAGACATTTTAATATAGTCACTGAAACTACTAATACCAATGCTTTTCAACTCTGGACCAGTAGCAGAGTAGGCATCACTAAACCAGGTAGCTATGGCATAGGTGGTGAGAGCCTCTTCCTGTTGGGACCTGAGTTCACGGGCTATGGTTTCTTCTTCTGGAGTTCGTAATGCCTTAACCACCTGGTATACACCCCACGGCGGGAAGGCTGTCTTAAGAAGGGGTGCTCTGAGTAAACGCTTCCACCAAGAATCTTCTTTGGGAGTTCTAGGCACAGCTGCACGAGACTCAATCTCTTGTAGGTTGGCCCAACTAGACTTAGCCTGCTCTTCCCACTTCTTTAGTTCTTCTTCAAATCCATTAGGCATATTACCTCCTACATTCCTTCTCTACCCATACCAGGCATACCACCCTCTTCTCTTGGTGCTGCTGTTCTCACTTCCCGTTGGGCTGGTGGTGGTTTGGTAGTAGGCACCTGTGGTGGGCCAGCAAGTTGGGCTTCCAAGGCACTCGCAGCCTTTTCGTATAGTTCGGCTACTGAAGCATTACCAGCCTCTCTGAGTCTCTTAGCCATTTCCTTGTAGGCTACTACAGCAGCAACGGTCTGTGGTATAGGTCCCATCATAGCTATGTCCTTGTTGACTCTGGCCTGGACTGCTATTGGGTCAGTAATCTCAGGGAACATCATGTCTGTGGTAGTAGCAAAGTCAAATCGCAGGTCTGGGTTTAGCATCTTGGCTACTGTGGCCCGCTGGACCAGACTGCCAGGTATATTGATGCTGAACTCTACCTCAAACTTAGCTTCATCAGGTATGTTTGCTGGCATTTCAAACTTGTATGGTCTGAGTTTCCGTTTCTTGATTTCATTAAGCCAGTAATTATCCACATCAGTAAGGACATTCCTCAGACCGTCTACGTAGGGGGTTAAAGCTCCTATGGCAGCGGAGGCTATCTGACTCATCATGTAACCAGATAGTTCCTGTTGGATGTTACCGAGTAGTGCCCAAGGGAATAGACCTCTCTGGATGCGGTTGCTGTAGTCAAACATTATAGTGCGTAGCTCTACTGGCATAGGCGGGACTGGCATTGGTTCAATACTGTCATTAGGTCCACCTCGGAATATAGCACCTCGTTTGAAGAGGGTTTCTGCGGTGAGTATGGGCTTCCCAGTGCTACGTTCAAACCATCTAGGAGTGGCCGTGTCCCTAACAGTCTGCTGGGTATAGGTCAACATCTTGTTTTGGTTGTTGAACTCATCAGCGTTGACTGCTATGATACTCTCCCCAAAGTGTCTTTGCCAGCTTTTGCTACCAGACATAATAACCCCATCATCGGGGAGGCCACCTACTGGTGAAGTAAATATGGGAATTCGGTTAAAGGCTTGTTCATTTGGGTTAAGTTTATGTGGTGGTATAACCATTACGTTGCCTAGTAGCATGGCATTAGATACATCACCATCTTCGTCTATGGAGAAGTAGTTATAGGCTTTAATGTTTGTATTGAATGGTCGTGGTAGCGTCCAATTATTCAACTTGGCCTTGAGGTTAGCTTCCATAGCAGAGAGTGGGTATATTCTAGCACAGGCTGATAGTCCAACCTCAGGGTCTCTTGAGAACCTTGGATAGACTTCAGCTGGATTCCATATCTCAGCTATGAGTTTGTCTGGTGTGGCAAGAGCAAACACAGAATACCAACCAGTGGCTAACATTAGGGAGGTAAACTGCCTTAGCCATGACTGCCTACCTATATCTCTCTGCTCCTTGTCTTTGAGTCTCCATACTTTGTTCTTAAAGAACTGCTCTACAAGGCTAGTATCTATTATCTCACCATGTTCTAGTCCCTCAGTTGATATGGAATGAGAGATAGTGCTGGAGGTTAATAAGTGTAAGGATAAGTTGAATCCCACCCGTGGGTCATTGGCTATTACTGACTCCATACCTTCCTGTGCAAGGTTGTTGGTTAGCAATAGTATATCATACCACTTCTTCATCTCCTTGTTTCTTTCGGACCAGTACTCCTCAAGAGTATTGCATTCTGTTTCTATCTTAGACTTTATATCAGGCATTTCAGTCCTCCTATAACTATTAGTAATAAGGTTATTATGCCAAACCCGTATCCTGCTATGTAGTAGTGATATTCCTCAACTAGTGGGTTCTTATACTCCATTGGTATCGGTATCCTATGACACCAAAATGAGATACCGGAGCCCCAACCTATTACAAAGGAGTGAAATTCATCTATGGTATTCATACATCACCACCTTTTACCAATCAAATCCCGAACTGCCTACAAATCCACGGTATATAGGTCTTGAGTCTCTACACACTAACCCAATGCAAGTAGCATCATGAATGTCATCCATGCCTACTGATACCGCTTTGTCTCCAATCAAACGGAGGTTCTTACACTCACCAAGGAATTGAATATCATGTACTGTCATCCTTGGTAGCATTCTTCTCATGGTGGCCAGCATATATTCCTTAGTACCTCTAGCTCCACCGCTGGTATACCACCCAAGCTCCTTGCTTTCTACGCCACTAATTACGTCCCTTCGGTAATATACATTCGGGTAGTCCTTTAATAGTGGTGCCAAGGCTAACCCGTGAGAATTAGCTTCCCAGGTTATAACTGCATCATTGTAGTACCTACCCAGCTCCCTAGCCATTGCAGCAGTGAGTTCTGGTTCCCATAATCCAGCAGCCCTAGCACAGTATATAGAGTTATCCTCTTCGTCAAAGGCTTGGACTACCATGGCAGTTCTGGTTACCTTAGCCTGCCCTGGGTCTATGGAAAGCATATACCACCTACCATCCTCTGGTAGAAACCACACATCAGCAGAGTTTTGGAGGAGGTCTTTGCGGTATGGTGCTGGATAGCAACCTCTAACCTTCTCGTTCATTATGTCAGGGTTATAATACATATCTCCAGCAGCTAGGAAACAAGACTCATCATCCTCTGGGTATTCTTGTTGGAATAGTCTAACAATCTCGCCAGTGCCTCTTAGACTTTCCTTTTCTCTAATCTTGTACCTCCGCCACCTGATTTGGTCCATAGTGAGGTGATAATTCCTAAACAGGTTATCCTCG
>Ga0114919_10004212_pt1 | contig 11543 bp, 8 predicted proteins | sample BlataG_FD_88682 | JGI IMG/M metagenome (GOLD analysis project Ga0114919, IMG submission 88682) | Deep subsurface microbial communities from Black Sea to uncover new lineages of life (NeLLi) - Black_00105 metaG | ecosystem: Environmental > Aquatic > Marine > Oceanic > Sediment | place: Atlantic...
CGCCGGAAGAGATCATCGACACCGTCTTCCGCGTGCTGTGCGGGTACGAATCGGTCTCCGAGGCGTGCCTTCGCAAGGGGATCAAGCCGATCGAGTACTACGGCTGGCATGAAAACTTCGTGGAGATTTGCAGACAATGGTCTCCCCGACGGTCGCAACCGAGGGCGGCCGGCCGGGCTGACAGGCCCGTTCCGGGGGACGGGCTCGCCAACCCGAGCGGATTCGGCGGGGCGCAGTCGCCGCTCGTCGACGACGAGGTGTTCGCTATGGCCGGGGCGCACCTGGCGGAAGACATCGCCCGCCGGGCGCAGGACCGCCTGGTGGCCGCGTGGCGGTCGGACTACCGTCCGTCACAACTGGCCAGGCGGTGACCATCACGCCCAGCGGCGAGTTGCCACAGACGTTCGCATGACCAGGCCGGGTGACTGAAGGCCCGCTGCAAGGAGTTCCCCCAGTCGCCCGGCCCGGTGTGTTTTCTTCCGGCGGGGCCGTCCCGGTCATAGTCCCTGCCGGCTAATCCTCTCACTGCCCAGCCAACGTGTCTAGGGACGGCGCATTTTTCCTAGGCCGTGAGCACGAGGCGAAGTTCTCGAGGGACCGGCTGACCGGTTGGGGGAAGACGGAATGTGTTTCGTAACATGATGTTAGGTCAGGCGCCGCCAGAAACTGGAAAAGGTGGAATAACGATAATACCAGCAATGTGGCTTGGACCGGTAGAATAGTGTGTCGCAATCGGGCCCCCAAGGGTAGAATGCGTGTACCCGACCTGTCCGCAGGGAGGCGACAGACGGGCCCTTCTGTTGGCCCGGGGCCGATTCGGTGTGGGCACTTCTGATCCGCCTCGGGCGTTGCGAAAGCGGAGATTTGTATGATGGCAAATCGTGTTGCAGGACAGTACGAGTCGTCGGCCGCCACGACTGCGCCCAGCCGACCGGCTCGCGGGACCGCCCCCACCGGGGCAACCAACCACAGCAGTGAGGACATCGTTCGCGTAGTGTTGCGGGGGCTATGCGGGTACGAGACAGTCGGCGCCATCTGCCAAGCCGAGGGCATCACACGTCGCGACTACAACAACTGGCGTCGCGAGTTCGTTCAGGCCTGCAAGGACTGGGCCCACAACGACGCCCGCGTGCGTTCGCAGGCGGGCCGTGGGTACGCGGCTCCTGACGATGAGCAGTTCGGCCGGCTCGCAATCGAGCAGGCGAACGACATTGTCGAACGGGCCGACGACCGCCTGGCCACGGCCTGGCTGATCGAGCAGCAGATGTCCAGCCGTCAGTTCACGGACGTCGCCATGCCGTAAGCATGGACTGACGTTGCCGTTGTTGGTTGGGGCAGTTGGGAGTCGACACGCTTCGTTGGCATGTGCGCCGCCGGACCGGTAAGTCGCCGGCAGGCTGCACGCGCCCCTCCAGGGAGAACTCTCACCTCTTCACGTCTGCCCACTTCCTGCTATGTTCGTGCAGGTGGGAGATGCACTTGCATCGGCAGGACGATGACTCGTACAATTGCCTGGGCGGGGCGCCGTTGAAGCTGCCTGGCGGGCCCCGCATGAGTAATTCCTCGACGGGAGTTGGCGGGATTTTTTGGGCTGTTGCTGTGGCGTTGGGCGCTTCCAGCGCTCCGGTCGAGGCGGCTTGAGACGTCTACGCTAACAGTGTGACCTTCGGAAGGAGCAAACTATGAAAGTCGAGAAGTTTCTCAAGAAGGCCGGGGCCGAGTTCACCAAGCACCGTCACCCCAAGGCCTACACCGCCCAGGAACTCGCCGCCGAGGAGCACGTCAGCGGGCACAACGTCGCCAAGTCCGTCGCCGTGCACGCCGACGACCACTGCGTGCTGTGCGTCCTGCCCGCCAGTTGTCGAGTGGACCTGGGCCGCCTAGCCGTCAGCCTTCACGCCGAGCAGTGCCGCATCGCCAGCGAGGACGAACTGGCCGAGCTGTTCCCCGACGTAAAGGTGGGCGCCGAGCCGCCGTTCGGCAACCTCTACGGCCTGAAGACGATCGTCGACAAGAGGCTTACGGAGTGCGAGACGATTACCTTCTGTGCGGGCTCGTATTCCAAGGCGATCGAGATGCCCTTCGAGGAGTACTCCCGCCTGGCCGAGCCGCAGGTGCTGGACTTCGCCGTCGCCCCCGATTGAAGCTGTAGGGGCGCTACCGCCCGCGGTCACTTGCATCGTTTCACGTGGCGGCCTTGCATCGTACGACGGGGCAGTAGTTTTGCCCTACAACTGATGTAAGGTGATCGCCTGATTGACAGGCATGGTAGGATATAGGTGCTTTGGCTCGCCGTAGCGTGGCCCTGGGCCAGCGACAGTTTCGCAGACCATCCGTCGGGGTTGCTTCCGCAAACTTGGCGCCAAGGGAGATTGAAGGAGAAGGACCATGAGAACGCATCGAATCTTGTTTTCGGTAATCGTGCTGTGCCTGGCCGTAGCCGCCCCAGCCCAAGGGGGCATTCGGGCAGACCTATCCGGCGATGCGGTGGTGCATTTCGCCACGACCATGGACCTGCCGCTAATGACCGTGGGCAATCCGGGCAACGCCGGGGAACAATCCGGGCTGCCGCCGTATGACACCGACTATTACGGCGGCGTGGACTACGCCTACAACATCGGCAAGTTCGAGGTCACGGCCGGTCAGTACACCGAGTTCCTCAATGCCGTCGCCGCGACGGATACCTATGGCCTGTACAACACGAAGATGTGGTTGCACACCCACGGCTGTAAGATTAAGCACATTGGCACGCCGGGCAGCTACAGCTACTCAGTGGCGGGCGACCGGGCAAACCGTCCGGTGAACTACGTTTCCTGGGGCGACGCGGCGAGGTTCGCCAACTGGCTGCAAAACGGGCAGCCGACCGGGGCACAGGACCTTACCACGACCGAGGACGGCTCGTACTTCGTCAACGGCGCGACGTACAATTCCGCGCTTCAAGCCGTTACCCGCCGAGCCGACGCGCTGTATGTGATCCCCAACGAGGACGAATGGTACAAGGCCGCCTATCACAAGAATGACGGAGTGACGGGGAACTACTTCGACTATCCCACCAGCAGCGACGCTGTCCCAAGCAACAACCTCATCGACGCCGACCCCGGCAACAATGCCACCTTCCGGGTCGACAGCGATTACACGGTCGGCGATCCTTACTGGACCACGGAAGTCGGCGAACACGAGAATTCCGAGAGCCCCTACGACACGTTCGACATGGGCGGGAACGTATGGGAATGGAACGAGGCGATCCTGTCCCAGGTGTTTCGCGGCTTCCGGGGCGGGTCGTTCTACGTCAGGGACCTCGGCCTGCTCGCGTCGTACCGCTACGGCCTTGACCCGGTACACGAGAGCTACGAGATCGGGTTCCGCGTTGCCGAGGTCCCCGAGCCGGTGACGATGAGCCTGCTGGCCCTGGGCGGGTTGGCGCTGTTACGGCGGGCGGACCGAACAACTGTGACAGAAAAGCGCAGCCGATAACCGAATACACATGCCCCCCAATGTGAACAACCTGGTGCTGTTTGGTGCTGGTGCGAGCTTCGGCTCAAATGAAATCGAGCATGTTCCGCCGTTGGGGCGGGATCTGTTTAACGCCCTGGTGGAGTTTGACTCAGATAGCTGGGGTGCTGTGCTCCCGCAGTTCGCCAGCGAGTTCAGGAAGGACTTTGAGAAGGGGATGCGGGCGTTCGCTAACGCCCACCCCAATGACCGTCGTGTGGACCAGCTCCAAAAGCGCATGGCGGCTTACTTTTTCCGGTTCACGCCGCGGAGGGAGAGCCTGTACCGCAAGCTCGCATGTCGCATAAAGCAGACGGGGTGGCGCGGGGCCCTTGCCACGCTGAACTACGAGCGACTGCTAGAGCTTTCCCTCTGTACAGAGAGACTACAACCTGTGGTGGGAGCCCCGTCCAAGCAGCCGGGAGACATCGAATTGTGCCTCCCTCACGGCTGCTGTCATCTTTTCGTCAACGTGCGCACGGAAACGCCAACGCAAGGCGACGGTTCCCCAGGAGCCCCGAGGCATGGTGGTGCAAGCCCGCCGGGCGCCATTTTGGACGTGCCGAGACCCACTATCCTCAAGCCCGGGAAAGGGCCGGACGGGAAGGAAGTTCTGACCAATTTGAGGGCGGCCCAAGGAGGAGCGATTACCTTGGGGGATCAACTCCACCCAGACAGTGACGTGATCCGTGTCATCGACGACTTGTGCGACCATGCGAAAGAACTGAATGAGAACGACATCCCCCCCGTCATGTGCTACATCGAGCCTGACAAGAGGACCAGGGCTGGAGACTCTTTCATCACGACCCAGTGGAAGCGCTTTGCCAAGCTCGTGAGCGAAGCTGAAGTGATCGGGGTCGTCGGCGTGCAGGTGCGTCCGCGCGACAGACACATCTGGGGTCCTTTGTCTAAAGCAAACGGTAAGATTATCTACTGTGCTGGCCGGGACAGCGACGAGCAATTCCGCAGGTGGGCGCATAAGGGCGGGCGGAAACGCGACGAGGACTTGTCAACCTATTGGCGCGAGGGATTCGACGCGGTGTGTTCGGCAGTGGGTATCATGCCAATCGCGTGACCTCGCCACCGGCAATACGGGTGGGGTAGAAATGTGGCGCGGGGTCTGTGGGAATAGGGCAACAGGGGACAGTCAACGCATTTGTTCAACGCCCTCATTTCACCACGCCTCAAATAGTAGCTGCCTGTCCCCTATGCCGAGCGCGTGCGGCAAGGGCCGGTGGGCTGGCCGGATGGGGGAGCGCGGCCCTGCTTCGCCATCCTCCTTCGCCGAGGGCTTCGGAGGAGAACAGGCTACGCAGGGCAAGCAAGCTGCGCAGGGCTGGCAAGGGCGGCAAGGTCAATTCTCGGGCATAGTCGGGCGTGGCCGGCCGTGGGCCGTCACCACTGGCAGCCAGTGGCAAGGCCTGGTCAGTTTTGGGAAGCTATGGCAAGCCGTGGCAAGGGGCCGGGTCGTTCGCGCGGGCGCGCGCCCTCGCGCGAGATCCGCGAGCTGCGCGGGCGGCGGTTCACCACGGCGGGTGAGTCGTGTATCATCCCGGCCGAGAGGCAGGCCATGGCCAAGTTCATCTATCTAGCCGACACGCACTGCGGGGCCGAGGCGATGGGCTACTTCCAGCAGCCGGCCTATCCCGAGCACCTGCCAGCCCTTGCCGGCCTGCTGGACGAGTGGATCCGCCGCGCCGGCGACGTGGACTTCGTCGTCCACGGCGGGGACGTGGTCGATGACGCGACGAGCGGGAACGTCCGCCGGGCGAGGGATGTATTCTCTTTGTCCGTCCGCACTTACGCGTGCCTGGGCAACCACGACATGACAGTGCCCGACGCCCCGGCCCTCTGGCTGGCCGAGGGAGCCGAACTGCTGGCCGGCGGGGAGCTTAACTTCACCATCGACGGCGATGGCTGGGCCGTGCACGTAATGCCCAATCACTGGTGCGATCAGCCCTACTACTGGGACGACGAGCAGGATGCTTACTTCTTATCAGAACAGCTTTTGCGCGTCGAGTCCGCCATCGCGGCGGCCCCCCGGGCGACCCACATCCTCATCACGCACAGCCCCGTCCTGCCCGTGCCGCCAGCCCAGACAGGCCTGGACCGCCCCTTTCACGGCCCCAACGAATCGTTCACCCAGGCCGTGCTCGCCCTGGCTGCCCGACAGCCGGGCCTGCGAGCTATCTTCAGTGCGCACACGCACATAAACATGCACGTGCAGCACGCCGGCGCGCACTATGTCACGGTCAGCAGCTTCGTGGAGACGCCGTTCGAGTTCAAGGTGGTCGAGGTAGACGCGTCGGGCGTGAAGATGGACACGGTGTCGCTGGCGGGCGAGGCCGGCTTCGAGACGGCCTACGACGACGAGCGTGCGTATGTCCAGGGCCGGCCAGAGGATAGAGCTTTCGACGACCGGATGGGATGAGGCGACGCCCTCCGTCGGCGCGCCGAAAGCGAAAATTCCCTGCCTCTTCGGTCTTTAGACTTGACCCCGTCTAAGCCTATTGACTAAAATACGTTTGTTGTGGATAACTGCTCGACAGGCTCGGCTGACGACACTCGGCGGGCACAGGGCAGATTGATAAGCGACGGCCGTCGAGCGTGTTGTGAGGCCCGCGGCAGTCGGGACAGCGGCGTTCAATTGTCGCCTGGGCAGCTTCGGGCGGCAAGAGCGCTGCGGCGTCGCCCGCAATGGGAAACGTGAGCAGAAAAAGGGCGCCGTGGCGCGGAGCGTCGATTAATTCACCCGTGAAGCACATCGGGCCATAGCAGTCATAACCGATGCAATAACAGAATGTTAAGGGAAATACTATCTCAGGGCGGTGTCGCCGTGTCTCCGCCGCCGGTCACTGCGGGGCGGCCATCCCGGCAGCGATGCTTGCACGGACGAAGATAGTTCCCTACCACATTCGGGTGAATTGATTGTAGCTGAGCCGGCAACTTGGCCGGTCCCGGCTGCGGCTAGGCTTTACCCCTCGGCACGTCGCCATAGAAAGGAAACGTGCCATGCTGCCTAGTTCAGCCTCGCTACCCATGCTGGGGGAAATCGGTGATTTCGCCGCTCTCATCATCGCGCTTGTGGTTTTCGTTGTAACGGTGGTCGTCGTGCTGCTGATGCAGCGGTTCCGCAAGGTTGCGTTCAACAAGGAATTGGGGATGCTTCGTGCCGCCGCCGAAGCCGAGGCCGCCAAGATCGTCGCCGAGGCCAAGGCGTCGGCCGAGCAGGAGTTCATCGCCCGCCGCGAGCGGTTCGACGAGCAGACCGAGTCCGCCCGCGCCGAGCTCAAGGCCGAGGAGAAGCGCCTCGCCAAGCGGTCCGACATGGGCGACCAAAAGCTCGAGACCCTCCACACCAAGGAGCGGATGATCGAATCCGCCCAGAATGCCTTGGCCGAGCGCGAGCGAGGCCTGATCAGCAAGGACCGCCAGCTCAGCGACCTGATCGCCCACCAGAAGAGCCAGCTCCTCAAGGTCGCCAACCTCACCGAAGAACAGGCCCGCGAGCAGTTGCTGGAGCGCGTCGAGAAGGACATGGAGCACGAGGTAGCCGCGATCATCCAGGCCAGGATCGACCAGGCCAACGAGTCCGGCGAGAAGGAGGCCCGCGAGATCGTCGTCCGCGCCATCCAGCGATACGCCGCCGACCAAACGTGCGAGTCGACCGTCTCTACGGTGGACATCTCCTCCGACGACGTCAAGGGCCGAGTCATAGGCCGAGAGGGCCGGAACATCCGCGCCTTCGAAAAGGCCACCGGCGTCGACGTTATCGTCGACGACACGCCGGGCGTCGTCGTGGTCAGCGGCTTCGACCCGGTCCGCCGCGAGGTCGCCCGCCGGTCCATGAACAAGCTCATCCAGGACGGGCGAATCCACCCCACGCGCATCGAGGAAGTCGTCGCCGCCACCGACAAGGAAATCCGCAAGGAGATGACCGAAGCCGGCAAGTCCGCCACGATGGAAGCGAAAGTGCGGGGCCTCAACAACCGGCTTGTCGAGCTGCTGGGCCGGTTGAAGTTTCGCACGAGCTACGGCCACAACGTGCTGCAACACTCGATCGAGGTGGGCTTCCTCTCGCAGATGATCGCCGAGGAGCTAGGCCTCAACGGGCAAATCGCCCGCCGGGCCGGCCTGCTGCACGACATCGGCAAGGCCGTCGACCACGAGGTGGAAGGCTCACACCCGCAGATCGGCGCCGACCTGCTGAAGCGATACGGCGAAAAGCCGGAGATCGTCGAGGCCGCCGGCGCACACCATGGCGACACCGAGGCCGTCAGCATCTACACGCCCATCGTCGCCGCCGCCGACGCCATCAGCGCCGCCCGACCGGGCGCACGGCGGGAGAGCGTCGAGCGTTACATCCAGCGGCTTCAGAGGCTGGAGGAGATCGCCACGGCCTTTGAGGGCGTCAACCAGGCCTACGCCATTCAGGCCGGCCGAGAGGTCCGCGTCATCGTCGATGCCGCCGACGTGGACGACAAGCTCTCCGGCAAGATCGCCCGCGACATCGCCCGGCGAATCGAAGACGAAATGGAATACCCCGGCGAAGTCAAAGTAACCCTAATCCGCGAAACGCGGTGTATAGAATACGCGAGGTAGTGGGCGGGTAGAATAGGCGTGCCGTAGGACCCTCCGACCCCCCGCCAACTGAACCGACATACGCAATCGACACCCAAAGGCCACGCACAGCCATGCGTGGCTTTTGCGCCTTGCGCGAGGGGCAGGCAGTTATCCTATCCTGCACCAAAGCGCGGCGGGGTCCCTATCCCGCCGCGTTTCTTCTTGTGGCAGCAACCACGCCACTATACTCTAACGCAGGAAGGCGGCCATGTTCAAAGAAAGCGATAGCGATGGGCAAGCGCCGGGAGCCAAAGTGACCAATGGGGTGGAGCGTTGCGCGATAGTTCGAAGTCTTGATCGAATCCCCTATGGCGCATTTGCCTTGATCCTTCTTGTCCCGGTCCTGCTCATGGACCAGTTCGAAGTACTGCTTGATATCCCGTGGTTCCGGCATGGGGCAAGGGACATTACCGTCATACAGATTCTTGCGTGGTGCGTGCTGTTCATGGCCGGGGCCGTGAAGAGATGGAATTGGCGGCATGTCCTGTTCATGCTGCTGGTCGCGGCCGTCGCCTATCTCGTTCAATGGCTCTTCGCCCTTGTGCCCGTGCAGAGCTACCGGTTGGCATGGGCAATATTTACGGGATGCGTCTCCATCGTCCTACTGGGCGTAGGGGAGATGATCCTCCGCAAGCGTTCGAGCATTCGGCAAGTCGGCTGGGTTCTTGCAGCTGCTATTGCAGTGGTGGCAATGGTTGAACTTGCCATCCACTATACATGGCTGGAAGGATGGATCGTCTCGTTACCGGGCCGATACGGAATGCAACGCAGTCGCCTATGCGGGGAGATATACGAACCACTTCGAGCGCTGTTGGTATGGGTGGCAATACCGACTTGTTTTCTGGTCGCCGAAAGGTCGGGGCGATGGAAGCTCGCCGCTGGTGGTGCAGCGATCTTCGTGTTGGCGACAACGATGCTGTTCGTGGGGATCGTGTCGTTTCCGCTTGCGCGGAAGTCCGTGCTCAATGACGGTCCGTTTGATCGGGCCGCGTCGGTCCGTTGGCTCTGGGGTCGGGGCAGTGAGGCGGACTTCCATGTCATGATGCAGGCCGTCGAAGAGAACGAGTGGAGGTGCTCAGGGGTACGCGGGCAGGATTGGCCATGGCCGTACTGGCGGGAGATAGCCATTCATGCCCTCGTCACGAGGGACCCAACCGGAACGGTTGAGAGAATGTCCGTTCTGTTCAGGCAGAAACCGTCCGTCTATGCCGCAGAGGATCTGGCGGAGCTATTCGCCGAGCACGAGCGATATGAGACGGTCCCTCTGCTGATGCGATATGCCTTGGCTGAGGGCAGTTGGACGTGTTCAGATGCCCTGGAGAAGATGAGGCTTCCGATAGCTGCGCTTCCGATCATGCGGCAGGAAATGGCCTTTGGAGCCCGATTGGAAGGCCGGAGACCTCAGAAGTTCACCCGCCCTACTCGCGACCGGCTGACGCGCCTGCTGGGACAGGATGCCGGCGACGACGTCGATGCCTGGTTCGCCTTGTATGACGAGGTAGTGCCAGCCGCACCGACACTATTGCCAAGGGGGATTCAAGACGATACAGATCGCGTCATTGCCACATTAGGCCGTTACTACGCCATCTCAGATGAATGGGCCACTACGTGCGTCCAGGAGGCCAGCCGAAAGGGTCTTTCGGGGCAGCGAGGCATGGAGTATGTCAGGTCCTCAATCAAGACTGTCGCCGAGCCCAACTGGAATGTTCTAACAACTACCGATCTTGAGAGGGAGATCGAGGAGTACGAGGCTCGTACCAGAAAAGCGATCAACAAGGTCCGCCCTAATGGATAAACTGGAAAACGCAGGTTGGGCTGGAGTGCCAATTGCCGGAGCCCTGTTGACTCCACGAGGCACGGCGGGTCGCCGATTTCCTGCGCACGCATACTTCTGCCGAGCGCTCGTTTCGTTGGTGACGAGAGGGGCGCTGCTGCGCCAGGCAGCGTTGGGGCCGGCGAGGCGGGTGTCTCCCCGGCAGGGGGGGGCGAGCGGAATAGGTGTGCCCCAGACAGGCGAAGCCTGTCCGGCAGGCCTTCGGGCAGCGAAGGCCGATGCCACGCCCGTACGGGCGTGGCCGGGGCCACACCGACGCCGGAACTGTGGGACGGGGCACACGGAGGCTGGGACCATGCGACGGGGGGACACCGACGCCGGGACCGGTCATCTCGCTCCGCTCACCTGGAATGCTCAGCCGGGGCGCCGGCTTTCGGCGCGCAATTATGCGGGGCGCGATGAGCGGCCCGTGCCCGAGGATTTCGTTATCGGACACGCGGGAAAACGCTCGATTTTCGGCCATATTCGGTGATTTCGGCGGGCGCGGCCGGCTCTCTGCGCGTGCCTTGCCGAACGCTAAAGAATTACGCGCAACTGGCCGACAATAGGGAGGTACTTAACGTACGACAGCCTCAGGCGCTGCTGAGCATCGGGCGGTGGGTCCAGGCCAGGGACCCGTCGCCCTCCTTTTTGCGCGGTGCGAGGGCGAGCAAGAGACGGGCGGGCGGCATATTCCAGTACTCGTACGTGCAGTGGGCGGCAGCCCGTACGGGCACCGCGTGGACAAGCCAGTCGGGAGTTGCCCAGACAGGAGCCCCGTCAACCTTACTGCGCACCGCTTTGCATGGGCGGAATCCCCCGCCTGCCCCAGGCGACCACGCTCTAATACGTGCACTCGCGGGCGGCGTCGGCGAAGGCCTGGAGGTGCTCCAGCGGAGTTTCGAAGAAGTGGTCGCTCATCGAGCACACGTAGCCGCCGTCTCGCCCGACCGTTTCGAACAGCTTGTGCACCATCGCGCGGATCTTCTCAGGCGGGCCTTCCGTCAGCACGTTGAACTGGTCCACGCCGCCGATCAGCGACATCCGCCCGGCGATTTCCTCGGCGAAGTCCCACGGCTCGATGTTCCCGCCGAGGCTCGGCGGGGCGAGCGTTTCGGACACGTCTGCGTGGTTGTCGACGATCATGTCCGCCAGGCCGTACGTCCCGCCGCACGTGTGGTATGTAATCAGGAAGTCATACTCGTGCAGCGCGTCGTGTATCTTGCGGTCGTACGGCAGGCAGAACTCCTCGTGCAGCTTGGGCGAAATGACCGTCGACGACGATGACCCGCCGCCCGTTTCGATCAGGTCGAACTTCGCCCCCTTCATCGACTCGACGAAGCCGAGTTTCTTTTCCAGCAGCACGTCCAGCAGGTTGTGCACCCAGTCCGGCTCGTCGATGCAGCGCATGATCAGGTCGGTTATGTCCATCAGGCAGCACGCGTGCTGCCAGCAGCCGGCCTGGTCGCCCCAGACGAACCCGCGGAGGATGCCGTCGTCGCCGAGCTCGTCGTGTGCCTGCTGGATCGGTTCAAGCTCCAGCTCGGGGGCGGGCATGTACTTGCGGATGGTCTCGACATCCTCGTCCCGCTTGATGAGGTACTCGGTGATCCAC
>Ga0114919_10004214_pt1 | contig 11539 bp, 9 predicted proteins | sample BlataG_FD_88682 | JGI IMG/M metagenome (GOLD analysis project Ga0114919, IMG submission 88682) | Deep subsurface microbial communities from Black Sea to uncover new lineages of life (NeLLi) - Black_00105 metaG | ecosystem: Environmental > Aquatic > Marine > Oceanic > Sediment | place: Atlantic...
ATTGACCAATTTGTTGAACATTACAATACAAACACCAAGCCTTTCATCTGGACAGCAACAGCTGATTCCATCCTCGACAAAATTAAAAGATTATGTCAAGCTATTTCCGTGACAGAACACTAGTTTATATTCTTATAATATTCTATTAAAGATTTTATAACTTGGAAGGAGTCATTGATGGGTTTAAAAAAATTTATTACCAATCTCGCCCCTACTCCCCTGGTCAAGCTTTTTGCCAGACCTTATGTCGCTGGTGACAGTGTTAAAGCGGCAACAGACACCGCTCAAAAGTTATGGGAAGAGAGACATGTTTGCTCCACCATAGACCTGCTGGGTGAAGAGCTGGAGAGTGATGACGAAGTTCAATACGCTGTCAATGTATATGAAAAACTTATCAATGCCCTGGGTCACCAGGATTATGCGACTATCTCCTTAAAGCCCACACAGTTAGGAAGCCACCGTGGCCCAGAGCACTGCAAAGAAGTTATCAGGGGAATTGTCGCACGAGCAGAGCAGCATAATATAAAGGTAACCCTCGATATGGAGGATCATACTTTTACTGATATGACTTTAGATATCTTCCGTGCTTTAAAAAAGGATCATCCGACTTTTGGAACAGTACTGCAATCCCGTCTTTTTCGGACCGATGATGATATTAAATCCCTGAAAGGCTTAAAGGCCCGCATCCGTATTTGTATTGGCATCTACAACGAACCGAAGGAAATTGCTATCCAACGCAAGCCTGAAATGAAGAAAAAGCTGCTTCAGCAGGTAGAGCTTCTGTTTAAAGAAGGTCATTATCCTGAGATAGCTACTCACGACGAAGCGGTCATAGGTGAAGCTATCAACATTGCCGAAAAGCTGAATAAAAAAAAGGACCAATACGAAGTTCAGATGCTTATGGGCGTCCCCAAGCAAACCTTCCAGGAGGAGCTCATTCAAAATGGCATCCTTGTTCGCCTTTATGTCCCGTTTGCTGAAAAATGGAAATATGCTACAGCCTACTGCAAAAGAAGACTGGCTGCCAATCCGGCCATGGCTGCTTACATTTTGAAGAATATTCTACATAAGACCACTGGCAAGCATTAATGATAATTGCATAATAATCAATGAGCAAAGTGCCAAACTGAATCATACATACTTATTTCTATGCTGTAAGAGTTCAAACTGTCAATAAAAATAACATGATTATGTGAAAACTCCCATTTTCACTTAATTGCTCTCATGTGTTAGCGAAGTTAAAATGAGAGTTTAATGTAAAAATATAGAAGAAAAAGCTTGGTATTTGAAATTTTAAAAACATCCTTTATTTTCAATAATAATCAGCAAATGAATCTAGTTTTACAATGCGGCTAGGAGACTTTAATTTTCTCAAGGCTTTTGATTCTATCTGCCTTATTCTCTCACGAGTAACTTTGAATTGTTGTCCGACTTCCTCCAAGGTATGTTCATTACCATCACCTAACCCGAATCTCATCTTTAACACTTTTAACTCTCCCTCCAGCATTGTTTTTAACACATCCTCGATTTGCTCTCTCAGATTGACATGAATGACTACATCGGGAGGGGAAATGATATCCTTATCTTCGATAAAATCACTCAGATGACAGTCTTCTTCTCCTATAGGTGTTTCAAGCGAAATGGGTTCCTGGGCAAATTTTATGATCTTTTCTACCTTATTGATGGACATATCCATCTTTTTGGATATCTCTTCACAAGTTGGTTCTCTACCTTTTTCCTGTACAAGAGCTCGCGATGTCTTAATTAGTTTATTAATTGTTCCTACCATATGCACCGGGATTCTTATGGTCCGTGCTTGGTCAGCGATGGCTCGGGTTATAGCTTGTCTTATCCACCAAGTTGCATATGTTGAAAATTTATATCCTCTTCGATGTTCAAATTTATCCACGGCTCTCATCAGACCTATGTTTCCTTCCTGGATCAAATCAGAAAACGGGACTCCGCAGTTGCTGTATTTCTTAGCAATATAAATAACAAGTCTCAGGTTGGCTTCTACCAACTCTTTTTTCGCTTGATCGCTGACTTTCTTTTCCGTAGCAACAACTCTAAGAGTTTTTCTTAAGCCCCGAGAATTAAGGCCGATTTCTTTTTCGTATCTTCTCAGCAGCTCGTTGATTTCTTTGATCTTTTGCTTCAGGTCTGATTTTTTCTTTCTTCCCTTGGTTTTACTAAGCGATGTATCCAATTCTTCCTTAGTTTCTTCTAATTCGTTGATTACTTCTAACTTTTCATGGAGATTGTCAATGACTTCTTCCCTTTTGGCTGATCGAATATTGAGTTCTTGGATGAGACGGCTTATTTTGATGATAAAGCGGCCGCAAGCAAAAGAATATTTCTTTGTTGAAGGGATACTCTCTAATTGAGAATTTAGATCTCTAATTTTCTTGATTTTGGCCAGAATGTGTTTCTTTTCTTCTTCAAGCTTTCTCTCTATAATATCATCTTCGCTGAAATCGAACATTTCATGGATGACTCCAGAATCCTCCTTTATCTTCTCTTCCAGATATAGAACTTCATTGAGGACAAGCCGGGTTTTAGAAAGAGCTTTGATAATATTCTTCTCACTTTTTTCGATTTGCTTTGCTATAGCTATTTCTCCTTCACGAGTAAGGAGTGAGATATTGCCCATTTCTCTCAGATAGAGCGTTACTGGGTCTGTTGTTCGCTCTAAACCTTCGAGTCTAACGATTTCGTTTTTTTTTCTTTTTGGACTAAACATATTTCGTTTATAGTGGATTTGATCCCATAATCATCAATAGAGTTGAGAAATTCATCAAATTTAGGCTGTTTAAGGACTAATTTCAAGTATGGTTTATTAAACACAGCCGAGTAACAAACCTCATATACAAAATAAAAGACATCTCTTATTGCTTCGTTATATTTTCTGTCTCTCTTTTTCCCTTTGAGTATATAATTAAATTTTTTACAATTCCTGAACCAATCTTTAAACTAATCATTTCTCTCCGTGAGGAGCTTGAATAGTTAGTACGGGAGTGGAGGCAATCCGTACTACTTTCTCAGCAACCGATCCTAAAAAGTAACGCTTCCAGCCAGTTGTCCCGTGAGTTGCAATAACAATAAGTTCAACATTCTCCCTCTTGGCAATACGATTGATTTCAATGGCTGCGGCTCCATGAACAACAATTGCATGTACTTTTAACTTTTTACCAATTTTTTTATCAATCACCTCTTGAAGCGATTTTTCTGCGGAAAATTGGAGCTCTTTCCGATACAACGAAACATCGAAGCTTGACCGATCTCGCGGAATTTCCACAACAGGGGGCATCGGCGTGATAACATGAACGAGATACAGCTCAGAAGAGAAATGCAATGCCAATTCTTTCGCTGTTTTAAACGCCTCATAAGATGGTCCGCTAAAATCTGTTGGCCAAAGAATTTTCTTAAAAGTAAACATTTTTGTTCTTTCTTTTTATATAAAAAATTTATTGTTAATCAGGAAAACCGAAAGAAATAAAAATAAGCTTTTGCATGTAAACATTATCAAACTTGCTTTTTTGTAGGCAAAAATATTGTCTCTACGCTCAGACTATCTCTACAAGCTCTAAGTCAAAAACAAGAACCTTTCCTGCAAGCGGATGATTAGCATCCAATCTAATTGATTTATCAGGGATCTCGGTTACAACAACTGGGGTTGCTTGCCCCTGTTTATTGACAAGCTGAAGCTGCATACCTTTTTCAGGAGAAATATTCTTAGGAATTTTTTCTTTCGGCATTTCCATCAGAAGGTTCTTATCATAATTACCATAACCTTCTTCAGGATTAACAGTAACGTTTTTCTTCTCCCCAGGCTGCATACCCAGCACGGCTTTCTCTAATCCCTTTATCATCTTTCCTGCTTCAACATTAAACTGAAGCGGCTCTCGGCCCTGCGAGGAATCAAATACTTTGCCATCTTCAAACCGTCCAGTGTAATGGACCTTGACTGTATCTCCTGTTTTTACTGTTTGTGTCATAATAAACCTCCCTAAAAAATAAAATTTTACTTCTATTACTTAAACAAAACAGGGGGTTTTGTGGTGAATTAAAGAAATTTAATACTCATTTTTTATAATTGTTACATATTATGAATAAAGAAGCAAATTTTAAAAGAAAATGCGAATTCTCATGTTAAATTCAGCTGAGTTGTACTGAAATTGTGATATAGGGGTTGAAAGAATAATCTTTACTGGAGAAATTGGAGCAATTTTTTATTTCTGAATTTTAACTAACTCCCGGAGCAAATTCCTGGTTGACTGGGGTGATTCCAAATAAAACCTGGCTTGAGATGGTCCATAGCTTACTTTGATTGAATAAGCCGTTGCTGGTAATATTTTAAATAAATCTTCATCGGTCCAATCATCTCCTAAGGCGAGAATAAAATCCCACTTATTCTCAGAAAGCCAAGGCATCACCCCGTTACCCTTGTTTATTCCAGAAACCCTCACCTCAATAACTTTATTACCGTGCATCACCTGAAGATCTGTATTGGCCAGAAACTCATTTAAGTAATCAAATAATTCACCAGACCTGAGTTGACCTAATTCCGGATTGGCCTTTCGATAATGCCAGGCAATTCCATACTCTTTCTCTTCGACTAAAGATCCCGGAACACGAACTTCATAAGTCTTGAGAATAGGTTTTAGCTGTTCTTTCCAATCACCGGATATAATCTTTTTCTTTTCCCAGTAGTGAAGAGGGTCTTTTTTAATCCAGGCGCCATGCTCAGCAACCAGACCACAAGGAATCTTTCCCAGCCAGTGTTCTATTGTTGCCCGATCCCGTCCACTTACGATAACTAAGGTATTTAGAGGATCCCTGACCAGAGAATAAAGAAGCCTCTTTAATCCTACATCTGGTTTTGCCTGCTCAGGCTTCATTGTAAAAGTAACTAAAGTGCCATCATAATCCAGGAGTAAAAGTCGATTCTTACTTTTTTTGAAATCCGATATGAGCTTTCTTTTCCATTCTTCATTAAGCTTCTGGTGTTCATGTTGAGCCTGAATTTCTTTAGCGTCTTTAATTCTCTCGACAAAACTCTTAGCCCAGTGGAATACATCATATTCAAAGAGGCGCTTTCTCATGGATTCCATCCCTTTCTTTTGTTCTTCTGCGCTCATCTCGAGAGCCTGGGTTAACGCTGCTTCAAGGTCTTCTTTATTATTAACATTAACAAGTAAGGCTTCCCCCAGTTCAGAGGCCGCTCCAGCAGTCTCGCTGAGCACAAGCACGCCTCTATTATCTTTTTTTGACGCAACATACTCCTTAGCCACTAAATTCATCCCATCGCGTAAGGGAGTAACGAGCGCCACATCGGCCACAGAATAGAGGGGTAGAAGTTTTTCAAAAGGAAGAGACCGGTACATATAATGAATAGGAATCCAGCCTGGTATGCCAAAGCGTCCATTAATTCTTCCCACCATGGAATCAACTTCTTCCTTAAGAAGAGAATAGTGTTTGACTTTAGTCCTTGAGGGAACACACAGCATGATATAAGTAAACCGGTTGTGCCACTTGGGGTTTTTTTCTAAAAACAACTCAATGCCTTTTAGTCGTTGAGCGATTCCTTTGGTATAATCCAAGCGATCAACCGAAAGAATGATCTTTCTCTTCTGTGTCCATATTTTTTCTTCAAGCTTTTTGATTTCTTTCTGTATTGAAGACTGCTGCAGAAGTTCTTCCAGGTGGAGGGAATCGATTCCCATAGGAAAATTCTCTACCTTTACAATCCTATTATCAACAAGAATCGCTCCAAACTCATGTTCATACCCTAACAATCTCAATACGCTACTTAAAAAGTGCCTCGCATATTCATAAGTATGAAAACCTAAAAGATCTGCTCCAAGGAGACCTTCGAGAATTTCCTCTCGCCAGGGCAATACACGAAATACCTCAGATGATGGAAAAGGGATGTGGAGAAAAAAACCAATCGCGCTTTGAGGGAAGCTTTTTCTGATCAGAGCAGGAAGAAGCATAAGATGATAATCATGGATCCAGAAAATATCCTGAGAACTGGATAATTCAGAAACTTTCTGAAAAAATTTTTGATTTACTTTTTTGTAAGCCTCCCACTCTGATTCCTCATATGCACAATACGTCGAAAAATAATGGAAAAGAGGCCAGAGGGTTCTGTTTGTAAAACCATAATAATATTTGCTAATTTCTGCTGGAGAAATAAAGACAGGATAGCTATGGTAATGATTTATAAGACTTTTCTCAATGTATCTTTTTTCTTCATCATTCGCAGGCCAATAACCAGGCCAGCCAACAAAAATTGCTTTTCCCTCTTCTTGAATGGAATGGAGACAGGTAGACAACCCTCCTGGACTCTGTTGAATTTTCAGCCCATCTTTCTTTTTGTTTATCGTTACAGGCAGTCTATTAGAAACAACAATGATTTTATTCTGTGATCTTTTGTTTTTAACCATGATCAACTTTTTTTTGAAGCCTTTTTTAGTTTACTCTTTGATAGAAATAATTTCAAATGACCTTGAAACAACTGTCTTTTTTTTATCTACTTATCTCATCAATTATTAGAAAAATCAATTTGTAAAACTCAGTTTGAAAATAAATTAATCAAAAAAAATTCGCTATGGAATATCTCCCTTAGAAGGACTCAATTAGGGAAGGAAAAAAAGGCAATGGTGTTAATAATTATTCAAAACATCTATTAAAAGTGTCAAATAATCTGTGATGTGGCGGGTAATAAGGAAATTATCTTTAATAAATTCTTTTCCTTGCCGTCCCATTTCTTTGGCAAGTTTTTTATCCTTGAGCAGGGTGACAACTTTTTCAGCACATCCTCTAATATCATTAGGAGCTACAAGGAATCCTGTTTTATTGTTAACAATTTGTTCTGGAATTCCGCCAATTTTCGAGGCAACTACAGGAGTTTGTTTCCATTGAGCCTCAGACACCGTTAAGCCAAATCCTTCTCTCGTGGATTTCTGAAGGATGACAGAAGATTTTCTCTGTAGAGCATTGACTAAAATCTGGTTATCTCCTAAAACGAATAAAACATCTCCCCTTTCCAAATACTTTCTGGCTCTTTTTTCCATCTTGTTGTATACCTTTATTCCCTCTGGATCATCAGGAGCCATGTTATAGCAATATACAAGACGGCAATCCACCTTTTCTTTTACAATTTCAAATACTCTTAATATACCCTCTGGATCTTTCCAGGGATCAAAACGAGAAACCTGTGTTATCAGAGGTTTATCCGTCGGAATACCAAACTTCTTAAAAACCTTTGAAATAGTATCATCTGATATATCCATGTTTTTGGGAGAAAGAGGATCAATTGAAGGATGAATAACTCGTTGATCAAGGAAAAGATCATCCTTTTTGAAACGTTTGCTTGAAATTATCATCATATCATACCGGAGAATAAAAGGCTTGATATAACTCCATATTTCCTTATTGGGTTTAGTGATATCAATATGGCATCGCCAAATCCAGGGCTGTTTTTTTCTGTTGAATTTAATTAGAGGTAGGGGTTGGGGATCGTGAACTATAATACAATCATGATCCAGATGAGTAAATTTGGAAAACCTATCATTTGTATCTAAATAAAGATTTTTTTTGTTGACCGATAAATTAATTGGATCGCCCTGAAGTGCATTGTGAAATTTCTTTGTCACAGAAAAAAAATCTAAGGAACCTAGCAAAACTCTCCATCCTGTGTCTATTCCAGCATCATTCATCAAAAGCACAAGATTATTAAGTATCTCGGCAACACCACCTCCCTGGCCTGTGGAATTTATATGGACAATATGTTTATTGACCAGCCGGTGAGCTTTTTTATAAATATTCCCTATGGACTTTTCTCCAACAATAGGAAGATAATCATCCAAACTTTTCATATATCTAGTCTCCGATAAATAGTTTCATAAGATTTCGTAGATTGTTCTATTTAAGTACTTTTTTATAACATCTAATAAATTAGGTGTCAAACCGTTCTTTTTGATGATAACAGCCGACTTTCCCAGCGGCCAAACTGTGCTCAAAAATTGTGCAATATAGAAAAAATGTAATTAGATCAATTTACTAAAAAAGAAACTGTCCATTTTTTCAATCACCCCAGGATCGCTTGAAATAAATTAAGCAAAATTAATAGCTATAACAGGATATTATTTGCTTGGGGTGGTGGGATTATCAAAAGAAATAATATCTATGAAAAAGTAATTGATGCACTAAAAGAGAAGAGATATTTTGAATTGTCTGGAATAAAGCCAAACCCAAGAGTCTCAAGTGTAAAAAAAGTAACTCTCTCAATGAAACAAAACTGAGTAAAATTAGCTACTTTTCTTTTATTTCTTCTCTTTAAGAGCAGCCTGAGCTGCTGTCAGACGAGCGATGGGAACTTGATAAGCAGCACAGCTCACATAATCCAACCCTATTTTGTGGCAAAACAAAATAGAACGGGGATCTCCTCCATGAACACCGCAGATACCTACTTTTAGATCAGGCCTTGTCCTGCGTCCTTTCTCAACAGCTATTTTCATAATTTCGCCCACTCCTTCAATATCTATTGTTTCAAAGGGATTATCCTTCCAGATTCCATGGGCCAGATAATAAGCAAGAACATCAGCACCATCATCTCGGGAAAGTCCATAAATCGTTTGAGTAAGGTCATTGGTTCCGAAAGAAAAAAACTCAGCTTCCTGAGCAATTTCATCAGCAGTAATGGCAGCTCTGGGAATTTCAATCATGGTTCCTACTGAGAATTCAACTTTGACTTTATATCTTTCCATTACCTCCCCAGCAATTCGTTGAACAATACCTTTCTGGTTGGCAAGTTCTTCCCTATTCCCTACTAGAGGGATCATGATTTCAGGATAGACTTTTTCTCTTTCCTTGGCCAACTGACAAACAGCCTCAAAAATAGCAGTGGCTTGCATTTCAATAATTTCAGGATAAGAAATCCCCAAGCGGCATCCTCTATGGCCGAGCATGGGGTTGAATTCAGAAAGAGCTTTAACGCGTTCCAGTAATTTCTCCAGTTCCTGAATTTTTTCCTTCTGCTTGTTGTTTGTGGCCTTCAAGACAGCCATCTCAACCATAAGATCCTCTCTGCGTGGTAAAAATTCATGCAGAGGAGGATCAAGAGTTCGAATGGTAACCGGATGTCCCTTCATCTCTTTAAATAACCCGTAAAAATCTTTCTTCTGGAAAGGCAAAAGCTTATTTAAAGCTTTTCGTCTTTCCTCTTCTTTTTCAGATAGAATCATTTCTTCAATGAAAGGCAACCTTTCCTTATCAAAAAACATATGTTCTGTCCGGGCCAAACCGATGCCTTCAGCTCCAAAAGCAAGGGCTATCCTGGCATCCTCTGGGGTGTCTGTGTTGGCTCGAACTTTTAATTTTCTCACCTGGTCAGCCCAGAAAAGGAGTTTTGTAAAATCCTGGTAAATTTTAGACTCTTCAGGTTTTTTCTTCCCTCTAATGACCTGGATAATTTCAGAAGGTTGAGTTGTTATTTGACCTTGAATCACTTCCCCTGAAGTTCCATCGATTGAAATCCAGTCGCCTTCTTTAACTCTATTCTCCCCTGCCTTAAAGAATTTCTGTTCTTCATTTAGCCTAATTTCTCCGCAGCCAACAATGGAAGGTTTTCCCATCTGACGGCCAACAACAGCTGCATGGGAAGTCATTCCACCAGTGGCTGTAAGGATGCCCTGGGAAGCACTCATTCCATGGATATCATCAGGAGAAGTCTCACCCCTGACTAAAATGACTCTTTTTCCTTCTTTATTCCAGGTGACCGCCTCATCGGCTGTAAAGACAACTTGTCCTGTGGCTGCACCTGGGGAAGCAGCCAGCCCGGTAGCAAGGACTTTATGCCTTCCCTTTTCTTTTTCTTCAAAGACAGGATGAAGAAGCTGCTCGAGTGCCTGAGGCTCAATCAATAAGAGAGCTTCTTCTTTAGAAACCAAGCCTTCTTCCACCATATCCACAGCAATCTTTATTGCTGCTAACCCTGTTCTCTTACCGCTTCTTGTCTGGAGCATGTAAAGCTTTTCCTCTTGAATCGTAAATTCAAAGTCTTGAACATCTCGGTAATGCTTCTCTAATCTATTGGTAATTTCTTTTAGTTCTTTAAAAGCTGCTGGCATTTTTTTCTCTAAAGATTTAAGAGGGGAAGGAGTCCGAATACCAGCTACAACATCCTCTCCCTGAGCATTAAAAAGATATTCACCATATAACTCTTTTTCTCCTGAAGCTGGATTTCGGGTGAAGCCGACTCCAGTGGCTGATTTTTCTCCGACATTTCCAAAAACCATCTGTTGAACATTAACTGCTGTGCCTAAATTGTCAGGAATGTAATTCAAACGACGGTAAGTTACTGCTCGAGGATTATTCCAGGATTTCAAAACTGCAGAAATCGCCATCAACAGTTGATCTATGACATTCTGAGGAAAATCTTTGCCTGTTTCTTTCTTGATTAAATTTTTATAATCAGCGATAAGAGCTTTTAGGGTTTCCTCAGATAGCTCAAAATCATTGACTATTTTTTTTTGTCTTTTTTTTGCTTTTAGAATGTCCTCAAACTTTTTCTTTGGAATTCCCAAAACCACATCTCCGAACATGTGAATTAAACGGCGGTAACAATCTAAAGCAGACCTTATATTTCCGCTCTTTGCAGCTAATCCCTTTAGAGTTTGATTATTGAGGCCAAGATTCAAAACAGTATCCATCATTCCAGGCATGGAAAACTTTGCTCCTGAACGGACGGAAACGAGAAGTGGATTTTCTTTCCCTCCGAATTTTTGTTGGGTAATATCCTCGAGTTTCTTAAGATTCAAGAGGACTTCTTCTTCAATCTCGAGAGGAATATGATGGCCTGCCTTGGCAAAAAGATTACAAACTTCTGTGGAAATGGTGAAGCCAGGGGGAACAGGCAAACCGATTCCAGTCATCTCAGCTAAATTGGCTCCCTTTCCTCCAAGGATATCTTTCATATCTTTATTGCCATCGGTTTGATCCTTTCCGAAAAAGTACACATATTTTTCTGTCATGTTCTACTCCTCAAAGAACCTGAACTATTCATAAAAAATGTCGATGTTTATTATAACAAAAGCAATACCAGAGTGTTAGCTTGATTTTACGGGAAATCACTCTGAATACTTCATTTTTTGTATTCTTTCTATTAATAATCGACATTTTTTATGAATAATCCAGGTAAATTAACTCAAAAATATACACGCTATACCCTTAAAATTCAAGTCAGCAAAGTTAAAGAAAGAAATTTGCGCCTTAAATAGTGAAGGTTATCGGACAGAATTAAGAGGACACAATCTTAATTAACAATTTTAATCTAATTAAGTTTTGTGTCCCCTTAATTATATTAAAAAGTTGGCATTGTCCCAAAGTGACTTGATTTTTTATGTAAAAATATTGTCATTGCGGGCATAATACTCAGAATGTGTTGTTAGGTATATTTGTATCTTTTTTAAAATAAGTAGGATAGAAAAGATTTTAAGCATGATTGTTGAAACGATCCAACAATGTTAGTAAAAAA
>Ga0114919_10004215_pt1 | contig 11536 bp, 8 predicted proteins | sample BlataG_FD_88682 | JGI IMG/M metagenome (GOLD analysis project Ga0114919, IMG submission 88682) | Deep subsurface microbial communities from Black Sea to uncover new lineages of life (NeLLi) - Black_00105 metaG | ecosystem: Environmental > Aquatic > Marine > Oceanic > Sediment | place: Atlantic...
AAGCCCAGGCGCCAGCCGGTCATGGCGTACAGCTTGGAAAAGCCGTTGATGACAAAGGCCCGGTCGGTGTATTCCAGGATGGAATGCTCTTTGCCCTCGTACACCAAGCCGTGGTAGATTTCATCCGACACGATGAAAGGTCCCAGCTCGGCAAGCCGGGCCAGGCGCTGGGCGGACAGCAGGGTGCCGGTGGGGTTGGCCGGGGAATTGATGATCAGGGCCTTGGTGCGGGGCTTAAGATGGGGTTTTAGTTCGTCGGGCCGGAATTGAAAGCCTTCCTCTTCCCAAACCCTGACATAGTGCGGCTTGGCGTCCACCAGGTGGAGAAAATTGGGATAGCAGGAATAATGGGGGTCGCTCAACACCACTTCATCCCCCGGGTCGAGCAGCGCCGCAAAAATGAGGACCATGGCGGGAGAAGTGCCCGAAGTGACGATGAACTGCTCCGGCGCCAGCCTGACCCCGTATTTCGTCAGGTAATGCTGGCATAAGGTCTCCCGCAGTTCCAAAAGACCCTGGGAGTGGGTGTACAGGGTCTCGCCCGCGGCCATGGCCCGGTAGGCCGCGTCCTTGACCACCTGGGGGGTGGGGAAATCGGGCTCGCCGATTTCCAGGTGGATGACGTGCTCCCCCTGGCTCTCCAGCTCCTTGGCCCGCTCCAGGATGTCCATGACCAGAAAAGGGGTGATTTCCTGGGCCCGGCGGGAAACCGCTGTGCTCACCTTGTCCTTCATAGACCCCTACCATACCAAGACCCCGCCGACGCAGCAAGATTTTTCCCGCGCCGCGGTCCCAGCTCTATCCCGGTGATTTCCGGCTAAAACTATTCTCTTGACAAGTATACTTATGTATAGTATACAGCAGCCATGAAGCCGTTAACAGAAAAACAACGGGTGGTGTTGGCCTTTGTGGAGGATTTTTGCCGGCGCCAGGGGTACCCGCCCACGGTGCGGGAGGTGGCGGCCCATTTCGGGGTCCAGCCCCGGGCCGCGGCGGACCACCTGGCCGCGCTGAAAAGGAAGGGCTATCTGCACCGGGAACCCGGGCTGTCCCGGGGGCTGTCCCTGGCCTCCCGCCTGGAGGAGCAGACAGTGGAGGTGCCCATCCTGGGGCGCATCGCCGCGGGGCAGCCGCTTTTGGCTGCGGAGCAGGTGGAAGATACCCTGGCTTTGCCCCGGACCTGGGTTCAGGGGGAGGAGGTTTTTCTCCTGCGGGTCTCGGGCGACAGCATGGCGCCGCTGCTCTTGCCCGGAGACCTGGTGATGGTGCGGGTGCAGCCCCGCGTGGCCCGGGGCGAGATCGCCGTGGTCCTGGTGGACGAGGAGGCCACGGTGAAGCGGGTCTACGAGGAGGCCGGCGGCCTGGTCCTGAAAGGGGACAACCCGCATTTCACGCCCCTGCGTTTCGCGCCGGAGGAAGCCGCGGTCCTGGTCCAGATCCTGGGCAAAGTGGTGGGTGTGTACCGCTCCCTGGAAGGCCGCCGGTTGGGATAAGATCATGAGCGGCAAAGCGAAGAATAATGTGCGTGAGGGGGGTTCCCACGGGCTGGAAGTCCGTGCTACCGGGGGTCGCGGACCCCTGCTCCCTCCCCCACACCCCCTCTCCCCACCCCGTAATTCGGGAGCCCAGGCTTCCAGCCTGTGCCGCACAGGCAAGATGTCTGTGCTCCCGGGAAAAGCTTGTAGGGGCGGGGTTACCCCGCCCTTACGTTCCTGGCCCTCCCCCCACCATCCACTTGCAAAAGTTTCCCTCCAGCCCGGCAAGGCGGCCCTGCTGTGGGGCGGGCCGTTTCGGTCCCTGGCCGCCGCGGCCGCGGCCTGGGGGGTGGCTCGGGGGGCCCGGGTGCTGGTGGTGGACGCGGCCAACGCCTTTGACCCCTATCGGCTGGTGCGGGAGGCCCGGGGCCGGGGAATTGCCCGGGCCATGGCCCTCGGTCGGGTGCGGGTGGCCCGGGCTTTCACTTCCCATCAACTGGTGCGCCTTCTCCAGGAGGAACTCCCCGGGGAGCTGGAACCCCTGAGCCTGGTCCTGGTGTTGGGGCCGGTGAGTCTGTTCTACGATGAGCAGATTCCCCTGGCCGAGCGCCGCCGCCTTTTTATGAATATGGTGGATATCCTGGCCGCGTACAAGCCCCGGGCGCCCCTGTTGTTGCTGCAGCCCCCGCGCCCCCGGGGCGCGGCCAACCGCGGCTTTGGGCACCTGCTGGCGCCTTTGATGGACCATCTGGTACAGGTGCGTGAGAACGACGGGTACAGGAGCAAACCCAGGACGGGAGAATATTTGAACCTGTCCTGGCAGAATGCTAAAAAGCCTGTCAGTACATTTTGATCCCCGGAAGAAACTTCCGTATCGTAAGTTGCGAGGCGTTAGCCTATGAGGAGCTGGAATCCCAGGACGGGTGAGTTCAGGTACGAGGAGCCGGGGAAACCGAGGACGCGGCGGGTCCGGCTGGCGGCCCTGGTGCTCGTAGTCGGATCGGTGCTGGTGTTGGCAGTCGGCGGCCTGCTGACCCGGAGAGACCGGGGCGAGCTTCCCCGGCTGGTGAAGCGGGTCCAGCCGGCCGTGGTTACGGTCCTGGCGTACAACGCTCTGGACGAACTGGTATTTCAGGGCAGCGGCTTTTTCATCACGCCGGAGGGCCGGTTTCTCACCAATTATCATGTGCTGGCCCAGGCCGCGCGGGCCGAAGTGAAAACCGCGCTCGGCCGCTGCTATCCGGTCACGGGGGTGGTGGCCGCGGATCGGGACTGGGACCTGGTGATGGCGGAAATTGGTTGCCCGCGCCAGGCGGCCTCCAGCCTCAAAATCAGTGACGCGGTTCCGGAAGTTGGGGAGCAGGTGGCGGTGGTGGGCAGTCCCCTGGGCCTGGAACACACCCTGAGCATCGGCGTGGTCTCCGCGCGGCGTCGGGTGTCCGGCGGTACTTATCTGCAGATTTCCGCGCCCGTTTCCCCCGGTTCCAGTGGCAGTCCGGTGATCAATATGGCCGGACAAGTGGTGGGAGTGGCCTCTTTGCAGGTGGTCAAGGGGCAGAACCTGAACTTTGCCGTTCCCGGCAGCCGGGCCCTGGCTTTGCAGCATCAGGCCGCGGCCCGGCCCGCGCCCTTCTCTCTGGCCTTTCTGGAACCGGCCCGCGGCCTGTGCCGTTGGCCTCTCCACCGGGACAACCGGCCTTCCCGGCGGACAGGAGCGCCCGATACCGCGGCCTCGTACCAACAGGGTCTCCGCCTCCACCCGGAGCTGACCGGCGCGCTTTCCGGCCTGGGAAGACGCCTGGAGCCCTGAAAAACAGCCCGAGGCCTGGAAGATGCCTGTCATTCTAAGGGAGCCTGCGACCGAAGAATTTAGATCCTGCGCTACACTCAGGATGACAAAAAACGACTAACCTCTCGGGATTGAAGCTCTGGGCAGCCTGAAGGCTGCGGCTACAGGAAAGATATATCACTCCCGTGGGAGTCCGGCGACCAGGTGGTTTTCCTGACGGCAATTTGTGGTGCGTAAAACGCACCCTACAGGTCTGAGATCATGAAAACCTCTGACTCTGAGCATACGGTTCATTGAGATTCTTTGCCCTGGCGGCTCCCTCAGGATGATAAATCAGGATTCAGGAAGTCCTGACTTCCTGCCCTCTCTCAGCATAACACTCTCAATCCTCTCCCGTTGTACGGGTGAGTTGCCGACTCATAACCTTGATCAAATGCCATGGGACGTACCGTTTTACCTTATAGTCACGTGTGGGAAGAAGAGCGGGAGCGCTGGCGCAAGTTCCGCCGGGCGCTGCGCCGGGAAGACCAGGCGCACCTGGACCGCCTCTTCGAAGCGGCCCGTTTGCACCTCCAGGCCGGCGTCTACGCCGCCAACCCCTGGCCGCTCGAGTCCATGCTCATGGCCATGCTGCTGGAACACCAAAAGGCCCTGAGCCGACTGGCAGAACGCCTGGAAGAGCTGGAGGAAGAAAAGGAATAATTTGAGGGGAGGGCCGGGGAGCGGCGGCTCCCCCGCCCCCTGGCCCCCTCCCTCAACTTATCTTCCATTTTCGATCATCATGGAAACCGTGGGCTGGCTGTTCGATGTGTATCCCCTGGGGGACCGGGTGGTGCTGTGGTTTCTTGCCCCGGAGGGAGAGGCCCGGCGGCTGGAAGATGTGTTCCCCTACACGGTTTATTTAGGGGGCCCGTGGGAGGGGGTCCGCGGCGCGGTCCGGGTGCTGAAGGCTCGCGGGTGGCTCCGGCGGGCCTATGCCTCCCGGGGGCTGGATCTTGGCTCGGGTGAAGAGATACCCGTGTGGGCCCTGGAGCTCAAAACTTACGGTCACCTGCCGCGGTTCCGGGGCTGGCTTGGAAAGCGGGAAGACACCCTGGCCGGCTATAACTGTGACCTGGATGTGGCCACGTATTATCTGTACAGCAGGCATCTGTGGCCCAGTGCCTGGTATGATCTGGAGGCCCGGGATGGCAGGCTGGTTACAATAGCCCCCCGGGAAGAACAGTTCGCCCGGGACGTGTCCCTGCCGCCCCTGAACATTCTCGGTCTCGGCCTCACCAAAGACCCCCTCGTTCCCCTGGACCGCGGCAACAGCCTGACCGTGACCTGGGAGGGACGCACCCTGGAGTTGGAGGCCGCGGACCGGGCCGGACTGATGCGGGAAGTGGCCCATTGGCTGGACCGGGCCGACCCGGACCTGGTTTTGAGCGACTGGGGGGACGAGTATATTATCCCGTGTCTGTGGTCCTGGAGCAAAAAGCATCGGGTGCCCCTGCCCCTGGACCGGGAGCCGGGCAGGGTGACCCGAAAATTCTCCGGCGGACGCACCTACTTTTCCTACGGCCGGGTGGTGTACCAGGGCAACGCGGCCCCCTTTTACGGTCGCTGGCACGTAGATCGCCGCAATTCCTTCTTTTTCCGGGAAGCGGACCTCATGGGGCTGATGCAGATCTCCCGGCTGGGGCAGATGCCCCTGCAACAGGCGGCCCGGGCCAGCCCCGGGACCCTGATCACCTCCATGCAGCTGGCCCGGGCCATGGCCGACAGCATCCTGATCCCCTGGCGCAAGGCCGACCCCGAGCGCTTCAAGAGCGCGGGCGAACTCCTCACCGTGGACAAAGGCGGCCTGACTTTCATGCCTCCCATCGGCCTCCACTTTAATGTGGCGGAACTGGATTTCGCGTCCATGTACCCTGCGATCATGGCCTTTCACAACATTTCCCCCGAGACCGTGAATTGCCGGTGTTGTAAGGACGTGGACGTGGGGGAGGGGGGTTCCCACGGGCTGGAAGCCCGTGCTACCGGGGCCGCGGGCCCCTTACCCCCTGCCCCACACCCCCTCCCCCAACCCCGTAACTCGGGAACACAGGCTTCCAGCCTGTGCAGCACAGGCAAGATGCCTGTGCTCCCGGACAAAGGATTGGGAGGGGGGCGTGGGGAGAGCGCTGGTAGGGGCGGGGTCACCCCGCCCCTACGTCCCAGGCGCTCCCCCCACAATCATCTGGTCCCCGAGGCCGGCTTTCGGCTGTGTCGGCGGCGGGAGGGGTTGGTGCCCCGGACGCTGAAGCCCATCCTGGAGTTGCGGGAGTGTTTAAAGGCCGCGGCCAAGGCCGGGCCGCCGGAGGAGGCCCAGCTTTATCAGCAGCGGCAGAATGCCTTGAAATGGATACTGGTCACCTGTTTCGGATATTTGGGCTACAAAAACGCCCGCTTCGGACGAATCGAGGCCCACGAAGCGGTCACCGCGTTCGGCCGGGACAAGCTCCTCACCGCCAAGGAAATCTGCGAATCCCGGGGCTATCGAATCCTGCACGGTTTAACGGACTGTTTGTGGGTGCAAAAGCCAGGGCTGACCGAGGCGGAACTTCAGGAGCTGTGCCAGGAAATTTCCCGGGCCACCGGCGTCAGGCTGGCCCTGGAGGGGGTTTATAACTGGATCGCGTTTCTGCATTCGCGGCAGAACCGGGAACGTCCGGTGGCCACCCGCTACTTCGGGGTCTTTGCCGACGGCCAGGTGAAGGTCCGGGGGCTGATCTGCCGGCGGCGGGACACCCCGCCTTTCGTGCGCCGGGCCCAGGAGGCGCTCCTGTCGCTTCTGGCCGGGGCCGCCACGCCGGACGAGTTGGCCCGGATCAAGCCAGAGCTGGAGGGCCTGGCCGCAGGGTTCCGCCAGCGCCTGGGGGAGGGGGGCGTCGATCCCCAGGAACTGGTGATCACCCGGGTAATCTCCCAGCCCCTGGAGGACTACAAGGTGGACACGCCCGCAGCCCTGGCTCTGCGGCAGCTGCATGAGGCCGGGGTTCAGATCCGGCCCGGGGAAAAGGTGCGCTTCGTGCATCGGGAAGGCCGGTGCGGCCCCAAAGAATGCCGGGTGCAGGCCGAGCCTTTTCTGGAGGGCCTGGAAACTTATGATACCCAGATTTATATGGAATTGCTGGAGCGGGCGGTGACGGAAGTGATGACCGGAGTATTTGGGGACGCAAACCAGCAAGAGCAGGCTTGTCTCACCGCCGCAAAAACCGGACCAGTTGGCGGCCGTAGAAGTCTTTGGCGTCTTCGTCGGAAGGAGGACTGAAGGTGGTGGCGCCTTTGCCTTCGGGGCGCTTTTTGGTGACGATGCCCTTTTCCCCGAAAATTTTCAAGGCATTCTGAAAATTGGACTCCGAGAGGGCCTCGGAGCGCTCCACTTCCCCCAGCTTGTAGGATTTTGTGCCGATGGAATTGATGCGCTTCAAAAACTCCTTTTCGCTCCGGGGCTTTTTCTGCAGGTATTTAATGGACCGAAAAACAATGTAATAAGACTCCAGGTAGTTGTAGAGCAGGTTGGCGAAGTAGGCCAACTCCTTCAAACCGGAAGCGGAGAGGGTATAGCGGTTGTCGCCCCCGTCCAGACTGACCACCACGTCCCGGGAGGTGAAATAGCGCAGGGTCTGGTCCACCAAAACTTCGGGTTCCCGGCCGTTGAAAAAGAATTCGTATTTGAAAAAATCCTCCAGAAAGCGGACGTCATCCAGGACCTGCCGGCGTTCGAACTCGAAGCCCGGACCCGACAGGGTGGCCAGGGACACCATGGCCGCGGGCAGGAAAAAGTGGATGATGTTGTTTTTGTAATACTCCAGCAGGGGCCGCTTGGTTTCGTCGATGCTGTAGCCCCCCAGCCCCAATTCGTCTGACAAGCCCTCTTCTTCCTCGATGGGCGTGATAAGTTTGCGCATTTCACACAAAGCCAGGGTCTCTTCCACCGCCTGGTTCAGGTTTTTGTCCAGGGACTCGGTCAGGGGAACATTTCTGGCCTTGAGGTAGTCGTACAAAACTTGAATGATCCTCAAGAGTTCCCGGCGATAAACGCCCTTGCGGGGATAGGTCAAGAGCGCCGCGCACACCAGAGAAAAGGGGGTGACCACGGAAATCTGGTTAATGGCCTCCACCACCTGAAAAGCCAGTTCCTGGCTGACGGTGCGGATTTTCTCGTTGTCATTCAGGCCGTTTACCGGATTCTGGACCAGGTGCTGGTTGAGAGAAATGGGCTCGCTAAACTGAATGTAGGCCCGGCCGTAGCGCCGTTTGAGAAATTTCCGGGCGCGGACCAGTTGCCCGACGCTTTCGATTTCCTTTTTCTTCCCCTCGAGTTCCGACAGGTAGGCCTTTTCCTCCAGGACCTGGTCATAGCCGATGAAGGTGGGCACGAAAATCAGGTCCCGGGTGGCGCCTTCGTAGTACGCTCGCAGGATCATATGAAGCAAACCGATTTTGGGGAGGACCAGTTTGCCGGTACGGGAGCGGCCGCCTTCGATGAAAAACTCCAGGCTATAGCCGGTTTTGATCAAGGTTTTGAGATAGTGGTACAAAACTTCGGCGTACAACTTGCCGCCCAGAAAGCGGCGCCGGATAAAAAAAGCTCCCGAGCCCCGAAACAGGGTCCCCAGGGGCCAGAAAGCCAGGTTTTTCCCCGCGGCGATGCGGGGGGGATGCAAATGATGGCGGTACATCAGGTTATTCAAGAGCAGGTAGTCGATGTGGCTTTTGTGGCAGGGAATGAAAATCAGGTTGCCATGCTGGCCGGCTTCCCGGACTTTTTCGAAGCCCTCGAGATCGAAAAAGACGTCTTCGAATAGCGTGCGGGAAAGCCACTGAACCATCCGGTTCATGAAGGGTACTATTACCAGGTTGAAGTCCGCAGCGATTTCCCAGAAATAATCTTGCGCGTTCTTCTTGATTTTGGGGAGTTTCTTTTTTTCTGTTTCCGCCAGCCGCTCCATAAAACCGGTCAGTCCGGGGTCGGTGAGGGTCATTTCCATGAGCTCTTCCCGGGTCTTGATCACCGGCCCGGTAACCACCCGCCGCTTCTGATCCAGGCGCTGAATGAGATCCCGCCTCAGATCCTGGGCCCTGAGACTGGGATTGACCTGGCCCTGGGATTCGGCCAGCAATTGTTTCAGGTTCACCGGTTCGCCCACTTCCACCACAGCCTTTTTGGATTTTCGCAAGCACAGCCCCAGCTTGCGCAGGCGGCCCGGATTCTCCCGGTCTCCGAAAAACAGGTCCAGCAAACCTTTGTATTCCCGGGTCGGATCCTGGCTGTACATGACCATTTGGGGCACCAGGAAAATGGGGAAGTCCAGCTTTTCCTGGATTTCCAGGAGGTGGCGCAGGGGATCTTCCCGGGGTTTGAGAAAACGGTGCCGGAACCCCACCTGGTCCACCAGGAACAACAGGGCACTGCGTCTCTCCCGCAAGATGCGCAGAAAATAATCATCCCGAAAAGGGTTGGGCCAGGCCCGCTTGCGGGTGAAATAATTCAAGGCCGCGGAAATAATCTGCACCAGGTGGGAAAAGGGCTGGAAAAACCATAAATTGGTATCAAAAGCGACCTCGGGGGCCGGGGCCCCCAGTTTCTGATAGCGGCGGTTGAAAAACAGAAAATCCAAATTACTGCGATATTTCAAAGCATAAACCACCACTCCCTGGCCGGCCAGCTCTTCCAAGCGGTCATTGATCCTGGGTTTGATCGTCACCTTGTTAAAGAAGGGATCCAGGGTGTAGCGCATCAGGAAACTGGGGCGGCTGGGGAGATAGCCGGCATAATGAAACTCATGTCCTCCCAACCACCCGGTGAGGCGGTTGATGAGGCGGCCGAGCCAACCTTTCGGTTTGTCCTCTGGTGGCAGGGAAGCGGGTTGGGGTTTTTTCTGTGGCAAGGTCATGTCTAACCGATGTGCAGCAATGATGACAACGATCTACTATACAAAGTCGTTTCCAGGACTGTCAACTGAGACATTTTACCGGGAAACAAGATAATTGTGAAGGTGCTGGCGGTGAGGCTGCTAATTCCTGCCTCCTTTTCTCAAAAAATTTTCCTTGATTTTAGGCCCTCGAGGGGCAGGACCGATCCGGGGTTACCGGTGATCCAACTCCGTACCCGCAGCCGGCACGGAGGCCAGAGCCGATTCCGTCTGCTCCCGGCGCCCGAACAGCCGGATGAAGACAATGGAAAGTTCATACATGCCGTAGATGGGGATGGCAATGGCGGTCATGGTGATGACGTCGGCGTGAAACGCGGCCACCACGGCGCTGAGCAATATGGCCAGGCGGCGCTGGCGCCGCAGGGTGTCCAGTTTTACCACCCGGGTCCAGTTCAAAATGAGGAGCACCAGGGGCAGCTCAAAAACCAGACCGAACAGCAGCAGGAGCCGCAGGCAAAAATTGACGTACTGGGTGAGGTTGAGCATGGAATAGAGATAATCGCTCTCATAGGCCAGGGAAAAGGAGATGATCAGGGGCCACACCATGTACAGAAAAAACAGACCGCCCAGGACAAAGGCCACGGTGCCGAACGGCAAAAAGAAATAGATGTACTTGCGCTCCTGGGGATACAAGGCCGGCGCAAAAAAGAGCCACAACTGGTAGAGAATCACCGGAAAGGCCAGGGCAAAGCCGGTGATGAGGGAAATCTTCATCTGCACGAAGAAGGGCTCCAGGGGCGCCATATAGTTCAGCTTGTGGGGATTGACTTTGGGGGGCTCGGGAGTAAGGCCCAGTTGGCCGGCCAGCTCGGGGAACTGCCGGTGGGCCCAGGAAGACACGGAGTATTTGAGCTTCTGGACCAGGGACGGCTGCAGCAGGGGCCGCTGGATGAAGCGCTGCACCATGGGCGACAGGGGCCAGGCTATGGCCGCGGCGATGAACAGGGCGACAATGCAGACGATGAGGCGCGTCCGGAGCTCCTGCAGGTGATCGAGAAAGGACATTTCAGTCATGTTCAGCTTCGGAATATATTAGAACAAGAATTTGGTGGCGACAAAGATAAGTCACACATTATTTTAACTTATCACTGTCCCGGGGGCAATTTTACGGCTCTGTGGCCGCGGTTTCCTGGTCCGGCTCGAGGGATGAAGCCAGGAGCTCGGAGACTGTGACACAGTCATAGCCCCGGTCCTTAAGGGCCGGGAGGATGAGGTCCAGGGCCTCTAGAGTGGGGGTGCGGTCGGCCGTCCCGGTTTCGTCCGAGTCATGCAGGATGACGATGGCGCCGGGCTTCACCTGGGACAGGACATTCACCGCGATGGCCAGGGGGTCCGGCTCCCGCCAGTCCGCGCTGTCCACGCTCCAGAGGACCAGGCGCTGGCGGGTATGAGCCAAAAAGCGCAGGAGTTCATTGCTGTAGTCGCTAAAAGGGGGCCGGAAAAGCCGGTGATCAGGGCAGCCCAGCAGATCCAGCTCCACTTCGGTGCGCTCCAGTTCCCGCTGCCAGTCCCGGCGAGCCTCGGAAGGAAATCGCCGGTGGGTAAAGCTGTGATTCTCCACTTCCATGCCGGAGTGCACCAATTGCCGCACGATCCCCGGATAGCGGGCTGCATGCTGACCCAGGACAAAAAAGGTGGCCCGGGCGTCGTAGTGTTGCAGGAGGCCTAAAATTTGGGGAGTGTAATCCGGGTGGGGGCCGTCGTCGAAGGTCAAAGCCACCTGCCGCTCGTGGCCCGGACCCTGGCAGATCGGGCCTTCATCGGCTGCCGGTGCCGAGTCGACCATCGCCAGGACGGCCAGAAAGGCCACGCCGAGGGCGGCCAGTCTGAGCCCCCCATAATTTTTTGGGATTATCATCAGGCCTTATGCACTTCCCGGGGCGCGCGGGTGAGCCATTCCACCCCGTCTGCGGTGACGCGGCCGGTGTCTTCCAGGCCGACGAGGCCAATGTCCGGCAATAAAAATTTGGGTTCGAAGGCCACCACCATGTCCGCGTCCAAGGGCAAGGGAAAATTGGGCGAGATGATGGGAAACTCATCCAACTCCAGGCCGACCCCGTGGGCCACAAAGGTTACCCGTTCCTCTCCTCGGCCCATAAAAAACTCACCGAGACCGGCCTTCTCCACCAGGTCCAGGATCTGCTGATAAAGCTCAGCGGGCTGGACTCCGGGCCGGGCCTCGGTTTCGAAGAACTGGAAGAGTTCCAGGGTCAGGTCATAGGCCCGCCAGGCCGCGGGCGGCAGGTCGCCGATGGCAAAAAGACGCGTCATGTCAGCAACATAGCCGTGGACGCAGGAGCCTATGTCCA
>Ga0114919_10004216_pt1 | contig 11535 bp, 10 predicted proteins | sample BlataG_FD_88682 | JGI IMG/M metagenome (GOLD analysis project Ga0114919, IMG submission 88682) | Deep subsurface microbial communities from Black Sea to uncover new lineages of life (NeLLi) - Black_00105 metaG | ecosystem: Environmental > Aquatic > Marine > Oceanic > Sediment | place: Atlantic...
CCTAATAATTTTAAAAAATAAAATTATTTAACCCTCTCTTCTTCAATCCTTTAAAGCTCTCAAATTTTTTGATGGGTTGTTATTTATTTATTGTGGTTAGAAGAATTTTATGGAGATTAATGATGATTTAAAGGTATTTGATAATACCTTTATTAATAAATTGCATCGAGAAGCTGAAAAAAAAATTGAATATTGGGATATCAGAGCAACGTATTCTCAAGGAACAACATTAGATTTCACCGATCAAAAGAGTACAGAAATATCATCCTACGAGATAATTAATTGTGGTATAAGAACTTTTGTTAACGGAGGATGGGGATTTTATGTTCTTAAAGATATTAACAAGGATAAATTATTGTCGAGTTTCATAAAATCGATAAAATTAGCAAAGTTGACGGAATCTCTATCGAAAAACAAGTTTAAGATAAAAGAAAGAGATCCTATTAATGAGGACTTTAAGATTGACAGTAAAATCAAGCTCTCTAATGTTAATATTGAAGATAAAATTCAGTTAGTAAAAAACCACGAAAAAATCGCTTCTGATTATTCTAAAATGGTAAAAAATACCCGTACAATTTACATGGATGGTGTAAGTAGTTATATTTTTATAAACTCGTTTGGGAGTCAGGTAAAACAAAATCTTTCGTTTTTACGGCTATTGAACATAGTATATTCCCAAAAAGCGGGTATTATCCAAAGATCAATTAACTCCGTGGGAGGATTAGGTGGATTTGAGATATTGTCCACAGACGACGCTGAAAATATAAGTAGAAAAACAGCAAAAGAATCAATAAAATTATTAGATGCTAAATCTCCTATAGGAGGTAAATTTCCCATTATTGCAGATTCAAAACTTGCGGGAACGCTAATCCATGAAGCACTTGGACATGCTTGCGAAGCAGATTTGGTCTTAAGTAAAGAGAGCGTATTGAAGGGAAAAATAGGCCAAGAAGTGGCTTTAAGGGATATTAGTGTTATAGATGATCCAACTATAGGTCAAGGAAAATCATTTGGATTACCATACGAATTATTTGGGAGTTATTTTATTGACGATGAAGGGATTCCTTCCCAAAAAACAACTATTATTGAAAATGGAGTATTAAGAAATTATTTGCATAATTTAGAAACTTCTTCAAGAATGAGCGTACCTCCCAACGGCCATGGGAGAGCATCTTCTAGTTCTTCAAAGCCTCAAGTACGTATGGGTTTTACTTATATTGAGCCTAGAGATTGGGAAATCGATGAATTAATAGAAGATACCAAGAACGGTATTCTTTGCGAAGACTTTTTATATGGTTATACAAACCCGACTACCGGAAACTTCCAATTTAAGTGTAAGTTTTCATATAAAATCGAAAATGGAGAAAAAAGAGAATTGATGCGGGATGTTGCATTATCTGGAATGATTTTAGAGGTCTTAAATAGAGTTTCTGCTATAGGCAATAAAAATACATTCAGCTACAGTGATGGAATTTGTGGAAAGGGTGGTCAGAGCGTTAGAGTATGTGATGGGGGCCCGTATTTAAGAGTTGAAGACATAACGGTGGGAGGATTAAATTAAATGGAAAACGAGATTGATATCTTTGAACTAGGTAATTACGGATTAAGAATCGCCGAAAAAAAATACCCCTCTTACAAATGTGCTGAGATCTTTGTTGGAAAGAGTAATTATACCAATATTGAGATCGAAGAAAATTCAATAAAGTACAGCGAATTGGGGAGCGACAACGGAGTTTCTATTAGAATATATAATAATCTAGGATCTATAGGGTTCGCTTTTACAAATAAACTGAACAAGACAGTTATCGATAAAATAGTTTCTAACGCTATTAAAATGATGAATGCAGGTACTCCTGATCCTAATTTCAAAAATTTGCCTGAAAAACATAACACTTATCCCAAAATTGAAAATTTATACGATAAAAGTATAAAATCTTTAACGATAGAAGATTCGATAGAGCAAATAAAAGATTTGATTAAAGTGTGCAATGAGGATGACCTAGCAATTTCTCAATCTGGCGATTTCACAGCAAATTACAATCTGTCCTATATATTCAATTCGAATGGCGTTGAAGCGTGGGGAGAAGAAACTTTATTCTCAATTTCATCCAATATTATTGTAAAAGACAAAGCGACAGGAAAAACTTCAAATGGTTATGAGTCCCAAATGAAAAGAAAGTTAAATGATATTAATGGAACAAGTACTGCCGTAGAAGCTTTGAAAAATGCAAAAAAAAACCTTAACCGTATAAAAATAAAGACTAAAAAGATGCCGATTGTATTAACTCCTAAAGGAACCATAAACTTGATTTTAAATCCAATTGCGTCCGCAATAAATGCAGAATTGTTCCAGTATAAACGTAGTTTCTTAGTAGATAGAAGAGAGAAAAAAATTGGCTCAGAACATTTAACTCTTGAAGATAACGCATTAATCAATGGTGCCGTAGGATCAAGTATATTCGATGGAGAAGGAGTTCCGTGTAAAAATAAAAGAATCATAGTAAATGGGATTTTTTTGAAATCGGGGTTATTACATAACAGTTATACTGCAGGGAAGGAAGGAGTCGAAAGCACTGGAAATGCTTCTAGACGGTCCTTTAGTTCCGTTCCTTCAATAGGTATATCAAACTTAATCTTAAAACCAGGAATGGATCCTCATGAAGAGATAATAAAGGATGTTAAAGAGGGGATTTTGTTAAATTCTACAGGAGATTCTCCAAATATTTCAACAGGGGACTTTAGTGGATTAATTTCTCAAGGGAATTTAATTAAAAATGGAGAAATAAAACAAGCTTTGAACGAGACTATGTTTGGTATAAATCTTTTGGATTTGTTTAAAAATATTGATGCCGTCTCAAAAGATTATCGAATTTATGGATCATTTAAAGCCCCGTTTGTAAGAGTAAAAGATGTACAAATTATTGGATCTGAAGATTAAATAGGTATGATTTAATTTATTGATATAATAAAGATTTTTTTTATTTAAGTGTCTAATAGAATGGATAAAATTTTAATCATTGACCAAGATTATTCAATAATATTCTCTAGAGGTTTAATTGCCAATAGTTTACTAAAAACAGGAATATCATTTCTCGAAGCACATGAGATTGCAGAGGAGATAAAAAATGACTTGCTGAAAATGAATATACGAAAGATATCAAAGCAAGAAATGGATAAAAAAATTTCTAAGATTTTAGTAGAGAAAAAAGGTACACAATATGCCGAAAACTTTCGTGTTTTTAAGAAGATTATTAAATTGGAGCAACCTATAATTATTTTAATTAGTGGAACGACGGGAATTGGAAAATCAACAGTTGCTTTAACGCTAGCCCATCGATTAGACTTTCGTAGTATGATTGGGACTGACTCAATCCGGGAAATAATGAGAAAAGTATTAAGTACTGATTTAGTACCTGAATTACACCAGAGTTCTTATGAAGCGGGTAAATTTTCGAGGCACTATAGGTCATCAAGGTTTAACTCCACCATTTTAGGGTATAGTGAACAAGTCAAGATTGTGACAGTAGGCGTTGAAGCTCTGATCAAAAGAGCCCTTTATGAAGGACATAACATGATTATTGAAGGTGTTCACTTGTCCCCTGAATTCCTTTCCATTGACATTTTAGAACATCCAAATGTAGTTTTTGTGATGTTAAATTTATCCAACGAGATACAGCATAAGAATAGATTTTCTCTTCGAGCACATAATGTTTCTATGAGGAGCCCTGTTAACAAGTATTATGATAATTTCGAACAAATCAGAATAATTCAAGAATATTTAAAAGAGCAAGCAAAAATAGTAGGGGTTCCTATCGTTGAAAATATAAACCGTGATGATACAGTGAAAAAACTAGCCGAAATTGTAACTACACGAATCAAAAAAATATTGGAAGCTAAAAATGAGGATATAAACCTTTAATTACTTAAATATTGGTTATTGGTGCACCTAACGCTATGAAAATTTTATTTCTTATCAAATTATAACTAATTATTTTAATAGACGCTACAAATGTGGTTTATTCTATCGCTATTTGATTTATACTATCTTCTAAGTTTAATTGCTAAAATAATAAGTGAAGAATTAAGAAATCCCTCCACAGAGCAGGAAATTACTATCGTTTATTTAGGTTTGATAATTATTTTTATTCTTACTGTAATTCTTGGTTGAATAAAAGCTATATATTGATTTTCCAATTAAATCTATAAGATCCGATTTCTTAATTTCGAAAGAATTTAAAATCTACGGCCCTTTTTACGCCCCCTTCGTAAAGGTTGCAAAAAAAAGTTCAACTAATTAGAGCGAATTCTTAGGATGTTACGTTTAAATGCATTGTTAAAACTTCCCAAAATTTATCATCTGGCCCTATATTAGTTTCCCATAATTCAGCTATGATGGTTTGATTATATCCTGGGTCTGAAAATTTAACATTAAATTCATTCGAAATCCAATTTTCTCCGTGCGATAATTTTGTTGTAGACGAATTCATAACTGATGTTGCGTTCAACGAACCAAAAGATCCTATTTCCGTCTCATTATTTCCCATTAAAATTTCTACTCGAAATGAAAAATCTCGGTTTAAATAATTACCAACAGAGATGTAAAAAGTGACATTTTCACCTACTGTAGCATTTGTGGGATAACTTTCTGCTTTTTTATCAGAATTCAATACGCCAAAAGTAATATAACCTGGTTCGGGAGTTACCACTGCGTAAATTATGAATCCAGATATAATGATTATCCCAATAATTAAGAGGACTGCGAGAACTTTATCAAACTCTTTGTAATTTTTTTTAACATTATTGTTTTCGTTTGAATTATTCATTTTTACCATTATCTTTGAACCAAGCTATAGTTTTCATTAAACCCTCTCTTAAAGGAGTTTTGGGGTGCCATTTTAGGATCCTATTTGCTTTAGTTAAGTCAGCACATCTTCTTACAGGATCGTCAATGGGTATGGGTTTAAAAACGATTTTTGATTTAGAATTTGCCAACTCTTTAATTATTTCGGCTAATTCTAGTATTGAGTATTCTTTATTGTTACCTAAATTAATGACTTCTCCTATAGCATCTCTGTTATGAACGATCTTTAAAATACCTTCAATTTCATCAACAACATAAATAAATGATCGTGTCTGCGATCCATCTCCAAAGATAGTTATCTCTTCGTTATTCAATGCTTGATGTATAAAGTTAGGGATAACTCTTCCAAATTCGGGGCCAGATCTAATTCTTGGTCCCGATGTGTTAAAAATACGCACTATTTTAGTTCTAATTTCGTGTTGGAGTTCGTAAGCCTTGACAAAAGCTTCTCCAGCTCGTTTAGATTCATCATAGCAAGATCTAGGCCCTACAGGGTTAACATGACCGAAGTAGGTCTCTGCTGTTGGGATTGCTTCGTTGGGAGGATTGCCATACACTTCAGATGTGCTTGTGTAGAAAAATAGAGCATTATGTGCCTTAGCGACACCTAGTGCGTTCATAGTTCCAAGAGTGTTACTTTTTAGTATCGGTATTGGATATTTACTAAACTCAAATGGAGACGCTCTGCTTGCCATATGCATAATGATTTCAATTCTCTTTATATCGCCAATACAAATCCCGTCTGGATGATGTGTTAATCCAAAAAACACCGGTTTCGAGATATCGTGATTAATAAAGCGAAAATTATCTTTATCCATTAAATGAGAAATGTTTTCAAATCTTCCTGAAGAAAGATTATCTAAACATACACAATTAGCTCCTTGGTTTACTAGGATATCACAAACCCAAGAACCTAGGAATCCTGCTCCTCCAGTTACTAGGATTGTTTTAGCTCGAAATGAAATGTTATCTTCCTTTAAACGGTTCAAGATTTCGCCGAAATCTTGTTCAAAGTCGTAATTCAAATTAAATAACCTACTAAATATGTATTAATAGTTTTGTTAAGCGTTTTATTTATTAAAAAGATATAGTTTCTTTATTCTCAATATTCAAAAGAAGGGATTGATAGAATTAACGAGTCTTCTGTCCACAATATTGACAATATTTAAGCTCTAAAGGGTAAAAATTACCGCAACCGGTGCATTTTTTTAATGAATTCTTGATAATCTCTCGTCCAAGCATTTCAAAAACATTTTCAACATTTTCTCCTGTTTTTGAAGAAACTCCATGAATGTCTCCTTGGAACTTGTATTTGTCGAATAATGCTTTAGCATCTTTATGCTCTACCTCTCTCTGACTTTCTAAATCAATTTTTGCTTCAATCAATAATTTAGTCTTTGGATAATTAGGAACAGATGTGATAACATTCGCCCAATCATGAAGATCATCCAGAGAATCTTTATTGGTAATGTCGTAAAGAAGTAAAGCTCCAGAAGCACCCGAAACGTAAGAGGGTAGTAAAAGGCGGAATTTTTTTTCACCTGCGAAATCCCAGATATTGAGGAGAATTTCATTACCATCAACTACCACTTTCTTTGTTTCGAAATCGACGCCTATTGTTGATAAAGTCGATCTATCAAATTTCCCCGTTGCATACCTCCTGATGAGAGAGGTTTTTCCCACATTTTTCGCACCCGCTACAATAACTTTAAATTTGATTATAGTAAATCACATCAAGTTTTTTTAATGACATTCTAGATATATTACTACTAAAATAAAATATTAATCTTTAATCATAAAAATTTTGTTATTAATATTAAATAATTGTTTTTTGGGTTTAACTCGGTAATTTTTTATAAAAGAGAATATCTTAAGCTATAGACTAAATATTATAAATATTTTAATGGAAAAAAAAATTCAGTAAAATCATGAAAAATGTTTCAAGCAAGAAGTTTTTTGGAACTTTATCACAGAAAGAACTACTTAAGCTATACGCAAAGCATGTAAATTTACCAAAAGTTCACACTTTTAAAGGATTTGGACTTGGAGTTATTCTTGGTGAGAGAAGGGGAGTTAAGATTAATACTTTGGAGGGACTAAAACCCACCGATCCACCAATGGAACTTTATAATTGCCATACATGCGGAGGAGTTTATAATTTAGGTCACGGTAACCCTAAAATTGTACAAACACTTAAGGACGCTTTAGATAGTGGATTAGACATAGGTGATCACTTGCTATTATCAGAATGGAGAGCTATATTAGGAAAAAAATTAGCAGATCTTATGCCACCAGGAATTACAAAAACTACATTTGGAGTTAGTGGCGGTGAAGCGGTTGATACTGCTATTAAATTTTCAAGGGCATATACGAAACGGAAAAAATGTATCTCTGCAATTGGAGGTTATCATGGCCATACCGGTTTTGCGTTAGCAACTGGAGATCCTGACTTTAAAGAAAATTTCCTATGGAATCTCCCGGATTTTACACAAGTTCCTTTTGGTGATGGTGATGCATTGAAAAAAATTATTTCGGACGATGTTGCGTGCGTCATTTTAGAAACAATTCCCGCAACCGGGGGAGTACTAATTGCTCAAAAGGGTTACTTTTCAGAAGTTCGAGAATTATGCGATGATCATGGAGTTATGATGATAATTGACGAAGTTCAAACAGGACTTGGACGTACTGGTCATTTTTGGGCTATACATGGAGGTCTTTATGAGCACGAAAAAGTTGTCCCTGATTTTATGGTTTTAGGTAAAGGTATGAGCGCGGGAATTTATCCGATCTCTACTTGTAGTTATAAACCATTTATTGAAAAAGCAGTTTTTAAAGAGGACCCATTCATTCATATATCTACAACAGGTGGTTCCGATTTAGGTTGCGTAGTTGCTTGTGAGATGTTAGATATTCAATCTGACCCTGTGTTTTTAAACCATGTAAAGGAAATGGGAAAATTATTTAGCAATGGTTTAGAAGAAATTGCAGATGACAATTCTGAACTGATAAAAGGAGTTAGAGGGAGGGGCCTAATGTGGGGTATGGAGTTTAAAAAGGAGACATTTGGACAATTAGCTATGCTTTCTATAATAAAAGAAGGCGTTTTACAAAATTATTGTGGAAACAAAAAGGATACGCTAATAATGATGCCACCATTAATCGTAAATGAGGAAGAAATCGAAGAGATCATAAAAAGGATTGGTGAAGGTGTCAGAAAGATTAAACATTTAGCTTAAACATTAACCTTACCGCAATTTAAGAGCTTTTATGGTATTTAAACCTACTTAGCTTGTATATATCTTGGGCAATTTTCTTTCCAACATTTTCAACTTTCATTAAATCTCCAATATCAGCGTTAAAAATCTCTTGGAGCGAATTTAATTCTATAAGTAAGTTTTTAGCTCTCAGAGCATTTATGCCCGGAATACCGGCAACGATGAATTCTAATAAACTTGAAATTTCTATTGGTTTTTTATCAAATCTTAATTTGAAATCCATTTTTGAATCCGATTGCTCTTTTTTCGCAAGCTGATAAATAAACATCGCAGAGTCAGATGGATCGTTTGTTTTATATATAGTAATTCCTAAATTCAGAATAATTGATGTTATCGCGCCGTAGAGTGCGTTTTGGTTAATATTCGAATTTAAAAAAGGATCTCCTTCTAATATCAGTATGGGTCTAGCAAAATTGTTCTTTAACTCAAATAATTCGCTAAATAATCTCCCATCTTTGACCGAATCGTTAAAATCTTGTGATGATTTTCTTTCGATCCCAACTCTTTCTGAGAGTATATAGTCTGCAACGGTTAATTGTTTTAGTTCTAAACTTACTCCCATTAAGGACAATGCTCTAACAACAGCAGAGGCAGTTTCTCTGTTATCACAAATTACTGTGTAATCCTTGGCACCCTTAATCTTCTGGATAAACGATAGATCTGAAGTTTTTTTAAGATTGCTGGAATCCTTGCTGTCTTCTTCCTTTTTTATAAAATTTAAAATGTTTGATTGTCCTGCTTTAGAACCCGAACCTTGTTCTTTCATGGTTTTTAAACTTTGATTCATAACTCGTTCCTTACCCTTTTCAGCCCAATAATAACTTTCATCACGAGTACCTTCAGCCATCAACATGAAAACTTTTCCTTCTTTTTTTCTTCCTGTTCTTCCACGACGTTGAATAGAACGCACAGCACTTGGTACTGCGTCATAAAATATTACTAAATCACATTCCGCTATATCTAAACCTTCTTCTCCAACACTTGTTGCAATTAACGTGTTGTAAATTCCTTCCTTGAAGTCTTCAAGTAACTGTATTTGTTCTTTTTGAGTAAGACCTTTATCTAAAGATTTACTAACTTGTCCTACGAATTTATGCGCCTTTATGACTTCGTCTCTTTCAATAAATTTAACTATATTGTTTACGGAATCTCTAAAATGACAAAATACTAATATTCTCGAGTCTTTATTTTGGATGATCTGATTATGTAAAATTTCTGCAAGTATTTCTAGTTTAGGATGAACGATACCATTTTCTTTATTAGTTTCAATTAATTTAAGAACTAGTTTTATTCCAGAATCTCCAAAAAGTTCTTTTAGTGATTTATTTGCGGTGTTTTGTTTTATTTTTTTAACATTTTTTTTCATATAGTCATCTAATGCGCTTATTCCTTGAGTTTCAATAAGCTCATCCATATGGGATAGTCTTATCGCATTTGCTACACATTTTTTCGCACTAAATAGCAGTAACTTCTCCTCATCGTCTCTTGAGGCTGAAATCTTCCCGTTAATAATTTTATCTAACGCAAGCAAATCTTTTCTAGTAACTTTAGTTACATCTGACGATTTTAATAATTCTTGTTGTTTTAACCATTTGTATATTGTTCTTAATTTATCCGTTATTATTTTTTTAATTTCCATAAATTCACTTGGAAGCTTAACCTTTATCCATTCCTTATCAACTTTATAGACGTAAGGTTTTACGTCCGAATCTTGGTCTGTTCTAATTTCGACACGATCGACAAAAAGATTTTTTTTAATTTCGTTAATCTTCCCTTCCGTAGATCCTGGACTTGCGGTAAGCCCTAAAATTTGATGGTTATTAGCAGTTTCCACATACTTCTTCGCAATAAAGCAATACGCATAATCTCCTACACTCCGATGACATTCATCAAAAATAATTAAAGATACATGTTCTAACGAATAAAGATTGGAAATAATATCATTTTGAAGCACTTGAGGTGTCATAAAAGCAATTTTTAAGTCCTTCCATATATCTCTCCTTTTTTCTGGTGATGTGGTTCCAGTAATTGCTTTTAAGTTTTCCTCGGGAATAACCGTTAAATTTAAAAATGATTTATAATGTTGATTTACGAGGGGTTTTGTTGGAGCTAAGAAGATAATTTTAGAGTTAGGCGTTTCTGATAATCTATGTATAGCAAGCATTAGAGCTATAATAGTTTTTCCTAATCCGGTAGGGATAACTACTAGACAATTGGTATTAAGGCAATTTATAAATATATTTTCTTGATATGCCCTTCTTAAAACATGATTCTCCTTAAGTAAAGGGTGCGATATAAATTGCTCCTTATTCGATACGAATATCACCAGAAAATATCAGATTACTATATCTTTTAAAAGAAAACTTTCTCAGATATGATTTAAAGTAACAGAGTCTATAGAATCTCTTAAATTATATTAATACCTTTTTAATAATTATTGTTAGTGTTAATTTCACATAAAATAGCGCGAGTGGTTTAGACGTATAACGACACTTTCACGATAAAAAATTCGTGTAAAGCGTTAAACGCTCACACCGTGTAAATTTTCGCTAATTAATAGCGTTAATCTCGACGGTCGGGGGTTCAAAAGTTTGAAATTTTCTTTCAAATTGAAAAATTCCCCCCTTGCGCATTAATTTTAAGCAGATAAAAATATTGAACTTAGTTGATTTACGATAAAAACCAAAAAAGTTTTATTTTAAATTACATTTTACAACTCAATTACTAATTCTTAGGATTATGTTATGTCTTCTTTTTTAGAGTCTCGTGAATTAAGAAAGTTGTATAAAGAAGTTCGAAAAACCATTAAAATTGGTTCGATTTTCCTTACTAGATACGAAAAAGCGCGCATCACAGGAGCACGCGCTCTACAGATAAGTTTTGGAGCACCAATTTTGATAGAGAAACCGAAGAATGTTATTGATCCTATAAAGATAGCTTTATTAGAATTAAAATCTAAAATCTTGCCACTTACAATAAGACGAGAGTATCCTAGTGGAGAACATCAAGATATATCGATTAATAAATTGATTCTTAAAAAAGATTAATCATTACTGAATTCTGTATTTCCCTCTTTCTGTAAGAATGTAAACGTTGTTACCTTCAACCTGTTCTACTTCTAGATAACCTTTAGAAATTAATATTTCTAAGATTTTTTCTAACTCCGCTTTTTTATAAGGTTCAATCCCTAAAGGGATTCTACTCTGATTAGCAACGATAGCAATACGAGTCAGCAACATTCTTTTATTGTTAAATGATTCTAAAATTGTAAGCTCGTCGTTAGAAAGACGTTCAAATTGATCGTGTTCCAACAATTGATCTTTAAGAATATTTGCGAGATCTAAAGTTTCAGAACTAATTTTTTGTTTCTTGACTTCGACATGCTTTAAGTCAACAAGG
>Ga0114919_10004217_pt1 | contig 11535 bp, 9 predicted proteins | sample BlataG_FD_88682 | JGI IMG/M metagenome (GOLD analysis project Ga0114919, IMG submission 88682) | Deep subsurface microbial communities from Black Sea to uncover new lineages of life (NeLLi) - Black_00105 metaG | ecosystem: Environmental > Aquatic > Marine > Oceanic > Sediment | place: Atlantic...
CCAAGCGTGCGAAAGCAAACCTTGCCGTGGAAAGTGTCGGCTCGATTGGGGTCATCGAGATGGGCCGGCGGATTCACAACCGCCTGACGCACGCCGCGCCGCTCTTTTGCCCGCGGGGTTGACACAGGGGTGGTCCGGTCAGCCTCCAGGATCTTGCTGAAGAGGCCAGTACGGATCAAAGGCTTGGGGCACGGGGGGCCAGAAGTATCCGGCGCTCCAGGCCTTGTACCAATAGCGCATGTAGATGTCGATGAGCGGTTCCTTGGGGTCCGGGGCCTTGAGTTCCCTCAGGCAGTCCTCCAGCAGCCGTTGGCCGAGGACCGAGGCATTGGCAAGCAGAACGTCCTTGTCCTTCTCGAGGCGCGGGATGATCCATTTTCGCACCGCCGCGTCGCCGTCGGTCAATTCGAGCACCGGCATCTTCGGTTCCAGATAGTCCTTGACCACCGCTAGTTTCTTCAGATTGTCCCTGAGTTTCATGATGGTAGAGCACTCGGCCTCCGTAAGCCCATTCAGGCGAAGCAGACGGCCGAAGAAATCGTAAGCCGGCCCCGTTTGGCCGGAGATCACGAAGAACCCCATGTAAGGCTCAGCCCGGGTTGTGACATCCGCCTCGCATAATGCCTTGGCCACATCGAGGGCGAAGGCGGGGTCGGCATCTGTTTCGGCCTGGAGCGCCTGCAGGAGAAACCGCCAGTCAGGCCACAGCGCAAGGCTGATGTATGCCATCTGGGAAGGCTGCCCTCTTCGCCAATCGGGCTCTCTCCCCCCAAGGTTCTCGCTGTTCTTGAGGAGCAACAGCAGAATTTTCCTCCGCTTCTCCCGGGGGAGGCGCACGTCACCGGTCGCCGCCACCCATTCACGTATTCCAACGAAAGCCACCGTTTCTTTCACACCCGGGCCAGCCATCCGTTCGTCCTTTCGGATGACCCAATCCCGAACCGCCCGCTGCAGTCGGCGCTCGACGTCCAGGCTTGCCGCTACAGCGCTTTGCTCAGCGAGTTCCACGAGGGTGCGGAGATGAATGTTGCATTGGCTTGCGAGGGTCGTCCCCTCGTCCTGCGCAAAGAGGTATTCATAGAACTGGCAGACCTCCCCCCAGACCTCGGGCGTGTCCGTTTGGCCGGGATAGATTTCGATCTTCATCCTATCCCGGATAGTCCCCAATGGGCTAAGGGAGGCGGGGTGAACAGGCACCTTGGGAATGGGTACCTCGGGACTGTGCTCGCCGGTCATGTAGTACCGGATGGAGGCTCGGACGCGGGCGAGATCGTCGGGCTTGGCGTCCGTAGCGGGTGCGGCACCGTCCGCCGCGCCCAACGCAAGGGTCAGCGTGATGAAAAGAGGGAGCATTTTGAACATTGGGCGATGTTTCATGTTCATGGCCTTTCCACGGAGAGGATTTTCGGATCCGCGATCGTATTGCCCTGGTTCACGAAGTTCGCCGCGGTCCATGGGAACACGTAAACCCACTGTCCGCCGGGCATCTGGACCTTTTCATCGTCCGGATTGCATACGACAAACGTGTAGCCCTGGTTGACGCCGATCTGGGTGTCCGTGAGGGAGTCTTTCACCATGTCGGCCTCACTGATGCCGTAAGTATACACCGCCGCGTGCTTGGGCGCTATATCGCTACCGGTCACGCCGAGAGGCAACAGCCCTGACTGATTCCAGGCGCCTGCAAGACAGTCCTCGAAGGCTTCGGCGGAATAAAAATCATCCCCCGCATCCTTCCAGTAGATGCCGCCGGTCTTGTCGTCCAGTTTGTGGGGGTCCGCACCGTTATCCGGGTTATCGTTGTTACTGACAGTGCAACCGCCGAGGTTGACATACGACACTTTCCGGCCGTTGTTCTGCAGGAAGAGGTCGTTCCATCCATACCAGACCTGCCCGGCGGCGCCGTCGCGACAATCCGCGTGACGGTCATTCGCGACGTGGACGTGCCCTCGGGGCGGACGGCACGCGCCGGCCGGCATGCGGAGGAGGTGCTTGCACGCCCCGTCAAGGGCGGCGGGGGGCCGGTGGCCGTTCCGTTCCGCATCGAGACCGGCGGCATGCTCACCGGGGCCCTTCGGGTCAAGGCCGAGTTGCTGACCGAGAAGGGCACACTGCCGCCATCGGTTGCATGGAGCGTGCCTGTCACGGTTGGCGTGCGCCGGCGCGTGAGCCTGGCCGGCGATTGGCAGGTCTTGTCCGTCAAGCCGCTCGGCGTCCAGATCCGCGGCCGCCCGAGGGACTGGAAACTCCCGCCGGGAAAGCCGAATCGCCATGTCCAATCTATCGGCAAAAACACACCATCCACCGTACCGGAACCTTTGAGGCATTGCACTAGAGGTGCCATAAGGGCTTGTCGAGAAGAAAGCTGTGCGCGGGAGAAAAAATCTGGCGGAGAGGGGGGGATTCGAACCCCCGGTGGACACAAGGCCCACGCCGGTTTTCGAAACCGGTCCGTTCGTCCGCTCCGGCACCTCTCCGCCCGGATTTTAAGGTTTTCAGCCCATTAAAGTCCATTGCATTTCTGTTGCGCCCGCCCTGTGGCGCCAATCCCGATGAATCGGGACGCCAACACAGGTTCGCCGTCCGCGGGAGTTTCCCGAGGTCAACTGGGAGTGCGGAGGGGCGAGAAAGCGCCCTCGACCGGCTATAAGGTCTGTGCTGCGAGGCTCGGCCGCCCGCGGCAGCACGGGCCGCACAACCTTTTTGCGGGAGGCCGCTCAAGTCGGCAGTGCCTGGGCGCAGGTGGCGGCGGCGGCGTCCACGATGGACTGCACGTTGCAGCCGCGCGACAGGTCGTTCAAGGGCTCAGCGAGGCCCTGGAGAAGGGGTCCGACGGCTTGGCCGCCTCCAAGGCGCTCGGCCAGTTTGTAGGCGATGTTGCCCGCTTCGAGATCGGGGAAGATGAGGACGTTGGCCTGTCCACCGACGGGGCTGTCGGGGCACTTGCGCCGGGCCACGTCCGGCACGAGGGCGGCGTCGGCTTGAAGTTCTCCGTCCACCATCAGGTCGGGCTCCAGTTCGTGGAGCCGCGCCGCCACTTCGACCATCCGCTTCGGCCCCGGTTGCCTGGCCGACCCTTTCGTGCTGAACGAGAGAAGGGCCACGACCGGCTCGGTCCCGGTGAACAGGCGCCAGGATGCAGCGGCGCTTCGGGTAATGTCCACGAGTTGGTCCGTCGTCGGTTCCGGCACGACGCCGCAATCGGCAAATAAAAGGACCCCTTCCATTCCGAACTCCGCGCGGGGAAAGGTCGTGAGGAAGCAGGAGGAGAGGGTCTTGATTCCCGCGCGCGTGCCGATGCAGTGCAAGGCCGCCCGGACGACGTGCGGCGTGGGGGACGCGCTGCCCGCCACCATCCCGTCCACGAGACCGTCGCGCAGACACAGGGCCCCGTGGAAAACAGGGTCCTCGACCGTCCGGCGCGCCTCGTCCGGCGTGATGCCCTTGTGCTTGCGCACGCGATAGTAGGTTTCAGCAAAGGTGTCGAGGCGTTCGGGGTCGGCCGGATCGAGGAACTCACATCGGTCCGGCTCAGCGCCGGCCTCTCGTAAGCCATCGGCGAGGCACTCAGCCCGGCCCAGGAGGACGACCCGGCAGAAGCCCTCCTTTTGGATTTGTGCGGCAGCGGCGAGGACGCGGTCGTCGTGCGTCTCGGCGAGGAGGATGCGGTATCCGGCGTCTTGAACCCTGGTCTTGACGGACTGGAAAAGATTCACGCGGGGGCTCCAGGGGGCGAGGCTCGCCCGTTCACTTTCCCGAACTTTCGAGTCCGTGCTTCTGCATACGGTAGCGAAGTTGGTCGCGCGTCATGTGGAGCAGTTCGGCGGCGCGGGTCTTGTTGCCTCCGGTCTTTTCGAGCGCCTGCCGGATGAGCGTTCGTTCGACTTCGTTGATGTCGAGGCCCTCAGGGCCGAGTCGGACGGTCGAGGAGGCTTCATCGGAAGCGGCGGGCGTGGCAGGTCGTTTGGGCTCCATCGGCAGGTCGCCCAGGGTTAACCGCCCGCCGCGCGCCAGAAGCGTTGCGCGTTCGATAAGGTTCCGGAGTTCTCGGACGTTGCCCGGCCAGTGGTAAGCCTGCATGACGGCCATCGCGGCCGGCTCGACGCCGGTCACATTCTTGTGGAACTCGCGGTTGTATTGCCGGATGAAGTGCTCGGCCAGAGGAGGGATGTCCTCGGTCCGGTCGCGCAGCGGCGGGAGCGTCACGGGAAAGATGTTGAGCCGATAGAAGAGGTCCTGGCGGAAGCGGCCCTGTTCGACCAGGGCGCGCAGGTCGCGGTGAGTGGCGGCAATGATGCGGACGTCCACGCGGATGTCCTCGGTGCCGCCCACACGTCGGAAGACCTTCTCCTCGATGAACCGCAGGAGTTTCGCCTGGAGGGCGGGGGGCATGTCGCCGATCTCGTCCAGGTAAATCGTCCCGCCGTCGGCCAGTTCGAACAAGCCCTGCTTCCTCTGATAGGCGTCGGTGAACGCTCCCTTCTCGTGGCCGAACAGTTCGCTCTCGAGCAGCGATTCCGGCAGCGCTGTGCAGGTGATGTTCATAAAGGAACGTTCGGCCCGGGTGCTGTTGAAGTGGATGGCTTTGGCGGCGAGGTCTTTTCCCGTTCCGCTTTCGCCCTGGAGAAGGATGGTCTGGGTTTCGGATTCGGCCAGGTGCTGCAGAAGATGAATAATCTGGAGCATTTGGCTGCTGCGCGCGACGATGCGGTCAAAACCGAATTGCTGGCGTTGTGTGGTTTGGGGACGCCGGACGTCCGACCGAAGCCGCCTTGCCTCCAGCGCCTTGTCGACGACGGCCATCATTTCCTCGGGCGCGAACGGTTTGGAAATGTAATCGAAGGCCTTCAGCCGCATCGCCTCGATGGCGACGGCGACGTCCATAAAGCCGGTCATCATGATGGTCAAGACATCGGGCCGCTGGTCGCGGATCTGCTCCAGAAGTTCCAGGCCGTCGGCGTCGGGGAGACGATAATCCAGCAGGACGAGGTCTGTGCCCCCTGCCGCCAAGCGCTCCAGGCCCTCGGCCGCGTCGGCGGCGGCCTCGACATGGCACCCGTGCTGCTCGAGGTGCTGCGCGAGCATCTCGCGGATAGTTACATCGTCGTCAATGACAAGGACCGACGGTTGTGTCAAGCGGCGACCCCTTTCCCGAATGTCGGCCAAATGGCTGGTGAGTAGTCTACCGGGCGCGGCCGCGGTTTTCAACCCGCCGCGCCGACGGGGCGAACTCAGGCGTGCGGCTCGTCCGAGCGGGAAGGTTGAGGCTCGGGCGCTGAACCGCGGAACGCCTCGCACTCGCCGGCGTACCGGCACCACTCGGCGCAGCCGAGGCGCACATCGGGGTTGCGGACGGGTTTCTTGCAATGAGGACACAAGCGCCGGAGGTCGTCTTTCCAGAACTCGACCCGTTGCCCGCAGTGGGGACACGGATGCTCCGCCACATCGTCGAATTTTCAGAACCGCATGTCTCCACCGGGACATCGCATCGGCGCCATTGTGCTCGCCTCCCCTGCCCTCTCACACCCATTTTACGCCATACGCCTTCCGCTGGCAATTGCAGGAAAAGGGTTGACCGGGGGAGGCCGGCAGCCTATACCACCTGTTTGCGGCCGGTGGAAACAGCGGACCAGGCGGAGTGATTCCCATGTATGCGGTCATCATGGCGGGAGGCGAGGGCGCCCGGTTCTGGCCGGTCAGTCGGCAGAACCGCCCGAAACCGTTCTTGAGTATCCTGGGTGCCGAGCCGCTCATTGTCCGGACAATGGCACGGCTCCAGGGGTTCATCCCCAAGGAACAGATTCTGGTGCTGGTCAACCGAAAGCACCAGGAAGTGGCCCGGCGGCTGTTGGCGGACCTGCCGGAGGAGAACCTCATTCTCGAGCCGCGCATCCGCGACACCGCGCCTTGCGTGGGTCTTGCGGCGGAGATCATCCGCCGCCGCGACGGCGACCAAACGATGGTCTGTTTCCCGTCCGACCATATCATCCATCCGGCCGAGTCGCTGAGGGAATGTCTCCGCCACGCCGACGCCTGTGTGCAGAAAGACCCCGCCGCCTTATGCACGATCGGCATCCGGCCGACGTATCCTGCGACGGGGTACGGTTACATCCTGCGCGGCGAGGTAATCCGCGAGGTGGACGGCGAGCCTGTTTACGAGGCCCTGAGTTTCCATGAGAAGCCCGCCATGGCCGTCGCCGAGGCCTATTTCGACTCCGGCGACTACTTCTGGAACAGCGGCATCTTCTTCTGGCGGACCGATGCGATCCTGGCCGCTATCGAGCGCGATTTGCCCGAACTGCACGAGGGCCTGGAGGCGCTGGCGCCCGACCTGGACACCGACCGAATGGCGGCCGCCCTCGCTCGCGTCTATCCTCGCCTCCCCCGCATCAGTGTCGATTACGGCATTCTTGAAAAGGCCGATCAGGTCCGTGTCGTTGAGGGCCACTTTGCCTGGGACGATGTCGGAACCTGGCGGGTCCTGGCGAGTCATCTGCCGGCCGACGAGAACGGCAACGTGGCCGAGGGCAACGCCGTCTGCGTCGATGCCGGCGACAACATCCTCTACGCGACGGAGGACACGCTCGTGGCGGTTCTGGGCGTGCGGGACCTTATCATCATCACCACGCCGGACGCGACGCTCGTCACCACCCGCGACCAGGCCCAACGCGTCAAGGAACTGGTCGCCAAGTTGAAACAGCAGCACCTCGACCGGCATCTGTAGTTCCGTCCATCGGGTCGCTTGTGGACTTGCGGCGGCATCAGGTGCGCGCCGGTTCCGGCGCCTGGCTCCCGTGGCGCACCGTGCCGCAGGCGCGGGGCACAATCATGTCAAAGCGCCGCTCGTAGGAGATGGCCGCGGCCGCGCCTTCCACCCGGCACCCCTCCGGCACCGCGATCTCGACCGTCTCGCCCGCCGGCACGGTCTGGTCGATGTCGCGGCAGGCGTCGCCGGCGTGGAACCCTTCGACTTGGACGTCCACCTTCGAGCGGTTCTCGACGATCAGCCGCTCCCCCTCGGCTCGGGCGCGCACCGCGTCTTCCAGAAACCGGCTCTCGCCGCCCGAAAGGGGGGCCTTCGCTTGAAATCGCCTATGGATCCCCACCAGCAAAATGAACTGGGCGCTGTATTCGCCGAGGTGGCCATAGTATTCGACGCTCCGCTTTTCCGGGTCCGCCGGGTTCGTCAGTTCCAGGATGACAGGGTCGCCGATGTATTGTTCGAGCATCGGCTCGTATGCGTTGGCGGTTTCGCCGACGAGCGTCGTCCCGATGCCGGAGATTTGGCCGCCGCCCGTGGCCAAGACCGGGCTCGGTCTGGCCTTCGACGCCTGCTGGACGCTCATCCCCAGGGCCTGGACGATGGCGTCGCGGAAGGTGTTGATGATGTTGCGCAGGGTGCGCCAGATGCGGCTTGTAAGCGGCGGCGCCGCCAGCCGGCGCGCCTGCCGCGCGCACCGCCGCGCATCCTTCTCTCCGAGCCGATCCGTGAAGCGATACAGAGCAAGGATGCGCCCAATCTCCGCCTCGTAAACCAAAAATGAGTTCTTGGCGGGGCGGTCGTAGGGGGCCCCAAAGAGGAGTTCGAGCCCCTTCGAGAAGACGCGCAGGCGGCCCCAGACGACGCGTCCGGTCTGCTCCTCGACCATGACGGGAAAATCGCGGAACTTCTTCAGGCACCGGTCGCGCTTGCGGGCGGCGACGAACGCCCCGACGATGGCTGCCAAAAAAACGAACAGCAGCGCCAGGTAAAACGTGTTCTGGATGATGGCGTTAAGGATGCCGCCGCCTTCCTGAACGGGCGCCGCTCCTGCCGCCAGTAGAACGAAAGCACTCGGGTGCATTGGGACCTCCCCTTTCTCAAGGTGTGCAGCGACGGCCTGTTCGCAAGACCTTTGACTGAGATCGCGGGAATTCGGTCTCCGGCGTTTGGCCCGCGTTTTCGGTCCTTTTAAGGGGGACCCCTCTCGGGGGGCGGCCCGCGCGGGCGACAATGCGCCTGACGGCGCGCTTCGCATAATCTGCCGAGAGTTCCACGCCGACCCATCGCCGGTCGTGTTTGGCGGCGGCCACGAGCGTGGTCCCGCTGCCCGCGAACGGGTCGAGGACCACGTCGCCCGGATTCGAGCAGGCCAGGACGATGCGCTCGAGCAGCGCCAGCGGCATCTGGCAGGGGTGCCAGCCGACCCGCTCCTTGAACGTGCCGCACACGCGCGGAAACTCGTTCCACACGTCGCCGGGAAGTTTCCCTTTCGGGTTGGCGCGCTTGTCGTTGTACTTGAGTTGCCGGTCCGAGGGGACCCGGACGCTCGGATCGTCCTCGTTGAAGGTGAACGCCTCCGGGTCCTTGACGAAATAGAAAAGGTGCGCGTGGCTGCGGTTGAACTTCTTCTTGCAGTTCTGCCCGAAGGTGTAATGCCAGACGACCCAGTTGCGCAGCGTCGCCCGGCTTCGCATCCTCACCCTGACCTCGGCGGCATACTCGTCGCCGATGGCGATCCAGAACGTCCCCGTCGGCTTCAGGACGCGCAAGGATGCGTCGATCCACGCTTCAGTCCAATCGAGGTATTCCTTCGGGGGCAGGTCGTCGCGATAGGTATCGTAGTCGTAGCCGATGTTGAAAGGCGGGTCGGCAAAGACCAGGTCCACGCACTCCGCAGGCCAGCCCCCCAGGACTTCAATGGCGTCGCCGGCAACGATGTGGCCGATGGGCAGGTTCATTCTTCAATCTTCAATCTACTTGGGTAGCCACGGGCGTCGGTCCCCCACCGTTTACCCGCCCGTGGCAGGCTTGCCCCTTCCGCCGGCGAGGATTATAATCTCCGCGCCGGGCCCCTGTCCAGTCCCGACGCCGGCGCCTGCCTGCCGGCAGGCAGGCGCCGGGGGACGCTATCATAGAGGGCGGCGCAACGATGCGCAAGTGGATTCTTGCCCGCCCCGCCTCAGCGGGTAAACGTCGGTTGGGCGGGCTCGTCGCGATTGGGGGCGTTTGTCTGCTCCTTGTCCAGCCGCTGGGCGGCGCGCCTTCGCCGGCTGTGGCGAAAGAGAACACCAAGAAGGCCGACGCCGCCACCCTTCGGGCCGACCTGGACCGCATCTTCGCCGAGTCCGGCCTCTCGAACGCGGTTATCGCGGCCCGGGTCCTCAGCCTCCCTGAAAAGAAGGGCGAGGGCGCCCGCGTCCTTTACAGCGTCAGGGCTTCGTCCGCCTCAGGCGGACTCATTCCGGCGAGCAACATGAAACTGGTCACCACCGCCGCGTGTTGGGACCGCCTGGGTCCCGACTGGCAAATCCGGACCTACGTCGGCCACATCGGCGCCGCCAAGAAGGGCGAGGCGCCCGACCTGGCGGTCATCGGCGGCGGCGACCCGAGTTTTTCTCCACACTTTTATGGGGAGGATGTGGCCGGCGCGTTTCGGCAATGGGCTGCCATCCTGAAAAAGGCGGGTCTCTCCGCCGTCGGCCGCGTCCTTCTCGACGATGGCCTCTTCGAGGAACAAACGGTCCACCCCAACTGGCCGCCCGACCAGCGGCACAAGTGGTACGAGGCCCCCGTCGCCGCCCTGAACCTGAACGACAACTGTGTGGACCTGCATATGGCCCCGGGCAAGGTCGGAAAGGCCGCGCGGCTGTGGACCGAACCTTCGACCGCCTACGTTGAACTCGAGAACCGCCTCGAAACCGTCGGCTCGAAAAAGAAGCATCGCTTCGGCATCGTCCGCCGGCCCCTTGACGGCAGGCCGGGGATGCGCCTCCGTCTCTCGGGCGGCTACTGGGTCAAGGCGCGCCCGGTGGTCGAGAACGTGACCGTCGTGGACCCGACGATGTATTTCGGCACGGTGCTCGCCGAGACGCTCCGCGCCTCCGGCGTCACGGTGGCCGGACCGGTCGTGCGGACGCGCCTGGTGAGCGAGGACGGTTTGCGTCCGGGATTTGTCTGCGACCTGATTCACACTTCCCGCCTGGACGCCACCGTTCGCGTGGCCAATAAGCGCAGTCAGGGCCTGTACGCCGAGTGCCTGCTTAAACTCCTTGGCGCCTTTGCGGCAAACCCTGAGGCGCGCTACGGCGCCCCACGGGCGGCCAATCGGCCGCGAGAAGCGTCCTGGGAAACGGGCCGCGCCGAAGCGCGCCGCTGGCTCGCCGAGCGCGGCATTCCCGCCGACGGCTGCGTCATCGACGACGGGTCCGGCCTCTCGAAAGAAAATCGCCTGACGGCCATGTGCGTAACGGAACTTCTGCGCGTCATGTACGAGCGGCACGGTGAGGCGTTCGCGCGGACGCTTGCGGTCACGGGCCGGGACGGCAGCCTCCACAGCCGCATGCGCAACACGGCGGCCGAAGGACGCGTCTTCGCAAAGACCGGCTACGTGGCGGGCGTGAGCGCCCTGTCGGGCTACGTGCGCACCCGGAGCGGCCGGTGGCTCGCCTTCTCCGTTCTGATAAACGCCGTGCCGTGGGGGCACGTCTGGCGCGCCCGCCTCGCCCAGGACAAGATCTGTATTCGGCTCGTTGACGCCGAGTAGCCTTGCCCGCCGTCGGTTGGGCGGGCGGGTAAACGTGGCGGGCCTGCCGGAAGGCAGGCAGGCTTGCGCGTCGTCGCGCATGGGAGGGACGAAACCGCCATCGTAAGGCATGCCCCTCGCGTGCCACGTGGAAACCCAAGGAGAACCGAAATGGCGGACGTGCGGCTGGATGTCGTCTGCATCGGGAGCCTGGCCGGAAACAAGTACTGGAACGAGAAGGCCGCCGTCCGCGAGGAATATGCGACGGCGACCCTCGTCCGGTCCGACGAAATGGTCCTGATGGTGGACCCCGGCTGGCCGGCGGAGGTCATCCGAGCGGCGCTCTACTATCGGGCCGGCCTCGAGCCGGAGGCCGTGACGCATGTGTTTCTCACGCATTTCGACCGAGCCCACCGGCGCGGCATCGGCCTGTTCGACAAGGCCACGTGGTGGATGTATGAGGAGGAAATCCGCTTTGCCGACGCCGAGTTGCCTCCCGACGCGCCGGACCGCGAGGTCCTGGATCGCCTCAAGGCCGCGCCCGAGAAACCGGCCGCGGGCGTGGACCTCTATCCGACCTTCGGTCACACGCCGGGCCATGCGTCTCTGCTCGTCTATTCCGCTATTCAAGCCACGGTCATCGCGGGCGACGTGGTTTTGACGCGCGAGCATTTCGAGCGCGGCGACATCGGCGAGCCGCCGTGGGACCTCGCGAAAGCCAAAGAGTCGCTACAGGACCTCGTCGAGGTGGCCGACGTCATCGTGCCGGGCCACGATAACCTGTTCGTCTGCCACGGCGGGGCCGGACCGCTTTAGAGCCTTGCGTGGCGGCCGCGGCGCGGTAGAATTGATGGAGAGATGGAGAGCGACGAAGACAACGGATTAGGTCGGCCGGGTTCGGACGACCGCCCACTTCCATTCGGCGGCGACGGCCGGGGGAGGCGGCCATGCTGAGTGTCCTGGCCGAGTTTCCCCTGCACCTGGCGGGCATGGCCTGTCTGCTGGGCGCTTCGGCCTTTTTCTCAGGCTCCGA
>Ga0114919_10004219_pt1 | contig 11534 bp, 10 predicted proteins | sample BlataG_FD_88682 | JGI IMG/M metagenome (GOLD analysis project Ga0114919, IMG submission 88682) | Deep subsurface microbial communities from Black Sea to uncover new lineages of life (NeLLi) - Black_00105 metaG | ecosystem: Environmental > Aquatic > Marine > Oceanic > Sediment | place: Atlantic...
CGTAGACCCCAGTCCCCCCTGCCGGAGTGCGGCCCCGCTGCAGCGAGGACGCACCCGAGCAGGCGGTAGTGGGAGCAGCGAAATTCACCGATCGCGCCCTGGCCGAGGTGCGCCGCCGCGGGTGGGCCCAGAGCGCGGCCGAACGCGAACCCGGTGTGGCCAGCGTCTCGGCGCCGGTGCGCGATCGCGACGGCGAGGTGATCGCCGCGGTGTCGGTGTCCGGACCGATCGACCGGATGGGACGTCGACCGGGCGACCGGTGGGCGACTGACCTGCTGGCGGCAGCCGAGGCGCTGACTCGACGACTGTGATCGCCGCGCGGCCTGACACACTGACGGTCATGGGAAGCAAACAGCGCAATCAAATCGTCATGACCGACGACGAGATCACCGACTTCGTGGCGCGCAGTCGCACCGGCACCATGGCCACCATCGGCGCCGGCGGACAGCCGCACCTGGTGGCCATGTGGTACGCCGTCCTCGAGGGCGAGATCTGGGTCGAGACGAAGATCAAGTCGCAGAAAGTCGTCAACATCCGACGTAATCCCCGGGTGAGTTTCATGATCGAGGACGGGATGACCTACGACTCACTGGCGGGGGTCTCGTTCGAAGGCGTCGCCGAAATTCACGACGATCCCGACACCATCTTCGCCGTCGGCGTCAGCGTCTGGGAACGCTACAACGGTCCCTACACCGACGATCTCAAACCGGCGGTCGACATGATGATGAACAAGCGCGTCGCGGTGCGGATCGTCACCGACCGGATTCGGTCCTGGGATCACCACAAACTCGGCCTGCCCGCGATGCCGGTGGCCGGCACCACCGCACCCCAGTAGACCGTCACGTGTGAGAAAAAAGTACCCCCGATGGGATTCGAACCCACGCTACCGCCGTGAGAGGGCGGCGTCCTAGGCCGCTAGACGACGGGGGCTAGAACACTGTGCGACGGTGCTGTGAGGCTCGCCGGTTTGACAGCATATCTCAGCGGCAATTGCCGTCATAATTGCTGGGGTACCAGGACTCGAACCTAGAATGGCTGTACCAGAAACAGCTGTGTTGCCAATTACACCATACCCCATTGTTGACCTATCAGAGCTGATCAGGGGCGCTTTTCCCGCATTTGGCGGGCAGTACGAGCGCTGACCGACTGCTCTTTCGGGCCGTCGAGCACACTATCAAAGATTCTCATTGCTCCCCGTCACGGGCCGCACGCAGTCGGCCTAGGCTGCGCTCCCGACCCAGCAGTTCCAGCGACTCGTACAGCGGCGGGCTGATGGTGGATCCCGTCACCGCGACCCGTACCGGAACGAAAGCCTTGCGCGGTTTCAGCCCGAGTCCGTCGATCAGTGCCGCTTTGAGAGCCTCCTCGATTCCGGCCGCGGTCCACGCCGCGACCCCGTCAAGCGCCGCACAGGCGGAGTCGAGAACCACAGCGCAGTCCGCACCAAGTTCCTTGGCAGCCGCTTCGGGGTCGATCGCGTAGCAGGCGTCGTTGAAGAACTTCAACAAACCCCACGCATCCGAGAGCACGACGATCCGGGTCTGCACCAGTTCGGCCGCACTCGCGAACCCGACATCGTCGAGGCCGGTGTCATACCCGTGGGCGGCAAAGTAGGAACGCAACCGGCTTGCGAACTCATCCGCGCTCAGAAGCCGAATGTGCTCGGCGTTGATGGCATCGGCTTTTTTCTGATCAAAGCGCGCGGGATTGGAGTTGACATCGATGACGTCGAACGCGCGCGCCATCTCGTCGAGGCCGAAGATGTCCCGGTCGTCGGCAATCGACCAGCCCAGCAGGGCGAGATAGTTCAGCAGACCCTCGGGCAGGAAGCCCCGGTCGCGATGCAGGAACAGATTGGACTGCGGATCACGCTTGGAGAGCTTCTTGGTGCCGTCGCCGAGAACCGTGGGCAGATGGGCATACTCGGGAACGCTCTCGCCGACACCGATCCGGATCAGCGCGCGGTGCAGGGCGATCTGTCGCGGCGTCGACGGCAGCAGATCCTCACCGCGCAACACATGAGTGATCTTCATCAGCGCGTCATCGACCGGGTTGACCAGGGTGTATAGCGGGTCTCCGTTGGCACGGGTCAGCGCAAAGTCGGGCACCGTGCCGGCCGCGAACGTGGTCTCGCCGCGCACCAGGTCACTCCAACTGATGTCCGCATCGGGCATCCGCAGGCGCAGCACTGCCGTGCGGCCGGCAGCGACGTATTCGGCGCGCTGGGCTGACGTGAGGTCGCGGTCATAATTGTCGTAACCCATCTTCGGGTTGCGGCCGGCGGCGACATGCCGGGCTTCGACCTCCTCGGGCGTCGAGTAGGCCGGATACGCCTCACCGGATTGAACCAGTTGTGCCACCACGTCGCGGTAGAGATCGCCGCGTTGCGATTGCCGATACGGGCCGTGTGGCCCACCGACTTCCGGGCCCTCGTCCCAGTCCAGCCCCAGCCACCGCAGCGCGTCCAGGATCGCGGCGTAGCTCTCCTCGGAGTCACGCGCAGCATCGGTGTCCTCGATGCGGAACACGAACGTCCCGCCGGTGTGCCGGGCGTAGGCCCAGTTGAACAGCGCCGTGCGTACCAGGCCGACGTGCGGGGAACCGGTCGGCGATGGACAGAACCGCACCCGCACGGGCACGGTCACGGGCGCAGCCATCATGTGCCTTTCCGGACCACAGGGTTGGTCAGTGTTCCGATGCCCTCCACGGTGATGCTGACGGTGTCGCCGTTCTCGATCGGTCCCACCCCGGCCGGTGTCCCGGTGAGGATCAGATCACCGGGCAGCAGAGTCATCACCGCCGACACCCACTCGATGATGGCGCCGATATCGTGAATCATCAGCGAGGTGCGACTGTCCTGCCGGACGACTCCGTTGACCTCGGTGCGAATCCGAAGATCCGATGGGTCCAGGTCGGTGACGATCCACGGCCCCACCGGGCAGAAGGTGTCGTGGCCTTTGGCGCGGGTCCACTGTCCGTCGGCCTGCTGCTGATCGCGGGCAGAAACGTCATTGGCGATGGTGTAACCGAGGATGGCAGCGGCCGCCCTCGTAGCGGTCACGTCTTTGCACGGCTGCCCGATCACCACCGCGAGTTCGCCCTCGTGGTGCACGGGGTTGGCATCGACGGGCAGTTGAATCGGTGCACCCGGACCGATGATCGCCGTATTGGGCTTGAGGAAGATGATCGGATTCTCCGGTGCGATACTTCCGCCCATCTCAATGACGTGCTCTAGGTAGTTCTTGCCCATGCACACCACCTTGCTGGCCAGAATCGGCGCCAGCAGTCGGACCTCGGCCAGCGGCCAGGACCGCTCGGTGAAGGTGGGTGTCCCGAAGGGATGCTCGGCGATCTCCCGGGCGACTTCGGCCCCTGCGTCACCTTCGATGCTGACAAAGGCGACCCGATCGGGGCTGGCGATACGGCCGAGGCGCATTCCGGTAACCCTAGTCGGCGGGCCGACACGCCCGCTCGCGCTACAACCGGGCGCGAATCCGCTCGCCCACCTCGCGGGTTGAGAAGATGCCGGCACTGCGGGTCGCGAGATGGTCGGCGACGGCGGCATCGACTCGGGCGGCCGCGGCGTCCTCACCGATGTGGTTCAGCAGCAGAGCGACACTCATCACTGCGGCGGTTGGATCGGCGATGCCCTGCCCGGCGATGTCGGGTGCACTGCCGTGCACGGGCTCGAACATCGATGGGTTGGTTCCGGTGGCGTCGATATTGCCGCTGGCGGCCAAACCGATTCCCCCCGACACCGCGGCGGCGAGGTCAGTGATGATGTCGCCGAAAAGGTTGTCGGTGACGATGACGTCGAACCGGCCCGGGTCGGTGACCAGGTAGATGGTGGCCGCGTCGATGTGCTGATAGGCGACCTCGACGTCGGGATACTCGGTACCTACCTGCGTGACCAGCCTCGACCACAGGCTGCCCGCGAAGGCCAGGACATTGGTCTTGTGCACCAGTGTCAGGTTCCTGCGTCGCTTTCGGGCCAGGGCGAACGCATAGCGGACCACCCGTTCGACACCGAACGCGGTGTTGAGGCTGACCTCGGTGGCGACCTCGTGCGGTGTGCCGGTGCGGATCGCCCCGCCGTTTCCGGTGTAGGGCCCTTCGGTGCCCTCCCGCACGACGACGAAATCGATCTTCGGATCGCCGGCCAGTGGACTGTTCACCCCGTCATAAAGCCGGCTCGGGCGCAGGTTCACGTGGTGATCGAGTGCGAAGCGGATCCTCAGCAGCAGGCCACGTTCCAGCAGACCGCTGGGCACCGACGGATCCCCGATCGCCCCGAGCAGGATGGCGTCGTGGCCGCGGAGTTCGTCGATGACGCCGTCGGGCAACACCTCGCCGGTTCCGTGGTAGCGCCGCGCACCGAGGTCGTAGTCGGTCGTCTCGACCCCGGGGCGCACCGCGTCGAGCACTGACAGGGCCTCACCGATGACTTCCGGGCCGATACCATCGCCCGCGATCACTGCGAGTTTCACGACAGATCAACCACTTCCAGCGTGCCGGCGTCCACGGCCGCCCCGATGGCGACCCGCGCGTCGGCGGTCACATCGCGGTCCAGTCGCAGCATTACCGTGGCACCCAAGCCGCTGGAGTCCTGACTCATCTGGGCGGCCAGGATATTCACCCCGGCACTGCCCAACAGGGTGCCGATCTTGCCCAGCGCACCAGGCTGATCGCTGTAATGCAGGATCAGATTCACGCCTTCGGCGCGCAGGTCGAAACTGCGGCCGTTGATGCCCACCACCTTCTGGGTCTGCTGCGGACCCGACAGGGTGCCGGCGACATTGACCACCGAACCATCCGACGCCACCACTTTGACATCGACCAGGCTGCGATGGTTGGGGCTCTCGGTTGCCGTGCTCACTTCAGTGGTCAGACCACGGTCAGCGGCCAGGCTCGGAGCGTTGACGAAGGTCACCTGCTGGTCGGTCATCGTCGAGAACAGTCCACGCAACGCCGAGAGTTTCAGCACCCCGACATCTTCGGAAGCTATTTCGCCGCACACCCGCACCGACAGGCTGTCCGGAGCATCCGTCGCGAGAACCCCGGCCAGCAACCCGAGCTTGCGCACCAGATCCAGCCACGGCGCCACCTCCTCGTTGACCACACCGCCACCGACGTTGACCGCGTCAGGCACAAACTCCCCCGCCATGGCGAGCTTGACGCTCTCGGCGACGTCGGTACCGGCCCGATCCTGCGCCTCCGACGTCGAGGCGCCCAGGTGCGGGGTCACGATCGCCTGCGGCAGATCGAACAGCGGGCTGTCGGTGCAGGGTTCGGTCGCGAACACATCCAGGCCGGCTGCGCGTACGTGGCCGCTTCTGATCGCGTCGGCGAGCGCCATCTCGTCGATAAGACCCCCGCGGGCGGCGTTGACGATAATCACGCCCGGCTTCGTCTTGGCCAGCGCCGCGGCGTCCAACAGTCCGGCGGTCTCCTTTGTTTTAGGCAGATGCACCGAGATAAAGTCGGCCCGCGCCAGCACGTCGTCCAGCGGCAACAATTCGATCCCGAGTTGCGCGGCCCGGGAGGCCGGTACGTAGGGGTCATAGGCGACGACATGGGTGCCGAAAGCGGCCAATCGAGCCGCGACGAGTTGGCCGATGCGGCCCAGGCCCACCACACCGACGGTCTTGCCGAAGATCTCGGTGCCGTTGAACGACGAACGCTTCCAGGTGCGTTCGCGCAGGGTCGCGTCGGCGGCCGGAATCTGCCGTGCCGCGGACAGCATCAGTGCAATAGCGTGCTCGGCGGCGCTGTGGATGTTGGAGGTCGGGGCGTTGACCACCAGCACCCCGGCCGCGGTCGCGGCGTCGACATCGACGTTATCCAGACCGACACCGGCACGCGCAATAATCTTGAGTCTGGGGGCGGCGGCGATCACCTCGGCGTCGACGGTGGTGGCCGAGCGCACCAGTAACGCGTCGGCGTCGGCGACGGCCTCCAGCAGTTTGGGCCGGTCCGGTCCGTCGACCCAGCGCACCTCCACCTGGTCTCCCAGGGCGGCGACGGTCGATTCAGCGAGTTTGTCAGCGATCAATACAACGGGCAGAGTCACCGGGACAGCCTAAAGGGCCGGGATTGAGGTGTAATCGCTAGATGGACGTCACCGTGGTCGGTAGTGGACCCAACGGACTCAGCGCGGCTGTCACCTGTGCCCGTGCCGGGTTGAGCGTGCAGGTGCTCGAGGCCCAGCCCACCCTCGGTGGCGGCTCGCGCACATTGGCCGACCCCGACTCCCCCAGCGTGCGCCACGACATCTGCTCGGCGATCCACCCGTTGGCACTGGCATCCCCGTTCTTCGCCGAGTTCGATCTCGCTTCGCGCGGGGTGGAGTTGATCGCTCCCGAGATCTCCTACGCCAACCCCCTGCCGAATCGCCCAGCGGCGCTGGCGTACCACGACCTCGGCCGCACCTGCGCCGGCTTGCAAGACGGCGACTCTTGGCGCCATCTACTGGGTCCACTTGTGGCCGACGCGCACGACGTCGTCGGCCTCTTGATCGGCGATAAACGATCAATCCCCACCGACGTGCGCGCTGCCGTCCAGCTGGGGCGGCGGATGCTTGAACAGGGCACCCCGGCCTGGGGCAGGCTTCGCGGAGAGGATGCCAGGGCGCTGTTCACCGGCGTTGCGGCACATACGATTTCACCGATGCCGTCGTTCGTCGGTGCGGGCGCGGGTCTGATGCTTGCGACGCTCGCGCACACCGTGGGCTGGCCGGTTCCGGTGGGTGGAAGCCAGGCGATCGCCGATGCGCTGATCGCCGATCTGCGCGCCCACGGTGGTGTGCTGCACGCCGATGCCGAAGTCACCTCCCCGCCCGGCGGGGTTGTACTCTACGACACCGCACCCACCGCACTGCTGGGCATCTACGGCTCCGCACTACCGCCGCGCTACGCCCGCGCGCTGCAGCGCTACCGGTACGGGCCCGGCGTCGCCAAGGTGGATTTCGTTCTGTCCGAGGATATTCCGTGGGCCGATAAGCGACTGGCGGACACGGCGACGTTGCATCTTGGCGGCACCAGAGCCCAGATGGCCCACGCCGAGCGCGAGATCGTTGCCGGCCGACACGCGCAGTGGCCGATGGTGCTGGCCGCCCAGTCCTACATCGCCGACGCCAGCCGCATCGACGCCGGAGGCCGCCGACCGTTCTGGACCTACGCGCATGTGCCCGCAGGATCAACGGTCGATCAGCGCGACACCATTACCGCCATCGTCGAGAGGTTCGCCCCGGGCTTCACCGACATCGTCGTCTCCGCCCGAAGCATTCCCGCCAACCGCCTCGCCGAGCATGACGCGAACTACGTCGGCGGAGACATCGGGGTCGGCGGCAACTCGGTTCTGCGCGCCCTGCTCGGGCCCACCCCGCGGGTCAACCCGTGGACGACCCCGATTCCCAAGGCGTACCTGTGCTCGTCGGCCACCCCGCCCGGTGGTGGGGTGCACGGCATGAGCGGGTACTACGCCGCGCGGACTGTGCTCAAGCGCGAGTTCAATCTGCCGGTTCCCCGCTTGGGACCCGAGAACCGTTAGTCCCGGGAAAACGCTGAACCCCGGGACCTAATCGGGCCTCACGCCGTAAGAACCTCAATCCGGCATGACGGGCCATGCGCGCGGGCCAACCGTCCGTCCATGGTCAACAGGGTGGCGTCGAACGCTTCGGCCAAGGCGACATAGAACGCATCCCAGCCCCGAACCGAGTCACGGAGCTGCCACGCCCGATCCAGCAGCAAGCGGTGCCCGACGCGCTCACCCGGCCAGTCCCGAAGGTCTGCGACCGCCTGCCCCGCGGCTGTGCCGTCCAACCGGCCGCGCAGGAACTGCCCGCGAACCACCCCCATCACCTCCACGTCAATGACGTGCGGTGCGGCCTGATCAGCGTCGAGTGCTAGGCGCGCGGCGACGGCGCCGGCCCGAGGGGTGTCGGCGACAACCTCGAACAGACACGACGCGTCAACGACCAGCATCCGGCCATTCTCCGCGCCACTCGTCCAGGCTTGCCAGCACCTCGGCTGCGGATACCTCTGACGGACGTCGCCCGATTCGCGCCAGCCACGCCGACATCGACGGCCGAGCCGCGAGACGCGCCGCCTCACGCCGCAGCAACTCAGGAACCGTAATGCCCTCCTCCCCGGCACGACGCACCAGGGCCGCGTACACCTCGTCGTCAATGTCGCGGATTTGCACCGTCTTAGGCATGTTCGCACCGTAACATGCGGCTACGCATGAAGTGCTGGGACCACTAGGCCGTATCGGTCAGCGGCCGGTCCACCCAGCTCATCAACTCGCGCAATTTCTTGCCGGTGACCTCGATGGGGTGTTCTGCGTTCTTCTTACGCAGGCCCTCCAGCTCCTCGTTGCCGCCTTCCATGTTGGCGACAAGGCGCTTGACGAAGGTGCCGTCCTGAATCTCGGTGAGGATCTGGCGCATCCGCCCCTTGGTATCGGCGTCGATGACCCGCGGGCCGGATAGGTAGCCGCCGTACTCTGCGGTGTCGGACACCGAGTAGTTCATCCGGGCGATCCCGCCCTCGTACATCAGGTCGACGATGAGCTTGAGCTCGTGCAGCACCTCGAAGTAGGCCAGTTCCGGGGCGTAGCCCGCCTCCACCATGACCTCGAAACCGGTCTTGACCAGTTCCTCGGTGCCGCCGCACAGCACGGCCTGCTCGCCGAACAGGTCGGTCTCGGTCTCGTCCTTGAAGGTGGTCCGGATGACTCCGGCCCGGGTGCCACCGATCGCCTTGGCATAGGACAGCGCCAGCGCCAGACCCGCACCGGTCGGGTCCTGCTCGACGGCCACCAGGCACGGCACACCCTTGCCGTCGACGAATTGGCGACGCACCAGGTGCCCCGGACCCTTCGGCGCCACCATGCCAACGGTGACGTTGGCCGGCGGGGTGATCAGACCGAAGTGAATGTTGAGGCCGTGGCCGAAGAACAGCGCGTCGCCAGCCCTCAGGTTGGGCTCGATGTCTGCTTTGAAGATCGCCGCCTGCGCGGTATCGGGCGCCAACAGCATGATGACGTCGGCCCATTTGGCCACCTCGGCCGGAGTGTCGACCTCGAGGCCCTGCTCGGCGACTTTCTCCCGGGACTTGGAGCCCTCTTTCAGGCCCACCTTCACCTGGACGCCGGAGTCGCGCAGGCTCAGTGAGTGCGCGTGGCCCTGGCTGCCGTAGCCGATCACACCAACCTTGCGACCCGCAATGACCGACAGGTCGGCGTCGGCGTCGTAGAACATCTCGATTGCACCAGAATTTGACACAGTGAAATTTTCCTTCTGTTGTTTCTTTTATTTCGAATTCGTCATGCCGCGCGGCCCGCGCGAGAGTGCTACCACACCGGACTGAACGAGTTCGCGGATGCCGTAGGGCTCCAGCACCCTTAGCAGCGCATCCAGCTTTTCCTGAGTCCCGGTCGCCTCGATTGTCAGCGACTCGGTGGAGACGTCGATGACCTTGGCGCGGAACAGGTTTGCCGCTTCGATCACCTGGCTGCGGTTCGCGGTGTCGGTGCGGACCTTGATCAGCCACAGCTCGCGCGCCACCATATTGCCTTCGTCATGCTCGAAGATCTTGATCACGTTGATCAGCTTGTTGAGCTGTTTGGTGATCTGCTCCAGCGGTGTTTCCTCAGCGGTGACCACGATCGTCATTCGCGACATGTTCTTGTGCTCGGTGGCGCCCACGGCCAGTGACTCGATGTTGAAGCCACGCCGGGAGAACAGCGCGGCGACGCGCGCGAGCACGCCGGGCTTGTCCTCGACAAGCACCGAGAGCGTGTGGGTGACAGTCCTGGAAGTACCCGAACCAGAGGTAGTAGCACCCATCAGGCACGGCCCTCGGAGTTGTCCTCGTCGAACAGTGGGCGGATATTGCGCGCGGCCATGATCTGGTCGTTGCCGGTGCCGGCGGCGACCATCGGCCACACCTGGGCGTCGGCGCCGACGATGAAATCGATCACCACCGGCCGGTCATTGATAGCGCGAGCTTGGTTGATCACGTCGTCGACGTCCTCTTCACGCTCACAACGCAATCCGACACATCCAAGTGCCTCGGCAAGTTTGACAAAGTCGGGGATCCGGTGGCTGTGGGTGGACAGGTCGGTCTGGCTGTAGCGCTCGCCGTAGAACAGCGTCTGCCACTGACGGACCATGCCGAGGTTGCCGTTGTTGATCAAGGCCACCTTGATCGGAACCCCCTCGACCGCGCAGGTGGCCAATTCCTGGTTGGTCATCTGGAAGCAGCCGTCCCCGTCGATCGCCCACACCTCGGCATCCGGGCAGGCCATCTTGGCGCCCATGGCCGCCGGGACGGCATAACCCATCGTGCCCAGTCCACCGGAGTTGAGCCATGTGCGCGGTTTCTCGTAGGAGATGAATTGCGCCGCCCACATCTGGTGCTGGCCCACCCCGGCGACGTAGATGGCGTCCGGCCCGGCGATCCTGCCCAGCTCGGAGATGACGTACTCCGGGCTGAGGCTGCCGTCGGACTGCGGATCCCAACTCAGCGGGTAGGTCTCGCGGAGTCCGTTGAGGTAGGACCACCAGTCGGCCAGGTCGGGGTCGCAGACCCCTTCGTTGCCGATCCGCTGATCTCCGCCGCGGTCTTGACGCAACACGGCGATCAGTTCACCGATGACGGCCTTGATGTCTCCCACGATCGGGACGTCGGCGGGCCGGTTCTTGCCGATCTCAGCCGGATCGATGTCGGCGTGGATCATCTTGGCATCGGGCGCGAAGGTGTCCAGCTTGCCGGTCACCCGGTCGTCAAAACGGGCGCCGAGGGTGATCAGCAGATCGCTGCGCTGCAGGGCGGCCACCGCGGCCACGGTGCCGTGCATCCCGGGCATCCGCAGGTTCTGGATGTGGCTGTCCGGGAACGCTCCGCGGGCCATCAACGTGGTCACCACCGGGATGCCGGTCAGTTCGGCCAGTTCCAGCAATTCGTCACAGGCCTCACCTCGGATCACTCCGCCGCCGACGTACAGCACCGGCTTGCGGGCCGCGACGATCAACTTGGCGGCCTCTTTGATCTGGCGGCTGTGCGGCTTGGTGTTGGGCTTGTATCCGGGCAGGTCCAACTCCGGCGGCCACGAGAAGGTGCACTGACCCTGCAGCACGTCCTTGGGAATGTCGACGAGCACGGCGCCGTGGCGCCCGGTGGAGGCGATGTGGAACGCCTCGGCGATCGAGCGGGCGATGTCGTCACCATCGCGGACCAGGAAATTGTGCTTGGTGATCGGCATCGTCATACCGGTGATGTCGGCTTCCTGGAAGGCGTCGGTACCAATCAGCGACCGGCCGACCTGGCCGGTGATCGCGACGACCGGGATGGAATCCATCTGGGCGTCGGCCAGCGGGGTCACCAGGTTGGTTGCGCCCGGACCGGAGGTGGCGATCATCACCCCAACCCGTCCGGTGGCATGCGCGTAGCCGCTAGCGGCATGACCGGCGCCCTGCTCATGGCGAACTAGGACGTGGCGCAGCTTCTTCGAATCAAACAGCGGGTCGTAGA
>Ga0114919_10004222_pt1 | contig 11529 bp, 8 predicted proteins | sample BlataG_FD_88682 | JGI IMG/M metagenome (GOLD analysis project Ga0114919, IMG submission 88682) | Deep subsurface microbial communities from Black Sea to uncover new lineages of life (NeLLi) - Black_00105 metaG | ecosystem: Environmental > Aquatic > Marine > Oceanic > Sediment | place: Atlantic...
AGGTTTTCGCCATTAATATTATGTCATCTCCAGGCGCCGGCAAGACAAGCCTTGTTTTACAGACCATAGCTAGGTTGAAGGACAAGTTAAGGATAGGAGTTATTGAAGGTGATGTGGCTTCAACCCTTGATGCTGAAAAGGTAAAAGATGAAGCAGCAGCGGTTGTTCAGATAACCACAAGGAATATGTCAGAGAATTGCACTTTAATTGCTAATATGATTAGCCCCGCCCTCCAGAGCTTGCCACTAGAAGATATGGATTTGCTTCTCATTGAGAACGTAGGCAATCTTATCTGCCCCTCTGAATTTGTTCTGGGAGAACATAAAAGGGTGGTGATTTCTAGTCTGCCTGAAGGCGATGACAAACCTATTAAGTACCCCATGATATTCGCTGATGCCGACGCAGTGGTGATAAACAAGATTGACTTTCTGCCCTATGTTGATTTTGATATTGATTCCTTCCGGAAAGCTCTCCAGGGATTAAACCCTGAAGTAAGAATCTTCCAGGTTTCCTGCAAGACAGGAGAGGGAATAGAAAATTGGTGCTCCTGGTTGTTAGATGAAATAAAGGCTAATAGCTAGTGGGATAAAGCCTCCTCCTTGGTATATTCCCGGGTAGCTCTATCTTTTTCCTCAAGGACCGGGCAATAAGCAAATGGCTTTGCTGGATTATAGGAACTTAATTCAATTTGGGGAAGAGTATCCAGATTTGGCTGCTGTAACGGGCGTGTTAGCTTACATCCCAGCCGCCGAGTGTCATGTCTCCTGTACTGCTTCCTAAAACACCGCTGCCTTCGGGGAAATTCAGGGTGCCTTCCTCACCCGGGTCGTGCCATGTGAGAGTGCAGCCCGGTTGTAGAGTAACATCAGCAGCACCAGCTATAGAACCATTATAACTGCCACCGGGATTTAGTGTTGTTGTTCCGGTGACAGACATAACGAACACGAAATCATCTTCATTTCCAACGTCGCCCTTTGGCGCAAAATAGATATCTCCCACGGCGATGATGCATCCTGATCCGATGATAGTGCACTTCCCACCGACTTCGAGGGCTTTTTGAGGATCAGCAGAATCGCTTTCAATGAATATTGTATTCCCATTAAGATTGAGAGTGAAATCTTTATTGATTGTTCCAATCAAAGTATCACCGGTAATATATAAAGTATCATTAAGCGTTAGAGTTGCTTCGGTATTACTGGAGTTATAGATGGAAAGGTCTCCGTCCACGTAAAGTGGACCTATACTCGTAGAGACACCACCAAGATCAATAAAGTCGGAAGCATAGGGGTTATCTTTATCTACGTCATCCCCGTAATATGTGGAGAAGTCCTCCGCTGAAGGCCAATTATCTATTGTGGCCCCTTCTGTGACTGTGCCGTTGACTTCCCCTTGGCCAGATACGGTTCCGCTAGCTGTAACATTACCTACGACGTCCCCTTTGATTGTTACGTCAGCGTTACTGGTAATGGCGTTGTCAAAGAGAAAGGAAAAGCCTGCGCTTCCAGATACACCTGTTCTGATTGTGGTACTGCTTCCACTCTCGCTGGTGGCGGTGGAGGTTATCAGGTAACTCCCGCCATCCTGCTCTTCTATGGTAACTGACACGGTCTTGCCATTTAGCTGGTAATCATTAAGAGTTGTCTCTCCGTTCGACAGCTTAATCAGGGCATATTCCACGCCGGAGTCGGCGGCGTAAAGCTCCTCGCCCTTCCTCTCAACCACCTCGTGCCCTTTCAGGCTGGTGGAGACATAGTTGAGGGTGGGAACAATAAGCAATCCGCCTATAACCAGCAGAATGAGGACTATGGGCAGAACTTGCCCTTCTTGTCCTTTAATTATTTTTTTCAATGTTTGTCTTAGCATCTGTATCATTATCTTAACATAAGATATATTGTAAAGCTGTCAATAGCTCTGGTCAATAGCCTATTAGTACTAGGTGGCATGAGAAACAGGCCATAGGGGAATTCACCCTCACCTTATTCCTCTCCCTTCAAGGGAGAGGTTAAGCGAGGGATTCTTCGCTACGCTCAGAATGACAGGAGGTGAAGGACGTGGAATGACATTTTGGGATGAGATTGCCATGCCTTCGGCTCGCAGTGACAAAGGGGAGTGCGGCTTGCAATGACCATCCTGCACTGTCATTGCGAGGAGCGGTAGGGACGAAGCAATCTAAACGGAAGGGCGGTACATAAGATTGCTTCGCTTCGCTCGCAATGACAGAGAAGACGGGCGGCTGGCAATGGCAAAGAGGAAAGCAGTGCATTTTTGTTTTTGTTCTGGCAACCAGTCAGGCTAGTCAGGGCGTGGTTTCACCTGAAATGTTCTCGTCTCAGTTCTTGTGTTTACCTGAGCAGTGATGGTGACGGTCAGTACGCCTGAAACTTGATGCCAGGTGCAATTAGTATTATCTGGGTCAATATACTGGGCGACCGGCATTCGCTGGCCATCGTAATCACGCCACATCTGCTTAAGGCTTGTTCCAAACATAGGTTCCAGGCTGTAATCAACCACATGTGTGCTCCAGGCTCCAAGTTCCCATTCCTCCAATTCCAGGCTGAGGAACTTCGGAGATTCTGGGGTAGCATTTATCGAGCTGGGAGTCGCGGATTGCACATCGAGGTTGAGCCAGTGGTTGGCGTTCTGCACCTGGTTTATGGCAGTGTTCTGGTCGTTGCTGAGGACAGTGCCGGTAAGTATCTGATGTATACTCATAGCGGCAGCGGTGCCAATAATGCCGGTTAAGGCAATAACCAACAGCAGCTCAATTAGAGTGAAGCCTTTTTGGTTCCTCTTTAATCTTCTTAGCATCGAAGGCTTTCTCACTTTCATTTATCTATGAGATTGCCACGCCTTCGGCTCACCGTATGACCTCTCTTTCTGTCATTGCGAGAAACATAAGCGACGAAGCAAACTCAAGGAATACTCCACTACTGAGATTGCCACGCCTTCGGCTCGCAATGACATGGTGAGTCAAGGCTTCAGCCTCGTGTGCACGACCCTGAAGGGTCGTACTACGTTGATTATTCCTGCGCTCGGTCATCGGTTTACCTTATAGTCTTCTAATGTAAACACCTCTTTATCCTGGTGCTTAATGGTAACCGTTATCTTTTGAAGGCCATGGTCTTCGCCATCAGCAGGTGGTCCTGGAGGGTTCTTTTCAGGATCCCAGGGGACGCCCGTTATCGCATCAACGGTGGTGCCATTACGATCGATGCTCTTAATAAAGTAATGAGGGTATTCGGAGAGGTCAATCTTGAGATAAGTTACCTCGCCTCCTGAAGAAGCAGTTTGGTAATCCTGGTTCTTAACATACTCCATCTGGCTCTGGGCTAAGCTTTGAGCAGTAGAACGCTCATCAGAGATAAAGACGGCTTTCAGAGACGTGGATAGACCACCGAGAAAGGCAACAGCTACTATGCCCAGGATAGCCAGGGCAATTATGACCTCAATAAGGCCTACGCCCTTGGAGTTGCCTCGGAGACCCTTCGGGGAGCCCGCCCTGAGCGGGATTCTTTGGTCGCGGAGTTTATCCTGAGCTGTATCAGATTCTTCGCTACGCTCAGAATGACAGCAAGCGAAAGGCTCCCTCAGAATGACAGGAAGCGATAGGCTCAGGGTGACATTCCTCATCTTTCTTAGCTTAAGCAATTGGTCTTGCCTCCCAGGGCCCCCTAGCTTGCCAAGTTCTTGAGGGTTTGACTTTCCCACTTGCTGGGTCGACAGCTAAGCCAAGAGCCTCCAAAGTCAGAACACCCAAAACAGGCTCGTTTACCTCAGCTACAAGAAATCTCTCTCCAATAGATTTTCTGCCCAGTATTTCAATGTCGCCGATGGCCACTGGACATTCCTTACGAGTGCCATCGGCTAATTCAATTACCTGTTTTCGACCTGACAATAGCATAATGCCTAAATCATTAACCAAAACTTGCGGCAATAAAGTGAAGGTAGAGCCAGTATCAACAAACATCTTTACCTTTGTAGGACCATCCTTGCCCTGTATGATTGAATCTATATACACATGCCCCATTGACTTCACCTCTATTATTCTTAAAAACCCACCTGTCCGTAGATGGAGTACATAGCGGAAAGCAGAGATAAGGCAATAAAGCCTACTATTAAGCCAATAAATACGGTCATAGCCGGAGTGATAAGAGCCACCATAGCCTTTGTCTTATCATCGGCTTCAGCTTCATAGCTTTCAGCCACAGTGCTTAAAGTGTTGTCCAGGTTACCGGTTTCCTCGCCTACAGCAGTCATCTGCACCATAAGGGGCAGGAAAAGCTTATCCTTCGCCATAGGCCCAGACAAGCCTGCACCGGCTATCATACTCTGCTGAACCTCGGTCAATGCCTTTGCCATAGCTTTATTATTGGTTCCCTGAATAACCAGAGTCATTATTTCGGGCAGGGGTAAACCACTGCCATACAACAATGCTATGCTGCGGCAACACCTGGAAAGTTCATTGAGAAGGTTGATACGTCCGATGCGAGGCAGGCTGAGGGCTAATTTGCTCCATTGATATCTACCCGCTGGAGTCCTGGTGTAGACAAATCCCACAACAACGACAGCCACTATGGCTAATAGAAGCCAGAGACCATAGTGCTGCAGCCAAGCAGTGCTGGTGAGAAGCGCTCTGGTCGTCGCCGGTAACTCAACACCAAATGAGGCATACAGACCGGCGAAGGCGGGTAAAACGAAGGTGACTAATACTGCAATGACTGCAATAGCTACAATAGAAACGATAATGGGATAGAGTAAGGCGCTCTTCACACTTTTTTGGGTTGTAGCTATTCTTTCTATATAATCAGCTGCACGCCTTAATACTACCTCAAGATTTCCCGTTCGTTCCCCCACAGATACCAGCCGATGATAAACCGTGGAAAAGGCACGGGGATGCTTACTTAGAGCCTGTGATAAAGGACTACCACCTCGAACATCGGAGACTACACTGGCAATTATCTTTTTGAAGGCACGATTGGTTACCTGAGCCTGTAGTAGTTCTAAGGAGGTAACGGCATCAGTGCCTGATTCGAGCAACAAAGCTAGCTGACGGGAAAACATTATTATCTCAGTGGGATTTATGGCAGAAAATCGGGCAGTTAGCTTCTCAGCAGTGAAAAAAGGTGTAACTTCTTTGAGACTGAGCACCCGATAGCCGCTATAAGTCAGCATATCAGCGGCAGCTTCCTCGCTAGAGGCGGAAAACTTGCCCTTGACTATTCTATTATCTTCGCTGCAGGCTACATAGTGATAATCCATGATAACTTCAATCTCTAATATCTAAGCTCTAAATCCTAAGCAATATCAAAGGTCAAAGATAAAAAATCAAAATTACAGTTCAACTAAAATCAAAAGTCAAAGGTCAAAAATTAAAGTGACAATTCAAAAGTCAAAACTTGAAAATTTTTTACCTTTGCTTTGTATTTTTGCATTTTACATTTTAATCTTTTATTTAGCTCTGCCCTGTCATTTTGCATTTTGATTTTTGCAATTTAATTTTCATTTAGAATTTCGTGCTTAGGGTTTATCATATTTGCATTTTTGCCTTTGCTCTTTTATCGTTTCGATTACACATTAACTGTGTCCGTCGTTTTACTCTATTAAGTAAGCATTGCGCAGCACTTCAGTGGGAGTGGTAATGCCTGCTTTTACCTTGAGCATGCCATCTTTAATCAGAGGCACCATTCCCCCCTCCATCGCCTGCTGTCGAATCTCAGCGGTGCTGGCGCCTTTTAGTATTTGCATTCTTATCTTATCGCTCATGGGCAGAACTTCGAATATCCCCATTCTTCCTCGGTATCCAGTATGGGAGCATAGCTCACAGCCGGTGCTATAGAGAAACTCGGTCTGCTCTTCCCCTGTTTCCTTAGCATAGGCCAGTTGCTCCATTAAGGGTGTTTGCTGATAAGCACAGCAGTCGGGGCAAATACGGCGTACCATACGCTGAGCCAACACACCAATAACCGCCGCTGAGACCAAGAAGGGCTCTATACCCAAATCAAGGAGGCGGAAGATGACGCCAATAGCATCATTGGCGTGGATGGAAGAAAGAACCAGATGTCCTGTTAGAGCAGACTGGATGGCTATCTTGGCTGTCTCAGCATCGCGAATCTCCCCTACCAGTATGACATCGGGATCCAGACGCAATATGGAGCGTAATCCGCTGGCGAAGGTAACCCCTGCCTTGGGATTTACCTGAATTTGGTTCATGTTGGCAAAGCGATATTCCACAGGGTCCTCAATAGTGATGATGTTCCTGGATACCTTATCCAACTTATTCACCGAAGCATAAAGCGTAGTCGTTTTGCCTGCCCCGGTAGGACCGCTAACTAAAATCATGCCAAAGGGAACCTTGAGCATGTCTTCATATTTAGCCAGAGCTCCAGGAGAAAAGCCCAACTGAGGTAAATCTATGATGCCTAAGGATTTATCCAGAAGGCGCAAGACCGTTGTCTCACCATGGACTGTAGGGGAGGTAGCCACGCGAATATCTATAGCCCTGCCTTTAGCCTCAGTGGAAAATTGCCCATCCTGAGGACGTAGGTGGTCAGCGATATTCATATCAGCCATTATCTTTATTCTCGAGGTGAGGGGAAGATGTATTTTTAGGGGCAAAGACATAACATCCTGGAGGGCACCGTCAATGCGATAGCGGATTCTCAATCTATCTTCTTCAGGCGCAATATGGACGTCAGAAGCCCTGGCTTTAACCCCCTCATCAATGATGAGGCGCAAAGCGCTAGCCACTGGAGTATCTTCAGCAGCTTCGATCAAGGCTTGTTCATCCACTGCCTTAGCACCTGTGGGGATACGGGATATTTGTTCTTCAATTTGTCTGAAGCCTTTATAATTAAAATCAATAGCTTCCCGGATTTCCTTTTCACTGGCAGCTATGGGGTCTATTCTCATCTTGCTCTGCAATGCCAAGGCTTCCAAAGCAAAGATATCAGCCGGGTTTGCCATAGCCACTTGCAACGCATTTTCCACAATGGCCAGGGGCATGGCATTAAATCTCCTTGCCATGGTTTCAGGAATTAGCTGTAAGACCTCAGGCCGAGGTATACGCTTAAGCAGCCTTTCCTTGGGTTTTATTTCCGGCACTGTGGTTAACAACTCCTCGATGGCATTTTGGAGGCTAGGTGCCTTCTCCTTTTCTGCAGCCAGTCTCTGATCCTGGCTACCAAGTTCAATGACCTTTATTCTTTGGTGTTCAGCGAACTGCTTAGCTTCAAGGGCGAGCTTCCCCGAAATCAAAAGAGCTTTTTCCTGAATTCCGGTATCATAAGCTTTGGTATCAAACAGGGATATCAGGTTTAGACTTACCTCGTCACCGGTCATGTCATCTATACCTAGCTTGTGAACTATAAAGCCATCATCCAGAGAGGCCAAGATATCAAAGGTATATTCTGCCCCTGATCTTCCTCTAACCTTGGTGTTCTCCACAATCTCGTAGCCGAGTTGGCTCAGGATTTGTACCGCTTCGGTTTTTGTCTTAGGATGGAAAGAAAAATTTTTCTTATTCTTCCTGGCTGGGAGAGGTTTAGCTAGGAATGCCTTCAGGTTTTCCTCTCCGAAGACTTTTATTCGCTGATTTTGGACAAAGCGGCTGGCCACGGAGTCAAGTCTAGGAAGGGCGATGAGGATTTTATCCAGGAGGCCACAGTCGTAACATTTGTCATCAAAAGTGAAGACTTTGTTCAAGCCTATTTCCTGCCCATCTTCACCCAGAGCAATACCTACAGCAATGGTATAAGCGATGAAGCTATCGTTTCTACGAGCTAGAACGTTGAAGGTATGCTGAACACCAGATTTACCTGTGAGAGGAGCATTTTGCTCCGCCTCATAGCCCTGGCTTTCAAGCCGCTGGATAAACTGGTTTTTGAGCTGCTCAACTTCTCTTTGTGCTAAGTATTGCATTGTAATTCCACTACCTTATATAACTAACATCCATGTTAACATAATCAGCTATATTGTCAATTATACTTTAGTCCTATTATTGACAGGGCACTGGGCAATAGCTAACAATAGTCTCAATGGCTAGAAAAAAAACTCTACCAGTATGTCTAGGTTTGGTTGTCCTGTTGTCATTTTCTGGTTTGCTTACCTTTGTCAGGCCTGAGTTGGTTTTGGCCAGTCCTGATGAACTAAAGTGGTCTATTGTAGATAGCCCCAGCAAAGAGGGCAACGTTGTAGTTAGCCCCAGCGAAATAAACGCTTTTGTCAACGAAGAAGACACATTTTATGCCATTGATATTCCTGGTGACCCACTAGGGGGCATGTATCCTGATGGCAAAGTGTATAAATCAATTGATGCTGGGGTTACCTGGGAGGATGATTTAACCCCAGCGCTTGAAGATGAAGGTGCTACTTTGCCTGCCTGGAATATAGTTGTGGCACCTGAGGACCCAGAATTAGTGGCTGTGGTTACTAACAATAGAACAGCAGTTTATGTCTCCGAGGATGGCGGGGATAGCTGGACGAACACTCGTATTTCGGCCGCCACAAACTGGAGTGCAAGTCTGCTCATTTCTGATATTGCCATCTCTCCAGAATATGATGGCGACAGAGACATTGCCATAGGCACGAGAAACCCAGATGACAGCGCCAACGGGGATATCTGGGTGATAAAGTCGGAGCTTTTTGCTGGTTGGAAAGCTCAGGGGTTGGATATGGATGTGACTTCAGTTTGTTTCTCACCTGATTATGACAGCGATAAAACGATACTGGTTATCGCCAGCGATGCTGAGAAAACCTATCTTTGCACCGGTATTAGGGATACCGATGAAAATAGCACAAATTGGGAAGTGACTGACCCCCTTAAAGTGGAGATAAGCGAATCCAGTGGTGATTCGCCAAGGGAAAGCGAAATCATCTTCTCTGATTTGGCCTTGCCTTCGGATTACTCAGGAGATAAAGCTGAGAGCCGCGTTGTTTATGCTGCTTATAGCTCAAATACAACTGCCGACGATGTTTATCGCATAGAAGATACTGATGTTTTCAGGCTGGATGTCAACCACGGCGATGGAGTTTCTATAGCCTCCGTTGCCTATTATGGCACTTGTAGCCGCGGAAAGCTCCTGGTTGGGGAGGTGCTGGCTGAAGCAGACTCAGCTAGTGCCTTAATTCACCTCTGTTTCAATCCTGAGGAAATCTTTCCCGATTGGGAAGAGCCGAGCGAGCCACCTACCGGTGGCGCTGTCTCTGGCCGTGCCAATGCACAGGTTGTCTGGAGTTCTAATGGCAAACTCGCTTACTGCGGCACCAGCAGCAACAATGTAACCAGCGCTGCTAAGTGGAAAGAACCTACCAACTGGAATGGTCAATTATATGATGAAAGCGCCTTCTCTATAAGCAATGACAATGGTGATTCCTGGAATCAGCTTAGCCTCATAGATACTGAGATGGGCAAGCTTTGTGATTACGCCCTGTCTGCCGATTACGAAACCCTTTATCTAGCCTCAGTGGGCAGTGAATTTGATAGCATATGGCGAAGCGAGAGTGAAACGTTAGAAGCATTGGGGGAAATCTGGCAAAGAGTATTATGCTTTGATAGTGAAACTGATAACATAATTTTAAGATCTACCCCTGAGGATAGCCCAGAAGAAGCTATTTTCTTCGCTGTCCTAGACAGCAATTATGCCTGCTATTCACTGGATAAGGGAGAGACATGGAAGCGCATATGGCAGTGTCCCCACATCACCGATTTAGCTGTGGTAAGCGATGAATTGCTCTATATTCTGGATGGTAATCTGGTGAACAAAGGCACCTGGAAGGAGAAGAAGTATGGGGGCATCTGGGAATGGGCCAGAGATATAGATACCGGGCTTCTCTCCGGTCACACCATAGCTACAAGCGGTGAGGATTTTGTCTTCATTGGTGAAGATGAAACTGGTGAAGGAAAGGTGGCCTATTCCACCGATGGTGGAGTTACTTTTGAACAGACTTTAGCTGTGCCCGAGCCAGGGAATATGTGGGTGATTCCCGATGAGGAATTTGACAGCAACCGATTTATCTATGCCGCCAGCGATGACAGTTCGAGCGGAATTTACCGCTGGGTTATCGAAGGCAGCACCTCGTGGAGAGAGTTAAACCCACGAGAGACAGGATTTTATGGCCTGGCTGAAAAAGGCGGCGCTCTTTACGGAGCTTATGGTTCAGGTGTTGTTCGCACCCTAATCCCCCATCTGGAAACCGTCGAGGAGAGCGACTGGGATCGCCTTACTGTCGGATTAGCCAGTGGAGTTACCTTCAAGCCAGGCTCGCTAAGAGCAGTGAGCAACGAAGCCATAGATTTATGGGCCATTGATGGCCGAAATTATGATTTTCCTAATAATGAGGGATGCCTGTGGGTTTATTCCGATACCTTCGTTCTACGAGCACCCTGGCCAACTTCCCCCGCCATAGGGGAATTGATATCCTGTGACCCCTGTTATTGCCAGGCTAGAATATTTTGCTTTCGCTGGCGAGAGCTGCCTCCGACTGAAAAATACGAGCTATGGATAGCTGTGGATGAGGAGTTTAACTACGTGGTAGCCAAAGCGGAGAATATAACTCCTGCTAACCCTAGCAGCCCTGCCTGGTGTTCACCCGCAAGCTCATTCCGCTTTGTTTGCGGCAAGACTTACTACTGGAAGGTGAGAGGCTGCGCCACTACCGAGGGTGAAAGCATCCATAGTCGTTGGTCGCCACCAATGCATTTTACTGTGAAAACCTGCTCCTCAATAGAGGGGATGCATATTGCACCTATCCTAAAAGTTCCACCAAGCGGCAGCAGGGGTGTATCCAGGTCGCCCAGCTTTTCCTGGCTAGGTTTTCCCCATACTACAAAATATGAATTTATATTGGCCCAGGATGCTGATTTGACTCAGGTGGTAATCAAAGAGGAAGTGCCTATCTCAGCTTATATATATAGTGGTAAGCTTGACTGGGATACAACCTATTTCTGGCGGGTGAAAGCTATTGAACCTATTCCTAGTGAGCCCAGTGTCATAAGTGCTTTTACCGTGATGCCAGAGCCACAGCCAGTCACGCCAGCAATAGTGCCTGTCACCTTGGCAACGCCATTCTGGATATGGCTTATCATTGGCATACTGGCATTATTAGACATTGTCATCATTGTGTTTTGCCTCGTCAGGAGGTAGAGCAAGAAAGACACCAAAATAAACGGTCGCTTTCCTTGTAATCTAGTTCAGATAGATAGTGGACACTTTAGACAGCCTTTTATGCCATTGCGAGAATAAGGCGGGGATGAACCCCGCCACTACGGTTACATCTCGTAGGGTCGGGGCTTGTCCCCGACCAAGGTATGGTCGTGTGGCGACTCAGGGATTATGGAGCCTCTTCCAACTTTGCTCGGATTACCCTGGTGATGACAAGGCAAGGAGGTAATGTGTCACCAATCATGTGAACGAGTACAAGTCCTTTTCACCTTCAGTGCTAATCTGGTATAGTTGAGGAGAGTCTCTTTTCGGGCCTGAACACTTCATAGAGGGAAAGCTTGTCCTATAATAACGCTACTGGATGAGTTGA
>Ga0114919_10004223_pt1 | contig 11529 bp, 25 predicted proteins | sample BlataG_FD_88682 | JGI IMG/M metagenome (GOLD analysis project Ga0114919, IMG submission 88682) | Deep subsurface microbial communities from Black Sea to uncover new lineages of life (NeLLi) - Black_00105 metaG | ecosystem: Environmental > Aquatic > Marine > Oceanic > Sediment | place: Atlantic...
CATTAAAAGGTTGTTATGTATTTCCAGTTGTTCAGGCAGCTCAATACAGACGCCTTGCCAGCATAAAAAACCCGTTATGGGTTGGAGCTATGGCGCTGTTAATCAATTCTAAAAAATCAAAATATTTTAGATGGCACGATTCCGGCGACGTTCAAGACGAAGAGCACCTACTAAAAATTTTTGCTGTTGCTAAACTAACACCTGACACTAGACACTGGTTACCAACTAGAGAAGCCTGGACTAGTAAATACTTGAGCGCGGTCCCTAGTAACTTGACTCTAAGATTCTCTATGCCGATGATCGATCAACCTGCCTCAGGCAGCTGGGCCAACACTTCAACGGTTGTAAGTGGTGAAGGTAGAACTTGCCCGGCACCTGATCAAAATAATGAATGCGGCGATTGCCGAGCTTGCTGGGACGGATCTGTTAGCAACGTTGCATATGGTAAACATTAATGCACGTATTCAAACACCCTAAATATTACGAAGAGATGCGCCAGCGCGCGAAAAAATTCCAGAAAGAAGAAAGCTCAAGCAACAAGCAACAAGCAACAAGCAACAAGCAGCAAGCCTGAAGCAACAAGCAGCAAGCAGCAAGCAAGAAGCCTCAAGCCCCAAGCTCTTGAAGAAACAAGCAGCAAGCAGCAAGCCCTGAGCAACAAGCCTCAAGCTTAAAGCCGCAAGCGGCAAGCTCTTGTACATTCTTTCCCTCATAAAGTTTTACGTCTCTAGAAGCGAGGTGCTTTACTATGATAAAAGTATTCTCAGGATGCTTCACGTGAAACGCAATTTGGTGTGGTGAAAGTCTTATTTTATTACTGTTGGTTACTTTCAACTCTAAGGTAAAAAAAGTATTATTTTTGTTATAACACAATACATCTGGTATGCCTGGAAGGCTTAAATTTTCTATACGATTGAACTGTATATCAGTCCAAGATTTTTTAATTTCTTGGTAAAATTTATGCTCTGGTTTCAACGTAATAACTATTTACGGAATTATAAGTTTTTTTCTTTTTTTAGGCATAAATCCTGGTTGATTAACGTCCATTTGATAAAGCATTTTAGTAGCCTCAGCCATTTCAGCCATTTCAACAGATGGGACAATTACTAATCTGTGTGTTTCCATGGCGCCTACTATTTTATTTTCCATTAATCTTATACCTTGAATATCATAAAACTTACCATTAGGCAGTGCTACCTGTATTCTAGCGTTTTGAGCTACAGGAGATTTATTAAACTTTGCTAATATTTGAGCTAAAAATTTACCTGTCATAATTTCTTTTCATAACCAAAATGTTTAAAATCATTATCATGTATATCATCCACGACTTGTTTTAATTCTTCAGTGTAATATTCTCTATAATCTACCTTCTTTGACTGGTAGATATATCCTAGATCAGAATATCTTTCAACAATATTAATTTTTTCTGCAATGTAATTGAAATCATCTTCTAAACTTTCAAACTTACCTATAAAAGTAAGGGGTATTTTACCGTCTAAATTCAATAATCTAAATTGTGTAGGTTCTTTATCCAAAATAAAATCTTTAAATGATTTATTAATATAACCCATTCGAGTTAAAAAATTGTAATGACTTACTATTCTAGAGTATGGATTTCTAACAAAAGTAAATGAAAAATACTTAGGTCCATTGTATTTATCCCAAGTAACATCTACTGGAACATGTGTTATAGACCTAGTTATTTTAGGTTCATTGACATGAGATGTATCTGAGTATTTTAATAAAACATCGTTTATACTTGAGCCTGCTGTTTTAGGCATGTGATAAAACATGAAATTATGTTTTGTGCTGTAAATCATTGTCCTTATCTAACCAGTCTATTAACAAATGTATTCTATCAATATCTGAATTGTTTTCTACGGAATGGTATTTATCGTTGTTATCTATTTCTACAACTTCACCTTCTTGTAGATTTCTTTTTTCCTCCTCAATAGTAAAAATACATTTAGGGTCTGTAACTATTGGAATATGTATTCTATGAATAGCTGCAAAAAAATATCCTACATCCTTATGTCTACTAATTATTTTTTTAGAAGGTAGGTTAATTAACATAGCTGTCGCCATATAACCTGGACCTATTTTATTTGTTAAAAGTGTGTGTATTATAAGTAATTCTTTTTGATATTTGTTTATTTCATTGTAAGATTTTGGTCTACCTTGAACTTTTTCATCCCAAAGTAATGGAATGGTTTTAGTTTGTTTGTGAACATCAAAAGTTTTTTGTCTATAATCATAACTATCCCAATTATCTTTTGTATATTCTAATGCTTTACGTTTAATACTAGAGACATCTATGTAAGCGTGTGTTTTAAAATTAAAGTTCATTTAGCCAATTGTTTGTAAAATTAAATTTTTTAAAATACATATCAGGTATGTATTTCATATACTCTGAGTTATCTGTTTTTTCAATTTTGTCAGTTTTGATTGTATGTAATTGTTGTCCGTAAACTGAATCATCATATTTTATATTATTAACCTTAAACTGGTTAAGGTTAGTGTATGAGTGATCAAAAGAATCGATGTTTAGAAAATCATATATTTTATTAATTTGATTTTTAGTATCCGTTACTAAATTATTATATTGAATGAACAAACAATTTTGATGCCAACCATAGTACAGATTATAAATTGAATCTAGGCTTAGTGAAACAATAGATTCTTTAGAAAATAAAGCTTCAATTTTTAAATTGTCGTCATTATACTTTCTATTCATAAAAAAATTCTTGTCTTCTTTAAATAATTTTATAAAAGAGCAAACCACTTCAAACAAGTCTCTAACTAAAACAATAAACTTAATATCATTTTTATTATATTTATGTATCACCTCTAATTCTGTAAAAAGTCCTGCATGAGTTCTTTCAATGATTATATCTCCTGGCCAATCTTTGTAATAATTATCGATAAAAGAACCGTTAGCATTATGAAATGATTTTTGATCTGGAAAATTCTTAGCCGTATCTAATTCACTATATTTTTTAAAACATTCGTAAGCCATAGCGTTAACAAAACTAAGTCCAGTTGTATTTATTTTAGGATTTTGATTTAATATTGAAGATAATAAGGTATTTCCAGCTCTAGGGAATCCTGTCAAATAATATTTAGTTTTCATTTCTAGGGTTGTTTTACATGATATTACGGTGTATGTAAAGAAATGGGATTACCAAAACAATTAACAGAAATGCAGATGAAGTTTGCTCATGAACTTGTGACAAACGAAGGTAGAAAGACTAAAACGGAATGCGCTATCGATGCTGGTTATAACAAAGATAGAGCTACTATTACTGCATCCGAACTTACAAATCCTAGAAAATATCCATTAGTTGTTAAATACATTGGTGAATTGAGAGAAGAATATCAAAAGAAATATGAGGTTAATTTTAGTAACCATATTGCTGAATTAGCTAAGCTTAGAGATGAAGCAAGAAAAAAAGGTGCTTGGTCTGCAGCTATAAACTCTGAAGTAGCAAGAGGTAAAGCGGCTGGTCTTTACATAGAACAAAAAATAATACGTACTGGTAAGTTAGAAGATTTATCAGCTGAAGAACTAGAGAATCGTATGAAACAAATAATTGATGAATATTCACCTATATTGGAAGGTGTTGAAGTAGAAGAATTAAAAGAAAAAGTTAAAAATATTCCTGTACCGAAAGATAAAAAAGATATCAATTAGATATTAATCTTTTCAAGTTTTTTAATACATCCTGTTGGAAAAACATTTCTATCTGAAAAAGACTCAGAAGAATTATCATATGAAGCAAACGTTTTTAACATCTTGTTATCTTTTGAAAATATATACGCATGTGTAATCATCTCTGCAGGTTTCATCTCATTGAATTCATTTATGTCAGCATGACCACTATCACCCAAAATGTCTAACCAAGTGATTTTGTAAAAATAATACCTCTTTTTGTTGATCACTATTGATCTGTATTTAGATTTCTTTTTTGTCATTTTTCTATTCTACTTCACCCTTATAGGTTCTAAAATACTTTTAAATAATTACCGTTTTGAAAAATGAAAAAAAAAAGTAGAAAAGTAGAAAATATACTAGAACCTATATATACCAACGTTTCTAGCTTCTACTTTTCGTTACTTTTTCTACTTTTTTCCAGCCCCTTGCCGCTAGAATCGTTGATACAAGCCACTTCTAGCTCATTTCCTAAAAAGTAGAGACTTTTACCTTTATTTTCTTCAATAATATCAGAGGTTTGCTTCACTTTTTTTAACCATTCTAAATAGACTTTTTTCCTATTTTCCTTATTTTCGGCATAAAATTGCTTCGAAATTTCGTCTAATTTTACCGTATTTAACCTAATTTTAGCCTCATTTACCCCTTTTTTACCCTTTTTTAGCATAATATTCCTCCACTTTTTGCTTCCATTTTTCCGTATATTCACGAAACCTGCGACCATTTATGATAAATCTTTGAAAAAAACAATCTGGAGTACACATCAAAATGACCCCCTGATCGATATCAGTTCCGTAAGTTTCATTGTGAGCCAGTGCGTATGCTGCAGACTGCAAATAATAATCATCAATCCATTCATCTCTTTTAGGCTTGTTAGATTGTTTAAAGTCTATTATACTTTCTCGCCCCATATAAATCCCACAAAGGTCAGTTGCTCCGGCGTACCTATCTTTGTACGATAAAACGGCCTCAGAGCCCCATATTTCATCTAAATCTTTCAAACCCTGGTCAATGATCGTATTAGCCATTCGATGAGCCTCTCCGCCCTCCTCAGTCATGTCTAGAATGTTTTTATCCTCTACATAACCCTCCAAAATACTATGCATTTTAGTACCCCGTGTTGCTGCCGTATTCTTGACACGTTCTGCCTCTTTTTCGCCAACTTTAGCAATCCACCTTTTTAATGAATCCTGTTTCTCCTGGGATTGTGTGGAAGATAATATAGTCGTAACAGATGGTAATTTATTGTCATCTATTGCATAGTGACGTTTACCCTCTATCATTTCACGAATAGACTTTGGATATTTATAAAGTTTATTCCACTTCATTAAAGATTGGCTTCTTCTTCAGATATATCTTCAATAGTTACGGCGTAGTAATATTCTTTTCCTCTATATTTTCTAGACATCTTTAAATAAGCTTTACCAGTGTATTCAGCGTCTTCTTCATAATTATTATATGAATCTTGAAACTCTTCATTACTTTGTCTTAAATCTGGTTTCTTATTTTTTCTTACATAAAAACCGGTACCACCATAAACGGTTTGTTTTTTATCTTTAGCACCCATCATTTGAATAGCATCTTCAATACCACTAAATCTTAAATCTAAAAATCTGTTGTCAATAGATTTATGTTTAGACCATGGTAATTTCTTTTTTCTTTTTTTCATGTTTTCCTTCTTTTTGGTTAATTTAATTCATTAATGAGTTTTTCTATTTTTTTTATTTCTTATCCAGTCTTTAACTTTTATGTTTCCATGAAGCTTGGCTTCACTCTCTACTTCTGTTAAAGATTTTCCTGTTTTACCGTCGTAGGCTTCCTTTATTTTATCCAATTCAATATCAGAATCTAAAGTTACAGGAAACATTAGAGTTTCCAGAAAAGGAGCAATGGATGGATACGCTTCCTCTAAAAATTTTACAAAGGCGTTAGCAGTATACCTAGGAGGATCATTGTACACCGTTTTTGTAGCAATGGTTAACCCTATTAATAAAACGAAAGGTAAAGGCAACACTAATTGTTCATCAAAACCCGGTTTATCTTTAAGCTCAGCCCATTTTTTTTCATAATCTTTAAATACTTTTTTTCCTGTGAGCATCTCATCCATTAATGTAGTAGCCGCAGTTAATGCGTCTTTTATCACATCCACTCTTGCACGAAATTGTTTTTTTTCTTCGTTCTCATTTTTTATTTCCATTTTTTTCTCCTTTTTGGTTAATTTAATTCATTAATTGGTTTACCATGATATATTTCATACCAAGCTTTACAATCTTCATTAGTACATTCATACATACTAACAATTGAATACTCTTCATCATCCTCTGTATCAAAATCATTGTTCCATCTTAAATCAGATTTACAATACAAACATTTCATATTAAATTTTTTTCCTTTCTAATCCGTTGTATGCTATCAATTATTTCAAAGGTTATTGAATGCTTTGAATCATTGCATTTAGCACAACATAAAACAATATTATCTTCTTGATAAGTCACAGTATTATCTAATCTGTCAATTGAAAAGTTTGTTTCGCATTTTTTTTCACCTTGACTTTTACTTCTTTTATAGGTCCAAGTAATTCCACAATACTGACAAATACGTCCATTTTTTTCTATAAATTTAAAAATAAATTGTTTTAATCTTTCTTTTCTTATATTAGGGTATAAACCTCTTTTTTTAATGTTTGATGGCTTAAACACTGAAGCTACCCTATTAGTTATAAAACCATGTTCTGAATTATCATACAACCAATTGATGTGTTTTATTTTTTCCGGATTTTCTTTTCTAAATTTTGCTTTTGCAGTTTTCGCACATTCTTTACAAGTATTCTCTAACTTGTCCTTATTTGTAGGAGCGCGATAAAAATTTTCAAGTGTTGCTTCAAGGTTTTTAAAACAAGTTTTACACGGTTTATAAGTAGTCATTAATATCATTCCAATCTACATTGTTGTATAAATCTTTTGCTTCTTCCGGAAGATTATCAAAATTCATATTTTTACCATAAGTAGAATTTATAGGTGCGAATACTATAGCTCTAGTAGGTATATCATCCACATCAAAAGTTTTCATAACTCCTTGTAAATAATTAATATCACTAACCATTTTTTTAAAATCAATTCTAACAATATCTTTATCAAGGCTAGGCATAATTTCTTTATTAAATTTTTTTAAAGAATTAATTTTATCTTTCATAACTTCTAAACTTGCATTTCGCCAAAACATTGACACAAATATTTCTTTGGGATCTCTTAATATAACTCCAACTTTATCAACTTTTATTTTCCCGATGTAATGTCGAAGTCTACTATTTACTTCTCCATAAGTATTTTCATAATCAAAAGTTTTTTGTATCTCTTCTATATTGTCCCTAGCCGCATCTCTATCGCCCCTAGGTTCATGCATAACAGTCCATTTGTTAGATATGTTCATGTTCATAGATAAAAAAGCAGTCCCTGACCTACCAAAACCAGTAATGTAAAATTTTTTCATTAATCAAGAGTAGCACCAAAGTGCTCGTACTTAGGATACCATTCAAAAAATTTATATATCGCGTCTGTTGCTTCGGTTCTTTTACCATCGTTTTTTACCCATAAAGGATCAGACATATCTAACGGCGTTATCCCATTAGTAATAAAAGGAAATTTTTGTTCACCAGAAGAATACGCAAATGATCTAGACATAAAAATATCTTCACCATTAAATACGTTTTGATAATCTTTATAAAATAGTTTCGCTTGTTGAATACAAGCTGGTAAATACATAGTATCAACTAATACTCCACAAGTTAATAATATAGGCGCATGTCCGTTGTGATTTTCAGGCGGTTGATGTTGATATTCATTGTCATAAAACCATCTTGGATGAAATCCAGCCATAGGTTTACTTAAAAAAACTAATCCCCTTATCTGTGATTCATCATATAACCAATCATCATCTTGAATTAAAACAGCTCTATTTTTACAAGATAAAGCAAATGTATAACGTGATAATAAACCTAAATCAGATTCTTTAGGCATGTATATCCATTTAACTTTTCCGTTATGTTTAATGGGACATTTCTCTTGTTTCAAAGATACAATTAATATTTCATCAATTAATTCATAATCTTGATAAGTTTGAATTATTTTTTCTATGTTTTGTGGTCTGGTATTAAATAGACTCACAGATATTTTTGTTGTTACTTCTCTTGTTTTACTCATACGATAACCTTTCCAGTGTTTAATGGTACTCTTTTTCTATAATTATTTACAAAATGTATTTCAGCTGCGAATTTTTTAAATTCTGTTCTATCTTCTAACCAATCTTTGTAGTCCTGGTCTTCTTCATCATCACGAACATATTTTTTTATTTCTTCTTTAAATACATCAAACTTTGTTCCAAGATGTTTGTTAAGTGCATTAACTCCATCTTCAGTAAATAGTTCATCTTTATGTAGTATTAAAAGATTTTTATTTTCACAGTGAATAAAGTTCATAAATTGATGAAACATTGAACCCAACAATTTCATAGGTTGAAATTCTACTGCTGTAGTAAAATTTGCAGTTGTTAGTTTTTGATAATTAATATCTGCAAAATTTCTTCGTTCTTGTGATATTAATGAAGTTCTCATATCTCTATATAAATAAACTATTGGTATACCTAAATCTTTTGGATATGGGTAATGACAGTATGTATTTTTCCATTCTGGTGTCCTAGTCTTTAAACCAACACTTTCTAATTTATGGGATAAAAAATTACTGGCGCAACCGCCAAAAGAATTTATCCAAACATCCATTCCTGTTTTATTATCTTTTCTTAGAATCATTTAATTTACCGTTTTGTTTTTTAACTTCTTTCTTTACTAATTGTCTAATAACTTCACTCCTGGAAATTTTCATATCCGGAACAATCGCTCCCTGTAATTTAGTAACGTTGTCATAAGTACTGTTATCAACGGTAATGTTTTTATATTTTGTAAAATCCGTCATCTTGTGTCCTTTCATTGATTAAACACAACATATAGGATAATAAAATAATTTGTCAAGGTTAAAAAATTTATATCTATTAAAAATAGGTCCTTAAAACCTTGTTAATTATAGCTTTTAGTCAATAAGTATCCCTTGACATTATTTTTTACAAGTAGGTTGTAAAAAATCACAAGTAATCTCTTTTCATATAGGATTTGCTAAATGTAATCCAGTTTGAAAAAAGGATTTCCAAAATGGAATCCGATTTGAAAAAAGGATTTCAAATAATTTAAATAAACAACTAAGGAAAGACATGAAAACATTAAATGAAAGAATACAATTTACAAAAAAACATAATTCTGATCCTATAAACAAGGACCAACAACATCCTATTCCTACAGGGTATTGTAAATATTGTCAGATAAATTTATATGGAAAAGATAAAAAACCTATTACTGCTTGCGACCTTGTCGATTGTAAGCTTTAAAATCTCTTGTTTCTGATTTATTGAGGTTTTTCTTGTGACGTCTAGGACGTTTCTTAGGCTTATCCCTAGGAATGAAGTGAGTAAATTTTTGCTTAGCCATTCTTAATTATTTCTTTGTCTATTTCTCTTAGTTTTAAGTATCTTATACTACCATTTTTATATTGTCTTGTGTCTTCACCACAGTTTGTACACTTATAATAATCATCTACAATAGATAATAATATAGATTCTTCCCTGCAATATTCACAGTAGCCATTAACTGTATCTATACTTCTTAATAACTTATTAAAATTTTTTAAGTCACTCATACTATATCTTTCGCCTTTCCTATTATTGGTTTGTATTTTGTTTTGCCTTCTGATTTATACGCGTGCATAAACTGCTCCCGTCTTCCTTCTGGAATCCAACTACAGTGTATCCACCCTGAGTTAGGTTCACCTGGAGTGTAGAACTCAAGAATCAGCTGATCTGTTTCTAGGTTCTGTTTGATCCAATCAGCAACCTCAGCGTTGTCAACTCCAATACATTCGAAATCAGCCGCCTCAGCTTTTGCATGCTGTGAATTTGCAGAGCTACCGATAGCAAGACATAATTCTTCGCTACGGAATCCGCTAGTGACTTTTACTCTACCAAAATGGTCTCGCACTGGCTGTAAAATATTTTCACAAAGTGCTTTTAATTTTTCTATTTGACCTGAGTTAGGATTATTATTGATACCTTTACGTATCGCGGTATCTGACTTGATAAGCTCTTGTAAGCTAAAATTTCTTGAAAGATTCATTTATTGACAGCTTAAACACTCATCACTATCTTTGTCAAGGTCTGCGAGAGCTTCTTCTTTACACTCTTGACTACAAAACATGTCTAATTGATCATTTGCATCAAAAGCTTCTTTACATTTTTTACATTGTTTTCTCATTTTTTATGTCTTCCCATATACCAATCACCTGGTTCATAATTCCATCTTTTACCGTGATGTCCTCTTACATCTGCATACCACATTCTTAATTTTACAATCCATTTTAAATAATTTTTAGGTTTGGCCATAATTTCTAATATCACAAATTAACTTTTTGTCACCTCATTACAACCATATTTCATATATAATTTATTATCATTTACAATTTCTCTACCTATATTTTCAAGTTCTATTATAGATTTAAAATTACCTGATAAAATACAATCATAGAAATCCTTGAAAAGTTTCTTTTCTTCATACATAGGTAGACAGATTCCATCTACAGCAGAACATATTACTAAAGTAAGAATAAAATTCATTACTCTAATATTAATTTCTTAATTGATTTACTACCATCGATGTTCGACTCGAGCTCAGCCATCGATTTTACGCACTGATAATTAATGTGAGACTTAGACTCACGTTTTGCAACACGCTTTCCCTTCAAACAATCTGACATTGACGTTTGAATACGCGCTTCCTTGATTTCTCCGTTGATAATCATAAGTAGGGCTATCACTAACTCTGTCATTAATGCACTGTCTTTCCGTTAGCTCTAACTTTATCTTTTAAATCTTCTATATCAACTAATGCTTTATCTAATTGTTCTCTTAAAAATTCTATATTAACTTTGTTAGTCATATTCATCTCTTGAGTTTCTTCCATCTTCTCTACAGACTTATACAAATCCTCGATTAAAAATATTTGCTCCTGGTCGACAGGCACTTGTTCGGACTTTTTTAACAAATCATTTTGAAATAATTCTCTTGATGTCTCTAGCGATACCAACCTCGAGGTCAGTTCCGTATATCCGAGCACGCCCATTGCGACGAGCACGATCAGGCTAGCAACAGTCTTCATAGGCATCTGCACTTTTGCCTCTTCTCCGATGTTTAATGGTTTGTTACTCATTTATATCCTATTCTGTCAAGGTGTGCTATCAAAGCCCCTAGACTCTCGCCGCTAGTTTATAGGAATTCTAATGTAGGATCAATCTTCTTTTTTTTCTATTTCGTAAAACATTTTGTCACTATCTTCCGTAACCCAGTCTGAACCTTCGACATCCCAGTAAGTATTCTGGACTTTATAGTCAGGCCAAGATGTATCAGTAGTGTAGCTATTAACATGCCACAAAATACGATTATTAGGCTGAGCTGCATAATTGCCGTTAGCAAGAGCCAATATATGCGCACACTTGTGTTCTTGAGGAATCTCAGAATGTTCTGTATCAAGGATATTGGTTTCTGGATGAGCCCAATCGACAGTGAATAAATATTGTCCATGATAAAATTTTTTATCTTTACCTAGATACTTGCCATTTATACCAGCCAACCAATCAAAACAATGGACACTAGGATAATAACTAAAGCAGTTCCACAGTTCGAGTTGATCCACTCGCATATCAGGCACGTCTTTTCTCTCAAATTCC
>Ga0114919_10004225_pt1 | contig 11528 bp, 11 predicted proteins | sample BlataG_FD_88682 | JGI IMG/M metagenome (GOLD analysis project Ga0114919, IMG submission 88682) | Deep subsurface microbial communities from Black Sea to uncover new lineages of life (NeLLi) - Black_00105 metaG | ecosystem: Environmental > Aquatic > Marine > Oceanic > Sediment | place: Atlantic...
CATGCGATATGGTGCCGGATTGGAGACTCAGCGATTCCTGGCGGCCACGCAGACAGCTTTGCCACGTCTATCACACTCTGTTTACGACCCGAATCGGTCCGTGTCGATCAAATCTCTGATCCAAAGAACGAACCCGTAGATTGGGAAGACCCCCATCTAGATTTAGCCCGTTACTCATCCACTGGAGCGATCGGCAACCCGACCCGTGCCACCGCTGAGCTAGGGGCCAGGCTCTGGCATGCTGTAGTTGAGGATGTTGCTTTGACCTTCAAGGAGATTGCAGAAACAGAACTCGCTTGAGTCTCAGGGCGTGAATTCAGACTTCTATCGGGGTGATGCTATGACCTTCGGTGTTATATTACCACTCTTCATTCTTTCAGCGACATATGGGCTTGTTATTTGGGGGCTGGTTACGATTCTCCGCAAAATGCGGGGCTCTTTGAAGAAGGTAATCCTCCTTGCTTTCCTGGTGTTTGGGATTGCAACAGGATTCTTAACAGCTTGGGTATGGCCCACAGACTCGAGTGTTTACTTTAGTGTTTTCGCCGCACTTCTTGGTGATCGGGTCTACGATTTGTCAATCCAATACTTTGGAGACATAATATCTCCTCAAGCTCACTACACCATCCCCTGGATTTTAAGAATTCCGCAAGTCTATGTTACTGCTTCCATAGTTTTGTATGGGTTAGTTGGCTTATTGCTTCAACTCGACTACAACAGACAGACCAAAAGATGACACTCGTCGTAGGAGACATCTATGAACTCTAACCTCACAGTCTCCGAGAACCTGGCCCAGGCCATCCGCCAGGTCGCCAGGATAGCGCACTCCGAGGAAGACTTGCGCGTGTGGGTCGAGCAGGCTCTGAGCGCGACCTTGCAGGCCCTGGGGCTGACGGCTACACCCGAATACGAAAAGACCACCCTCAGCGGCTCCGCCGATGCCGTCTACGGCCACGTGACCATCGAGTACAAACGACCGGGCCGCCTGGCCGAAAGGGATTTCCCCGCCAAGCTGGTCAAGCAGATCGCCAGGTACTTGACCGACGAAGCCCGCCGCTCTGGAGGGCGGGCCAAACAGGCCGAGGCATTAGAGAAGATGATCGGCATTGGGCTGGATGGGGAGCAAATCCTGTTTCTGCGCTACTCCGCCACCGGCCGCAAACGGGAGTCTCCCCTGCCGCTGCTGCCCGGCAGCCAGATGAGCTTTCTTGACGTAGACGAGTACGCGGGCGGCTTTCAGATAGTCGGCCCGGTGCCAGTGGGGCGGGAGAGCGTCGAACTGCTGCTGCTCTACCTGCGCTCGCTCTCACGCAAGCCGCTCACGCCGGAAGCGCTGGCCGCCGACTTTGGCCCGCAGGGTGACATCGCCCCCAACCTGGTCAACGTCTTCTACACCGCTCTGCAGGCCCACCGCGATCATCCCCGCGTGGCGACCTTTTTCGCCGAGTGGGACCGCATCTTCGGCATCGTCTACGGCGAAGAGTTGGGCAAGGCGGAAAGGGACGCGCCCGAACTGGCGGCGCTCTACCGGACTGTGGGCGTCCGCAAGGGTGCGCCCCTACTGAAGCCGCTCTTTTTCGCCGTCCACACCTACTACGCGCTGCTGATGAAGTTCCTGGCGGTGGAATTGGCCTCGCTGCAGGGCGGCGCGCTGGTGAGCTCTTTCGTGGCTGCGCTGCCCGCGATGACGGAGAAGCAACTGCGCCGCGAGTTGACCAACCTGGAGAACGGCGGTACCTTTGCCCTGTTGGGCATCAACAACTTTCTCGAAGGGGATTTCTTTGGCTGGTATCTGGATGCGTGGGACCAGACTTCCGAAGTCTCGGAGACTTCGGAAGTCTCGCTGGCCGATGGCATCCGGACGCTGGCTCGCACGCTGGCCGATTTCGAGCCAGCCACCACCACGCTGGAGCCGGAGCGCACTCGAGACCTGCTCAAAAAGCTCTACCAATACCTGGTGCCGCGCAAGCTGCGCCACGACCTGGGCGAGTATTACACCCCCGACTGGTTGGCCGAGCGGCTGCTGAACCAGGTGGGCTACAAGGGCCAGCCGGACAAGCGGCTGATTGATCCCGGCTGCGGCAGCGGCACTTTCCTGATCCTGGCCTTGCGGCGGCTGCGCCAGTACGCTGCTGATCACCTCATCCCGCCCGCCGATGTGCTCGACGCGGCGCTGCGCAACATCGTCGGCTTTGACCTCAACCCCCTCAGCGTCATCGCCGCCCGCACCAACTACCTGCTGGCGTTGGGCGACCTGCTGCGCTACCGGCGCGGCCCGGTCGACCTGCCGGTGTACATGTGCGACAGCATCCTCACCCCCACCGAGCGGGCCGACATCTTTGGCAAGAGTTACCGGCTGCGCACTGTCGTTGGCGACTTCGACATCCCCGGCGAGACGGTAGCAGCAAGGGAGATGGGCATACTCTCAGCTCTACTGGAGAGCTGCGTGCGCGATCAGTACACCCCGCAGGAGTTCCTGGCCCGTGCCCGGCGCGAGCTGACCGTGAGCGAGGCCATGACCGAATCGGTGCTGGAGGGACTGTACCGCCAGCTCTACCGCCTGGACGAAGAGGGACGGAACGGCCTGTGGGCGCGGCTGCTCAAGAACGCCTTCGCCCCGGTGCTGGTGGGAGACTTCGATTTCGTCGTCGGGAACCCGCCCTGGGTGAACTGGGAGAGCCTGAGCGCCGAGTACCGCGAGGCGACCAAGCGGCTGTGGGTGGACTACGGCCTGTTCAGCCTGAAAGGGCACGCTGCCCGCCTGGGTGGGGGCAAGAAAGACCTGGCCATGCTCTTTGCTTATGCCGCCATAGACCACTATCTGAAGAAAGGCGGCAAACTGGGCTTCGTCATCACCCAGACCGTCTTCAAGACCAAAGGGGCAGGAGATGGCTTCCGCCGCTTCCGGCTGGGTGAGAAAGGAGACCACCTGCGCGTGTTGCCCGTGGATGACATGTCGCGTCTACAACCATTTGAGGGAGCCACCAACCGCACTAGTGTGGTGGTCTTCCAGCGGGGGCAGAAGACCCGCTACCCGGTGCCCTACACACTTTGGGGCAGGGGAACAGGCCGCGCCCGCGTGGACATTGACAAGCCACTGGACGAGGTGATGGCAGAGACGACGCGGGCCAACTTGTGGGCGCAGCCAGTGGATAGCAGCAATCCCACGTCACCCTGGATGACGGCCCGCAAAGCGGCGCTCAAGGCGCTGCAAAAGGTCATCGGCCCGGCGGCCTACCGTGCGCGGGCGGGCAGTTGTACCTGGGCCAACGGTATCTACTGGGTCAGGATACTTGGCAAGCGCCCTGACGGCTTATTGCTGATAGACAACCTGGAAGACGCGGGTAAACTGGAGATTGCTAGCCAACAGGCGGCTGTGAAGCCGGACCTGGTGTATCCCCTCTTGCGTGGCCGAGAAGTGGAACGCTGGCGAGCTAACCCCAGTATCTACATTTTGGTGGTACAAGACCCTGAAACACGCAAGGGATACGAGGAAAGCCAGATGCGCGTCGAGTACCCGCACCTGTACGGCTACCTCAAACGCTTTGAGCACGTCTTGAGAAATCGGAGCGGGATGAAGCGATACTTTAACCCGGACAAAGACCCGTTCTACTCGATGTACAACGTCGCATCGTACACCTTTGCCCCGCACAAGGTGGTATGGCGCGAGCAGGCCCGCACATTCACCGTCGCTGTGGTTGGTGTCAAAGAGGGTAAGGTCATCGTGCCCGACCACAAGCTGATGCTCGTCCCGTTTGATGATGAACAAGAGACACACTTTGTGTGTGGCGCGTTGGCTTCGTCCATTGCTCAACTGGTGGTCAAGTCATACGTCGTGTCGGTGTCTACATCCACTCACGTTCTCCAACACATCGCCGTGCCAAAGTTCGACACAGGGAATCCTATCCACACCCGGCTGGCGGCGCTGTCGCAGCAGGCGCACCAGTTGGCAGCGGCGGGGGACGAGGCTGGCCTGGCAGCGGTGGAGGCGCAGGTGGACGAGGCGGCGGCGGAACTGTGGGGTATCACGGACAGGGAGTTGAGGGAGATTCGGCGGTCGTTGGCGGAGATGGAGTAGGTCGCAGTGCAGCAAGCGGACAAAGGATGTTTTATCGAGAATGTATCGGCGTTAGTGTTTGAGGAATACGATGAGGATATAGGCGTCTCGAACTGAAGGCCAACACATCTCGTGATAGAGAGCCTGCATTCACAGGAAGGAGTTGACAAGCAAGTGAAGATCAAAGAACTGTCTCAATACGGATTCCCCAAGGCGATTATCGAAATATGGGAGCAAGGAGAAAGTGAATATCTGCTTCCCGTTCAAGAGGAAGCAATAGCCCAAGGTCTGCTTGATAGACATAGTATGATCATCGTTGCCCCAACATCGTCCGGCAAGACCTTCGTCAGTGAGATTGCAGCTTACAAGTGTGCTCAGGAACAAAAGAAGGTCATCTATCTTGCCCCGCATAAAGCAATCGTGGGAGAAAAGTATCTTGACTTCAAGCAGAAGTATCAGCAGTATGGTATTCGAGTCGCGGTATCATCTGGTGATCACCACGAGTTCGATGATGATATTCGACAAAACCAATTCGACTTGGTGATTTTTACCTACGAAAAGCTAGCTATGCTCTTAGTGGTAAGCCCAGAGATCGCTTCCACTTGTGGGTTGCTAATAGTTGACGAAATCCAAATGCTATCTGATCGTCATAGAGGGGCTGACCTGGAACTGCTTCTGGCGAAATTTCTAACCTTATCAACCAAAGCGCAAATTGTTGCTCTTTCTGCTACCATAGACAGGCTTAATGAGCTTGATAAGTGGCTTCGAGCCAAGGAACTGTCGATCAGGCAACGCCCCATAGAGCTTCGTGAGGGAGTATACACCCCGGATGGCAGGTTCAGGTTTCGAGAGTGGAATACAAGGCAGTCAGGCGTAGAAATTCTGCCACAGTCGCCATCCGACGATGTGGAAGTTATGCTGGATACTCTCGTCACTCATCTGGTAAGTAGTGATGAGCAAGTACTGATTTTCCGAAAAGACAAACCAAACACAGTTAAAACGGCCCAAAGAATCGCCAATTTAGTGAATCTCAACCCAGTGACAGACGCGATCTCTGGTTTGCAAGCGTTAGAGAATACGACTGCACGTGACCAGTTGATTGGATGTCTGAGAAGGGGCGTAGCATTTCATAATGCGGACCTTGTTTCTGAGGAAAGGCTGCTAATTGAGCATCATTTCCGAGAGGGCCAGATCAGAGTTATTTGCTCGACCTCTACACTGGCAATGGGAGTCAATTTGCCCGCTCGAACGGTCATCATTGCCGATGCAGACAAATGGGAACGTGACCAAAGAACGGGGAGGTTCAATCCCGTTCCCCTGACTGTCAGCGAATACAGAAATATGAGCGGTAGGGCTGGTCGTTACCGCTTTCGGGATGAGTTTGGGCGGTCTATACTGTTGGCCAAGAAGCAATTCCAATATGATAAGTATCGAGTTGCCTACATCGGTGGCACTGTGGAGAAGATAACTTCCAGTCTGGGAAAACGACCTGTTGCTCGACAGGTTCTCGACATTATTGTTTCTGGTCTTGGTCAAGATGAGACTGAGATCATCGCCTTCATGATGCGGACATTCGCAGGGTTCCGTACTTGGACCACAAAACAGACCCAAGAAGCCATTAGCGAGATGATTCGAGACTCGATTCAACGATGTCTTGATCTTGAACTAGTCCGACGTACCAAAGCCAATAAGCTCGCTCCCACAGACTTGGGCAAAGTATGCGCGAGCAAAAAGATATCACTGGAGACCTATACCTTGCTTCGCGACTGGCTTTCAAGCTCACTACCGATTAGCGAGTTTGCAGTTCTCTACTTTGCCGCCCACGCCCCAGAATTGTCCAGAATCAGCTTTGCCATGTCTACGCCAGAGTATCACAGTAATGTCTATGTCCAATACATAGGCGAAAACCACGAAGAACTTGGGGTTCCGGCAGAGATTCTGAGCGAGATAGTGCCCTTTAATCAAGGGCAACTTGGTTATGACGAGACCAAGCGGCTAAAGGTGACGCTACTGGCTGGGGAATGGATAGGTGGACGCCAGTACAGGAAACTGGAGGAAGTTTTTCGGATTAAGGCCGGTCCAATAAAAAACATGTGCGAACACTTGGCCTGGATCGTTGATTCCGCCGCTATGACTGCGCCACTTCTTGGGCGTACTCGATTAGAAGCTGACAGTCTTGCCACACTTGTAGAGAGGCTTCGGTTTGGAGTCCCAGCAGATATTCTCCCCATTGCGAGACTACGAGTTCCTGGTGTAAATCGCACTGAGATGATGCGGTTGCTGGAGCACGGTTATGACTCGCTAGATAAGATTCTCGATGCAGACCTTGCTAGTTTCCAGGGCGTAATCTCGAGAAAAGTCGCTACTCGTCTCCAAGAGTACATTCGGACTTCAATAAAGGACAACTTAGCTCGCCGGGAGCGAGGGCAAGTATTGAGACTTCAGAAGCTCGGCACGGACACTGCTGTTCTGGTTGCTCTCTACGAGCATACTGGAACAGCCCTCGAGATCACTCTTTGCGATGTGTTCACTCCCCCATTCTGTAGTCTATTCTTCGAGAGAATTACCAAACAGCGAAAAGGCGAGCCAGATAATCTTCTGCATCTTCCAAGTGGTAGAGTCATTGCGTTCTCAGTAACTGCCAGAGAAAATCAGAATGTTAGCATGAAGAAAGCAGGTGAAATCATACCTGGTGCCGCAAGGTACAAACCTGTTGCTCGTGTCGTTGTCGGACGCCCTGACTTTCATAAATTGGCAATCGAGAACGCCAGTGAAATAGTCGCTGACGGCACTAACTTCAAGCTTATACCAATTCCCTTGTTGGCGGAGATGTACGTCAGAGTGCATGAAGGTAGACTCGGCGAGGATCATGTGCTAAGAATCTTGAAGGAGGAGCAAGGGTATCTAAGTTATGATACTCTTAAAGAATACGAGGTGACAGCACAACTATAGCCTGACACCTTATTCAATTTGTGGAGTATTCCCACCACAAAATCACGGTGTGACATCCATCTAGAAGGTGAACAGCGGACAGCGTTGAGTCAGAAGGTGACACTGGAAGCGTGGCGGCAGTGGAGGCCCTTCGACTTCGCTCAGGACAGGCGCAGGTGGACGAAGAGGCGGCGGAATTGTGGAGCATCACGGACAGGGAGTTGAAGGAGATTCGGCGGAGTCTGGAGGAGTTGGGTTAGAGAGAAAAGATAGATACTGAGGAGGTGAATCATGCGTTGGCCTGATGTGCAGGCGACCTATCCCAGCCAATGGCTGGTCATCGAGGCACTGGAAGCTCATACTGAGGGGAATCGGCCCATTCTGGATCACATCACCGTGGTGGAGGTTTGTCCCGATTCAGTAGCGGCTATGCAAACCTATCGCAGGTTGCATCAGCAGTATCCTCTGCGCGAGTTCTACTTTGTGCATACCAGCCGCGTCCACTTGGACATTGAGGAGCGCCGGTGGGTGGGCATCAGGAGGAGCGATGCGGCTTACGCTTAAGTATGGTCTGCCATTCATCACTGCCACTCTGACCCATCGCCAGAAAGAAGTCGAGGTGTCCCACATCCTGGTAGACACCGGGGCGGCTAGAACGGCGTTTGCCGCCGACGTGGTGGCCCAAGCGGGGCTGATTCCAGAGCCGGAGGACACATTGCTGACTGTGCGCGGTGTTGGGCGGGGCAGAAGTGGTTTTCACGCGCGTGGTTGACCGTGTGCAAGTAGGACACCGGGCAGTCGAGCAATGTGAGGTTGAAATCGGCGGAATGGACTACGGTTTTGAAATAAACGGCATCCTGGGCATGGATTTCCTCACGTGCACCGGCGCCATCATCAACCTACACCGGCTACAGCTTGAGTTCCCTAACACGGAGACGTGACGACGCGCAACCTGCATCGCCGCACTGGAGGAGCTGTGGGGCATCAGGGACAGGGAGTTGAAGGAGATTCGGCGGAGTCTGAGAGAGTTGAGGAAGAGTATCATGTCTCTGCCAGACCACGATCCTCGAAAATGGGTCTATGAAGCACATACTCGTGTCAAGCATGTCGTCTTGGAGAAGTATCTCAAAGCCTGGGTGTCAATCCTGGGTAGCCAAAATCCCCGCATCTGTTATTTCGATGGTTTTGCAGGAAAGGGTAGATACCCTTCAGGAGAAGAGGGCTCTCCTGTGATTGCAATGCGTGTTGCGGAGGAAATCTGTTCCCTCGGCCGTGCCCGCGAGGTAGTTTGCGTTTTCATCGAGAGAGATCCAGAAAACTGTGCAGACTTGCAGAGAGCTGTGGCAGAGGCTAGACAGCGCTACCCATCTGTGCGGGTACTAGACCCCATACTGGGTGAGTTTGCCGATGAGATTAGTAACATCTTGAGGCAGGTCAAGGCGAGACTGGCGCCTTCATTCTTCTTTATTGATCCTTTCGGGTGGAGTGGGGTTCCCTTCGACCTAGTAAAGGAGATTATGAACCTTCGAAGAACAGAGGTGTTCTTTACCTTCATGGTAAGAGATATTGCTCGTTTCCTGGACTATCCTCCAAGTCATCACACCCTTACCGGCCTCTTTGGAACAGATAAATGGCAACAATTCGCAAATCTACCATTCAAACAGCGTAGCATCGCCCTGTTGAATCTTTATATCAATCAAGTACGCGCTGAAGCTAGCGTGAAGTTCGCAATCCCTTTTCGAGTGTGCGAGGACATCGCGCGAAGAGATTTGTATTATCTTGTCCACGCCACGAATAACTTCAAAGGCCTCCGCGTTATGAAAAGTGTTATGTACAAGGCTGGTCAAACAATGCCATTCGCATATTTAGGCCTGGATGAGCGGCCCGGGCAACTGAGACTATTCAGCGTAGATGAAGAAAACGTGCGCGCACTTCAGAAGGAACTTCCTAATCGCTTCGCTGGACGCACCCTGAGCTTTGATCAAATTTTGGAGGAATCCTGGGACTTGCCTTACCTCGAGAAGCACTATCGGGCCGCACTCAAGGAGTTGCGAAGTCAAGGGATCATCACTGTAACCCCTGTCACGTCCAAGACGTCACGTGGTCTTCAGGGAAAGGATCACGTATGCTTCCCACTCTGACCATCTCTTGGGCCAATTGCGAGGCCTGTCTGCTGACAAGTAGCATGGCTGCAAGAGACTAACACCTGACTGAAGGAGTTCACGCATCTCTTGACAGAGTAGAACAGATGTGCTATAATTTGAGATGAAAAGGTTGACCGAAGTAGATGGTGTATGAGTGAAATCTGTGCTGAGAGAAGTGTGATCTATGGGAGCCCGTTCGAGCATTGAGTGGACAGAATCCACCTGGAATCCAGTGACGGGTTGTACCAAAGTCAGTCCGGGATGTAAACACTGCTACGCTGAACGCATGGCGCTGCGACTACGCGCCATGGGACAGCCTAATTACGCCAATGGCTTCAAGTTGACCATACACGAGCACATGTTGGAATTGCCGCTGAGATGGAAGAAGCCGCAAATGATCTTTGTCAATTCGATGAGCGACCTTTTCCACAAAGACGTACCGCTGGAATTCATCCAAGAGGTCTTTGATACCATGCGCCGAGCCTCGTGGCATATATTTCAGGTGCTCACCAAGCGCTCCAAGCGACTACTCGAACTCAATCGAGAAATTGACTGGCCTCCCAACGTGTGGATGGGCGTCAGCGTAGAGAATCAGGACTACGCGTTTCGTATTGAACATCTCAGACAAACGAATGCCTACCTCAAGTTTCTCTCACTGGAGCCTATGCTTGGCCCATTGCCCAACCTGGACCTGCGTGGCATAGACTGGATCATTGTCGGAGGCGAGTCTGGGCCTGGAGCCAGACCCATGGCGGCAGAATGGGTGGTTGATATCAGAGACCAATGTCTTGCAGCCAATATCCCTTTCTTCTTCAAGCAATGGGGAGGAGTTAGAAAGAAACGCGCTGGCCGAATTCTCAAGGGTCACACATGGGACGAGATGCCCAGGCAGATAGGAGCGATGAGTAGTCAGATGGCGCTTTCTGCTGTGATCTGACAGAGGCCGGTGGCAGAGGAGCTCAGCGAGATAGACGAATGGGTCGAACTATTGTTACTTGCCACTGAACGATAACTCGCGGAGAGGAGGTTCAGGAGAATCATGGTGAACATCGAGGTGAAGAGAACAGACCACGAAGATAGCTACGAATTCCAGGTGACTGTGAAGGAAGGGAAGGGGGAGACTCGCCACCGGGTGACGCTTCGCAAAGCCGACTATCGAGGGTTGGCCGCAGGCAAAGCGAGCCCCGAGGCCCTGGTGACGGAATCCTTTCGATTCCTCCTGGAACGCGAACCCAAGGAGTCTATCCTAGGTTCCTTCGATCTCATGGTGATCGGCCGCTACTTTCCGGAATACAGGCGTGAGATCGTGAAGCGCCTGTGATCGGGGCGTTCGACGCTGAAACAACGATTAGCGAGGTGAAACTATGAAAAAAGTAAACCTGCTGATATCCATCTGCCTGGTGTTAGTTGCTACTGTGGCTTCTTGCCGCCTTGCTAGACCCACGCCTGACCCCGCTGAGATAGAGCGACTGGTAGCTGAGGCTGTACAAGCAACGATAGAGGCTATGCCCAGTGCCACCCCGTATCCCACCTATACTCCTGTGCCGCCGGCTCCCATCTATACACCGTCAGCCAGCGTCAACACACCGCGTCCCGCAGATACTGTTACTGTCGTCGCCAGCACTCCAGGATCGCAGGCCGGTTCCTCTTTTCTCACTCACATTGTCGTGGCGGGCGACACTCTGAGTGGTTTAGCTAAAGAGTATGATACTACAGTTGAAGCAATAATGGAGGCCAACGATCTCAGCGACGCAGAACTGATCGTGATTGGCCAGGTGTTGTCCATCCCTATTATTGAGGAAGCAGTACCTGTCTCTATACCAGCAACCCCTACCCCACCTACTCCCACAGCAACAGCCGTGTCTCCTACCCTTGCCCCAACCGAGACTCCGGCGTCATAGCGCCAATCACTCTGGGGATAGTAAACGTTCCCCGCAATCCATACGACAACGCCCCAAGCAGGGGGCTGCTTGGGGCATCTGACGTTGAGGCAACAGTTATTCGACCCGAGGCTTCTAGCTCCTCTCGACGAGGGCGATAGCGTCTTCTGTGGTTGCTTTCTTCTTCGCTATTGCAGCGATGGCCTTCTCTCTCTCCTTGCTGTAACCCAGGAACTTCAGGATAGAGTTGATGCCCTCTGTGCCCGCGCTGATGACCAAACCTGTGACAACGGTGTCCCAAATGCCCGCGTTGGCAACCCCCAGCGGCTCTAAGACACGCAGTCCGGTTCTCCAAACGCCAGGACGAGGCCGAAGACGAAAGCTACAATGCCGAGAATCAGCTTCTTGTCGGCCTTCCCTATGATTCTAATGATGAGGGGATCGAGCACCTCCAGAAGCTGTAGAACGGCGAAGCCAGCAGCGAAAGCGGGCCCCAGGGTCTTGATGAGCGTTTAC
>Ga0114919_10004226_pt1 | contig 11526 bp, 11 predicted proteins | sample BlataG_FD_88682 | JGI IMG/M metagenome (GOLD analysis project Ga0114919, IMG submission 88682) | Deep subsurface microbial communities from Black Sea to uncover new lineages of life (NeLLi) - Black_00105 metaG | ecosystem: Environmental > Aquatic > Marine > Oceanic > Sediment | place: Atlantic...
AGAATTTTCATCTATGCTTTAACCTCCAATCATAAGGAATATGATTATTAAAGGGATCAAGCCTTTCTATTTCATCCGGATCGTGAGGAAGTGTTGCACAATTGGCTACTATCGCAGGCTCTGTTCCGGTACCCTTAAATCCATTCCAGATTATTGGAGGAATGGTAACTAAATTATAGTTCTCACGTCCCAGGAAAATCTCTTGAACTTCACCTTTAGTTGCCGATTCCGGTCTCTCGTCATAGAGAACAAGCTTTATCATACCTTGAATCACCGCATAGTTGAGCGTCATCTCTTTATGAATATGCCAGCCTTTTATGACACCCGGATATACCACGGAAAAATAAATCTCCCCAAACCCTTGAAAATCTTCGTCATCGCTTCTGATCATCTTTAGTATCATCCCTCTTTCGTCTGGTATAATACGCAAAGGTCTAATTTTTACGCCTTCTATCATTTTTTATTTTTGTACCTCCCTTCAAAAAAGTTTTTATACCATTCAATTGTTTCTTTTAATCCTTCGTCGAGTGGATATTTAGCTTTCCAGTTGAGTATTTTTTTAGCTTTAGACGCGGAAAGATATTGATGCTTGATTTCGTTCTTTGCAATTCCAAGAATTCTCGGCTCAAGCTCTTCTCGTCCCATAAGCTGTGTTATTTTTTCCACTAACTCAAGAGCATTGATTTGCAGTTCATTACTAAAATTAAATGCCTCTCCAAAAATATCTAACTCTTCCATCTTTTCTGCGAGATGAAGATATGCAAAAACTGCATCCTTTATATAAAAATAGTCCCGGATAAATGTGCCATCACTCCTTATAATCGGGCTCTCTCCTGCTAGCACTGACCTAATGGTTCCCGGCACGAGTCTATTAAAATTTAAGTCGCCTCCGCCATAAAAGTTTCCACAGCGTGTTATGCATACTGGAAGCCCGTAGGTGACGTAATATGCTCTTGTCAATAAATCTGCACAACTTTTAGAGACATCATAGGGATGAGTCCCCTGTAATGGGTCAGTTTCGTCATAGGGTAATTTGTGCTGCTCGCCATAAGCTTTATCACTGGATGCCACGATTATCTCTTTAACAGTTGGAACACGTCTGCATGCCTCCAGGATATTCCAGGTGCCTTTGATATTCGTTTCAAAGGTGGAACGAGGATTTCTATTTGCAATTTCGACAATTGTCTGTGCTGCTAAATGGAAAACTATTTCAATTTCGTATTCGTTCAATGTTCTTTCCAGCGTGTAAAAATCTTCAACTCCCCCTCGAACGACATTCATATTGCTTATTATATCCTCCTTAAGTAGAATAGAGCGAGGAACCCAATCACGAACCAGACCAGTAACATCGGCACCTCTCTCGACAAGTTCCTTACACAGCCAGGACCCGAGAAGTCCCGTGCATCCGGTAACAAACACAGATTTGTTTCTCCACAACATTTACCATACCCTCCAGGGTGCTTTTCCTGATTCCCAGAGTTCATCCAAAAATTTTAAATCCCTGTAAGTATCCATACATTGCCAAAAGCCTTTATAGTGATAAACTTTTAACTGATTTTCTTCTGCTAATCGCTCTAAAGGTTCTCTTTCAAAAACGCAACTGTCATCGGCAGAAAGGAAATCAAAAAATTCACGGTTAAATACAAAGTATCCCCCACTGATTGCTCCGGCATAATCATTTTGAGGTTTCTCATTAAATGAGCGAACAGTGTCACCAACTATTTTCAATTCGCCATAACGAGACGGCGGGTAAACACCGGTTACGGTGCCAATCCTGCCATGTGATTTGTGGAATTCCAACAGTTTGTTAATGTTCATATCAGTTACTCCATCGCCGTAAGTGACCATAAATATATCACCATCAACATATTTTTCCACTCGTTTGATTCTTGAACCCGTCATAGCTTCTTTACCTGTGTCAACCAAGGTCACTTTCCAGCCGCTTGTGTCGTTATTAGAATTGTGGAATGTGATGTCCCTATTGCCCAATTCAATTGTAAAATCACTATTTCTAATTTTATAATGATAGAAATAATCTTTTATCATCTCTCCTTTGTAGCCCAAGCAGAGAATAAAATCGTTAAACCCATACGTGGAATATATTTCCATGATATGCCATAATATGGGTCTATGACCTATTTCCACCATCGGTTTTGGTTTGTATTCAGTCTCTTCTCGAAGGCGCGTGCCTAAACCCCCACACAAGATTACTACTTTCATTGTTCTTACTCCATTAAATTTTAGATTGTTTTTATATCCTAATATGTTTTAATATATTCCTCCATTCGTTCGTTTGTGACAGGTAAGAAATAATTTTCAACATATTTTCTTGCAGATTTTTGCTGATGCTTGAACTCCACCTCATCCAAATTATAAATCTCATCTATAGTTGGAATTAACTCATCTGGATGTTTAACACTCCATTTTAAATAATTACATTCAAATAATGGATCAACACTAATTGGCTCACCTAAATCTATATGAATTACTGGCAATCCCATCATCAGTGCCTCCATACAAACCGTGGTACCTGTGTATAGCACAATATCCGAGCCTTCAAAATCATCCAGCATACTAACATTAGTAGAGACCTGAAAATTTTCAGTCAACTTAAATCCTAATTCTTTTTCTATAACACTGAAGGGTGTGGCAGGATGACTTCTTAGTATCACTTTATACTCCTTATCAGCACTTAAGCTATTGTGTATAAAGTTAATTAGTTTTGTTGACTCATATTTTGATATAGTTAATGGTACAAAAATAAAATTTCTTTTTTTCCTATCGAACTTCTTGGAGTTGTGCAGGTATTCAAAACGCAATGCACAGCCCGCTCGAATACGATCTTCAGGATAACTCCCATATTTTTCCATTATTTTTTTTGTTTCCTTCCCTAAAGAGATTATCTTATCAGGTAAGGGCATAATCTCCTTCTCAAATTCACTGGGGAAAAAATTTAAGTACGATTTAGAAATTGAAGCATGTTGATAACCAATTGTTTTCGTCTTTGGCGAATATTTTTTAAAAGCCAACGCACACATCCTCTCCCAAGAGTGATTCTCGAATGTAAACACGAAAGTATCAATGTTAATTTGTTCGATTAGCCGTTTTATGTAATAGTAATATATAATATTGCTTTGGATTTTAAAAATGCGATAATTCCTCTTCAATTCTTCTTTAATTAAATCAGTAACATCTACACCCCCCAACATGCATCTCGTATCTATTTTAATTCTATTTAAAAACGTTTTTATGGGAATTAGAATATAATCCCGATAACTAATAAAATATTCTTGGGGGATGATTAAAATATCCTCACATTTCGCCATTTTTTTTATTAAGTCAGAAGAATTACCCAAGATGCCTGCAATGACGATTAAATTTTTGTGCCTGTGGGCTAAATATTGAGGTAATCTACCAAAATAGGAGTCTTTATATTCCATATCTGGGGAGATAGATTTATCATAAAACCATGACCTTAACACATAATATTTTTCTTGTGACTTAACTTTATTCTTTATCTTTTTATCTAAATATTTATGAGCTAAATACTTACGATAAATACCCATTAAGGGATACCCCCAAAAATTTTTTATAAAACATTTCGCAGAAGACACATCGTTTTGACGAGGTGGTGATTGTGCATCAATTTGGCAATAATTGAATGTGTTCGGATATAACTCGGAAATAAATGGATTTTTTGATGAGATTGTAGTAGCCCACCAATAGATTGAATTGTATTTATTGCTTAATTTACCAATCAGGTCTATATAATCCTGCATAAATTTATCCTTTGGTTCTGAAGTTAAGTTTTCAATGTTTATTTTTTTCATTTTTATATTGTTAAATCATTCTATTTCATATATTGGTCTTTTATAATATCCTCTTTTATCAATTGTCTAACTTCTTCCAGATCCTCTGGTGTATCTACACTTATTTTTGCATCTTCAACTTTGACAGCTCTCATCTTTACGCCGTGTTCCAAAACTCTTAAATATTCATTGTACTCGATAGTTTCAAGTGGTGTGGGCTTCCAAGATGCAAATCGGAGCAAAAATTTTTTCCTGAAAGGAACGATGAAACACATTTTGAGCATCTCTTTGACCGACGTGCGTGCATCACTGGGTAGATCAGTTCTTGAGCAATACATAATATTATTTTCTAAATCTAATACTGCCTTAATATCTGAGTAGCTATTCTTTTTTGTGTATGGTGTGACCCCAACAGCTATCTGCAAAGATCGGTCATTTAAGAGGGGCTCTACGATTGCATCGACATGCTCTGGATTTACAAGTGGCTCATCACCTTGAATATTCACCACGATATCACAATCCACCTCTTGGCAGGCTTCAGCTAGCCTATCCGAACCTGTTTGATGATGAGATCCGGTCATAATGACTTTGATGCCATAAGAGTCGGCTACATTTTTAATTTTCGCACTGTCTGTTACAAGATACACACCATCCAACTTTTTAGCCAATTGTGCCCTTCTACATGTATGGATCACCATTGGCATGCCTATAATGTCAATCAATGCCTTCTCTGGCAAGCGAGTTGATTCAAGTCTTGCCGGTATCATACCAACAACATTCATACTTTCACCTCGTCTTTTAAACGTGATATGATCTCATTGAAACCATCATATAACGACTCAAAAGCATGGAATAAGATTGTGCAGTCTGGCAGTAATGTGATGAACTGCATCCCCATATCGCACATCCATGAGATATCTGTGGTGTTTTTTGCAACATAACCACCAGCAGCGATGCCATGATTCCTTATCTTTTTTATACACATTTCAAGGTGTTTCCTGACTTCTGGATGGTCTACCTGACCAGGGAATCCTACTGCTTGAGATAGATCATACGCTCCGATATAAATTACATCTACTTTATCTTTGATACTTTCGATAGTCAATATGTCATCTAAATTAGCTATCCCTTTTTTACCCTCTAAAACTAACATTACGAGTGTTTGTTTATTCTGTAACTCACTGTGATTTTGCACATTATAAAGTGAATAATTTCCTGCCCTTGTAAAAGGGGAAAAACCTCTATTGCCCAAAGGATAATATTTTGCATGCGAAATAGCCAATTCTGCATCTACTCTGGATTCAATGTGAGGAATTACTACTCCATGAGCTCCGATATCAAGAGCATTCAGTATTAAAGCCCCGTCATTCTTGGCCGCTCGGACCAGAGGAGCACAATCTTCAATTTCTGCTGCCCTTATCATATTCTCAACAGTTTGAAAGCTGTGCGGCCCATGTTCCATGTCAATAATTACAAAATCCAAACCTGCTGCCGCTATCACATTGATGACCGAAGCTGATGGAATGGTACACCATGTGCCGATGACAACTTTGCCTTGTTTCAATTGCGTTTTTATACCAAATTCCTTTGCTTTCATATCTACCCTTCACCTCTTTATAACAGTTCTCAAAGCGATACGCATCCAATATTCGAAAGGATATCCAAAAAAGAAATACTTTAGTCTTAGTCTAGCCGATGGACCAAATAAAAGATGCAGGATTTTTTGGGGGTTTCGAACCACCTCAGAATAACTGGTGAATGCATAAGCTGAATAGAAAGTCAATAACTTCGATTTTTCTTGAAATTCTTTTGGTGTCCAAGGCATTTCCGTGTAGGTATCTGATTTTTCAAGATTTTCCACCCATGATTCCAAACTATCAGGCATATTTAAATTATAATTAGTCACCAATCTATTGTAGATTAGAGATCCGGGATACAATCTGAAAATAAATGGACCGCCGATATCAACCATGGGGTTGATTTTTTTCATCTTTAAACATAAATTATATGTATTTCTTATTTGTTCTATAGTTTCATTCTCAAGTCCGACCATGAAACTATATCGTGGGAAGATAGTTGTTCCTGTCAAGAGCTTTAGAGAATTGATGATTTGATCTGGCGTGATCCCCTTTTTTAAGTAGTCCAAGATCTCCTGATTGGCACTTTCTCCCCCCATCACCATAGAACCGTAACCAATGCTGCATAGCCTCTTGAGCAATTCTGGATTGATGTAATTTTCCCTGAAGTGATCAACCCTGCACCACACCCGCCAATTAAAATGAAGTTTTTCCTCTTCTACGATAGATACGAATTCCAATGTTCTTCTTTTGTTTATAAAAAAATCTTCATCTAAAAATAAAAAAGTGTTTGCAACATATTTCTCTTGCAGGCGTTTAATTTCTTCCGCGATTGATTCTGCTGAACGAGGTCTATATCTTCTCTTTAAAATCACATTGATGCAAAATTCGCACTTATAAGCACACCCCAATCCCGTTAAAATCGGCATTATTTTCAATTTGTCCTTAAACCAGGGGAATTCTCTTTGGTATACCGAAGTTGCATCGGGATCAATGTAATTTTTGGCATCGATCAAAGAGAAATCGAAATGAGGCAATTCATCGATATCTTCTAATCCTTGGGGGGGAGTGATGCAGATTTTGTCATCTTTATCTTTATAACCTATACCTTTAACAGCACTTAAATTGCCGTTATTTTCAAAACACTTTGCCAGATCAAGAGTGGTGAAAGCACCTTCGTTTATAACTACAACATCAACATATTCACTATTAAGCGTTTGTTCTGGGAATAATGTAGGATGGACCCCACCCCATATAACAGGAATATTTTTGTCATATTTTTTTATCGTTTTCGATGCCTCCAATGCAAACGGGATCTGTGTTGTCATAACACCCATACCAACATATAATATTTCTAACTTATTTATATAATTATCAATTATATTAAGATAATCTTCCTCGTAAGCACAATCAATTATACTGACATCGTATCCGTTCTTTTTTAGCAAAGTTCCCAGCAACATTACAGCAGTACTTGGATAGATTACTCCCTTCTCAGCATAAGAAAAATCTAATGCTGGAGGAAAATTCAATAATATTATTTTATTATCGTGCAGTTTCAACTATTATCCCCCTAATACTCCCTACCACATAAGGTGTCAATTTTCTCAACTCATCCGCACTAGAAAATCCTGCTAGAACAGCAATCGATGCTCTTAAATTGGCGTTAATCCCAATCTGCACATCTGTGGCAGCATCGCCAATCATCACAGCATTCAATCTATCGATATTAAGAGCATCCAAAATCACATAAATCATTTCAGGGTCTGGTTTTGAATTATTCACCATATCAGCTCCAGCAACCAAATCGATTTTGTCTGCAAAACCTAGAAAATTCATGGCTATTTTTGCTCTTTCCGTCGTATCCGTTGTTGCTATAGCTATTTTACATCCGTTTTTAAAAAGCTCATTTATGAGATTATCAGCGCCGTTAATAGGCCGGATAAACTGTCTTAGATCGAGCAAAGAAATCCGATCCACTTCTTTAAATGCCTCAAAACATAAATCACGGATATCTGGATAGCCAATAGATGCTAAATAATCAACTGCCGCCTGCATTACCACCTCTCTTTTTTTCACACCCACAGGTCCCTCGGGCCTAAGACTTTTTGTATCTAAATCTACACCCATTTCATACATTAATCTTTTTTCATGTGTTTTATCTAAGTCCAGCTCCTTGCAAATTAATTCTGCTCGATAGCGAATCATATTTGACCAATAATTATATAGATCAATTAAAGTTCCGTCCTTGTCAAAAATCATTAATTGAATATCTTCAATTTTATTGTCGTTTACTATAATATTGACCAAACGATTCACCCCCTATATTATCTTTAATCAATTTTTCAGCGATTTTAACTGCTCTTTCTATTAATGTAATGTCAGATTCAAAATTTTCATTTGTAATGTAATTATATATAATTTTTCTCGCAAAAGTTCCAATAGCTACACCATTAAAATCAACACCACACATCCTTGCTAAATCACCAGATTTACTGTTTGTGCCGCCAGATAATAGAAGCATTACTGGTATTCCACTTTTGCGGATAATATCGGCAATAGCAACTGCTTGTAAAGTAGTATTATAATCATCACTGCCACCACTCATAGGTACACCGTCAGCCTGTACTATAAACCGTTCGCCAGTTATTTCATATGCTTCTTTAATTCGGCGGATTAAATGTTTATTGGACAAAAGTGATCTATCGAGACACATACTAATAAAATTATTTGGAACTAATGAGTCTATTAATTTCCAATCTTTCATGACTGATTCATCATCATTGCTAACCGCATGGAGTTCAAGAGTCTCTGTGCCGTGTTTGATACATTCCGGTAAAGTCTTGTTTAGGTCTACTTTCTTATTATAATATTCTATTGCGTCTTCTGGACACACCTCAGCGCAATCCCCGCAACCTATACACTTTTGTTCGATAATGTCAAACTGCTCATTGATTGCATGTTGTTCGCAAGATTCTTTACATAACCCGCATTCCACACATAACTCTTCATTAATTCTTGCTTTTCTAACATGTGGATCCCCTTTTAAACCTACACTTACATTTATATAGGGGTCAATAATGATTTCCTTATCAAAATCAGAAGCGATTTTTTTTGCTTTTTTTATCCCATTTTTAGCTGCTTTAACAACATCAACATTGGCAGAAATGTCGACTGTGGTAGTACCTGCTAAAGTATAAACCATTGTTATTTTTTCAACTTCTAAAGGGTCCTCGTTACCAGCCCCACAAACTACCTTAAAATATCGGCGTTCTTCTAATATTCTCTTCAATGTCTCATAACGGTTCATAAATAACTCTCGATACCTTTATAATGTGAATTATAGGAAGTCGGGGTAATTATATGAAACGCCTCCAAATCATTACTTATTAAATAATTTTGAATATCATTTAACAATTGTGCATTTCTTCTTTCTTTTTCTAATTCTATTTTAATTGAATCTGTTTCGTCTTTTTCGGGATAAAAATGCACTGGGTTTTTAGCTAAATCCCTATATCCATCCATACCAACAACAAAAATTCTTTTTGCGCCCATTATATGGGCTACCGGAATCAATAAAAGGGATACGGTATAATAACCTGTATAAATCACACCGTCAATTATTTTAAATCCATCATCATCTTTTTTAAAGCCATGCAATAATTTTTCGTGATCTCTCTCCGTATAACTTTTTATAAAATCATCTTTAAATGTGAAACTTAGTAACAACTTAGAACTTTCATCGACATCTGAAATATAATCAATAAAACGTCTTTTATTTGTAAATGTATGATAATGTGGTATAAAAAGTCCACCTAAATAATTCGCACCTAAAATTATCGGTTTGTATTTTTTTATAAAATCATTGATACGATCTTTATAAATTTTCAAATTTGGCCCATTCGCCAGTACTAGAAAATCTTTGTCTTTGTGTCTATTAATATACGCTGGTTTATCACTTACCTCTTCCATTAAGGTGGAGCCAACAACATCTTTGAGGAGCTCTTCAGAGAATCCAACTGGACGTTTTTCCTTTACTTTCTCTAACACATTCCATACATCATCTATTGTATATTCCCGCCAATCAATTAATCTCATGGCATAGTATGGATGACTATTAAATATTCCAGATATCATATATGGTAATTGATAGCCCCATTTTGTATTCTTCTCGAAATTGACAAAATATTTATCAATACAATGTAAGACAGGTATTACATTGTATTTTTTAGGGTTATGCTGTTGGAAATACGAAAGGAGAATTTCTATTGGTAAATTACCCGCTCCTCTACCCATACCATATATTGTACCATCGATTATGTGAATACCGCAATCAATAGCTTCAAGAGTATTTGCAAAAGCCATCTGGAGATTATTATGAGGATGAAAACCTACTTTAAGACCAGGTATTTCTAATAATGGTTCAAATAAATCCTTTATTTGAAATGGAAATATAGAGCCATAGCTATCGGCGATATATGCGTAGTCAACATGTGAATTTCCCAATAAATTAATTACATTTTTCTGTTCCTCTTCAGTAAAAGTTGAATATCCCATCATCTGTATTGATGTTTCATAACCCTTATCTTTTATTTGTTCAATTAATTTTAAGGCATCAGGAATCTTATTTTTATGCACCGCCACACGAATGATTTCAATTATACTTTCGTCACTCTCCTGAATGTCTGATATCTCTATTTTACCAAAATCAATCATCGCACCCAATTTGGCACCATTTATACCTTTAGTAACCGCTCTAACTTCTTTCTCATCACAGAACCGCCAAAGACCATATTTGTCTCTACTAACAAACTTCTCGCCACTCTTAAATCCTATTTCTATTATATCAACACCGGCATCTGACGAAGCTCTATAAACTTCTCTCACTACTTTCTTGTCGAACTTCCAATTATTTAAATAACCGCCATCACGAATAGTGCAATCAAGGATTTTTATATTCTCTATTTTTTTAGTATCCATTTTCTACTGTTTCGCATACTAAGCGAAGCCCTGAAAAGTGCCTTGTCTAAACGATTTAAGTGTCCCCAGTCGCCGTTTCTGAGACCCTTCCGGAAGCTTGCGATAAGGTCCGCGTAGGTTATAGCTGACATAGGTATTACTTTTTGTTTCGTGCTATATATAAAGGTTGTTTTGATATATGGTATTTTTAAGTAAATTAAAAGAGCAGATGAGTTATGTACTGAAATACGCATCTGGTTAAACTGAGGTCCGGACATTTATGGACATTTAGATTTTACATGCCGCTCTCTTTTTAGATTCGATATTATTTTTAAGATTCCATGCGACTTTAAATAAACCTATATGGTATAAAAGCCTGATACCATAATGTTTGATAAGGAATTTATAATACTCTGCGATTCCAATTTTAGTATTGCCAAGTTCATCTTGAAGTTTATTTTTTCTTAAAGCATCTGCCAACAACCAGTGATAATAGATCAAATCAGAATCGGGTAATTGAGTTAGATTAAGTTTAAAATCACAAGCATCGCTGTTAGCTATCCATTCAAGATATGCATCTTCATCTTTTATCAATCCCTGTTTGAGTGCATACCGATATAGATTAGAGTCGGGGTAGGCTGTAACATAGTAACATGCAGCACTATCCATTTTGCAGTCTCGGAAAAATTTAAGTGTTTCCATCAAAGTTTCCCGTGTTTCTCCCGGCATCCCTTGCATAGTGGGTGCTGCTACTATCATATTGTGTTTTTTCAGAAGTCGGTAGGCACGGTAATTATCTTCCACCTTTGTATGCTTCTTCATCTCATCGAGCATTCGTTGACTACCAGACTCAAACCCCACACAAATATCAAGGCAACCTGCTGATTTTAGTTTTGCCAGCAATTCATCGGTTATCATGTTGGCTCGACTGCTAATTCTAAAACGTACATCTATATTATTTTCTTTTATGGCAGTGCAGAATTCATCTATCCACTTTTTATTGCTCACAAAGAGTTCATCTATAAATTGAAGTAGGTTGACCTTGTAGGTTTCTGATAAATATTAGACTTGTTGCTAATTAACAGTTATTGCCACTAAGAGTCCTTTATTAGGGATGATAGGTGTTATCAAATATGATAAGCGTTAATCGGGCGTTAAAGAGCGGTAGATTAATGAGGGCC
>Ga0114919_10004227_pt1 | contig 11525 bp, 9 predicted proteins | sample BlataG_FD_88682 | JGI IMG/M metagenome (GOLD analysis project Ga0114919, IMG submission 88682) | Deep subsurface microbial communities from Black Sea to uncover new lineages of life (NeLLi) - Black_00105 metaG | ecosystem: Environmental > Aquatic > Marine > Oceanic > Sediment | place: Atlantic...
AGAAACGCCGGGGTCGGTGGGGGCAAAGAGCAGAACTGTCCCCCCGCGCTCTACGGATTGTAATGCCTGGAGAGTAGCCGCTGTAGCTCCAGCGCAGACTATCACCAGGTCGGCCAGATGACCATCATTGACCTCTCGCAGGCGGTCAGGCGAATATTCCCGGGCATACCAGGCGACATCAGCCCCGAAACGTTTGGCTGCATCCAGTCGAAAGTTGCTGATATCCGTCGCTATTATCCGCCTCGCACCCAGAGTCCGAGCCAACTGCAAATGAAGCAGTCCGGCAATACCGCTGCCGATGATGAGCACACTATCGCCGGGCTGCATACCTGCCATCCTCTGGCCACGAAGTATACAGGCTAACGGTTCAATAAACGTGGCTTCTTCATATGACATTTCATCGGGCAGCCGGAAGACACCGCGGTCAACGTTGATGGCCGGCACCCTGACATACTGGGCAAAGCCGCCGGGGTCAAAGTTTGTTTTCCGCAGGGTATCGCACATGGTATGGTGGCCTCTCAGGCAGTAATAGCAGGTATTGCACGGTACGTGGTGGGCGGCTGATACACGGTCCCCTTCTTTATAGTTCTCTACGCCCTGCCCCACCTCCGCAACCTGTCCACCAATCTCATGACCAAGTACCAATGGCGCTCTATCCAGGCGATACCATTCCATGACATCGCTGCCGCAGATGCCGCTGGCTTCTACACGCAGGAGCAATTCACCGGGCCCTATCTTTGGAATGGGCATTTCCTCAACGCGGACATCCCGGTTGTTATACCACATGGCCACGCGCATGTTCTTTTCACCCGTGTCGGTCACGACTGCTTCGCCCCGCTCCGCTTTTCGCTATCGTATATTTCCTGAGCTTCTTTCGGGGAAGCGTTTTGGTGAATGATGGCCCGTATCGCTTTAATCATGGCTACGGGGAAATCGTTCTGCCATACGTTCCTCCCCAGGTTCACCCCTATGGCACCATTCTGCATGCCGTCGTGGACAAATTCAAAGACTTCCAGCTCGGTATCAACCTGAGGCCCACCAGCTATGACCACCGGAACCGGGCAACCCCCGGTTACCTTATCGAAGTTCTCGCACCAGTAGGTCTTGACCACGCGGGCACCCAGCTCGGCAGCGATGCGGCAGGCGAGGGCTAGGTAGCGGGCATCCCGCCTTTCCAGCTCCTTCCCCACCGCGGTAACCGCCATGACGGGAATGCCGTATCTTTCGCCATCATCAACCAGTTTCGCTAAATTCAATAACGATTCCTTCTCGTAATCAGAGCCGACAAATACCGAGATGCCAACTGCGGAAGCATTAAGGCGAACAGCTTCCTCCATTGAAGTCGTAATACCCTCGTTGGCCAGGTCTTTACCCACCATACTGGTGCCCCCAGACACCCTGAGAATAATTGGCTTGCTATTATCCGGGTCTACTGATGAGCGCAGGACTCCTCTGGTGATAAAGAGCGCATCAGCATACGGCAGCAGCGGCCCGATAGTCTTTCTCGGTTCCTCTAACTTTCTGGTCGGACCTTGAAAATACCCGTGGTCAACCGGTAAGAAAAGCACATGCCCATCCGGTTGAATTAACTGAGCCAAACGATTTGCCATTCCCCACTCCATGTCACGTCCTCCTTTTCAAGGATTCAACGTCTCTAATTTATTTAACAGATATATATTTGTCAACCGACAAGTAGGTTTGACAAGCATATATGAAAAAATTACCATTACATTTGGTATGCGGAATGATAAAGATAACACATCCGCACCGAAAATCAAATAAGGAGTTGCTTTATGAGCACAATAGCACTGATGGGTGCGGGCGGCAAGATGGGGCTGCGCATCGCCAGGAACCTGAAGGATAATGCCGACCATAAAACACTTTACGTTGAGATAAGTGATGCCGGCAAAGCCAGCCTGGCTGAGCTAGGCCTTTCGTCAACGCCTCAGGAGCAGGCAATCGAACAAGCCGACGTTGTTATCCTCGCTGTGCCGGACAGGCTCATCGGCAAAATCTGCAATGATGTCGTCCCCAGGCTCAGGAGCGGCACCATGGTCATGGGTCTGGACCCGGCAGCGGCTTATGCTGGTGTCCTGCCAGAGCGAGAAGACATATCCTACTTTATCAGCCACCCCTGCCACCCCCCAATGTTCGGCGAAGAAACAGACCTTGAAGCACAGCGGGACTGGTTCGGCGGAGTTAAGGCGAAGCAGAACATCGTCTGTTCACTGCATCACGGCCCGGAGGAAGACTATGCCAAGGGAGAAGCCATCGTCCGAACCATCTTTGCCCCGGTTTTGAGAGCACACCGCGTCACCACCGAGCAGATGGCAATTCTGGAGCCGGCACTGGTGGAGACTTTGGCTTTAACCTGCCTTATGGTTATCCGTGAAGCCATGGAAGAAGTCATCAAAATGGGACTTCCCAGGCAGGCGGCCCTCGACTTTCTACTCGGTCACCTCCGCACCACCATAGCTATTGTCTGGGACTTTGCCGGCGCACCGGTTTCAGATGGGGCCAAATTAGCCGCCACTCAGGCGAGGGAGCAGATTTTCCAGCCCGACTGGAAAAAGATACTGAAAATCGAAAATATCCAGAAAAGCGTCAGGGAGATTACCGGAGCGATAGGCTGATAAAACAATCGGGAGACTGCCAAGTTATTAAAATTGACTATTAGTGCGGCCGATAGCTCTTTGGCAGCCTCCTGAAATAGGTCAGTGCGCCGGTTAGTGTTCGTCTGACTTCTCGCGGCCCGAAAACCAGCTGCTTTAGCTTCATCATTATGTACCTGGGCCGGAGGTAGTACTCCCGATTGGCCCGCAGGCAGAACGCCTCTACCTTTTCGGCCGGAAGCCCGGGAATATTGAGCACGCTGCGGTACATACCGCCTTCGTCTGCCCAGTCGGAAAAACGCTCGGAAACAAGGTAACCATTCTCCTTTGCCCATCGGTAGGCTTCCGTTCCCGGATAGACGAGCAGCGGGAAAAACTGCATCGTATCGCAGTTCAACTCCTTGGCCATTTCCAGGCTCTTATTCATCGTCTCCGCGGTCTCCCCGGGATTGCCAATGATGAAGCAGCCGTGAACCAGCAGGCTGGCTCTCCTGGTATCCTGCACGAACTGCTTAATCTGCCCAACGGTTATTCCTTTCTGCATCCGGTTCAGTGATTCCTGGTCGGCGCTCTCGAAGCCAACGGTTACCAAGCGGCAGCCGGCCTTCTTCATCCACCGCATTGTCTCCAGTTCCAGGTTGACCCGAACGTTGCAGTACCACTTTATCTTTATCCCGCGCTCAATTATGAGGCGGCATATCTCCTTCACCCTCTGCTGGTCTATAGTGAATGTGTCGTCCTCAATGCCTATTTCTCGAACCTCGGGGAGGTTTTCCACGAGCCACTGGAACTCATCGACCACATTGACGGCGCTGCGCGGTCGGTACTGGCGGCTGTGAAATGTCTGCGGATAGACACAGAAGAAGCATTTGTAAGGGCAACCGCGCCCGGTAATGAGCATGACCATGGGGTAGTTGGCCGCCGCAAAGCGATAATCACGGATATTCAGGTGCCTTTTGTAGACCTCGCTGACAAATGGTAGCTCATCGACGTTCTCAATTAGGCCTCGCGGCTTGTTGTGGATGAACTGATTACCCTCTCTTAAGACAAGTCCGTCTACCTTTCCCAAGTCCTCCTTTTTCTCCAGGCAGAAGGCAAGGTCGCGAATGGTATAGTCGTACTCTCCGACGGCGACAGCATCTACACTTTCGCTCAGCTTCAGCGTCTCCTCGGGCAGTGCTGAGGGATGCGTGCCCACCAGCGTCACGAATGAGGAGAGGAAATTCTCCTTGAGCTGCTCCGCTACCTGCACATCATTGTATATACTCGGCGTGCTGGTATCGACCACAATAAGCTGTGGAGGTTGTTTCTTCACCCGCTCAATAATATCAGCCACGGAAAGCCCCTGTGCCGGCGCGTCAACAAGGCTGACGGTAAAGCCGTTCTGCGCAAGGACGCCGGTGGCATAAGCGAGCCAGAAGGGATAATATATTGTCCCACCCAGGGTAACGGCAGGACTGCGCGATGTTCTGGAAAATTTACCCTTGAAGGGAGGATTCAGCATGAGGACGTTCATCTATGATGTTCCCCCGCCGCTTTTGGCATCTTGCGCGGCAGAAATACCTCTTTCCAGAAACCGATGGTATAGCATAGATGCTCGAGGACGAATACGACCGGAATGGTAACCAGATATCTGACATCTCTCTCTTTAATGGTGAAATACAGACTGTATAATGCGATTATCACCAGATAGAAGCCGATAACCGCCGTCAGAATCCAGTGGCTGGCGAGCAGTGTCAGCAGCAGCAGTGGGGCCAGCAGCGGCGGCAGCATCGGCCAGTCCCACACGCCACACTCCTTTCTCCAGCCCCCGTAATGATACATATTCTTGGCAAACTCCTTCAGACCCCGACTGTGGTCGTGAAGGACGGCGGCATCCCTGATGTAGCGCAGCCTGCCGAACTTCAGCAGCCTTGAGTTCAGTTCCGTCTCATCAGCTCCGGACAGGTCCGGGTCAAAGCCACCAGCCTTTGCCAGGTCGTTTTTGCGATACATGCTGTTGCAGCCGCTGATGCTTTTCACAAAGCGGTCCGAAAATGATGCGCCACCCTGCACAGAACGGCCGCTGCCCAAAAAAGTAGCCAAGGCAAGGTTAATAGAACTGGTCCATATTCCCTGTCCAATATTCTGTATTCCACCGCCAACACCAACAATGCCTTCACCAAAACCGCCAGCGAGTTTTTTCAGCCAGTCCCTGCCGGGAATGCAGTCGCCATCGGTGAAAGCGATATATTCACCATCAGCATGTTCCACACCAATCTGCCGGGCGGCGCCGGCGGCACCATAGTCCTGATAGAAAATCTTGGCCGGATAGTTTTGAACCCGCTCCACAGTGCCATCCGTGGAGCGCCCGTCAACCACAATAACCTCGTGCGGCGGGAGCGACTGAGCAAAAACCGCCTTGAGACACTGCTCAATCTTCCTGGCCATATTTTTCACCGGGATGATAACCGATATCTTAGGTGATTTTAATGCCATTAAAAGAATCGTCCTGTTTATTCTCGGCGATAATTGATATCACGCTGAAGTTTTATCCAGCTTTGTTTATTTTACCATTATAACCTAGACCAAATACGAAAATCATGAGCGAAAACTTATTCCTTTTTGGTGGTAACCAAAATCCACCGTTATTATACATTGGTCATAGGTAGAAAGTTACGGAGAACATTATCGGGTCGGGCAGAGTACTACTTCGCTCGTATTTATTCATGGCGTTACAAAGAATGCCTTTTTGTCCATAAGAAGTCTGAAATAAGGACAAAAGTCTTGACATTTGACTATTCAAGCATGTGAAATATCATGTAAAACGTTAAGTAAATAACAAGAGGGTGTGGTTAATAGGCAAAAAGTTACGGATAACATTATCGGATTAGATGAAGTATCATTGCATTTGTATTTGTCTTTGCCATTATGTTAAATGCCTTAATGTCACAAATAAACCTTTTTTCTTCAAATCTTCTCAAAATAATGACAAAAGGCTTGACATTTTAATTATATATATTTACAATAGAGCAACGTGGTACTTTGGGAGAATACTAACGAGGTGTACTGCAATGAAAAAGGCCGATATTAAGAAATGGGTTAAACTGGCCGTAATCGTTGCTGTCTTCGCCATTCTGCTGGTGTTGCCACAGCCGGTGCAGCATCACACGGCTTTTGGACAGGGTTACGGCTATGGCTATGACGAAGGCGAACCCCCACCACCAACCACCGGTGGAGGCGTTGGCGGGGTAACTACTTCAGGAGGCGAATTCACCAAGGAAACCATTTTCAAATCGGATGATGAGAATCTCACTCTTACGATTCCCAAAGGTACCATCGGTCAGACCAAGGCCGGTGATCCGCTGCCTGAGGTACGTATAACTAAAGCACTTACGCCTCCGGCTCCGCCACAGGATAAGGGCTTCATCGGTCTGAGCTATGACCTTGAACCGGACGGAGCCACCTTTGAGCCATCTATCACCATTACTTTCACCTATAACCCGAACTGGATACCAGCCGGGCTTGGTCCAGAAAGCCTCACCATTGGTTACTATGATACGGATACCAAGCAGTGGGTTATGCTTGATGCTAAGGATATAACGATTGATCCAAAGACCAATACCATCTCCGCCAGCATAAGCCACTTCACCTACTACAGTGTCATGGCACATACGGCGCCAGCGGAATTTACCATCAGCGACCTGACCGTCTCGCCGTCTGATATTGAAATAGCCGAACAATCAACCATCAGCGCCGTTGTCGCCAATGCCGGCGATGTTTCCGGGAAGACCAAGGTAACGCTCAAGATAAATGGCGTGACTGTTGCCAGCAAGATCGTCGAGGTGGCCGGCCATGATTCCAAGACGGTATCATTTATCACTGTTCAGGGTAAGGCGGGTAGCTACAAAGTAGACCTCGATGGACTCGCCGGAACGTTTACCGTAAAACCGTCACCGGTCGGACCGGTAGTGGTACCAACGACGGTGCCGTCAGTAACAGCACCAGCGGTAGAGTATCCGGCGCCCACCGCACCGGCACCGCCAGCCGTGCCCGCTCCGGTTCCCGCCCCGACGCCATGGCTGGCCATCATTGTCTCACTGGTGGTAATGGCCATAGTCGGTGGTGTGATCGTCTGGTACTTTGGTTTCCGCACTCAATACTAATAAAACCTCGGTTATTGGCTGAACTGACTATTCCCGGGTGATTATCCCGGGAATAGTTTTTATATACAGACTGATAGCTTATAATGCTAATAAAGGAGTTTCAATTAAAAAGCAAACGGATAGATACAAGCTTGAAATGATAAAGGTTAGTCCCTGTTTTACCGTAAAGCGAGGAGGTTGCAGCGATGCGTAAAGGATTACTGATCTGGAATATCACCTTAACCGTACTGCTGGTAGGTGGACTACTGGCCGGTTATTTTTTTATTGAAAATTATAATAATGTTAACGAGCAGGAACTATTAATGCTACGACAGCATGTAAATGAACTCACCGCGGTAATGGCCCAGCAGTCAGAGGTGCTTAACGAGCATGCCCAGATAATCAACGGGCGCATGGAAAGCATGAATGAAGAGGTCGTGGCCGCTATCGAAAAGAATGATAAGCTTATTCAGGAAATGAACGGACTGGTGATAGAATATCAGCAGGTAATTAATACCAGCGCCACGTATTTCGAGGAGATACTGGACAATTTAAAAAACCTTTCGATTGCCAACTCCGAAGAATCAGGTTCTTAACCAGGTTTTTGCAACCAAACATACAGCCAAGGACTGCCATAATAAATCTCCGGTCTGACATCCCACTCCATAATATCGAAACCACCCAGCATTTCCCTAGCTTCACTTTCTGTGTACAGGGCATAAAAACGAGGTTTTCCAGGATAGCTGACCGCCTGCTTATCAGTGTCAACTCCCTCCCCCTCACCCAGCTTCACGCTGCAGAAAAAGGCACCCTGAGGTATTAAAACGTGCCTAATGCCATTGATGACCCGGCTGATATCCCGCTTGGGGATATGATACAAGCAGTGCGCCGCCCACACGCCTCCAAAGCTTGCTGGCTTGAAATTCAACCGACGCATGTCCATGTTACATAATTGGGCTTCCGGAAAGTTCTGCCTGGCCAACGATAGCATACTGCGGGACAGGTCAATGCCATAAACTTTCAGTCTTCTTGCCCGGAAATAACCAAGGTCGTGACCGAAGCCACAGCCCAAATCCAAGACTCGGGCCTGCGGATATGGTAGCCGGGACACGAACCTGTCTATCGCCATCTCATGGTAGGCTTCTGACCCTCCCAGGTAAGGATTTTCAAGGCGACGGACGTAGTCCTCGGCAATTTCGTCATACGTCTTTCTGGTGATTTCAACCTCGTCTGATTTTCCCGATTCAGCGGACATACCAGGACCTCAATAACCTCTTTCCCACGCCTAGTGTTTTTACATCACCACCATAGTCATCTCATATTGGTATACAGTTTACTACAGTATCAGCATGGCGTCAGTGATGTTATCACTATAACACGAAACTAGCCAGAATTATCTGGCTAGTTTCATTCTGTCAACCCCGATAACTTCTCTTCCCTCTAAGGACTAGCCATGTATCAAGGTGAAGCATGGCTAGAGACATTACCGCATTACACAATGGTGAACCTGTCCAGACTAGGCAGTTATATCTTTGTTGGGGACTTTCTACCTCTCCAGTCACTTACACCAGCGAATATTCGCCTGTATTAGTTATTAAGCTGTATCTAAATTGTCCACTGCTGCCATTAAAGCTAAAAAGGACGAGGGATTGGCCCTGTGGTATGGACTTCAGATGCTCAGATGGTTGGCCTCTATGTCAGCCCCAGATTTATGAGGTCGTAGGGAGTGAAGTTCGAGATAAGGAAATTCTTCTCCGAGGAAATGCACGAGAGGTGGAACATAGGGAGTACCTCTAGGATAGTAAGGAGGCAAGAACAATGAGCAGGGAGATACCGCTAGACAGAAAGCTTGAGGTGGTGAGACTATACTTCGAAGGTCTCGCCTACGATGACATTATGGAGAAGACAGGCGTAGCAAAAGGAAGTGTGGCAGCAATAGTAGAGGCGCTCAGAGTCGGAGAATTCCCCCAGTTTGAACAGGTGACCGATTTGGTGAACGAGCTTAGAGAGCTGACCGTTGGTCTCCGCAAGGCAGGCATTACCATCATTGAAGCTGCTCCCTTCTTCATCTTGTTAAAGAAACTCATCGGGCTAGGCGTAGAACCAGCGTATCTCGAATCATGGATAAGAATGTGCCGAGCAGTTCCCGAGGAAGAGTTTTCCCGCAGCCAGATCATCCAGGCAGCAAGCAAACTGGCAGAGTTGGAAGAAAAGGGTTTTAGCTATGATCAGACGCTGGAAAGCCTGAGGAGTTCCGCTGCCGAGCTAGAGAGGCTGGAGGGAGAGGTAGCGGAGTTGAGAGCTGAGGAAACCAAACTCCACGGAAAAGGAGAGGAACTCATTCAAGTGAACCACCACCTTGAAGCCGAGTCTACCAGGCTTCATGGGAGGCTGAATGCCATGGCAGTGAAGGAAAAGGAGCAGGAGGATCGCCTCCAAGACCTAGGAGAGCAGGTCAAGCAGTGCCAGGGCGAGATGGCTCAACTTGAAACTGAGAAGAACAAGCTCAGAAGCGAAACCAGTAAGCTTCAGGAAAGGGCGCTGGCTCTCGAAAAGCAGGTCACGGATAAGGGTGAGACATTAAGGGGTCTGAAGGAGGTGGGTTTCCCGCGGCATCAATTGGACCGGCTGAGGGGCCGTCTGAGCGAGATAGCGCAGAGGCATGGTACGGAGGATGTTGTTAATAGATTCTTTGGATATCTTGAGAGCTATGAGTCCCTCATTGGAATGGAGACGACTAAGGAAAAGCTTGCCGAAGAAGTCAAGAGCTTGACGGAGGAGAGAGAATCACTGGCTAGACTCGCTCAAAAGCTGGGGCTGACTTCAGAGCAGATCACTGAAGGAATAGCGGCGATCAAGTCCCTGCAGCGCAAGGGTATTTTACCGCCAACAATAGTTTCCTATGAGAGAATGTTTACCGCTGCTGGGGTTGCTCCTGAATCATTCGAAAAGGCAGTCGGGGATTTCAGCAGTGTTGAGAAAGCACTGACAGCAAGAAGGGATGAACTTGACAGGGTAGTACAAGAGCTAGAGGGAAAGGGGCGAGCACTTAAAGAGCTTCAAGGTGAGTTAGCTAAAGTGAGGCAGTCAATCACTTCACTCAGGGATTCAGGGGTAGAGCAGATCAATAACATTAGGAGTTCAGCAGCGGCGGAAGTAAAGAAGCTGTGCCGTGGCCTCAATGATGACATTTGGAAATGGGGTGATACACGGGCGGAGATGGGCAAATTTGAAGAGGAGCTAAGGCTCGCTCGCTTTTTTGCCAAACTGCCCCTCAGCAACGAAGCTCTCTCTGATCTAGTAAAGGATTTAGCTGCGCCGATTGTAATTCAATATCTCACTATAGCCTTAACTTGGTGTCGGCAAAAGCTTAACCCAAAGCTGAGGCCGCCAAGGGTGATAACGAAAAGATATTACAGCATCAGTGACTACACGGAGGTTGAGCTAGTCGATATCCTTACCTGGGCTTTGTTGATGCTGATCCAGGGAGTAAGCGATGGCAAAGAATGAGTTTAAAGCCATAGAAAGTTACACGAATGAGCTTGAGGCACTACGCTATTATCCACGGCTCAAGGAGGAAAGGGACTTATTAGCTACAGAGGTAACCGGGCTCAAGGAAAAAGTAGCGCAGCTTGAGGCGCAGTTGAAATATCAAGTCTCATCAGTGAAGGCACTTTCCCCTCAGCTCGCTGAAAAAGAGGCTGAGGCTAAGGAACTAACTTGCCGACTTGAGGAGATGCAACGGGAAGTTTCTTCGCTCAGCAGTTTCAAAGTGAATCTGACCGATGGCAGCGAGCTCACCTTAGCGGAGATGCGAGCCCAATTCCTACAGGCAGAGGAAGAAGATGTCGAGAGAAAGGTGAAAGAACGCCTGCGGGTACTGAAAAAGAATATACGGAGGCGAATGCCAGGCCTAATTCACAAAAGGCTAATACAGGTGCTTAGGTCCCCTAGCTGGCCCCCTGAGATAGCGACAGTTATCAATACTGCCGCAAGGGAAATTACAGACGGCATTCTGGGCGCAAGAAATGAGTGGCCTGATTGGTTCAAGAGCTACTACCTTGATGAGGTTAATGCGTTGGTGAATCACCACTTGACTGCTGAATTTGAAACAAGAGTGCAGGCAGAAGCTGAAAAGCGGCTTGAACTAATGAAAGCAGGGGAGTGGAAAGAATACGCCTACTCTAAAGCAAGGGCAGTTGCCTCCAGCCTGAAGGATTTGCTAAAGGAACTCCGGGGCACATGGTGTTTCACCTGCGACAGGTGCGGCCGTGGACTCTCTGTTGATCTCAGCGCATCAGATATAGGGCTACTTCTAGAAGGGGAGACAATTGATATAACCTGCACCGCCTGCCTGGACCCTGCCCCTTTTCCCTTCATCTTAAGCACAGTTCAGCACAAAGCTGTTAGCCTCAGCCTGAGAGGGCTCCTTGAGCTGTATATGGGTAGTGCCCCTCCCTAGGAAAAGGCTGGGTGACACCTATAGCAGAGGTCAAAGAGTACTGGTGAACATATGATGAAGACTTATCTTGAGTCGAATGAGGTAGAACTCATGGAGAAAGTGGCTGTATGCTTCCGTGACAGGCTGCTCATCAGGCTACTTTTCCGGCTGGGTTGCCGCATTAGCGAGGCACTGGCTTTGAAGGTCGAGGAAATAGACTTTGATCAGGGTACGGTCACCATTGAGCATCTAAAGGCTCGCGTAAACCTCTGTTGCCCTAAGTGTGGAGCGAGATTGGGTAAAAGCCATAAGTTCTGCCCAATCTGTGGACATAGCGTCGAAAAGGCA
>Ga0114919_10004228_pt1 | contig 11522 bp, 7 predicted proteins | sample BlataG_FD_88682 | JGI IMG/M metagenome (GOLD analysis project Ga0114919, IMG submission 88682) | Deep subsurface microbial communities from Black Sea to uncover new lineages of life (NeLLi) - Black_00105 metaG | ecosystem: Environmental > Aquatic > Marine > Oceanic > Sediment | place: Atlantic...
CCAGGGCGAACGCCGCCAGCACCTGGCCCCCGCGGAACACCAACCCCAACGCCGAGCCCATCGCCACCATCAGAAAGCAACTGGCTCCGTACGACACGCGAAAGTGCATAAGCGCAATGCTGTCGTTGTTCAGCTTCGGCACGCGAGTGTCGCGGAGGGCGGCGACATCATTGATAAGCTTCCGGTTCCTGGTGAACCTGGCGGGATCCTCGAGAAGGTCCTTCAGCGCGATGCCGGCCTGTTTGGCCGATATGTGCTCCGGCAGGGCGAGCTCCCCGCCCCTGACCCACGGGCGCTCGTGGCGGGATTCGTCCCCCCCCGCATCGCCGAACACCCGCACCGGCGGGGACAGTGTAATCGTCACCATCGACACGTTGCGGAACTCCGACCAACTGGTCTCTATTGCGCCGTAGCCGGCCGTCCCCACGGTGGTCCGACCGTCGGCGTGGATCTCCCGCACTTCCACCAGCGTCTGCCGGCCGTCCGGGCCCGTGCCGCTTTCCAGCGCGACGGCCGACGGGCCGTCTATCACGGCCACGGCGGCGCGAATCTCGTAGCGAACGTCTTCGCTGCCGAGCCCGGAGTATGGCTGGCCGTCGGTGATGGCCTGCACCACCTCCCGGGCGAACATCTCGTTGCCGATCTCGCGGCGATACTCACGAAGCGCCTTGCCTATCTCCGGGTAGAGCGTGGGGTCTTTCAGCGAAGCCCACAGTGAAGGCCAGTCCGACCACAACGACGATGTCTTCTCGATCGGGTCCGGCAGCGGGCCCCACTCCACCACGCCGCTTTCCTGTTTTATGCCGAGCTGCTCCCCACGCTCGCCACGCGCGTCCACCAGGCTTATCCGCACGTACACGTCGCCTTCGGGCGTCGTCGCGAAGCCCAGCACCCTGGCCTGAGCGGCCACCGCAAAGGGCACCTCCTCCGGAATAGGCTGGCCGTCCTTGTCCACTTTCAGCGGCTTGTTTTCGCGCGTTCTCATCACCACCGCGCCGATCAGCAGGTTGTTGCTCAGGTCGGCCCCCTCGGCGCGAATGACGACGTCATTGCTCAAATCGAACGTGCCTCGCTTGGAAATCACGTTGAAGAACACCCCCTGCATGTTCGCGTACATCGCCGGACCCGCCCCCCTGGCCATGTGCGGCACGATAATGTTCGTCAGCAGCAGCGAGACCACCGTCACCACGCCGCCGATCCACAGGGCGGGCTTGAGCACGCCGATGGTCGACACGCCGCTGGCCCGGCAGGCCGTCAGCTCGTTGTCCTGGCTGAAACGACCGTACACTATCGTCGCTGCGAACAGCGTCGCGATCGGAAGCGCCAGCGACAGCATGAGCATGAACGTCAGGCCGAGCACCGCCGCCACTTCGCGCGCAGCCAGGCCCTGCTTGCGCAGCGGCTCGAGGATGCCGATGACCGTCATCATCAGCGTGAACGCCGCCGTGGACATGACCGCGGTCTTCACCAGGTCCAGCGTGAGATACTTGTGCAGCGTCTTCATCGTTGCCGGTAGCTCTCGCCCGCCCCGCCGCAGGGCTCGCGGCGTCGGATATCACTGTACCGCCGCCGTTGGACGTAAGTCTATGGTGTTTCGTAAGGCGGGAACGGCATACCTAGCACCAGCGCCGGCAAAAAGCAAGGGAGAACACGGCTGCGACGGGTAGTGGCGGCTGGGGGGGGGGAGTCAAACGGCGACGGTGACTCGGCAGAGGCAATCGGCCACGGCGGCGACGGGGGTGTTGGCGAGGTATCGGCCTACGGCAGCAGCGGCCGGGCCGCCGCGATGGACCCGGCGCACGCGGCAGCGAACGTGTTCGCCTCGGCCAATGAGAGGCGCAGCCGCACGCTCGCCTTGCTCGGCCAGGGCCAGGCCCTCGGCCCGGCGGCTCGACAGGCCCGTCGCGCGACGAACGACCAGTGCGGCGGTTGTGGTGGATGTCTCAATCATCCCGATGCCTTAGGTGCGCCCCTCCAAAACCAGCCCTCACCAGCACCGATTATATGCGAAAACCCCGATTTCGTCAACCCCTATATCGCAGCGTATGACCTTAGTCATACAGCACTTACAATCGCACACGGGCTACTTCAGCGATATCTGGATGATGTCGGCGTTGGCGATCTTCGCCAGCAGGTCCACCCCCGGGGCGGCGTCCAGGCGGAGCGTGCAGCACGCAGCCCGGCCGCCTTCAAAGATGGTGTTCTCCATCTCCTCGATGTTGATGCCCTCGTTCTTCAGCTCGCGGAGCACGTCGGCCAGCACGCCCACGCGGTTGTAGTGGCGAACGACCAGGTCCACTTTGGCCGGGCTCTTCCGCTGCACGTTGACGGCGTTGAGGCACTTGCCGGTCGCGGCGTAGCCGGCGACGATTTGCACTACTTCGTCGGCGATGGCCTCGGCGGCCTGATCGGTCGAGGCGCCGATGTGCGGCGTGCAGGTGACCATCTCGGCCAGATCGGTGTCGGCAAAGTCGGCCTCGCCGCCGGCGGGCCCGTCCTCGAACACGTCCAGCCCGACGCGCAGGTGCTTGTCGGCGATGGCGGCCCTGAGCGCGGCGGTGTCCACCACCTCCCCGCGGGCGCAGTTGACGAGTATCGCCCCGTCGGACATGGAGGCGAGGAACTCCCGGCCTATGAAGTGGCGCGTTTCGTCCGTGGCGGCAAGGTGGATGCTAACGGCGTCGGCGAGGCGGGCCAGCTCCAGCGGCCCGTCGCAGAAGCCCACGCCAAGCTGCTCGGCCCTTTCCGGAGTGAGGCTGCGCGACCAGGCGATGACCTTCATTCCCAGCCCGGCCGCTCGCCGCGCGACGGCTTGGCCGATCATTCCCAGCCCGACGATGCCCAGCGTTCTGCCGGTCAGGCCGGCCGACTTGCCGTACTCCTTCTTTCGCCACCGCCCTGCCCGCATGTCCGCCGAGGCGGATGCGATCCGCCGGTCGCAGGCGATCAGCAAGCCGATGGCGAGCTCGGCGACTGCGTCGGTGTTCTTGCCGGGGCAGTTGGCGACGTGTATGCCGCGTCCGCTGGCGGCCGGCAGGTCGATCGTGTTCACGCCCGCCCCGGCGCGAATGATCAGCGACAGCGACTCGGCCGCCTCGATGGTCGCAGCCGTGACCTTCGTCGAGCGGACGACGAGCACCTCCGCATCGCCGATGGCCTGCGGGAGCTCATCGGCTTTTAGGTCGGGCTGAACGCTCACGTCGCAGCCCAACTGCGCCAACGCCGCCACGGCCTTGTCCGAGAGCTTGTCAGCTATGAGCACCTTCATCGCCATCCGGTCCTTGCGCGTCTTCGTGTGGGGCATATCTCCCGGCGCGCCCGGCAGTAGCCCCACAGTGTAAGTCCTTATCGGTGGCCCTGCAACGGTCCCATGAACTGACGTATTCTCCACGCTGCCCCGCCGGGACTGGGCTCAGTCTAAGGCGCCCCCTCGGGGCTTTGCCGGTACCACGCTCACTCCCAGGGCTTGCCCTACGGGCTACGCCCTGGGCTAAGAAAGACGCTCCTTCGGAGCTGCCCGCCAACGGCCCCGCTCGAGGTCACTGAAGGTCCAACGTCGCCCCGGCGCCAGGCCCGAAGGGCCGTCTTGAGTAGCCCAGGGCGACCCGAAGGGGAGCCCTGGGTAAACGGCGTCTCCCTCGACAAAGCCCCAGCGGGGCGCCTTGTGAGGCAGACTGTGGCAAGGCCGGCCCTGTGATGTGCAGACTGCGGCAGGAAGTCAGCCTACCGCCGTCTCATCAGCAGCCAGCCGAGGCGAGTTTGCGTGACGATTATCTGCTCGCCCCTGATGCTCACCGAGCCCTTCCCCGCCGGCCGCCACATGTCCTCGCCGATGGTGTCCTTGACCAGCTCGATGAGCGTTTCCTCGGCCTCGGCTCGGCTGGGGGCGTCGTCGGCGTCCTCGCCCATCGACTCGTACACACTGCCTGACATGTCGAGATTCAGCCGGGGCCCTTCGAAGTCCGGCACGAGCATCAGCAGGTCGCCGACGTTGAAAACGCGCGTGTCGAGCGTCGTGTTCAGGGCCGAGCCCGTGGCGATGCGGACGAGGCCGTCGTCCACCAGCCAGTACACCGAGCCGAACTTGCCCCGCCCGCCGGACAGGTCGTCGGTCAGCACGTCCAGCACCTTCGCCGTCGACACGCCCGTCAGGTCGAGCGACACGGGCGTCCGGCGCGTGATGTTGTGGTTGGCCAGCGAACGCCAGTTGACAACGACGTTCACCCCGGCGAGCTGGCTGATGTCGTCGATGACATCCCCCAGCGGCGTCTGGTCGTAGGTGAACTGCCTGGGCGCCGGTTGCCGCGGGTCACCAGGAGGCGAGGGACTGTCCGCTTGCGGCTTGGCTGGTCCCTCGTCCGGCGGGTGCGGCGGAACGTTGACGGCGGGCCTCGCGGCCTCGCCGAGAAGCACACTTGCCACGTCGCCTGACGATGCGTCCCGGGGACAGGCGCGCAGGGACTCCTCTCCGACCGGCGATTGGCAGGCTGCGACAATCAGCAATGCAACGGTGAACAGCGAGCGAACACCGTTCGTCGGCATGTTTCGGGCCTCTAGGTATGGCTAGTCAGTTCCGCTGATGGTATTATACCCGCGCCCGGGTCGCCGGGCGCGGCTCTTGCCCCGTGAGGCGCCAAATGCCCGCCAACCGATATCCCGCCCGTCGCCTCCGCCGATTGCGAGCCAGCGCCACGTTGCGCGAAATGCTGGCGGAGACACGTCTTGACCGGCGCGACCTGATCGCGCCCATGTTCGTCCGCGGGCTGACGGGCGTGCGAAACGAAATCGCCTCCATGCCGGGGCAGTTCCAGCTTTCGGTGGACGCCGCGGCGGAAACGGCGCGCCGCTGGGGTGACCTGGGCCTGCCGGCAGTGCTGCTTTTCGGCATACCGGCCAGCAAGGACGCCGTCGGCTCGGCCGCCTGGGACGATGCTGAAGTCGTCCAGGAGCTCACGCGGCGGATCAAGGCTGAGCTTCCCGGCATGGTCGTCATCACGGATGTGTGCCTGTGTGAGTACACGGATCACGGCCATTGCGGCACGCTGCGGGACGGCCCCGGCGGCGCGGCCGACGTGGACAACGACGCCACGCTGGAATCGCTGGCGAAAGTGGCGGTCTCGCATGCGGCGGCCGGGGCGGACGTTGTGGCGCCGTCGGCGATGATGGACGGGCAGGTCGCCGCCGTTCGGGCGGCCCTGGACGCCGCCGGCCACACGGACACGGCCATAATGTCCTACGCGGTGAAGTTTGCATCGAGCATGTACGGGCCCTTCCGCGACGCGGCCGAGAACTCGCCTGCCTTCGGCGATCGCCGCAGCTACCAGATGGACTATCGCGCACCGCACCAGGCCGCCCTGGAGGCCGACGCCGACATCGACGAGGGCGCGGACATCCTGATGGTCAAGCCGGCTGCCACTTATCTCGACGTCATCCAGCACGTCCGCCGCCGGACCGACCTGCCGCTGGCGGCCTATCACGTCAGTGGCGAATACTCGGCGATCAAGGCCGCTTCCCAGGCCGGCTGGCTGGACGAGCGGGCGGCCGTCATCGAAGTCACCACAGCCATCAAGCGGGCCGGGGCCGACCTGATAATCACCTACTTCGCCGAGCAGTTGTGCGGCTGGACCGGCACACAGTAGCGAATCTGGGACTTTCCCCCAAGTGTCCCGCCACAGGAGTTGTGCGGCCCCGAGAGAGCCCAATTTCAGTTAGTCCAGATATGTCGTTGTCACGTCGGCACTTACCCGCGCAGAAGATTTTGGAGGAAACATCGGGCCTCTGTAGCAAAGTCAAGGGTTACCACTGGCATTTGTGATACTGGGCAATTATTGCGAGTATTCAGACTCTTTTTTTACCTTGCTTCCCGGGTGCCGATGGTTAAGATGCTCACGGAGGGACACGTGCGCTTGATCCGAAAGGAGCTCGCGGTGTGAGTCCCAGGGTACTCATTTCTGAATCTGATTGGCGGCTCCTGGAGTTCGCCTTTGGGGATCTTCGCCGGCATGGCTACGAAGTCATGGTGGAGTCGACCCCGTTGCGGGCCCTGGACGTTGTCAAGCAATGGCGGCCTCAGGTGGTCATTGCTTCAAGCCATTGCCTGGGCGAATGGGAGAACCATGTCAACGACTGGTTGGAAACGATGCGCCCTCACACGACGATCATGGTCACCGCCAACACCGACGACAGCGACTCCACCTGGCAGGAGTGGGCCGACCGCGGCTGCGAGGTGCTTTTCAAGCCCCTCGTTCACTCCTCTGAGCTTCGGGTGGCGACGGAACAGGCGTTGAGCGCGCGGGCGGCGAGGGCCCAGGCCCGTCCTGCCGGGCGAGCCGAGCCCCGGCCGGATGGGTCGGCCAAGTCCTGAGTGAGCCTGCCAAACTGAGGGTCCCGGGGGGCGGCTGCGGCCGATATGGCACTCCACGCTGTTTGGCCCATTTCGCTAAGTCGAGTGTCAATAATATGTTTCCCGCCTGGCACGACCGTTGCACTCCTTTGGCGGGTGAAGTTGTGCCCATAGGCGTGTAGAGGCCGATGTTAGCGAGAACAGGAGCGCGAGCAAGATGGCATCGAAGAAGATCATCGGAATAGACCTCGGCACGACCAACAGCGTCGTCGCCGTCATGGAAGGCAACGAGGCCAAGGTGCTGATCAACCAGCAAGGCAGCCGCACCACGCCGTCGGTCGTTGGCTTCACCGACAAGGGCGAGCGCCTCATCGGCCAGCCCGCCCGCCACCAGCAGGTCACCAATCCGCAGAACACCGTCTACTCGATCAAGCGGTTCATGGGCAGGCGGCACGCGGAGGTCGGCACCGAAGAAAAGCAGGTCCCCTACGAGGTGGTTGGCGGGCCCGAGGAGCTGGTGAAGGTCGGCGTGCGGGAAAAGCAGTACACGCCGCAGGAAGTCAGCGCGATGATCCTGCAAGGCCTGAAGCGCACGGCTGAGGACTATCTCGGCGAGGAGGTCACCCGCGCCGTCATCACGGTGCCGGCCTACTTCAACGACGCTCAGCGCCAGGCCACCAAGGAGGCCGGCGAGATCGCCGGGTTCACCGTCGAACGGATCATCAACGAGCCGACGGCGGCGTCGCTGGCCTACGGGCTCGAGAAGAAAAAGAGCGAAAAGGTCGCCGTGTTCGACTTCGGCGGCGGCACGTTCGACATTTCCATTCTCGACATAGGCGACAACGTCTTCGAGGTGCTCTCGACCAACGGCGACGGGCACCTGGGCGGCGACGACCTGGACGAGCTGCTGATAGGCCACGTGGCTGACGAGTTCAAGAAGACCGAGGGCATCAACCTCCGCACCGACGCGATGGCGCTTCAGCGGCTGAAGGAGGCCGTCGAGAAGGCCAAGTGCGAGCTGTCCAGCGCGCTGGAGGCCAACATCAACCTGCCGTTCATCACCGCCACGGCCGAGGGGCCCAAGCACCTGACGATGACGATTTCCCGGGCGACGTTCGAGCAGCTCGGCGAGCCCGTTTTCAACCGCCTGGTCGGGCCGTGCAAACAGGCGCTGTCCGACGCGAGCCTGGCCGCCGGCGACGTGGACGAAGTCGTCATGGTCGGCGGGTCGACGCGAATTCCCAAGGTTGTCGAGATAATCAAGGGCATCTTCGGCAAAGAGCCCAACAAGTCCGTCAACCCCGACGAAGTCGTCGCCGTCGGCGCCGCGATTCAAGGCGCCATCCTGGCCGGCGAGGTCGAGGAGCAGATGGTCCTGCTGGATGTCACCCCGCTGTCGCTCGGCGTGGAGACGCTCGGCAGCGTGATGACCCGGCTGATCGAGCGGAACACGACGATCCCCACGGAGAAGAAGGAAACCTTCTCCACCGCAGCCGACAACCAGACCGAGGTCACCATCCACGTGTTGCAGGGCGAGCGGGAGTTCGCCAGCGACAACCGCACGCTGGGGCGGTTCAACCTGACGGACCTTCCCCCCGCACCGCGCGGCGTGCCGCAGATCGAAGTGACATTCAGGATCGACGCCAACGGCATCCTCAACGTGCACGCCAAGGACCTGGCCACCGGCAAAGAGCAGTCCATCGAGATCACGGGCTCCTCGGGCCTGGAGGAGGGCGAGGTCGACAGAATGCGCAAGGACGCCGAGGCACACGCCGAGGACGACAAGAAGCGCCGCGAACTGGTGGACGCCAAGAACCAGGCTGACTCCATGGCCTACCAGACCGAGAAAATGCTCGCCGACCAGGGCGAGAAGGTGCCCGCCGAGGACCGCAGCGCGATCGAGTCGGCCGTCAGCGCCCTTCGCGAGGCCGCCAAGACCGACGACATCGAGGCGATCAAGCGGGCCACGCAGAATCTGGAGCAGGCCTCGCACAAGGTGGCAGAGGCGATGTACAAGTCCGCCGCCGAGGCCCAGGCCGCCGCAGGCCCCACCGACGCCCAAACGCCGCCGGCCGACGAAGACGGCAAGAAGGACGACGGCGACGACGTCATCGACGCCGAGTTCGAAGTGAAGGAATAACGTCCTGCCGGCGCGTTGAAAACACACCGAAAACGCGCGAGCATCCGAAGCGCAGAAAGCCCATCCACAGCCGTGGATGGGTTTTTTTGTGCATTCAACTCGTCCGCAGGCGCGGTCCTCGTCGATCGGTCAGTGGCGCCGACCGAAACGCTACCCCATCACCTGATAGAGGTCTTCGAGGTTGTCGAAGATCCACTTGACTTTGCGCTCTATCATCTGGAGGAACGAGAACCCCTCCAGCCTCCCGAACGAGCCCGTCGCGGCGATCGGCAGGACGGCCTCGGCTATCATCGCTTCGCACATCAGGTACGGCACGCTCCGCACCTCCGCCACCGACACGATGTTCACGGAATCGTACCCGCGAACGAACTCGCGGAAGCGCCGCACGTCGATGTTGGCCGGCCAGCCCGCCGGGTCCTCCCCGCCGCCGATTATCGAAAACTGAAGCGCACCGTTGGCCAGGTCTATCACCCGCTGCTGAAGCCGGGCCGCGTCGTAGTCGATCACCGCCACGACCTTCCGGTCGCGGAAAAGCATGTTGCCCGGGTGCCAGTCGCCGTGGACGATCTGCTTGCGCCACTCGTTGATCCCCAGGCCGGTCACTTCCTTGGCGCACTGAGTGTAGGCGTCGTCCAGCGACTGCACGCTTCGGCCGAGCGCTTCAGCCGACCCCTGCCCGTCGACCGTCAGCGAGCGGATCGTGCTGCCGATGGCCTGGCGGATCGCCTTGGCGTTGTGGTAGCTGCCGGTCGGCGGGCTGTAGGCGCTTTGGAAGTCCGCCAGCAGCTTGTGGTACAACCCCAGAATGTGCCCGGCGTGGTAAGTGCTCTCGACGGACCCGTCGTAGTTGACGCCCTCGATGTACTCGAACATCTCGTATATCTGATCGTCCAGCACGAGCATCGAGTTGTTCTCGCGCTTCGTGCCGATCAGGTGAGGCAGCGGGAAGTTCTGCCCGGCCAGCGACAGTTGAATGCGGTGCGTGAAGGCGACCTTGGCCGAGTCGTCCCGTCCCTTGGCGCGGCGCTTGAAGAGGAACCTCCCCTGCGCCGCGTCGATGACGACCTTCGGCGCGCGACGCGAGCCGCGGGCGAACTCCTGAATCTTCGTGATCGGGCCTATGTCGTAATGACTCAGGCAGATGGCCAACTCTTCAGTGCTGAAGCTCTCGCGATCGGTCGCCATGAACTCTACTTCGACTATTGCAGGAACCGGGGATGAAACAATCAGGGCAATCATACCTCGGCCGGGCGAATTGTCAAATATCACGCCGGCGGGGCATATTCCCGCTCGTCGCGTCAGCGACGCCCGCCCGTCCCGAGCTTGTCGAGGGGCCCGCGCCCCCGTTGCCCCTGAGCGCCGGAAAGCTATAATCCCCGCCATGCGAATTCTCGTCACAGCCGACCTGCACTACGACATCGCCCGCTCGCGCCTCCCCAGCGAGGACCTCGCCCGGCGGGCACTGGAGACCGGCGGGGACGCGATCGTCCTGGTCGGCGACACCTGCGGGCGCGGCACCGAGCCGCTGCGCCAGTGCCTGCGGCTGTTTGCCGGCTTCCCGGGCCGAAAGCTCCTCGTGCCCGGCAACCACTGCCTGTGGTGCGACACCCGGCAGGACTCGCTAGGCCGCTACGAGCGCCTCCTGCCGGCCGTCGCCGCCGAGGAGGGCTTCGCCGTGCTGGACCACGAGCCCGTCGTCATCGGTGCGACGGGCCTGGCCGGATCCGTCGGCTGGTACGATTACTCGTTCCGCGACGAGTCGCTCGGCATTCCCGAGGCGTTCTACGAGGCCAAACTCTCGCCCGGAGCGGCCGCCTACTACGGCCGGCACGACGAGCTGATAGCCGCGCACCAGCACGTCCTGACGGACCGTCAGATGGAGCTGGGCGTGTCGTGGGCGGACGGCCGACACGTGCGGCTGGGGATGTCCGACGCCCAGTTCGTCGACATGCTGGCCGACAAGCTCGCAGGGCAACTGGCGGACCTGTCGAGCACGTGCGAGCGGATCGTGGCGTTCCTGCATCATCTGCCGTTCGAGCTGATGGTGCCTGCCGGCCGGCCCGAACGCTTCGCCTTCGCCGCGGCCTACATGGGGGCCGAGCGACTGGGCGAGGTGCTGCTGGGCTGCCCCAGGCTCACGCACGTTTACTGCGGGCACTCGCACTGGCGCGACCGGAGGCGCGTGGGGCGCCTGGAGGTCGTCAACATCGGCTCGACCTACATCGACAAGCACCTGGAAGTGCTGGACCTGCCGGACTAGGGCTGCGCGTGACGCAATCGAGAAGTGCTCGACCTGCCGGAATAGCGCTACACACGCCGCAACGGGGATGATATCTTGTCACGGCCGGTCGGACGCTTTGTCCCGGCCCGGTCAGTTGGCCCACGCAGCAAGGACGACGAACATGAGAATCGTCATCGCACCGGACTCGTTCAAGGAATCGCTGTTGGCGACGGAAGTGGCCTCGGCCATGGCCGAGGGCGCCCTGGCCGGCTGCGGCGAGGCGAGCATCGACCTGTGTCCGATGGCCGACGGCGGCGAGGGCACCGTCGAGGCGATGGTCGCCGCCACCGGCGGGCAGTTCCACACAGCCGACGTGTTCGACCCGCTGGGTGCGCCCATCCGCGCGCGGTACGGGCTGCTCGGCGGCACCAGCCAGCCGGGGTTGCCGGGCGAGATAGGCCTGATCGGCACGAAGCTCGCCACCGAGGGCGAATCCGGCGGCGAGACCGGCCGAACGGCCGTGGTCGAAATGGCCGCCGCCTCCGGCCTGGCACTCGTGCCGATGGACAGGCGCGATCCCCGCGCGACGACGACGTTCGGCACGGGCCAGCTCATCATGGCCGCCCTTGACGATGGCGCGACGCACTTTATCATCGGCATCGGCGGGTCGGCGACGACCGACGGCGGCTGCGGCGGCGCCCAGGCGCTGGGCGTGACGTTCGTCAACGCCGACGGCGAGCCGGCTATCTGCGGCCTGGCCGGCGGGGGCCTGGCTGACATCGCCAGCATCGACATGACCGGCCGCGACCCGCGGCTCG
>Ga0114919_10004231_pt1 | contig 11517 bp, 5 predicted proteins | sample BlataG_FD_88682 | JGI IMG/M metagenome (GOLD analysis project Ga0114919, IMG submission 88682) | Deep subsurface microbial communities from Black Sea to uncover new lineages of life (NeLLi) - Black_00105 metaG | ecosystem: Environmental > Aquatic > Marine > Oceanic > Sediment | place: Atlantic...
CAATAAAACCGTCGTCTGTGACAGTCGCATCCAGATTGACATCAACAGTACCATCCGTCAACCAGGTTGCAACGGGGTCCTTCTCGAATTGTACGGTGGGCGCCCGATTGTCTGCAAAAAAACTAAAGATAGAACCATAGACCGGGTCATTATCGCTGCCGATATAGGAATCGATTGCCCAGTAGTATTGTGTCTTCGGTTTGGTTTGCACGATAACGGAAGTCACGCTCTGTTTGTTGACGACCTTAATGGCCTCCGGGTCGGTAAACAGTTGCAGGGCTTGCAGGTCGTCGGTAAAGTAAACGTCAACAGATACCGGCTGACCGGGCACACACGGATCCAGCGAAATCCAGCTCAATTCCACCTCGCCGGGTGATATTGAACCACCATCGATGGGATTCGGATTAAGCAGTGAGGTAGCAGTCAATGTAGTTTTGCCTTCATTCGTGACGTCATAATCCAGGTGCAGCGTGCCTTGTCCTCTATAGGCGGTAATCCAGCCGTCGTCGATGTAGGTTTGAATTGTTGAGGTATCATCGCCGGCAAGGACCAGTGTGCCCAGGGTAATATCCATTGAGCCGGAGGCGGAGGTTAAACGAAGGTCGGATGCATTGATAGTGCCGCCGTGGAGGCTTACTGAGCCGGTGCCGGTCTGGCCGGGTATCACCAGGTTGCCACTTAGCTCGATAGTACCGCCTGTCATATTGAGCGTACCGGTGCCACCCCAGCCAATCTGCAATCCCCCTGTAGAAAATAAGCCGCCGCTTATATTCAGGATGCCGTGGCCGGAGGAATTATCCACACCGATGTAGGCCCCATCTGCCGAAAGTGAACCGCCGCTAATATCCAGGTTTGTGGTGAAGCTGGAATTGCCGACCCTCAGTGTAGAGCATTGGGCGGTAATACCAGCCTGTATCTCGCAATGTGTGTCATCCGGCTGATCGATTGAAACGGGATCGGCAATGGTCGGGACGGTATCGGAACTCCAGTTGGCTGTTGTGCTCCAGAGATGGTCGGCCCCGCTATCGTCCCAGTATATCATCGCCGAGGCACTGTCGAATAGAACCAGCGGCAGGACAATAGAAATCAAACATGTCATTTTCTTAAACATTGTACTTCTCCTTCAAAATCGTTGTTTCGTTTTCGTAACGAGGGAAATAACAGTTTCTTGGCATAATAGCCCTCCTTCAAAAAAGAGTGTTAATATAAAAACGACTAATAACGCTTTTTGCCTTTACTACGTTATCTGACACGCTTGCGCGGGACATTTCTTATCCTGTGATTTGGTCCTACCTCCTTCCATCAAAAGTCCAAAAAAAACGTGCCCGTCCCCCAGTAACAAGCCTCACTAATCTTATCTTATACGAAATTAGCCTTGTTTCGTCAAGGGAAATCCTTGGTGTTTCGGACAATTTCCTGATTATGATTGAGCGAAGACGCGGAGCTTGTTTACCTGCACCTCTACCAGCAGGACATCGCTACCGGCCTGATACAGCCGGATATCTACAATGGCAAAATAGCGAACCGCTGGATTCAGGTGTATGATAATTTCCGAATAAAAAAATTTGCACGCGAAGGACAATTAACCGGTAGAAACTCAGTGAATGCTGCTTTTGCAAGAGAAAACGAAGTAAAAAATAATCTTCAAGTGACGTGGAAATATTTCGATACGACCCTTCAATAATTTAAAGCCGGCAGTCTTAATATGGACAAGGAGTTTTACGTCCAATATAATGTTTCATGAAATCGCTGATGATATCATCTTTAGTAATTTCTGCTATATCGGCTTGTGTATCGTCCTTCATTATAATCCCCCCACCTTGTTCTTCGCTGCCGTTTTGATATCTTGCAATATAGCTGGCCTGTACCGTGGTCGGAGTAGTTCCAACATGTAGTACGTTGATAATGTATCTGAATTCTGCACTGTCCTGGAAGCGGACCTCAAGCTCCCTGGAGATTTCACTGCCTTCAAAAATATAAGCTTTTCTTTCTTGTTTGAAGAGCTCTTTTGCCAAGTCGCGAAAGGCCGAATCAACTACGGTACATAGAAATTCATTAGATTCTTTCTTTTTTGCTGTTATTGCGGCAGCATCTCCTTGTTTTGCCTTTTGATTTTGTTCTTCTTTGTGTTGCTCATGCATATCGGGCAACTCTTTTTTCCTGTCTGTCATTTTACACCTTACTTTCTTTTGCTTTTCGGATTTTTATGTTTATTAAGCACATATCTTCGAATAAAAAATTGGGCCTCGTAACAGACCGATAAAACAACGTATTTCACAATTTAGGCTTATTGCTCATACGTCTTCTATTTACATCGGCTAAGAGGCCTTTCTTTTTTATATCTTAACCACAGAATTTTTCACAATTATAAAAAAAACTTTAGGTTGGGCGTACTCCAGATTTGCAGATGATTGATATGGAAAAGGATTTTTGGGGCAAAAAAAATTAGTTTTTCTATAGTTCTAAGCAAGCATCTTTGGCTCAAAGGCAAATTTTCGGACATAGCTATACAAAGGCGAATTGTCCGCGTTTTTGGCAAGAAAATGGAGATAGAGATAATGTTGGTATAGTCCCGTTGGCCAACCGAGAAGCGCTCGAAAAAAGCTAAGTCAGTATTATTATCGAATCTTGGTCGTGCCGACGCATTTTGGTAATAATGATTCGGCTTTTTTCCCATTGTTCGTTTGTTAGTTCCCATCGTTCCTCGGCCATCGAAAAATCTCCTTTCGAGAGCCAAGTTTACATAAGTCCGATAATGGCGATAAATAAAAATTTAAGCTGTGAAATGGCTTTTAATGACTTTGAAAGCATCTTGTTTTTGCATTCTTCAATTCATTTCTTAAGATTTAAATAGATGATTATGACTATTACTCGGACAGTGTTGATTCTTATACTGACTATGATAGCTGTAAGTACAATTGTTGTTCTTAGGGTAGTTAGCGGGTCATAATGAGTGGAATTCTAACAAGGTATGGAAAAGACTAACATCAATAACCATGAAGAATTAGCACAGGCAGTCGAATCATTGGAGCAGATTGCCGATGCTATGGAGGAGTGGACCGGGCAACAAAGGGGGAGATTTGCACGCACCACCTCCGCTTTCCGTAAAAAGTGGATTTCAGATTGGTTCTCAGATTTTTACATTTTGAAATTTTTCAAGGACCAGAAGAACGGAAGACGGTTTGATAATATTGTAGATACGTTCCACTTATATATTCCCAATATCGCTGAGACACTCGAGAAGATATGGAACGACTTTTTGCGTTCCGTCAAATTTTTACAGCAAATTGAAAGGGACAAGGACAGAGCAGAAAAAAGTCATGACCTTGGTTTTTGGTGTGTTAATTTTATCGATACTACAGCTATCCCGACAGTGGAACGTCTTCGAAATATAGTGAAAATGACAACAGAATGTTTAGCAGCTCAAAACCTGGCAGAAACAGTGAAGAAACGCCCTGAGGGGCTGCTGAATAAGCAAGTCGGCGAGCTCTTGAGGTCTTGTTCCCCAGATACATCGGCATCCGAAATAGCGGGAATATTAAACAAAGATTATATTGCAGAATATGAACCCACCAGCCCCTGCGCAGTGGGGAAAACAAAAAATTGGAAAAAACATTTAGATGAGAAGAAAATAAGTCTTAAGAAAAAATGATTCTTGAAAAGATTTTCTCAGCAATTTTCAACCTTCGTACTAATATCCGGTTGTTTCCCAGGATAAAAATGTCACCCCCTACACCATCACCTCGATAACACTCTTGCGTACGAAACGTGTATCGCCAACAACCCGGCAATTGCAAAATATATCTTGAAAAAAACTGAGGAAAGCTTACGATTGTGTAATAATTACCTTTGAAGTAATATATGATGTTATCCTCTCTGAATTATGTTGAGAAAATGAGGTAAGAAATGGATAATACAAAAAACCAATGTAAAGACTGCAAATTTTTTGCCAAGAGCGGCTCAAAAAGTTATTGCCACCGTTACCCGCCACAAGCTTGCGTGGTGGATGAACAGGGAAAAGTAGCAACTTTATACCGCATTCCTGAAGTCCACGAAAACGGTTATTGCGGAGAATGGCAGGATGGAGGACAGTAAACGTCGGCAGCAAGGACGGGTAAGGTCTGTAGGCTATACAAAGACTGACTGTTTATTGGTCGGCTTGGGTGCGGTGACGGTGAGAAGAAAAGGCAGTTAAGTCTGTTTGTGGATTCTCACATAACGCCCGTAAAGCCGCTTTTTTCGTTCTAATTTGCGTTAAAATCCCATTTCCAAAGCTCAAGAACAGCATAAAAAATCACGTGCTCAGATTCAAACAGGGGGTATTCAAAAAGCGTTCGAGCGGCAGGGGCTAATTGGTACAAATGATAACGAAACCAGGGCTGATTTGGCAAGATACTTTGGCGTATCCAGAGCCAGATTAACTCAGGCTCTTAAAAGATTGGTCAACAAATAATGTAAATTACGACCGTCCGCTTCAAGTTGCTGCGCCGGCAACAACTGAACCCAGCGAGCTATGGTCTGGATGTTTTTGTGAATCCACCAAATTTTCTGGAGTGAGATGCTCCAACTTCTTGCTTAGTTGACTGCCGGTTTTCTCTACCCAGTTGACCGCCCCTTTGACAACCTTAGGGTCGAATTCGTAACCGGCTGAATCAAGTAGAATACTAATTGCCTCCGCCACAGGCCTTGATTTATGGTAGGAACGATTTGAGGTAAGGGCATCGAGTGTATCAGCTACAGCCATAATACGGGCACCAAGCGGTATTGAAGCAGCAGATAAACCATCCGGATAACCTTGGCCATTCCATTTCTCATGATGGTGCCGAACGATGGTCATTTCTCGCTCCAGAAACTCCATCTGACTCAAGATGCGGACGGCGATAAGTGGATGCTGCTCAATAACACTGTGTTCACGGCGTGTTAGCACGCCAGGTTTGGACAAAATGGCGTCGGGTATGCCTATCTTGCCTATGTCATGAATCATGGCTGCTCGTCTGATTACTTCAATCTGTTTCGGAGCAATCTTCATAGCTTCGGCAATACCGACCGAATAGTACATTACATTTTCGGAATGTCTTTTTGCAAAAGCATCTTTAGCCTCAAGGGCCTGGACTAATCCCCAGATGCTTTGAAGGAACATCTTTTCTGATTGCTCTGAAAGGCCGGCAATCCGCATCTTGAGCTTTTTAATCTCCTCCTCTTCAATCTCACCTGCCTTCAGATGCTTTGACATGGTTTCATCACAGACCCTAACGCAGTTTCGTCCAGAGCTTTTGGCTTCGTACAAAGCAAGGTCTGCTCTGCGTATCAACTCGCTGGCGGAATCAGTGCGGTCTGGCTGCCATTCGGCTATCCCACAACTGATTGTCATTGATATGTCTTGTGCTATCTTAATCTCCTGAACTTTAGCTCGAAGCCTATCAAGTAATGTGAAAGCATCCTTGCTTTTAGTTTCCGGCATGAGGACCACGAACTCATCACCACCGTAGCGTGCGAGCACGTCAGTCGCCCTCTCGTTGTTTTTCATACATTTAGCAAGTTTTCTAAGGGTATCGTCACCGGCGGCATGGCCCAGTATATCATTGATTGTCTTAAAATTGTCCAGGTCTATGATTCCTACGCAGAACGGACGCTCGTAGCGTATTGCTCGGGCACATTCGGCCTCTAATTTATCCTCGAGAAGTTTTCTTGACCCTACTTCGGTCAGCGCGTCGGTCAGCGAAGTTAGTCTTGCTTCCTGATACAACCTTGCGTTGGTCAGATGTGAATTCAGCACTTCCCTCACTAACCGAGCCTTATAGGATATCAGCTCCTTCTTCGCGGCGACAGAAGGACCCAAATCACACATGCATAACCGCCCGGACAGCACTTTGCTTTTGTTAGATGGACGACCTTGTGAACCAGAAATAGTAAGTGGGATTACAACTCGTGGAGATTGGGCCCCCTGTTCTTCAAAAACCTGGGGCATACCGGCATGGCTGAGCCGGCAGTCATCGCAAAATGGACAAGCATCTTCAAGACACTCCAGGTCCTCTTCAGAGCACACGCAACCGTTGAAGCTTACAAGTGGGGGGTCTTGGGCCGAATTACTGTTTCTCTGAAGAAAAAGCAGACATTTCTTGGCTTGGAAGAGTTTGGGCACCTCGAGGGTGATTATTTTGATGACTTCATTTATATCTATGCTTTTGAGACAATTCGGCAGCGCTGCGACCTGTTCGGCCGCCGCCCGGTCTTCAACCATCTGCTGCTCCAAAACGTCGCGTATCGAGAGCATTCCCACCACGACTTGGTCCTTGACGATAGGCAAATGACGAATTTGATTTGCAGCAATAATCTCTCGGGCCTTGCTGGTCTCAATACCAGGTTGACATGAAATCACTTGCGGTGTCATGATTTCGCCTACGGTAGTTTGCTCAACGTTTACCAGAGAGGCAACCGCTCGATTAACAATGTCTCGTTCTGTAACGATTCCTGCAAACTTGCTTTGGTCATCGGTTACAATAAGACAGGCCACTTTATTAGTTCGCATCTTCATAGCCGCTGTAGCAACAGTCTCACTCGAGTTGATAGTCACTATCTCCTTCTGACACTCGACGGTCTCGAGCATTTTATAGGCCTTTCCAATGATTTACTTGGATTCTGGTTACTAAAACTAAACTCTAATCCTCCTCTTTTCTGCCAAGCTTATCGACATGAGCAACCTCTGACTTTAACCGGGGACTTGGTCCGATAGGCAGTAGAGATTCTGGAAAGCGCCGCAGTACGCCCTATAAGAAAGTGCGCAAGGCTCGCCATATTGCCCCATCTGACTGTAGGAAAAGATTTTTATAGTTCTGGGATTGTTCGGCGGTCTTATGACCTTATTTAGCACGATATATTCATCGGTGTAGCTCTATTTGCATAAAAAGGCGTCCAAAAGCTACTGCTACGGAAAACGTACTATTAGGCATGGACACGCATGATTTGGATGGTTCAGCCAAAGCATTAAACGCATCTGGTAACAGGATTGCTAACAACGGCAGGAGCGAAAAACTGCAAAATGAACAGTCGTAAACGAGCAAACAAACAAATGAACCTTGCAGCCCGTTATCATGCTCGAAAAGCTGGCTTATTCACTAAGAAAAAATGTGTGTTGCTACTGTTGGTTACAGCAACAATACTCGCGATACCTTCTTGGCAGGCTTGGCGCTCATATACGGACATCAGGACCACTAAAACTCAACTCGAGAAGTTGTTCAGGATAGAGGGTTCTACTATCTACCGTGACGAGGTGCTCGCTATGTCAGCGAAGATGGCCGCGGCCACCCGAAATCAGAAGTGGGCAAATCGGCACAAAGAATTTGGCCCACGAGTAGAAGCTGCTGTCGAGGAGATTTGGCATGTTTTTGAAAATGATTCTGTGGATGCTTTGAATGCAGAGGCAGCCTTATCGGTCTTTGTCGATGACAAGCTTGACATAATGGAGAATGAGGCTTTTTCTCTGGTGCATCAGGGAAAACATGAGCTCGCTGTGGCTTTGCTCCAAAGCCCGGAGTATGAAGAGCAAAGGCAAGCCTATAATGAAGGAATGAAAACGTTCGTCGGCAATGCGCGTAGAGCTTTGGAAGAGAGGCGTGACATACATTGGCAGAAGGTTCGGGCGGTTTTTATAGCGGTCAGCATCGTTTTGCCGGCGATTGCACTTGCCTGGTTCGTTGAACACAAAATACGAAAACGCTTTCGTGAACGCACAGAGACAAAGCAGAAGCTTAATGCTTTTGCTCGAGAATGGCAAGAGACTTTCAACGCCATTACCGACGGCGTTTGTATCGTTGATAAGAATGGAGGCAAAATACTCCAATGTAACAAAGCCATGACACGGTTCTTGAAGAGACCGTATAACGATATCCTTGGCCAAAGCTGCTGCGAGCTCCTCCACGGTTCATCAGAGCCGGTAAAAAGGTGTCCACTCGTGCGCATGTATGAAACCCGCCGCAGTCAGACAAAAGATTTTCAAATAGGCAACAGATGGCTAAATATTAAGGTTGACCCTCTGATAAACAATGATGGGTATCTCGTCGGAGCTGTCCATATCACATCTGATATTACTGAGCAAAGGAAAGCGAACAGGGCGTTACAGGAGAGTGAAAACAAGTTCAGACTTGCATTTTCCAATGCGCAGGATGCTATTGTGTGGATAGACCTCGAGAGTGGTGTTATTACAAACTGCAACAAGGCAGCTGAGGAGCTCTTTGGAAAAAAGAGAAAGGAAATCGTAGGGCAGCATCATACCACGCTTTACCCCGCAGACAAGGCAGAACATTATCATAGTTTATTAGGTGAATCCGGTAAGGACCTGAACAGCAATATTGAAACAAAGATATTGACGACAAGAGGACAAACAAGAACGGTGACTATTGCCGTTTCAACAATGATGGTGGACGGGAAAGAGATTGTACAAGGAATAATCCGAGACATAACTGAGAGTAAGAGAGCAATTGAAGAAATCAGGAATTTAGCTAAATTTCCGAGCGAAGACCCCAATCCTGTTCTCAGGATAGCGCAAGATTGTAAAATTCTTTATGCAAATGATGCCGCCTCACCTGTGCTCAAGACATGGCAAGTCCGGGAAGGTCAGCTTCTGCCCGAGCTTTGGTGCAAGAGGATAAAGGAGGTTTACGGTTTGGGCAGTAGTGCGACATATGAGCTGAGCTGCGATAATGGCCATACGTTTTTCATAACTTTGCAGCCCATAGTTGGAGCAGGCTATGTAAATGCCTATGGCCTTGATAATACCCAGCGTAAGAAGGCTGAAAAAGAAAAGATGGAGATGGAACTTCAGCTCAGCCAGAAACAGAAAATGGAGGCTGTTGGTACATTAGCGGGAGGTATTGCGCACGATTTCAACAATATTCTGGGTGCGATGCAGGGTTACGTGGAATTGTCACTTGATGACCTCCCGGAGGAAAGTGCCGTGCGGGATAATCTGGAGCAAATACTGTCCTGCGTTAACCGCGCGGCAAAGCTGGTGAAGCAAATCTTAACCTTCAGCCGAAAGGACCAGCAGGAACAGGAAAAAGAGCCGGTACAGATTAGCTCTATTATCAAGGAAGTTCTTGGAATGCTTCGGTCATCTTTGCCTGCAACAATCAATATCAGTCGAAAGATTCACGCGGATTCCAGTATGGTTCTGGCTGATTCAACTCAGATTCATCAGGTGCTTGTGAATCTGTGTACAAATGCATCGCACGCAATGCAAGGGGCAGACGGTCTGCTGGAAGTCAGCCTTGAGGATGTTAATCTTGAATCGGAGACCAGAATTGGGGATGAACATCTTGGGCCGGGCAACTACGTGAAGCTCAGCGTTAGTGATACCGGTTATGGAATGGAGAAAGAAGTTGTAGAAAGAATTTTTGAGCCGTTCTTCACCACAAAAAAAGTGGACGAGGGGACCGGATTGGGGCTCTCTGTAGTTCATGGAATCATTAAAAGCTATGACGGGGCAATCACTGTTAGTAGTACACCAGGCCAAGGCACTACCTTTGATATATTTCTTCCCAAGATTGAAAGCAGCGACATTAAGAAGCCTCAATTGTCCAAGCCAGCTACTAAAAAGGAGAGGGAGGTGATACTCTTGGTGGATGACGAAGAAATGATGGTTGATGTTACAAGGCAGATATTGGAACGGCTTGGATTTGACGTAGTTGCCAAGACCAGCAGTACCGATGCACTGGAAGCATTTCAAGAGGAACCTGATAAGTTCGCTCTTGTCATCACTGACCAGGCTATGCCAAATATGACCGGCACACAACTGGCCCGAGAGCTTATCTCGCTTAGGCCCGACATTTCAATAATCCTATGCTCGGGATTTCCTGAGAACGTCTGTCCTGAGGAGCTCAAGAGCATAGGCATAAAAGAGTTTATCGCCAAGCCCATCAGCAGGAAGGAGATAGCCAAAATTATTCGGAAGGTATTGGACAAAAGCACCGTAACGGCGTGATTTTGGCGGACCTACCTACCCTCCCAAGTCCAATCTACTAACTATTTCTTGCTGCGTAAAACGAAAATCGACGATGTCACCCTTGTCGAAACCTGTCCTGAGCGAAGTCGGGGGCATGATACCCACCTCAAGACGAGCTCATCGTTTAAATGACCTCTCGGGCGCTTTAAATTGAAAGCTGATGGGCATTCTGTTAGATTCTACAAATAGACTTGACTTCATTTTCTTAAACATATCTACGTCAAAATCAAAAGATTTTACTTGACGGGAAAGTGGCTGATTTGGTATAAACAAGATTGATTATACTTAGGCTCGTGTCGGCTTGTGCTTGTGTGCCTTGAACTTCTGATGAATGAAATTATATAGCTTATCGGGCTCTTGAAGGAAGGAGGTGTTGTCAAGTCGTAAAACTTATCCTGGGCAAACATGGATAAAATGTAGCGAGTGTAAGAATTGTTATCGGTCGTTTCGTAGGAGGATAGCCATGTGTGAAAAACTAATTCCTTGTCTATACCAATCATCTAAACAAATTTTGCTCGGTATTTTCGTCGTATTGTTCTTAATAACAATGCCGGTCTATGCTGTAAAAAACTATAACTACAAAATCTCCAACTATGGAGATGCACACCAGATCTGGTTTGAGGCCGAGGATTACGATGAGCGCAATCCCGACACGGATCAGTATTACCCGGTTGTTGATGCGGCTGATGCGTTCGGTCAGGCAATTACCCGGGCAGGCGGCGCCGGCGGCATGATTCGCTGGACATTTGATATCAGTAAAGCCGGTGGCAAGGGTGGCACCTGGTATTTCTGGGGACGAGTAATAAATCCGTCCAATCAGTCGGATTTTATGCTCGTGGAGGGACACCCGGGTGACCCAGAGATTCCCACCAGCCCACCCTTTCCCGGGACCAGTTCAGCGGCGGGGTTCACCAACGCACACCGAGTTTTCGAAGAAAATGTCGGACCTCCTTGGGGATGGGCTAGGTCTGGTCACGGGGAGGCTCATACCAAAGAACTTCAAGACGGTGAGAACACGATGTATATCCTTCACAGGCAAGGGAATAACACCGTGTTCTGGGATGTCTTCATGTGGACGGACAATCCTAACTATGTGCCCACCGATGAGGATTATCAAAATGCCACGACAGCTCCTCTTGGCAGAGCCTTTAATCCAAGTCCGGCTAATGGTGCCATATATGAGGATACGTGGGTGAGCCTTAGCTGGCGGGCGGGAGATTACGCGGTCTCGCACGATGTATATTTCGGCGAGAATTTTGCCGATGTGAACGATGGCGCCGAGAGCACATTCCAGGGCAACCAGCCCTCGACATATTTTGTTGTTGGCTTTCCCGGATTTCCTTATCCGGATGGCCTTGTTCCGGGCACGACATATTACTGGCGAATCGATGAGGTCAATGATGCCGAGCCGGACAGTCCGTGGAGGGGCTATGTCTGGAGCTTTACGATTCCTTCCAAGACCGCCTATGACCCCGAGCCGGCTGACGGCGCCAAATTCATAGACCCGAATGAAGACC